>OCOJ01033947.1_pt1 | contig 40336 bp, 42 predicted proteins | sample 1539251 | NCBI WGS metagenome assembly OCOJ01 (sample SAMN01911457, study PRJEB22624) | soil metagenome | biome: Soil | place: Malaysia | collected 2012-04-30 | depth RA_metagenome m
TGGTTGGAATGGGACATCCGCTTCGGAGTGATGATTATGCGGGCAGCTATATTGTGAAGACACTCATTGAAGAAGCTAAAGGCGCACTCCTCGGAAACATCCGCCTTGTTGACGCTGAAGACAATGTAGAAGCGTTAATCACCAGAATCGGTGACCTTCAACCTCAGCACGTAGTCTTTGTCGACGCTAGTGAGATGAGAATGAATCCTGGAGAAACACACCTGATCTCTGTGAAACAGACAGCTTATCCATTCTTTACCACCCACGGTATCCCCTTGAAACTCATCGCAGAGCGACTACTCCCCGAGAGCGAAGTCTGGATCTTGGCGATACAACCCAAGAGTACCGATTTTGGCGAAAGCTTGTCGCCTGAAATTCGCGGTGCAGCTGATACAATTTCAAGACACATTATGAAGCTTGCCGATGAGGAGTCGTTGTAGTGATAGTCAATTTGGGCCTCCCCACAGTCATACTGTCAGTGATCCTGTTCGTTGGAGCAGGAGGTGCAGAGCTTGCTTGATGGATTAGCGAAGTGGGCTAGGAAACGCTCACCATGGGTCTACCACATCAATGCCTCGTCATGTAATGGTTGCGACATTGAGCTCGTCGCAAGCCTCACACCGCGTTATGACATAGAAAGATTTGGAGCTGTGCTGGTTCCGAGCCCTAGGCATGCTGACGTTCTGATTGTTACAGGCACGGTCAATGCTCAGACGAAGGACAGGTTGAGACGAGTTTATGAGCAGTTACCCGAGCCGAAGCACGTCATTGCACTAGGAGCGTGCGCAGCCGCCGGTGGCGTCTTCAAAGGTTGCTACAACGCGGGTCAAGGAATTCAGGACGTGATACCAGTCGATATGTTCGTTCCAGGTTGCCCACCGCGGCCCGAGGCGATCATGTACGGAGTACTGAAACTATTGGGGGAAGTGAAATGAGCGAAATAACTCTCCAGGATATCAACAAGTACGCGGCCGAGACACAAGCGACAATCACACAACTTCGAAAAGGTCAGACAATGGTTGAAGTGGACCCAACCAAGCTCAAAACTTTCATCTCCCGGTTAGTCAACGACGCGCAGCTTAGACATCTCTCCACAATCACAGGCCTCGATCTGGGCCAGAATATCGGAATCATTTACCACTTCTCGCACGATAGAGACACTTTTCATGTGAAAACACTCATACCCAAAACGCAACCCTCGGCAGTATCCATTGTGGATGTTGTTCCAGGTGCAATTCTGTACGAGATGGAAATTCATGACATGTTCGGTGTGGCATTCTCTGGCAACCCATGGATGGATAAGAAACTGCTCCTACCAGAAAATTGGCCTGCAGACCTCGCACCGCCACTTCTGAAGACAATCAAGCCAGCCGAAATTCGTAGGCGATTAGGATTGGAAGTCGAGGGAAAATGAGCCAGTCAACTCAACCACCGAGAAGAGAAGGATCAGCTGATCTGATCAAATACTCAGCTGAGAACCTAGTTCCTTTCGGGCCTATTCATCCAGCATTGAAGGAACCCGAATACTTCAAGCTGATTCTTGAAGGGGAGAGAATCATCGAAGTCATTCCTAGAATTGGCTATGTTCACAGAGGACTAGAGAAAGCGGCCGAAATGCGTCCGTGGATTCAGAACATGTACATGTTCGAGAGAACCTGCGGAATCTGCAGTTTCGTTCACAGCCTATGTTACGGACAAGCAGTTGAAGGCTTAACTGTTTTTCAAGTTCCGAAACGTGCAAAGTACATACGACTTATCATCGCAGAGTTGGAGAGAATTCACAGCCACCTCCTATGGACCGGTCTGATGGGACATTGGGCGGGCTTCGAGACATTGTTCATGTGGGTTTGGAGCGACCGTGAGGTTATCCTCGACTTAGTCGAAGCGATCTCCGGCAACCGAGTTCACAAATCTATGAACGCGTTCTGCGGAGTCAGGCGTGACATGCCTGAGAACATGGAAGACAGAATTGTGGAGCGGATGAAGTATATCGCGGACCGGGCACACTACTACAGGCAGATCATCGACACAGAAGAGACAATGTTAGTACGCACTGAAAAAGTAGGGAACAAGCTCAGTCAAGATACCGTGGAAAAGCTGTGTGCCGTGGGCCCTATGGCACGTTATGTTGGCTTGAGGCATGACGTTCGTCTCGAAGATCCGTATGCAGCGTATGACGAGGTCCCATTCGACATCGTTACACGAAACGAAGGCGATGTACGTGCTCTCCTGCGAATTCGCCTTGATGAACTGGTTGTCTCAGCCAATATGATTAGCTATGCCGTCAAACATCTTCCTGACGGCCCAATACGCGTCAAAATCCCACCGGTCATCCCTGCAGGAGAAAATTCGTCCCATTGTGAGGCACCAAGGGGAGAGATATTCTACTATGCGAAGTCAACCGGGGGAAGGACGCCTGATCGAGTAAAGTCGCGTCAACCTACCATGGCAAACATACCTGCGGCTCTAGAACTTCTGAAGGGACAAACTCTCGCAGACGTACCTATGGTTCTGACAGCAATTGACCCTTGCTTCGGCTGTATGGACCGCATGTCGTTCCTCAACACTGAAACAAATAGGCAATGGACATGGTCTGGTGAACAGCTCCGCCAATACGGTATCAAACACTACTTCCCCACACGTTTCCGAAAGTTGCGACAACCAGCGCTTAGGAAGTAGAGTTGATGCCTCGTCGGAGAGCCGGAGCCATAATACCGGAAATGTTCCGAGTCATGTTAGAGAAACCTACTACTGAAGCTTACCCATACAAACCAATTCAATTGCCCCAACGTTTTCGCGGCAAACTCGACATTGATCCTGAAAGGTGCACTGGATGTCAGGTCTGTGCCCTAGTATGCCCTGCCAGCGTCATAACAATGATTGACATTGGAACGCGCAAGGTAGGTGATAGAGAGCTGCCAGTGAGGCGGCCAGTGTTTGAACTGGCAACGTGCATCTTCTGCGGAGAATGTGTAGACAACTGCGCCTTCAACGCATTAGAAATGACCAAGCAATTCGAACTTGCCACCCCAAACAAAGGAGATCTCACGATGAGGAAGGCACTGCCAAAATGAGCGCTCTCGACATAATGGTAGTTGTTGGACCCGCTCTCATCATTGTCGCTGATCTGATCATTTACATGCTTGTAGGAAAACTTGGCAAAACATCATCGGGAAAAGGGAACAAATACCAGCCATTCACCGGCGGCGAACAGGACATCGCTCCCAGAGGGTTATACCAGTCCGAACTCTTTGCCTTCGCCGCCCTTTTCATGATTGTAGAGGCGTTCGCACTATTATTGGCAGGTTCCTTCACTGCTCCAACAAACTTCTATCCACTTCTGTTTCTGATCGGAGGTAGCGGCGTTATTCTTCTCGTAACATGGTGGTTGATGACCGTTGGAGGCCTAGAGTTCTAACTTGGACGCGTTTCAGGTCACAGAAATTCTGCTCTTTCCGGGCCTTACGTTCTTTGTATGGATTGGTTTCATATTCGACTGGCTAGAAAGAAAAACGCAAGCCAGAATGCAGGGCAGACGAGGACCAATACTCGCCGGTCCCTTTGGCATACTTCAACCAGTCGCAGACTTCTTCAAACTCACTTCGAAGGAGGAAATAATCCCCGAGATCGCCGATAAATTCGTCTTCATGTTCGGTCCGCCTCTTTTCTTCGCCGCCCCCGCGATTGGCACAATTTTCATCCCTGTGCTTGGAGCACATGCAATCGTGAGTAATGAGTTCGACCTGCTTTTCGTCCTTTTCATCCTCGCTTTCTCCGCTTTGATGGCGGCAATGTTAGGCTATACGACGGGGGGCAGGTGGTCAATAATTGCCACAGGACGCCTGGTTGTCCAATACACAGGATACGAAGTTCCACTAATTGTGGCACTTATTACACCAGCGATCCTCGCACACAGCCTGTCGATCGGTGGAATCGTCGCGGCACAACAAAACCTATGGTACATCTTTCTTGCGCCACTGAGTTTCGTCGTCTTCATTATCGCGGCGTTGGCAGAGTTAGAGAAACCGCCCTTCGACATTCCTAGCGCGAAAACTGAAATCGTCGGAGGATGGATGACCGAATTCTCCGGACGAGCCCTTGCATATATCAAATTGACAAAAGACTTGAGCTACGCTTTTCTATCCGCCCTCGCCGTGAGCCTCTTTCTCGGTGGACCACTCGGTCCGATACTTTTCACAAATCCAATACTTCAGAGTGCATTGTATTTCGTCTACTTCGTTATCAAACTTTTTGCGGTTGGTTTCCTCATTTTCACGATAAGGACTGCTCTGGCCAGAGTCAAAATCAAGCAAGCTGTTCGACTCTTCTGGATGGTGATTACGCCACTGAGTTTGGTCCAACTGGGAGCTATCATGATCTTGTGGCGGTAAGAAATGTCTGCTGAAATCTCTTTACTCCTCTCGGCGGCGCTTCTCGTTACAGTAGTAGCCGCGCTCTTTTCGAAATCAATGTCAATTACGGTGATCATGCTCTTTTACGCAAGTCTCGTTTTAGGAATCATATTCACAATCTACCAAGGCGTTCTCATAGGCCTGCTACACATCATAACCTTCGCGGGCGCTATTTCCGTAATGCTTCTAACCGTAGTACTAATGACAGGAGAGTCAAGCCTAGAAATTGGTAATAGAAAGCTCGCAGCTCTTCTCTCAACAGTTACGGCCCTTATCGTCGCGGCCTCGTCCTACTCCCTCTATTCGAATGTTCCGAACATAGCGCCAACATCCCCACCGACACCGATGGAGCTGCTGCAATTTGTCTGGACCTTCAGGCCTTGGGACCTACTTATCCTGATCGTAATTTTCGCGGCAGCCATGATTACCGTGGTTAACTTGCTCTCAAAGGAGGAAGCACCATGATCACTGACCAAACCATTTTCACAACAATGGCCACGCTGCTTATCTTCCTTGGATTATTCGCGATGTTCTATTCTCGAAATCTGTTGAAGACAATCATTTCATTTCAGATCATTGTCTTCGGTGCTAATCTAGCGTTGTTCTCGTCAGGACTTGACGCATCATCAAACATGATGGCGAACACGCTCGTGCTATTCTCGATTGTTGTTGGTGGAAGCGTAGAGGCCGTTGGGCTCGCGCTAATCGTTCTGGTTCACAAGAAGTACGGCACACTAGATCCGTGGAAAATCAGGAGGCTTGGAGATTGATTGACCTGCATGAAACGGCACTTGTTGGAACCGTGGTTGCACCGTTCCTAGGCGCACTTGCTGTACTCGCGCTTAGAAGTCACACAAACGCCCGTGAATCTGCGTCGTTCGTCGCAGGTGTCGCCACGTTCCTGATGGCTGTCGCCAACTTGCCCTCAGTATTCAACGGACGGGTAGTCACAGTAACGCTTGCTGTCATATCTTCACATCCTGAGCTGCGACTTGTATTGTGGGCAGATGGTCTAGGCTTGCTTTTCGCTAGCCTCGCTTCGTTCCTATGGATTATAACGACAGTCTACTCGACTGGTTACATGCGAGGATTGCAAGAGCACGCACAGACTCGCTACTTCGCATGTTTCGCGGTGGTGATTGGGGCCACAATGGGTGTTTCACTCGCGCAGAACCTGCTCACCCTCTTCGTCTTCTATGAGGTTCTAACGATTGCTACGTACCCACTTGTGGTGCACAATGAGACCGAGGAAGCGTTCCAAGCCGGCCGCAAGTACCTAGTTTACACGCTTGGTGGCGGTGCAGCTGTTCTGGTCGGAATGCTGGCTCTTCTAGCAGCTGGAAGTGGCGAAGCGATAACTTTCGTTCCTGGCGGTAACATTAGCCTCAACTCTATCTCGTTGGAGTTCGCTCGAGTTGCCTTCGTCCTTCTATTCGCTGGTTTCGGCGTGAAAGCTGCTCTCGTCCCAGAGCACGGTTGGCTTCCGAGCGCAATGATTGCTCCTACTCCAGTGAGCGGGTTGCTTCATGCAGTTGCAGTTGTGAAAGCAGGTGTCTTCGGTCTCCTGCGCATCATGCTCTTCCTGTTCGGTCCAACCCTGATGGCCGTTCTTGGAGTGCAGAACCTAGTGATTGCCGTTGCAGTAATCACAATTCTTGTAGGCTCATTGTTCGCGTTAACGCAGGACAATTTCAAATTGCGGTTAGCATACTCCACAATCAGCCAACTGAGTTACATAGTCCTCGCAGCGGCTATTCTCACTCCAATAGGCATCGGGAGCACGTCTGATGGAAGGAGCGCGGCAGTGATTGCCGCCGCCTTCCTGATTGCGGCCCACGCCTTTGGCAAACTAACTATGTTCTTCGTCGCGGGCGCAGTGGCAGTGGAGACTGGGAAGACAAAAGTTTCAGAGTTGAATGGTATCGGGAAGAAAATGCCTGGCACCATGTTCGCATTTTTCTTGGCAACTCTCAGCATGGCAGGGCTACCACCTTTGGCTGGCTTCGTCGGAAAATGGTACATTTCCGTCGGAGTCTGGAACGCGGGTTACTGGTGGGTTATCCTTGTATTGGTCGCCTCAGGCGTCTTGAATCTAGCATATTTCCTTCCAATCGTCATTCGGGCGTTTCTCCAGCCCTTCGAAGGCGAGATTGGAGAAAAGCAATGGCTCCTTCGCGGGCCGACGATTGCGACTGCTCTTGGCACGCTCCTTCTAGGCCTATGGCCAACAATGCCATATGGTCCTCTTGAGATTGCAAGCAACATCGCAGCCCGAGTTACCGGAATAGGACTAGCTATCGCTGCACCATTAGTCGCTGGCCCAGCTATTCCACCATTCATTATATTCCTAGTTGGTGGACCAATCGTGATTTGGCTGCTCAAGGGACAGATTCGACAAGCGGCTCTCGTAATCTTGGCGGCACTCGCGCTTCTCGACGTTCTCTACTTACCGCATGGGACGGAATGGAGCATACCTTTCATGAGTTACAAACTCGTCCTTCTAAGAGTTGACAACCTCTCCTACCTGATGGGAGTAATCTTCGCAACCATCACATTCTTGGCCGTGCTCTATGCGGCAGGTTTCGGGAAAACTTGGATGCATCTATTTGCAATCCTCTACGCGGGAACCTCGCTCGGCGTGGTTTTCGCCGGCGATTGGATCACGCTCTTGGTGTTCTGGGAACTCATGGCAATTACATCCACATTCCTCATCTGGGAAGCAGGCGGAGAAGCTGTTCAGGCAGGGTACAGATATCTCCTATTCCACGGATTCGGCGGTGCCATGCTGGGGGCTGGCATCACGTTACTTTTCTTTGAAGGAGCAAGCTCCACGGTCGGAGCAGTTACAGGATTTTGGGCATCACTTTTCATTGTGATCGGAATCGGCGTCAACGTTGCGATGATCCCGCTCCATACCTGGTTGCCTGACTCCTATCCACGAGCACATTTTGCTGCGAGCGTTTTCCTAAGCGTCTATACAACGAAAGCCGCAGTCTACCTCTTGGCTCGTGCCCAACCTAGCACAGATCTCGTTGCCTTCATGGGCGCGATAATGGCAGTATATGGTGTTAGCTTCGCAGTCGTTCAGACAAACATGAGAAAACTCCTGTCTTACCATATCGTCTCGCAAGTCGGATACATGGTTGCTGGTGTAGGTTTAGCGAGTTGGCCTGGTATAGCCGCTCACATAGGGGAACTCGGCTTGGACGGTGGGATGGCACATGTGTTCAACCACATTTTGTACAAAGCCTTGCTCTTCATGACTGTTGGCGTCATCATTTGGAGGACCGGCGAAAACACATTAGATAAACTGGGTGGGCTAATGAGGAAAATGCCAGTTACAGCAATTGCTTTTTGGATAGCCGCTTTCTCAATTTCTGGCGTGCCTCTCTTCAACGGATTTGTATCAAAAGGCATGATAATTACGGCAGCCGAAGAGAACAACACAATACTCTGGGCACTCTTGGAGATCGCATCGTTCGGAACTTTTCTATCATTCCTCAAACTCGGATATTTCGCGTTCCTACGACCCGGAACAACTGAAGCAAAAGATCCATCACTCCCAGTAAAGTTGGCAATGTTGGGGACCGCTGCCCTTTGTGTTGCTATAGGAATCTACCCCCAGCTCCTTTACACGATCCTTCCCTACGGAGGCGCGGGTTACCAGGCGTACAGTTACACGACCATTCTACAGACGATCTTGGTCTTAGGAGCCGCAGCGCTAACGTTCTTCACCGTGGGTCGAAAATACTTGGCGCCACATGAAACGCGTGTAAGAGATTTCGATGCAGGCTATGTTGCAGTAGGACATGGGGTGATGATCTTTGCAAATGTATTGCAGATCGCGTTTGGGACTGTCTACAACGCCATCACAGCTCGCATTGTTCCAGGTATAACCAAGATCGCCGGAAGGATGCAAACCGGCCTGTTAGGAATCAATGGTCTGTTCATGTTGGCGACGCTAATGATTGTACTAATCTTGATCGCGATATGGGGTGTTTGATCTTCATGTGGCTAACTGACATAATGATGATGCTCTTCGCAGGTGCTCTGATCTGCATGCTACTTGACTTTGCAAAGAGTTACACCAATACTTGGCGTGTCTATATCGCAGGAGCTGTCTGCACAGGTATTCTTGGTTTTTCACTCATCGATCTACTGGTCAACTGGTCCGCCATGTCAGGACCTGTATCGACACAACCCGCAGATTCAAGCTTAGCTAGTCTTTATGTTCTGGACAAGTTCGGAATCTTCGTCATATTCACAGTGCTGTCAGTTGGAATGGCTATTTCCTTTTACTCTTGGGAACACATAGGACCCGAAGCAAATGTTGGACCATTCTTTGGTCTGCTGCTCATCCTCCTGCTGTCTCTAGCAGGGATAATCACGTCCGGGGACCTCCTTACTTTGTTTCTATTTTGGGAAGGAATGAGCGTTGCCGCATACGGCTTAGTCGCATTTCGGAAAGAGATCGCAGTCTCCTTGGAAGCTGCTCTAAAATACCTATTCCTTGCTGGTTCTGGAAGTCTCATTGCGTTATTTGGAATCTCACTCGTATACTCTCTGACCGGGAGCATTCAGCTGAAGGATCTGCAACTGCTCTTCCAAAAGGATCCGGCAGTGGGCGCATTGGGACTGGCCATGCTAATCGTAGGGTTGGGTGTTGAGGCAGCGGTCTTTCCATTGCATACTTGGCTACCTGACGCTTACTCTGCAGCACCAACACCAGTGAGTGCGGTGCTTGCGGGAGTCGTCACAGAGACGGCTGTCTTCGCGATCATCAAGATTATCAATCCAACTTTCGTTATCCCTATTTCGGACCTTATGGCGTGGGCACAATTACAGTATCCTGCTAAAGCATTTCAAATCTCGCTCGTAGTCATTGCTCTCCTTACGATGTTCATTGGGAATTTAGGAGCTTTAGGGCAGAGAAACGTCAAACGGTTGCTGTCATACAGTTCCATTGCTCATGTCGGTTACATGCTCAGCGCCCTTGCAACCTTCTCAACGCTGGGAATAGTGGCTATTGTTTTCCATATTTGGAACCACGGCCTGGTCAAATCATCATTCTTCATGCTAACAGGAAACAAGGGCAAGGATTACGAAGATGCCGGCTTAGACAAAGTGAAGGGATTATTTCACGAGAACCAGCTTCTTGGAACAATGTTCGCTCTATCCTCGCTTGGTATGATGGGTGTTCCTCCGTTCGGAACCTTCTGGAGCGAGCTACTTATCATCCAATCCCTCTTGGCCACTCAATCCATCATATTCTACATAGTGGCCGTCGTTGTGGTTCTGAACATAATTCTCTCAGTAGGCTATTTCTCTAAAATCATAACGAGTGTGGCTCGGAAATCAAACAACAACGAAAAGGTTGTAACCAATTGGCGTCTCGCATTCTCCCCAGTTCTGCTTATTTCGCTTAGCTTGGTGACTGGATTGATTCCTTGGTTGCTGCTGGAGAGGCTTACATAATGGAGAGCACAATCAATACGTCTAGACAGGTCGTATCAGTTTCGTGATGATGGTGATTCGTAATGAGTGAAAAGGGAAGGGAACGCGTAATAGCGAACATAGAAACAGTCGACCAAGCAGTCAAAGCGGAAAAGGACGTTGAGACAGGATACCACAGCGTAATCGATGAGAACATATCTTACTGGCTAGCGGTCGAGGAAGACATCGTAGATAGTTACACAAAACTTCTAAAACAAACTGACAGCAGAAAAATCAAAACGACACTGACCCGAATCATTGAAGATTCAAAGAACCATATCCGCATCCTAACATCTATCAAGAAGAATTTCAATAAGATAATGACAGACGAACAACGCCACGCAAAGATACTCCAAGAACTAGCCGACGAATTCCATTCCTGAAGAAACACCGGTCTGAAGTTATCTCCACGCTACTGCTTAGCGGCAGGTATCTAAGAACGCCTAGACTAGACCAAGTGTCATCAGATCATGCGCGCAAGACTTTGTGACCCGTTTGTTCCTCGACGCCTTTCTAAGCGGTATTGTTGCTGGGTATGGTATTGCTATCCTAGTCGGTCCGATCACTATTCTGATTCTCGAACTGGGTCTCCGTCGGGGATTCTGGATTGCCCTGAGCGCAGGGGCTGGAGCTGCATCGGCTGACCTGATCTACGCAACAATTGCTGCTCTGGCAAGCACTCTTTTGGTCACAGCTCTTTCACCCTTTGCCTATATTCTGCGAGTTGGAAGTGCATTAGGTCTGATTACCATTGGCGGCTGGTTGCTATATCGTAAAAGAAATCCTTCAGACCGTACCGACGGACATAGATTCGGTGCAACAGATTGTCTGCATACGTATGGAATGTTTCTTGGGCTGACCCTTCTCAATCCTCTTACCGTAACATATTTCACAACTCTGATCCTAGGAATCGAAGCTAACTCCGCTCAAAATCCGATAAACGTAATGCTCTTCGTAACTGGAACTTTCCTCGCGTCCTTATCTTGGCAGAGTTTTTTGGCATCAATCAGCGGTCTAGTTCACAAACGTCTTCCCGTCAAAGTGCAGGCAGCAACGTTCGTAATCGGCAATATCGTGATAATCGCATTAGGAGTTGCGATATTGCTAGGACTCCGAATCTGAGATCATTATTCTGCTGTTTCTGCCCAAGCGAATTTCGTTACGAGGGTTTTTGGATAGAAGGCTTTCCAATCATAGTCCACTTTTCGACAGAACTTCACGGTTTCTCTCGGGTCAATATAGTTCCTTAGCGATGTTCCTAAGTTCCATTTCTTGCTGAGTCGCATTTGTTCGAGGCGTAGTTTGAGGCCTTGACGCCGTTTGATTACCGACTTGCCTCTCTTGCTCTTGAGAGAGCGCAGCATCTCCAGCCGCTTATTGTAAGTCTCTTCCCATTTCTTCGGAACAGCTTTCTGATGATTCATTAGCTGTGCTACAGCTGCATTAGCTTCGATTAAGGCCATCTTTTTCTCAGCTTCCTGACTCTCCGGCTTGACCTTTGATGTTTCCAGTTCATGCCTGAAAAGGTGTGTTGCTGAGTACGTGCGAAATACCTTGGGGCTTAGGCCGGGCATGGCTTCGAATAGGAAGTCTCTGACCTGGTTGGTTGTTACTCCGCTGAAGATTCGATCGCCGTCAGAAGCGAATTCCCTTAGGTTCTTGAAGGCGGCGTCGGATACCTCTTCCTCTCTTTCAAACAGGATGGAATCCTTTCCCAGGAAATGAAGTTTCACTTTTGGTGAGCTCGTGTGAAGACGGATGTGTTCACTGCGAAGGCTGGTAGCTCCAACTGTTCCGCTTTCAGTCTCCTCCTCATCGCCCACCCGTATCTTGAAGACATCAATCAGGTAGGCGACTGTTGCAACCTTACGCCGCTTAACATCTTCCGCGACTAGGTTTCTTGCAATGTGTGCTCTGACATCAGCGATCTTTGATTCGAGCTGCTTCGCCAAGTCAAATTTCTCCTGCACCCTCCCCTGTTTCATGGGTGTGGCGTCATGGAACCATACGTACTTCACCTTCTCTGTCAGTTTGTCAGTCCATCGCGCTATCCAGAGCTCGTTCGGCCGCCACTCTCTTCCCGCCCACTCACCTGGGGGTGTGGGAGCATCGGGGCTGAGATTCAACGTTACATCTTTGGTTGTTACGACGGGTTTCCAGCGCCCTCTGTAGGGATTTTTTCCTCGCCCAAGAAAGATCGAGGGCGGCTCAACGGTGTAGTTTGCAGTCTCCATTCTAACCCCGTCAACGGTAGCCCAACCGTATCGCTCTTTCCTTTCCTCACGGATCTTCTTTCGGGTTTGAGCAAGTTGCTTCTTCTCTTCTTTCGGCATGTTCGCCTTGCGAACTTTCTCTTCTTCAACCCAACAAACTATTGGCGACCAATCGAAGTCCTCTACAGTAATCTTCTCGTTGAGCCCCAATTCCTTAGCGAAATCCCCCATGAAGTTGGAACGGAAGGTCTTGTCCTCAAAGTATGGTGTGCCGAATTTCTGTACGAACTTGACAGCCATTTCCTCTTGCAGGGGGTTCAGCTTGAGAGACCGTCCGCGGAAGGTGATGGTGAAGCCTTGAGGCGCATACGGGTCCGGTATCAGGACTCCATTATGTTCAAGCTGTTTGAGCTGGGTTGATGCCACTTTTCATACCTCAAGGCTAATTGTGAAATCGTGAACAGGATCTTTTGGGAGATTTTGTGGGAATCGCTCTCTCGTCACTATGTCTGAAAGAAAAATCTTTCCGATTAATCCGTGTCACTTCGACAAGTAGTTTGACCAACGGTTGTCTGAATCGTTAGAGTCATCTTGCGAATAGATTCTGTGTGCCGCAGCAGAGCCCAGGTGTATGTCACGCTGTATCATGGACCTTCCGGATATTGCTTGTCAAGCAGCATGTTGATTATTCTGAAAGTCAACCCCCATATTACCTGACCGAGGTAGATGTACGAATCAGCTTTTAGCCTTCCTTCTTCAAGACGCACTTCTGATTTGGTTGGCTCCATCTTTCCCATCTCACTCAATGATACCCAGAAGCTCTCGGCAACCTCTTCGTTCGTGTGAATACTCACATCATTCTTCAACTGAAACACAAACGGGACAACACGAACCCGCCTCCCGAGAGTGTATGCAACTGGAAGAGTTCCCAGTATCTCATGCTCCCCTAATTCCACACCGGTTTCCTCCCGAGCTTCTCTAACTGCAGTTTCCAAGTATGTTCTGTCATTCAATGATCTGTGCCCACCTGGGAAGGCCATTTGCCCTGACCAAGGATCACCCTGTCGCTCTCTTCTCTTAATCAGAAGAATCGAACCGCCTCGATCGTTGGGATTGATCATTATGGCGACTGCTGCGACTGATGGCCCCAATTGCTCCACCTCCAACTCTGAGCCCTCTTCTGAGAGCCGCCTTCGCAGGGAAGTTATGTCAAAGTTGCTAGTCATAGCTATCCCCTAATTCTAGTCATCGTTCTCGATTTGGAATTGCAGCCTGTACTAGTGATTTTAGTCCGATGTAGAGTCCTCGTCCGATTAGACCTTCAGAATTATGGATGACGTCAAGTTCGGAATCTCGAAAGGCCTTCAAGTATTCGTTATGAGTGAAGAGCCCGAGTGTGTGACGTTCGGTGGAATACTCTATTCTCTCGGGTGTGCCAACGAGGTAGTGGAAATCCATGAAAGACAAACGACCCTTAACGACCGTTCTGTTCATTCTACAGATCTTCAGTCTAGGTTGATCCACGTGCAACGCACTGATGAGACCTGGCGTGAACCTCTCGGGGGTGAGCCACGGCTCGACAATTAGGACTCCTCCGGGCTTAAGGTGTCGAGCCATACACCTAATCGTTCGGCGAAGCCGCCGCAGTGTCTTCACGTATCCGATGGCGCTAAACAGGCAAGTTACGACATCGAATTGCTTCCCGAGATCAAAGCTCGTCATGTCTCCCTGATGAAATCTTGCTCCTGGGTTCCGCTTGCGCGCGATAAGCAGTAGTTTAGAATCCAAATCCAGCCCTTCGACTCTGAATTTCTGACGTAAGAACGAGAGATGCATACCTGTCCCGCAGGCAACATCCAATAACGTCTTCCCCTGCGACTTCTTGTATCGCTGAATCAGTTTCCTTAATCGACCAGCCTCTGTCGCGTAATTCTTTTTTGTTCCGTAGATGACGTCGTAATACACCCCTGACCTAAAGAATGGCGTGAACATATCAGAACCCTCAAGGATCTATCACGCCGGTCAAGTTTTATCTTTAGGTCAAGTATCGAATCACAGCTTAATTGCGTCTAGGAGCACTCGCAGATGTCAGCCTTAGATAATGCGGTCAAACAAATCGACCGTTCTCGTGACGAACTGGTTCAATTCATGGTTGAGATGCTCAGGATCAAAGCTGTGAACACAGATCAGGGTGGGAAAGGTGAGTATGAACGTGCTCTATTCGTCCAGAAACGACTGGAACAACTAGGCATGAAAGTCACAAGACATGACGTCCCCGATGCACGCGTCCCAGAAGGAGTACGAGTGAATCTCACAACGGTTTTGGAGGGACAGGATACTAGTAGGATCCTCTGGTTCGCCGCCCACCTTGACACAGTACCCGAAGGCTCCCGAGAGTTTTGGTCCACGGATCCGTTCAATCCCGTAGTGGAGGACAACAAGATATTCGGGAGAGGAGCGGAGGACAATGGCCAAGCCGTCGGATCCACATTCTCTGCTTTGAAAGCACTCAAGAGCTTAGGCGTCAAACCGCGCGTAAACGTAGGATTCGCATATGTTTCGGATGAGGAGTCTGGGAGTAAGTACGGTGTGATTCCACTCCTCGCGAAGGACGTCTTCAAATCTAATGACATGGCGATTGTACCGGACACTGGAACGCCCGATGGTTCCCAGATTGAGGTGGCTGAGAAACACATTCTATGGTTGAAGTCTACGACCAAAGGTAGGCAAGTTCACGGTAGCACGCCGGACAAGGGATTGAACGCAAACAGAATCGGCATGAAGCTTGCTCTCCAACTCGATGAAATGCTCCACGCAAAGTACAATGCAACTGACACACTCTTCGATCCCCCAACCTCAACCTTCGAACCTACCAAGCATGATGCAAACGTAGACAACGTGAACACCGTCCCAGGCCTTGATGTCCAATACTTCGACTGCCGAATTCTTCCACGTTACCCGCTCAAAGAAGTCGTGAATGATATCGAAACTCTCAAGGCACGAATAGAGAGGGAAACGCAGGCGCAGATTGAAGTTAAACCGGTTCAATACGAAGAAAATACGGCCCCCACACCAGTCGATAGTGAAGTTGTACAGAAACTGAAGGCTGCATTGAAGAAACTGCGCGGCATAGACGCGAAAGCAATTGGAATTGGTGGAGGGACTGTTGGCCTGTACTTCAGGCGGAAGGGTATACATACAGCGGTTTGGTCCACACTGGAGGACATGGCTCATCAACCCAACGAGTACTGTAAGATTGATAACATGATCAACGACGCGAAAGTCTTCGTTCATGTCGCTTTGGACTGAGCGACCCAGATTTGCGTCCTGTTACGAGAACGCTGGGCGCGCTTGCATTGGAGGGCGCGGATGAATACCCATCAAGGCTTACCAACGTTTCCATCTTGAAGTTTCAAGCATGCGTAAATGAAATCTTCAGCAGGGGTTGGCACTGAGAGTTGATGTCCGAACCTAGAGACGGCGCCGTTTAACGCGTCTACCTCCAGTCGTTTCCCACGCTCAAGGTCTCGAAGCATCGACGGCTTAGTTGCCTTGTTCATCTTCTCAGACATGGCGAGCGTTCTGGGAACTATGTCGGCGGGAAGGTTGATTCCTCTCGCCTTGGCGACCGATTCAACTTCCTTCGTGACTGCTATGAACAATTCTCGAGTTTTTTCGAAGCTTAGAACATCGCCTATTGTTGCTCGACACACACTGCAGACACCCGCCGCAGCCGAGATGAAAAGCAACTTTTCCCATAGCAATTGCTCAATACGATCCGAGAGTTCGCATTTCAGGCCAGATTTCACGAATGCTTCATGAATCATCTTCGCACGAGGAGTGATTTGTCCGTCCAATTCTCCGAAGGCCATGCGAACAGGCCCCATCGTTTGAGCAATCTTACCAGGTTCAGAGACATACGACTCCACTGATATTATGCCACCAAGCACATGCTCCTTCCCAAGCACCTCGGCGATCTTATCCTCATTGTCCACGCCATTCTGGAAAGACAGAACCATGGTGTCCTTCCCCACAAGCGGCCGGATCCCTTGAAGCGCGGTTTCTGTGTCGTAGGATTTCACAGAGAAGAGGATCAAATCAACCGGTCCGATATCGGCTGGTTTGCTAGTGGCCTTGGCCTTCACATGGAATTTTCCGAGGGCTATGCTATCTACACTGAGACCTTGTTCTCGCATTGCTTGTAGATGGTTGCCTCTAGCAATGAACCAAACATCATTCCCGGAACTAGTCAGTGCGCCGCCGAGAAAGCCTCCAATCCCACCTGATCCCAGCACTGCTATCTTCATTGTTGGCCAACGAAATATGCGGAATTGAGCTAGGATATTAGCGTTCGTTGACCCCACAGTCTAGGTTGGAAATGACGGGAATGATATCGTAGTCAGAATCCTGTGGGCAGTCCTTCTCCTCTAAGATCACAANACTGCTTTCTTGATGCCGTCCGCCGATTCTATTCCTTGTGCGATTCCAGTTCTGCCGGGGTATTCGAGCATTTCAACCTCGTAGTTCAGGGACTTCGGGTTCGTGTAGCCATTCTCCACCAATACTTTCCTTCCGTTCCACAGGAACCTGGGAAACGCCAACGCCTCTTCAAGACTCATTGAGTAGNGAGTAGTCTACAAGGTTTGTTACAAAGAGCGCATGTTGCTGTGGTCGATACTCACCCCCACTCGCGCCCAGAGCCATCTTGACTTTTCCTTCCCGTCCAACCATCAGAGCTGACAAGGTATGAAGGGGCCTCTTTCTAGGCTCCAATTTGTTAGGACCAACAAGCTTGAATCCTGAACCTCGGTTGTTTAGGAAGAAGCCGCAATCATCTACGAATACCCTTGATCCAAAATGGTGAAATAAGCTCTGGACCGCCGACACCATATTACCTTCAGAGTCTATGATTGCGAAGTATGTCGTGTCTCCGCCGAAGGAACGGATATCAGTTCGATCTCCCACGCTTCCCGTTTGTCTTAGAAATGTGTCAAGATCAAATTTCTCGAATCTGGGGTCGCCCAGTTCTCTGTCTCTCTTCGCGTAGGCTTCTTTCACGACTCTCAGCGTTGTTTCGATTCTTTCACGTGAGTTTGCCTTGACCTTGGCGAGCTGCACGGGTTCCAGAGACTTGAGAATCAGAAGGGTTGTTGCACCCATGCTGTTTGGTGGAACTTCGTAAATCGTAACGTCGTGATAGTTGGCGCGGATTGGTTGGCACCATTCGGCCTCGAAACGACTGAAGTCTTCAAGATCAATTGGCAAATTGCTCTTCGTGAGTGTCGCAATCGTCTTCTCTGCGATCCAACCCTCATAGAACGCGCTAGGACCTTCGTCAGCAATTGCTCTCATGGCTCGCCCCACAGCCTTCTGGATGAGGATTTGTCCCGGTTGCAGTGTCTTTCCATTCGGAGCAAACGTATTCCTAGCGTTTGTTGGGAAGGAATTGATACTCCGTTGTACTCCATGTGCAAGTCCAGCGTATGCGGGAAAGCCATCCTCAGCTAATTTCAACGAGTACTCGAGCAGACTGCTGAAGTTGAGCTTGCCGAACTTTCTATGCAGCTCATAGACGCCCTTGACGTAACCTGGAACTACAACGCTGAATGGACCGTATTCAGGTACAGAGTTGTAACCATTGAACTTCAATGCATCTGCGGTTAGACCTGCGGGAGCCCATCCGCTCGAGTTCAGACAACTCACATTGTTATGTGTTGTGTCGTAGTAGAGGGCGAAGAAATCGCCTCCAAGCCCTCCCAAGTGAGGCTGAGTGACGGCCAGAGTGTAACTCGCAGCAACGGTGGCATCAACGGCATTTCCACCAGACCTCAGAGCCGCAAGCGCTGCCATGGAGGCGAGTGGGTGTTCGGTTGCCACCGCTCCGTTTCTTGACATGAAGATTTTGTTCTGCAAGTACAGTGACTTCGAACTAAACTAATCCTACGGGGTGTTAGGGTTTGGTTTCCAGTGACTAAAGATGATGGGGACGCCTCCTGTGTGGATGAAGAGTACGCGGCTTCCCTTCGTGAAATATCCCTTCCTTGCCAATCCGAGCAAACCCAACATTCCTTTTCCCGAATAAACTGGATCAACTAGTAGCCCTTCTTTTTGGGCAACCATCTCGACCACATCCGTCACTTCCTTTGTTACAACTGCGTAGCCTCCACAAGTGTAAGAATCGTCCACAATAATATCATCGCGAGATGACTCAGCCTTGACACCGAGAAGTTTTGTTGTCTCTTTCACTAGCCGTTCAACGTCAGTCCCAATCTCGCTTGCGCTTCGGCCTGCACTTATCCCAACCACCTTCGCCCGGAGCCCAGCCAGTTTTGTCCCAAGAACCAATCCTGCCTGAGTGGCTCCAGTCCCTGTAGAAAATACGATGTAATCGAGATTCCTTCCCTTTAGCTGCTTCTTGAGCTCAAAGACGGCATTCGTGTAACCCAGGACTCCGTGAGCACTTGCTCCTCCTCTAGGAATAACGTAACAACGGTCACCCTTGGCCTCTCGCTCCTTCTGAATATCCTCCATGATTGCTGGCAATTCCTTGCGGTCAACATCAAAGAATCTGACATCTGCACCAAACAGGTAGTCAAGGAGTAGGTTTCCGTTGATTGATCCCGGTTTATTGCCCTTCATCGCGAGGATAACTTTCATCCCAAGCTTGCGAGCAGCTGCTGCAGTCAACCTTGTGTGGTTTGAATGAAGATCCCCCGTGGTGATTATGGTGTCGCAATCTTGGGCTTGCGCGTCGGCCATGAGAAACTCCAATTTCCGCACCTTGTTTCCGCCCATAGCGAGTTCCATAACGTCGTCTCGTTTCACCATTAAGTCGATCGAAGGCATCATGACCTGCAGCCCCGTCGGTTTTTGGAATGGAGTGGGTAGTGTGCAGAGGTGTATGCGCCTCTGAGCCGAAAGAACGCGACTAATGGACACCGTCTTTGCCGCCAACGTATCATACCTTCACTCCAATTCGATAAGTGTTGAGATATAGAGTCTTAGGAGAATCTCCTGTCAGCTTACAGTTGCACCATTTTATTTCGTTGTGTGGATAGATCACGAAGGTATATGATATTTCGATATTTCGTTAGTCACAATGCGTATATCAAAGAAAAGCCGAGTTCCGGACAGAATTCCGTTGCCACTGAAGCTATTCTTTACGACTGACGTCCATGGAAGCACAGTTTGTTGGAAAAAATTCGTAAAGTCAATAGACTTCTTCAAGGTGGACATTGCGATTCTCGGCGGAGACATAACTGGGAAGATGGTCGTTCCATTAGTCCAGAGCGGAACAGAGTACACCTACCATCTGTTCGGTAAAGAAGCTCATATTCCCGCAGATCAGCTTAATGCAGAATGTGAGAAGATTGGAAACGCTGGTTACTATCCTTACCCATGCTCCCCGAATGAAGTGGAAAGATTGTCAGGCGACCGGAAGGCGCAGGATGAAATCTTCAACAAATTGATGGTCGAACGACTTCAGGGTTGGATGGATTACGCCGCTGAAAGCTTTCGGGGCAAACAGAAACTCTACGTCTCTGGCGGCAACGATGACCGATTCATCATCGATGATGTGCTGAAGAAGAGCGATTCCATTGTAGAGTGCGAGATGGAGCTGGTGACCCTTCCAGAAGGCTATGAGATGGTGACATGTGGATGGGTGAACCCTACTCCTTGGAAGACACCGAGAGAAGTTCCAGATGAGAAACTGGAAGTCATGCTTGAAGGACTAATGAGCAAGACACAGAAGTATAGTAGACTGATCTGCAATTTCCATGCTCCTCCATACAATTCTGGGTTAGATACTGCACCGAAAGTGAACCCGGACCTGTCGGTCAAGTTTAGGTTTGGTGGCATAGAATTCGACAGGGTGGGCAGCAAGGCTGTGCGGAAGGTCATTGAGAAGTACAAACCGCTCTTGGGCTTGCACGGGCATATTCATGAGTCGGCTGGGTTTCGAAGAATCGGCAAAACATTTTGCGTTAACCCTGGCTCTGAATATGGAGAGGGTGTCTTGAGAGGGTACCTTGTGTTTTTGAGCGGTGAAAAGGTTGAGGGACACTGGCGCGCCTCAAGCTGAGCAGTAGTTATTCTCTAATGGCAAGTTTTTTCAACACATCAGTGGCATGACATACCTTTCGAGGAAAATGTCTTCTAAAAAACTGTTCGTACGAGAGGCTACTGGGCTCGTCAGAGAATTTGGACCATTAATGGCATTGATGATGGCAATGAACAACATGATTGGCGCCGGCATTTGGACCCTCGCCGTCCAGATGCCCTACACCTACCCGGGATCTGATCCAGTACTCGCGTTCATTATCGGGCTGATACCTGCCTTCTTCTTCGCAATCGCATACGCTTGGCTCGCCACCGGTATGCCGAGAGCCGGAGGAGACTACGTGTTCATTTCGCGAACCATCAACCCAGCGCTGGGGTACGTAGTAACCGTTGGAAACTTCTTGGGCAGATGGTTCTCGATCGGTTTCCTTCTCATCACTGACGTCGGATTGTGGGGGCTCGCTCTAAGGATAACCGGAAAAGGCACAGGGAATGTCGGTCTAGCGAACTTCGGCACCTACCTATCCACCGCCGATCCATTCACTGTAATGGCGGGCGCGATTCTTCTGCTTCTCACCATCTGGTTCTTCCTGACCATAGGAGGCAGGACGTTCTCGGCCTATATCGGAGTAATCTGGTTCATACCGTTGATCGGAGCCATCATTGCGATACTCCTGAACTTTTCAAACCCGTTCAATCCAAGCTCTTTCAGCAGCGCTTGGGACGCAATCTGGGGATCCGGCTCATACACTGAGATCATCAACATAGCAACGAATACGGGTTGGAAACCCACCGCAACAAACTTCAACGCTACGATCTTAGCGGTCGCAGGGGCGGCACTCTTCGCCTACTCTGGATTCCACAACCCCGCCCAATGGTCAGGCGAAATAAAGAATCCAAGAAGAAACCTGATCATCGGCATTATCGGCGGCACATTGATCACGGCGGTCATATACATCTCCCTAGCTGCATCAGCCTTCTACTCGGGAGGCACATTCATCTCACAATACGATTGGGCTTACTTCAAAGGCGCGAGCCAATTCAAGATTACACCCAAGATCGCTCCAACGCTACCTATCTTTGCGGTCGCCTTCACAGGGGGAAACCCAATTTTGGCATTACTCATCGCGGTCGCTGGTGCATTCAGCCTCTACCACGTGAACCCATCCGCTCTCATGCAGGAGACTCGCCGAGTCTTCGCTCTGGCGTTTGATAGACTCTTGCCCGAGAGATTTGCCAACGTTAGCGAGCGATTCCACACACCCACCTGGGCAATTGCCTTCATGATGGTGGGAGCAATCTTTGGCATAATCATCTCGTCACCGATACTAGGCCCGTTAAGAGCACTCGCAGGAGGAATCAATGCCACGTTCATGTACGTTTTCGGCTACTTGTTCACAGGACTTGCACTCGCACTGTTGCCGCTCGCCAAACCCGATATCTATGAAAGCATCAAAACCAAGTTTCCATGGGCTCCGATATGCGGAGTTGTCGCATTCGGAGCTGGCATTCTATTCTTCGTCGCGAACGCTCAGAGCCTGGCCATCTGGCCGGATCTTACAGTCTGTGCAGTAGTCCTCAGCATTGGTCTTTCCTTGTACATCTACTACGCATACAAGAACAAGAAGATGGGCGTAGACCTGAAAGCACTACTATCTGAGATACCACCAGAATAGCCTCAACCCCCCCTTTTTTATTTCTATATCTCTTCGTCCTATCAGGGATAGTCGCCATTGGTGAAGTGCCTTCTAACAGAAGATTACGATAAAACGCGATACGAAGTCGAGACGCCACTGTCGTCTAAGATCGATTACAAACAAGCTAGAGCAGATCTACACATACCCGACTACATCGAGACAGGAAACTATCTCATAGAGAGAGGAATAGTGACAATATGGGCGGCAAACAAAGCGGCCTCTCTGCCCGGATTAGATGCTCTTGCTCAACATGTGAACATCAAGAGTGAGCCGATTCCCGTACTCTTCTTTGGAGGTGGAGCGGTCAAAATGCTCTGCGAAATAGCAAATGACCGCAAGAGTCCACTATACCGCGACATCGACGATATCGACCTCATAACCTCAAGAAAGCGAGGCCAAGATCTGTACAAATTGCTGTTGGTGCTAGGCGAAGTATGTGGAACAAGATACTACCACTTCGTGACCCGAACGGACCGACGTTTTAATGCGATGCGAGCTGGCAAAAGATACAGGGTTAGAGCCATAGACAAGATCTTGGACGAGGATTCATTGAAACCAGGCACTCTCGATCTCTTCACAGATGAAATTGATCTCAGACACAAGGTCGACGTGAAAGACGCTCTTGAGGAGCCGGAGAATTATCTCTACACAATCGGACCAGAGAACGTCCTGTTAGCCAAATGCCAATACATATTCGATGCCCCCAGAAGCCAACATGAAGACCTCGTCCGTTATGGTCTGGAATACAGAATCCTCAATTACCCGCCATACAAGAACGACAAGCTCCTCATCGGGATCGAAGAGAAAGACATCAAAGACATCTGCTCGATTCTCCTAAACCATGAACTCGGCGAGGGGAAAAGTTGCGTTAGCATAACCAAACTGCGGAACGTATTGGAAAAAGACAAGAAGTTTGCCCTCACGTTCAGGCTCAACCTAGAAAGCCTCGCGGAAAATGAAAACCTTCTCAAGAAGATCGGCTTACCGAACAGCAACCTGGAGAACATCATGTCTAAAGTCAACGCGATTCTTGCTGAGATTCCTACCATAGATAAGAAGTGGAGCGGCCCTTGGTGGAATGTTGACGTAGAAACGCCGCAGATTTTCGGGAAAGTCGGCCTGACCATCGAGGGAGCTTAGTGGCTTCCTACAAATGAATAATCCTAGGATCAGTTAAAGGCTAGAATATAGACCAATCTAAGGAAATCTCTAAGAAACAAGCCCCAATGAATCAGAACTGCAAGAACTGCGGCTCCAGCGATTCTGACTTTGGTAGGTTAGGTTTCTTAATATCAGATTTGTTGCACGAAAATGTCTGAAATCCGTATTCACAACTGTAGCTGATTCTATCTGGAGGGAGGACTCGCGAGAAATGATGATTATCCATGAGTCACGCTTCTCGCTCACCAGACAGTAAGAGCCCCCCTCGACTATTCTTCTCTAAGCCTCTCTCGGCCTAGAATATGCCGTTTGGAGGACAATGCGTACGTGATATCGAAGGGAAACTGGAAGTTTCTCTTCTTACCCTTCAAGCTTTACGGAAGCGCAGTATAAGTGGCCACCAGAATGTTCGCCGTTCATTCTCGTGTTTGACTTTGCGTAATCTCTTTTTTATATGATGCAGATTTCGCTGTAAACTCGACCATTATGACTGATCAAGAGATTCTAGATGAGTTAAGGAAGATTACAGCGTTATTGACGCCGAAGCCAGCGCCTCCTCCACCAAAAGGACTCTGGGCGGAGTTCATGGCCTTCATCGGCAAAGCAGGCGTCATAGGATTGGCGATAGGCTTCATTATGGGCACGTACGTCGGGAAAGTGGTTTCCGCGCTTGTTCAGGACATCATTATGCCCATTCCAGGCGCCCTAATACCGGGTGGAGACTGGAGGAAAGCCATCTTCAGCCTCCCCATTGGACAAGGAATGAATTTTGCTGTGGGCGACTTCGTGGGAGTGATAGTAGATTTCCTCATTGTGGCATGCGTGGTCTTCATCATAGCCAAGTACGCTGGAAGAGCCATGGAAATGGCGAAGGCGTGAAAGAGGGCGACAAAGAAGGCGGAAAGAAGCAGCAGTAGATGCTTCTTCCTCGAACGTCACGGCATCAGCTACTAGTTACTGATGCTTTTTGTCTTCGTGCCTGTGCACCCTGTACTGCGGATCACCAACTGGCATAGGCATCTTCGATGGTTTCCAGATTGGAGGAAATGATAAGAATTAAGCTTGATCAAGGCCCTGAATGAAATGCTTTCATAAGAGCGAATTTTTGCCTCATGAAGATTGGGATGTCACTGTCAGAACTGGTTTGTAGTAACAGAGGGTAGATTAGGACAACGGCGAGAGAGCTATACTGTCCGAGGGGATAGAGGAACTATGGCTACCCCATAAGTCATGTTTCTCGCCCACCAGACAGCCCCCCTCGGCCACTCTCTCTTCACATAATTGGAATTGACATCTGTTGATTACTTTCCCTTCACCGGAGTGTTGGTATCCAGTCTCTTCACTACAGCATGACAAGCCCCATAATAGACAGGAGTTTATCCGCTGATTTCTTTTTCGAGTTTCTGAAAGGCACTGCTCCAAGCTTGTCTGAAGTAGTCTCTTGCCTCTTGCCACTCAGACGAGTTGCCCCAACCTGAATGAACCAGATGCACTTCCGTCGAAGTTTCTAGACCGTGGCCGTTGGGGATGAAGAATACGACGACGTGCGTTAGAGGATCTGCCGTGTTCATGAAATGCTTGAATTGCACGGGTCCCTTCCAATCAAATGCCAAGAATTTGCCCGGTTCAATTGCTGTTATTCTGCACCCGCTGGTGCTGTTATTCTCCTTGTTCGTCGGATCCCAGAAGAGCTCGTATTTGCCTCCCTGAACCGGTTCCACCTCGGCGTAACCTCCCTCTGAGTACGGGGCTATGAGCCAAGACTCGAGAAGCTTGCTGACCGTGAACATTTCGAACGCTTTACTTGCATCACAACTCAGGTGAGCTGTAAGATGAATTACGTCGGTCATTCGCATCACACCTGTTCCAGTATACTTTGTATAGTATATTAAGCAGCTACGGAAAGAAAGTATAGCGAAGGCCTATAACCCGAAAAACAGATTCCACCAACATGGAATCAATTATTCCGACGCTAATGATACTTGGAGAGGATTGATTCGAGCATTTCCAGCGAAATATTGCCGCCGCTCACAACAACAACCACCTTCTCTCCAGCTCGCAGTCGAGCCTTTTCGAGTAATGCTGCAACTGCAGCCGCAGCGGACGGTTCAACCAGCAAATGGCACTCTTTCATTACAGTGTAGACAGATTTCTCAATCTGGTCCTCGCTTACCAGGAGAACTTCGTCTACGTTTCTTCTTGCGATCTCGAAGGTAAGCTCACCTGGAGCCCGAGTTGCTAGCCCGTCGGCAATAGAGGTCGTATCGGATAGCTGAGTAACTCCACCAGTCTTGATGGATTGATACATGGACGAGGCTTTCTCAGGTTCAACACCGATGATCTTGGTCGATGGCTTCAGAGCCTTAATTGCGAACGAGATGCCTGAGATGAGACCGCCGCCTCCGATTGGAACTATCACGGTGCTTACGTCAGGTAGGTCTTCGGAGATCTCTAGTCCAATCGTTCCCTGTCCTGCGATAATGTCAGGATCATCAAAAGGCGGAATCATGATTGCGCCAGTAGCCCTCTGAATCTCGAGGGCTTTGCTTAAGCGCTCATCGTGGAAGAGCCCGAACTTCACGACCTCTGCCCCATATTCTTCGATAGCGTCCATTTTCTCTTGGACAGCAGTCGTGGGAACAACTATAGTTGCGCTCGCTCCGACCAGCCTTGCCACGTACGCCACCGCTAACCCATGGTTTCCTGAGGAGGCTGCAACAAACCCGCGCGCTCGGTCCTTTGGAGGTAGTTTGAGTATTTTGTTTGTCGCACCTCGGATCTTGAACACTCGAATCGGCTGGTAGGACTCCAGTTTCAAATACACGTTTGCATTCGTTAGAGCGCTTAAGCGAGGAGAAAAAACCAGTGGAGTTCTGTAGGCGATATTAGAGATTCGATGCCTTGCCTCCTCAATTGAACTCAAGGTAACGGGTAGTTTGCTCGTTGAACAACTACTCCTTAGGAATGTTCAGCCCGCGGAAGGAACTGCGCCTTTGCCAAAGAATGATCGAACGCAGGGTTGCATGAGGTAATACACGACCAGCAGATAGATGACCAATCCGATGAGTTCACCCAGACCCGGCCTCATGAAGAGTGAAAGAACAGAAAATACGATCCCGAAGAGCGCGAACGCGAGTGATACGATCCAAGCCCAAGCTTTGCCTGTCCACGAGCCATATGCTAATCCGAAGCTGATCAAAGCCACGGCAACCAATGCAACGCTCGTAAGCGTCGACCTGACAGCTAAAACTCGACCCGGAACAATCTCTGGAAGATGAAGACTAACTACTGTTAGTGCGATTCCTCCAAGGAGCGATAGCGCCCCGACCAATATCCACAATACGGCGAGCAGTTTAACTGAGCTGGGCCGTGTTGGAATAATCAATTTGACTAGAAATCTTCCTCCGCTCAGCTTCTCTTTGATTCGGACAATACCCGTCTAATCTTCTCAGCTATTTTCTTTCGTTCCGTTTCATCCTTACATGAAATCCACTGTAGCTTGAGATAGAAGATATCTTTGTCATTTGAAGACATGGGCGTCGCCCGAAATCCGTGTTCAATGAGTTGCGCAACTGATTGAAAATGGACAATATAACCTTAGACCGTGAACGCCACTATCACCAGTGAACGTTGGCACATGCCGTAACCATACCTCTCGATCTTGCAGCAACGTTCGTTGGCGCCGATTACTTGCTCTTTACAGTTGAGACGAATTCGTCGAGTGGCAAAGTTGGGAGCGTTGTGATTTCTATGGTTCCTCTTGCCCCGAGTTCGACAGATACCTTTACGATGGTCTTGTTATCCGGGGCCTCGACAACGTTGACGAAGTCATACGGACCTAACGTGGCATATTGTGAAAGCACTTTCACGCCGAGCTTCTCAATCTCTCTGTTGACTTCTTGTATGCGCCCTGGTTTTTCGCGTACAGTCTTTCTTCCTTCCGCAGTCAGTTTCGATAGAAGTATGTATACTGCCAATTCTTCTACACACCATTACACTACGATAGCAGTGCATTTGGAGCTTTCTGATTCGACACTTAACCCGGGACCTTCAAGGTCAAGCCACAAACATGAGTACAAAACTACTCCCCCCACCATCCCGCGCACCGCACAATCCCGTGAAATCAAGCCAATTGAAGGCCCAATTGCTTGATTTTCAACAATTGAATGTCCTAGTCGCAGTTGAAGCCAACGCGGCCAATCGCCTACCTTCTCTGTCCCAGGCAACAGCATTGAAGAAGTATCGATCATTCGAGTAGATTTCTTTCATTGATTCTTGATCCCACAAGTACAATATGCCCTTGCCAATTCCAAGCTGTGTGGTCGCCGTCCCTATCGCAGCTAGGTCACCTGCTGGGTTCCATGCCACAGTGACTGGGTAAACGTTCTTGAGATTAAGCTGAACAGGTGAAATCGAGGTCCCGCACAGTACCCCAATGAAACCGGTATGCCAGACAACATCATAACCTACCATAAGAGCAGATTCCCCCGACGGGACCCAGTCAACCCCAATCAGGTCGATTCGTCCCTCGTTCAAAGAGTTCAATTGATCTGTTCTGACGTCATAGTTGAACAGGTTGGGTGATGGTATGAATTCCTCGGCGAAACAGTTCGATGTGATGAGAGCTTGGTCTCTCTTCGGTTGCCACGCAATATGACGGAGATTCGCCCGCCCGCCATCAACAGACTTGACCTTATGATCCCAGTGTCTCAGTATTACGCCTCGATTTCCGACGACTAACGCCACAGAGCCATCATCATTCCACGCAGTAGCGCGGAGGTTTTCAGAAGCAGATGTGTAAATCCTTGCGAAATGCCCTTCCTCGTCCAATGAGAGAAGCGTGCCCTCGTTGCCCGCGATCAAAGCTGTTCCATTGGATTGATTGACGCCGACGGCTCGGAGATTCTCCCGGGTCCCAGCATCTAAATCGATGAGCCTATCGTCTTGTATCCTCAGAATTCGCCCGTTGTCACCGACGAGTAGGCACTGGTCTTGACGGTCCCAAGCCAAGGATCGAAGATGACCACGCAGTCTTCTGGTACGTATACTTTGATCCTCGTATTGAAGAAGGATTGAAGACAATGACACACGTTCCGACTATTTCCAGGCTCAGCCTGTCAGGATTAATTCGCAAAAGTAGATTTGAAGGTTCTAATAAGATGGGTTCAGAAGGGAACTCCGTGTCCAAGATGAAAGGTCAACGACCGCACGCAATCGAATTGTACTCCGAGCGACCGATAAGAGGTGAACGAGACCTGTTTGACTTCATCCAAGCACTTGACGAAGACGAAGGCATCAGACTTGAGGGTAAGCTGAAGAACCACCTGGGAGGCGGCTTTGTATTCATCGGTTTTTACAGAGGCAGCTACTGTGTCAATATCTGTGATAGGCTATGGAACACAGGCCTTCGAAAGTATGTGGCCGGAGGAAAAGACGAATGGTTCTACTTCGATACCGCAAAGGAAGCTTTCAGCTTCGTCCTCAAAGAGGCTAAGCATCCACTACGCGGATGGCTGTACTAGACACGGCTCGGCTAAGATAGGATCCCGAAGACCTCTCCCATTTTGCGAAAGGTAATTTCAGCCTCTTGCTTAGACTCTCTATCCACAATCAGACTAGGCTTTGAGAATCTCAGGAGTAGGCGGGCAAATGATTCTAGCATCGTCAAAGCTCTTGGTGTATTAAAGTCGTTATCCATGCATCGCCTGAACTCTTCTTCGGCCCTCTTGGTGAGAACTATCAGCTTCTTTCCGTTCTTGTGGGTACCTTCACTCGCATCACTATCTGCGAATGCGGTGAAATTTCTCCTTAGTGCTTCCAGGCCATGTCTTGCTTGCTTGAGCCCTGCGTCTGAAATCACGACGGCTTGTCTGTAGTGGTATGAGGCGAAGTAATACCTCAATTCCTGCGCGGTGTAGTCTTTGAGGGCGTCGCGGATACGGATCACGTTCCCCAGGGACTTACTCATCTTTCGTCCTCTCAAGCTAAGAAGACCTGTGTGAAGCCAAAATCGAACGAATGGGGTCTTCCCGCTCAATGTTTCCGCCTGAGCAATCTCAGCTTCGTGGTGGGGAAACATGAGTTCAGATGCTCCTCCGTGAACGTCGTAAGTCTCGCCTAGGTTTGTCATGGAAATTGCTGTGTCTTCAAGGTGCCATCCAGGCCGACCATGACCCCAAGGGGAATCCCAGCCGAAGTTGGTTTTGTCGTGTTTCCTCCAAAGCGAGAAGTCCTCCACATTGTGCTTGGAGGAGCAAAGCTCTAATCGTCTCAATCCGAGTTCTTCTGCGCTCAAACGGGATAGCTGGCCAAACTTGGGAAACTTGTTGACTTCGAAATAGACGCCTGTCTCGGTTTCGTAGGCCGCTCCTTTGTGGATCAGGCTTCTTACCTGTGAAATCATCTGAGGTATGTAGTGGGAGGCTCTCTCGTAGCGTTCAACGTTCTCTATCCCAAGTGCCCGCATATCGTCCAAGAAGGCTCCTTCGTACTCTTTCGCCACTTCAAGGGGCTCTTTTCCTAGTTCCTTGGCTCGCTGTACGATACGTTCGGCGACGTCTGTGATGTTCATCAGATAGCGCACATTGTACCCTAAGTAGGTCAGATAACGAGCGATCATGTCGAAGGCAAGGTAGGTTCTAGCATGGCCAAGGTGAGGGTAGTCATAGACGGTGGGACCGCACACGAACATCTTCACGGTTTGGCCGTAAGGCAGGTCGAAGGGCTCCATGTGCCGTGAGAGGGAATTGTACACTTTGAGCGACTTTATGCACCGTCCATCCCAAGCATTCCTGTAATTCTGTATCTCCAGCCGAATTGATTAAGAGAAGGGTCACGAGCGAGGCCGTTCTCGATCAATTCAAGCTTACCCAAACGTCGTAATTCAAGCCTTAAGCCAAGTGTAGCGACGTCATCGACGAGTCAGACTGTCAAGTAGGCGAGATCTGAATCCTGTCGGCGAAAGACGCCTGAAGCAAGACATTTGATGGCTATTGAGAGGGTTTTGCTCTGGGTCTGGTCTGTACGATGTAGTAGTTTTCGTCCACATCGATCTCCAGGTCGGGTACGAAGGAGAGGATGAACTCGATCAATTCGTCCATGCTTCGTTTACGCCTCTCTTTCAACTGGAGAAAGCCTTGCAGACTCACCAAGCGCTCGTACATCTGGCTGCTTATCTTAATACTCCGGCTTAGGCGCCTCTTCTTGCTCTGTTCGAATGGTCTGGACACTATTTCTTCCCGGTGGAAATGTAGAACTATCTCCCCTTATTATTTTTTCTCCAAACCCACTTATATAGCTAGGCGCAGCATAAGCCGTTACACAGTCAATAGATGAATCTGATTTTTGGAGGTGAATTGAAATGCCAACCAAGAAACGCAAAGTTAAGATGCGCTTAGCACCACAATACCACACCGGTGGAAGAGTCGAGACCGAAACTTAAGGTCCCTAATTTCCTCTAAACGGTTCGTTTTTGAACCGCTTTCCTTTTTTGAACGAATTTCTTGGAGCCATCTTGTTAGGTGAACCTAATTCTGGCTGGCAAGCCACTCTTGGAAGCCTCGATGAATAATGTCTTAAACAGAAATGAGGGTAAGTAGGCGGCTCATGGTAGAGCTAATCCAAGGCCGCATTGCCCAAGCCGCACTCCTGATCACAGTGCTGCTTGCGATCTACCTCGTATCGTTAATCGCATCTAAACGTAAGTTGAAGACCAGATCCATTCCAAGTCTGGAGAAAGTGGACTCGTGGATTCAGAAAGCCGCAGAATTGAAGCGACCCGTGTTCTTCACCCCTGGTACAGGTGCGGTCGTCTCACCCGACACCCTGGCAGCCCTGGCGTTGCTTGAGTATGTAGCGAAACACTGCGTTGAGCACGGCGCACGCATCATTGTTGCTAACGCCGATTTTAGCGTCCAACAGCTAACAGAGGAGATTGTGAAGAAAGCCTACAAGAACGCAGGCAAGCCGGATGAGTATCGCCCTGATGCGGTACGCTACATATCCACAAGGCAGTTTGCCTTTGCCGCAGGAGTTATGGGTCTTCTCCGGCGCGAGAAACCCGCCGTGAACTTTTTCGTGGGGGAATTTGCGGCGGAAGCGCTTGAGATTGCCGAATCAGGAAGGACGGAAGCCATAGCCCAGTTCGGTGGGACGTCGGCGGTTGAGCAGTTGCCATTCTTTATGGCAACCTGCGATGAAACCCTTCTCGGAGAAGAGCTCTACACAGTCCAGGGTTATCTTTCCGACGACCCCAAAGCCACGGCCACGTTGGTTGGTCCTGATGGCGGAAAAATCCTCGCAATTCTAATCATCTTGGTCGGAGCGATCTTGGCTTCCTTTGGGAACGAGGTTCTCGCCAATCTCCTGAGGTTGTGATAAACCATGAGTTCGAGTCAAGGTAAAATGTCTCGCAGAGACCTGTTCCTCCAAGTAATCATCTTTTCTTTGGGTTTCTTCTACGCAATCACCTACTACGTCAGGGTTTCGACGCCTGTAGATCTGCAAGCGGTAGGCGACCAGTTGTTCGCTTACCTAACCGCAATGCTAACTGCCGCGTTTGCAATCGGTTTGATCAATCTGACAAGAGTCCATGTCAACAGCATCAGACAACGTCGACCAATTTGGAGGTACAGCCTTGTCCTAGTAGTATCTATGTACGCGATGGTGGTCGTCAGCCTGATCTCGTCTCCATTCGCAATCGATCCAACAGGGGCCGTNATACCTCCGGCGCTAATGGATATGGTAAATCCTATCTGGGAATTTCTATACTACAAGATCTTAGTGTCAATCAACGCGAGCATCTTTTCTCTCCTAGCGTTCTTCATCGCGTCAGCAGCGTACAGAGCCTTCAAAGCACGATCTGTGGAGTCGACACTGTTCCTACTTGCGGGCCTTCTGGTTGTGATTGGTCAGGCGCCGGCTTCCGATTTGATTTGGCCGGGATTCTCGGGCATACGAGACTGGATCATGGCCTTCCCGACTACTGCTGGAGAACGAGGCATCCTGATTGGAGTCGCACTAGGGGTAATCGCCTTCAGCGTTCGTAGAATGATACGCTATTTGTGGTGATAGAAGATGAGCAAACGGAGCATAATATCCGACCCCCGCCTAGTATACGCACTTCTAGCCCTCGTCATCACTCTGCCTATACTCAGCCACGCAGTACTTCCCGTACCCGTCAGTGTCGCTACAAGAGCAGTCTTCGACTTCATCAATGGACTCCCAGCAAATAGCCTGGTGGTCCTGAGTTTTGATTACTCAACGAGTACGGTGCCGGAACTCCACCCACAAGCGATCGTTGTAACGCAACATCTCTTCACGCGTCCGGTGAAGATAATGTTCGTTGCACAGTGGACGGATGGTCCGGCTCTTACTGATGCTGTTCTGGATGCCATCGACAAAGGGAACAAGACGTATGGAGTAGATTATGTAACGCTCGGTTGGATTCCTAACATTGCAACCATAATCGGAATGACCACCAACATAGTGCAATTCTTCCCTGTGGACACGCGTGGAAATCCAACAGCCAGTCTTCCCTTAATCAAAGAATTCCCAGCCGGCAAGCAGGCCTCATTCGTCCTCTCCTTTGCAACCGGGGAGCCGGGACTCAATGATTACCTGCAATTCTGGCAGGCCCCCTTCAACATACCAGTCGCTGTTGGATCGACCGCCTCGGCCGCCCCCGGCTACCTACCGTTCTACAACTCACATCAGATAGTAGGCATCCTAATCAGCCTGCGAGCGGCTGCCGAGTATGAAATTCTCATAGGTCGAGTAGGGCTCAGCGGAGCCATCCCCGCCATGGTCGCTCTATCTGCATCTCACCTAATGATTGTGATTGTGGTTATCACTGGAAACGTTTTGTTTCTACTTCGAAGGGGCAAAACCAAAGGAGACTCGAAATAGATGGTAAACTACGTTGAACTCATCGGACTTTGGCTTGCTGTGTTCGTTACCCTGATGGTCTTCAGTTTCCTATACAAAGAGAACCCGTTCTACCGCCTGGCAGAATACATCTTTGTCGGGTTGAGCAGCGGATACGGATTTGCAGCAGCACTACGCCTTTTCGCAAATCAAGCATTGAGCCCAATCTTCGTTGAAGGAAGCTACGATTTCGTGATACCTCTAATGTTAGGAGCCTTGTTCTACGCACAATTCAGCAAAAAATACTCCGACCTCTACCGCCTACCCTTAAGCTTAGCCATCGGCTACGGCCTTGGGGTCACGATCTGGAGCGTAACTCAAGCTTTCCTTATCACACAAATCAGAGCCACACTTATCCCAGTATTTACGGGCGACCTAGTCACCACCATCGACAATGTCGTCCTAGTGGCCGGAACTGTTCTGTCGCTCTCGTACTTCATACTCTATCGCGAACATAAGGGAACTTGGGGTCAAATCACACGGGTTGGAAAATACTTCATTCTCGTTACTCTCGGCGCCGTGTTCGGGAGCACTGTGTTGGGACGCATGGCTCTTGTTATTCAACGCGTCCAATTCTTGACAGGTGATCCTGCGTTTCCATGGCGTGCTCTAAAGATTGGTACCGTTGAGGAGGGACGGCTTGCCCCTTGGGCAATCATCTTTTTCCTAGTAGTTTTCGGGTTCTACTTATACAGAACACGAAATGAGAAACCTCGGGACCAACCTGTTTCCACAGCAAAAATTAAGACTTAGTCTCCGCCAGTTCCTCTATTCGATCGATAATCTTCCCAACATTTTCTTTCTTCATGAAGAGAGCTGTATACTTGGGCCCCCGCAAGTCAAATAACCACTGCAGCGGGCCTAACACAAAAATCGCCATTTGAGACGCGATGAAAGATATCGGCCGGGCTACCTCCAAGAACATTATTGCGGGGACTTCAATCCCTTTGCTCACTACCAAGTTTGCTATGTTGTCTATGAGTTTCTCTTCCTCTTCCTCCGTCAAATCGAATTCTGACAATGCTAACACTTGATTGCGGTTGATCGCTGAGTGAGCCTAATCGTCACGAGCTCGATTCTGGTTAGACGGAGCGGAACACGGTTTCCTCAGGATAGACCTCGATGCCTTCGGCGGTAATTCTGTATGGGCATAGTCGATCGGTGTGCTTGGCACCTCGCATCTTTCTGACTTCGAGGGCTTTCACATTTGACTCTTCAACCCGATACATGTGAAGAACGATGACTCCTTGTGCGAGGAATGATTCAGGACCAAACCTTGTCAGGTCCTGTCGGTCCTCAGCGTTCTCCGCGAGCATTATGGTCGTTAGATCCATTTCGGTCAGGATCTTGATTAGGCGCAATGTTTGCTGCCGAATCTCGAAGTCGTCTTTGTATTGCAGCGTAAGGGCTGAAATGGAGTCAATTACACATCGTTTCGCGCCGACTTTCTGTTTTACATCAGAGATTACCTTGACGACATCCTCGATGTTAAATTTGGCCGCGCCTAAGAAGCCCTGCTGAAGCGCCGCCGGCACGAACGTCCCGCTGACCTGTCGCTTTATGGGTGAAACGTCAACAAATGCGAACTTTCCTTGCTTCTCGATCTCACTGAGATTCCAGCCGTATCTCTGACTGTTGGTGGAGATTGAATAGGGTGGTTCATCAAATGTAACATACATGCCGTTCTCTCCATGCTCCGTGGCTCCTTTGTAGAGATATTGGACGCCAAACGTTGTCTTGCCAGTTCCAGGTCCGCCTAGCAAAAGAAAACTGTAACCCTTTGGCAAACCTCCCTCAATCAGTTCGTCCAATCCTTTGATTCCGGTCTTGACTCTATCTTCCATTGTTCAACATCATCCTCAATTCTGCGCAACCACATCGAACAATTTGCGTAGTCTTGTGGGATTGTGCGCCACTATGGTGCTAACGACTCGATAAAGGAATATCGGTAGATTCTTTTCTCGATTCTGTAGGATAGCAGATGAACAGGGTTGAGCTGATGGAGTATCTACGACGTCTAGTGCAGGAACTTGCACTGGCAGGATATCAGCTCGACCGTTCAGCATACGATTACCTGATCACAATGAATGAGCCCGACGCTGCCAGTTTCGCCAAGAACCTTCTCCTGACAATCGAAGAGAAACCTTCCACGAATCGAATTCTATCAAAGGAACAATTGCTTGAAATCTCCACCGCTCAACCCAGCATCCTTCCATCCGCTTCAACCACGATCCCCGCCAAACAAATCTCACCCAGAGTCAAAGTGCTGAAAGATTCGTCGAAAGAGATCGGAACTGGGGGCAGCATCGAAGACTTCTCTCATTACTTCCGAGACAGATTTGAGAAGCTGGTCTCCGCCTTCCACGACCGTTACGACTCAAGGGACGCAACAAGCATCGGGGTTGCTATGAAAGCGACGCAAAATGCGAAAGTGAAGTTTCTCGCGATGGTGTTGGAGAAGCGGGAAAGGCAACGAAAGCTGTTTCTTCAGATTGACGATCTAGAAGACAATGCGACAGTTCTGGTTCAACCTGAGGATCATTCGGCCTATGAAATGGCACAGAAGATCCCGTTGGACCAAGTCATCTGCGTCAGCGGTATAAGAGCGAAAGGGGATCTGATAGTGGCAAAAGAGATCTTACTCCCAGACATACCGGATCACAAGCCGCACCTCGCCGATGAAGATGTGTGGGCGGTGCTCCTCTCGGATCTGCATGTAGGAAGCAAGAAGTTCCTCGGTGATGCGTTGAACAAAGTTCTAGATTGGCTCAACCTGAAAATCGGGGCTCCCAATCAAAGAGCCATTGCGGAACGTACGAAGTACGTGGTGATCTGCGGCGACATTATTGATGGAATTGGAGTCTACCCCCGCCAAGAACACGAGCTGGCAATCATCGGACTCTATGAACAGTATGAGGAAGCAGCCAAGTACGTAGGAAGAATACCCGATTACATCGAAACCGTCGTAATTCCCGGTAACCACGATCCGGTAAGACAGGCACTTCCTCAACCACCCATACCGAAGAACTTTGGCGAGCCCCTCTACGAATCACGGTCGCTCATCTCAATAGGAAACCCTTCTGAAGTCTCTCTACATGGTGTGAATGTTCTACTCCACCATGGACGCAGTCTAGATGACGTAATCACTAGCGTCCCGAACATCGACTTCACACAACCCGAAAAGGCAATGAGACTCCAGCTGCAATGCCGACACGTAGCGTCAGAATACGGAAACAGAACCGCAATTGCTCCTGAGAAAATGGATCATCTAGTCATAGAGAACGTTCCAGACATCTTCCAGTCAGGTCATGTTCACGTGGTCAAATATGAGAACTACCGGGGAACGCAAATCATCAACTCTGGGGCTTGGCAAGCGCAAACAGATTATCAGCGACGCGTTGGGCTAGTTCCGACTCCTGGGATTCTCACTGCAGTCAACCTCAAGACGCTTGATGTCCGCCTGATTAATTTCATGGAAGCTTAGGTTGATTCAAATCGCTCAAACCTCTAGCTAGGATCCTAGCGACGCGAACCGGTTCCGGCAAACGCGAAATGACGGCGGTGGAAGCAATCACGCGGGCAGCAAATACAGGTGAGGCCCCCCTCACTTCAAAGTACAACCTCGGTTCATCACGAAGCGGTTTTGTCGAATGCAGTTGTCCTGCGGCCTGCACGATTTCCCATCGCTCTTCCCAGTCCTCAAAATGCGTACGGAGTGCTTTCCGAACCAACATGTTGTGTGGTTTATCTCCACTAATCGCTATCACTGGTCGGCGAGTTTTGCGGGCGAGCTGTGATATGTCGACGAGATTGAAACCGCCGAAGGATATCCCTGACAGCATGACGACGTCGAATCTAAGGCCTCTGAGGAGGAAGGTCAAAACCTGAAGGGCGTCTCTTCCATCCACTTGAACGTGCCCCACTCGTACGTCGAGGACTCTTGCGTTCTCAACGAGTACTGCAACTAGAAGCGCGCGATCGGTTGAATGCTTAATTGGGGGGAAAGCTCCGTCGTCCACTCCAATTATTCGCAATCTCTTATCATGAGGCGTGGTGTTTTTGGAGCGATTTGGGAACGTATCCAAAGAGCCTGCCAGCAAGATTATCTTCAGCGTATGTATCAGCGATAACGCGCGGCGAGACACCGATTCTTATTTTCTTAGTTCGCCCATATCTGCCGAAGCTTACGACCCGCGCGTTAAGGATACCCATGACGTCCAACTCGTTAATCAGACCACTGACTCTCCGTTGGGTTAGCGGCTCCAAATCGCTGTTCATGCAGAGCTCATGGTATACCTCGTACACGTCCCCGGTTATCGCTCCAGCGGGCAGGTGGTTGCTCAGCAAATATGCACCGACCAAGAGTATCTTGGAGTGAGCCGGAAGAGACTTCAGTACCTCCGAAACGCGGTCGTGCTCAATCTTCTGTTGGGCTTGGCGCACGTGCTCTTCACTCACACCTACCGCTCCCTCCCGTTCCGCGAGCTCGCCAGCCACCCTGAGAAGGTCGAGCGCACGCCTAGCGTCGCCGTGCTCGCCTGCTGCGAGTGCTGCACACAACCGAATGGAGTTCTCATCCAAGCTTCCATCCAGAAAAGCCAGTTTCGTGCGTTCCAAGAGGATATCGAAGAGTTCGTCTGCGAGGTAAGGCCTGAAGACAACTTCCTCCTCACTCAAGGAACTCAGGACACGTGGATCCAAGAACTCTTTGAAATGCAAGTCATTGGAGATTCCAACCAAGCTGATCCAGGATGAGTTCAGGTTCTCGTTGATTCTGGTGAGTTCGTATAGTAGTGAGTCATCAGCACTGTGTTTTATGAGAGCGTCAATCTCGTCTAGAGCAACGAGCAAAGCCGTTCGATCCGCACTAATGCCGTTTGAGAACCTGTCCAGCAACTCACCAACGGCTATGCCTGTGAAGGGAACCTGCACGCCAATGGCTTTGCATATCTCGGCCAGAACGCGATAGTTCGTTCCGGCCAGTCGACAGTTCACGTATGCAATCTTAACTGGAGCGCCCATTTCGGTTGCTTTCTTCTCCAGTCTACTCAATACATACTTGGTGACGATCGTCTTGCCGGTCCCGGTCTTGCCATAGACGAAGACATTGGATATCTTAGATTGATGAAGCGCGGGTGCGAGGATACCTGCGAGGCGTTGAATATGCTCGTCTCTGTGTGGCAAATGAGTGGGCATATAGTCGTGCCGCAAGACATCGCGGTCACGTAGAATCTTTGCAGTTGTGAGATATTTGTCGAAGATGCTCTCTACGGCGTGAGTTGTGGTGATAATTCGAACCTCCAGTGGTAATTGCACTGTTGCGTGTTGACAGGTAGTAATGGTTCTTGTACACGAAAATGCACTAATGCGACTGGAATTGTCTGCTATGACATAGCCTTCTTACTCTGTAATTTTGTTGTTAATCGTTAAACAACTGACAACGGTTACCCCCACACCCCAACGATTCCACTAGAGAATGTATGAACTTGAGAGTGGGTTTGTAATGTTATAGAAAGAACACGTGTTAAGAATGTTGATGAGTGCTAAAACATGATGTGTTCAAAAGATTATACTAATCGCTTGAATCCTATACGTAAGCATGGCGCTTTGATTTTTGGAGAAGATAGTTTTGTCCAGTCGAAACGGAGGGGTTAGGGCCTGTATGTTTGAACCATTTTCTTCATGCTGTCGTGTTGTCAACTGTTGATGACATCAATAACCCCTTGATTTCCATTGGACGCTTTAATTTACTTCTGGAACTCTACTGCATGTGGCTTCAACATTCTATATCAACTTATAACGTGTTACTGCTCTTCATGTAGGTAGCCATGAAGAGAAAGATCAGGCTAGAGTTCTTCGATCGCACGGGTGTTAAACACAGTATCGCCATTGAAGGAGACTTCACGATTGACAAAGTGAATCGTTTGCTTGAGTACGCAGAGATTGTCGCAGGCTCCAGTCCCCGCACACCTATTCCAGCTGGGCCTCAGGATACTAAGATGAACCGACTTCTAGACGTAATCAATACGAGGTTCGCAGATCATGGATTTGACTCGCGTGAATTATGGCAGGCATACAGGGAGATTTGGGGAGATGATTTCAGTTTAGGCGCGATCTCCACATATCTGTCACGTCTCGTTGATCGGGGGACGCTTGATCGAACAGGATCGGCTGCTCACTGGCTCTATAAGCTCAGGCCTTCTCCGACGCTTTCGCAGTGACAGGTTCACTTTGCGGTTTCATCTTGTTGCGGACCGTTTCATTGATTTTGTATCTAAATGGTGCGCGATTCGATTCTCGGTCAACATAACCATTCATATACAGTTTTTTCATCAGACGTGATGTATGCTCCCGTGATTTTCGTAGTCGCCGGCCCAATTCAGGGGCGGGTTTCGGCCCCTCTCGCAGCAATATCTCAAGCGTCTGTCGTTCAGTTTCAGTTAGAGCCCCCAAAATATCCCCCTCAATGACGGGCGTCAGCGACCGTTCAGGTCTCATCGGTGATTCCGTTGTCGGAGGTCTTTGCTGGTACGCTAGGAACTTGGTTTTGATCTGTTCGAGTTCACCGACCAATCGCTTATCGTTTGAGAGAATCTCTTGAAGATGCTTTAGAACCTGTAGGTAAGCTGATCGTAGGTCCGTCTGTCCTAGTTCTAATTCGCTACTACGTCTGTCAACGGTCTCGAAACGTGATCTGAGATCGTTCAGTACAGACTCTGATTGTTGAATACGCGATGATACGGAGCTAACAATTATTTGAAGTAAAGAGGCCGATTCGTTGACCGCCTGCCTGCTCTGCCTGAAGGCACGGAGGGACCTTCCTCCAACGAAAAAGGCGAATACCAAAACGGCTGCAGAAATCAGGTCGATAATTGCTACGGACAGATCCAAGGTCATTCAAACTCACAAGGGTTGCATGCTTTAACTCCTTCGCACACCGTGACATCACAACCGTCTCATGATATCACGGTGATGACACGGTGATAGCGCAATGATATCCCTTCAGCTCACGATGATGTCACATTCGATGCATTAGGCGCTGTCAAATGGTCGAAAACGGCCCATTTTAGACCTTTAGCCGTCTCCACTCCAGTCTGAGATGAAGGAAGACCGTCAATTCTGTACAAAGACGTCACGTGACATCACGTGGCACAGAATCCAAGTCTTGTATCCGTTTTGCTCGGACGCGTGATGTCACAAGATATCTTTGAAGCTTTGGCGCTTGGCAAGAGCGGTTATGCTCTCTAGGAGTCGCAGATTCAGTTCCTGGAGTCCGGCGCGATTGTTTTGGTTGGGCCGTCGTATTTCGTCAACATATCCTTGCATTGTGTCCGACAATTCGATGAAAGGTTGGAGGGCCGCACTGTCAAAAAGC
>OCOJ01032957.1_pt3 | contig 39773 bp, 32 predicted proteins | sample 1539251 | NCBI WGS metagenome assembly OCOJ01 (sample SAMN01911457, study PRJEB22624) | soil metagenome | biome: Soil | place: Malaysia | collected 2012-04-30 | depth RA_metagenome m
CTCGGCTGTGTCGAAATCCTGGCGATAAGGGCGTGCAAGAGGCAAAAAGCAGATCCCTCACCCCGCAAAAAGCACGGGGATTCGGGATGACAACAGCCTGGGAAAAGAGGATGTCAACAGAGCCATACCACTCCAAGAGGCTATTAGCGGGCGGCAAGAACGCCGATGTTTTTCGAGAATTAGGCTTTGAGGGATTCGGCAAGTTCGAGGAGCTTGGTGACCGTGTTCCAGTTGCGGCTGGTAAAGGAAAGGTTGAGGATTTTTTCGAGGCGGGGCCAGGAAAGATTAGGCCGCGCCTGGCCGTTGGGGAAATAAATGTAGAGTTCGTGGCCCTGGACGTAGAGTTCTTCGGGAGCAATGTCCATGGCAAGGAGCTCTTTGCGCGCTGGTGCGCTGGGTTCGGCGGAGAGGAAAGTCACGACGAGCCTGCTCGGATTTGAGACCGGGGCGCTTGGCGAAGGGACTGCGGGCGATGGCGTCGCGCAGCTCGGGGATGGTGCGAAGAAGAACATCGGGACGAAAGCCGCACTTCCGCTCAATCGCGGACTGGATGAGTTTCGAAAGCTGAGCCGGGTTCCCTTCGCGCGTTCGGAAGATAACGTTGCCGCTCTGCAAGTACGTTTGTGGATCCTGGAATTTCAGCGAGAGGTAGAGGTCGCGGAGGGCGTCCATCTTAATTTTGTGGTGGCCGCCAATGTTGACACCGCGAAGCATGGAAATGAGGAGGGGCATAGTGAACAAAGTATAGCCTGAGAGAGTGGGCGCAGAACGCGGCAGCCGGGCTGCGAGTGACGTCTGCGACAGGCGAAGTTGGGTGAAAGCGGGAGCAAGGCTCCCGCACTCCAAAGCTACTTCTTGACGCCGCGGTCCTTGAGGAGATTTTTGAGCTCGGACATGAATTCCTGGACGTCTTTGAAATCCATATAGACGCTGGCAAAGCGGACATAGGCGACTTTGTCGAGCTTTTTGAGGCGATGCATGATCATCTCGCCGATTTCCGTGGTGGTGAGCTCGCGCTCGGTGGCATCGTGAACCACGCCTTCGATTTCGTCGACGATCGCTTCGAGCTTGGGAGTGGGAACGGGCCGTTTCTCGCAAGCCTTCAAAAGGCCCTGGAGAATTTTCTGGCGCTCGAAACGTTCGCGGCGCCCGTCTTTCTTGATGACCATATAAGGAATTTCGTCGATGCGCTCGTAGGTGGTGAAGCGGCGCGAGCATTTGAGGCACTCGCGGCGGCGGCGGATGGTATCGCCGGTGCGGCCTTCACGGGAGTCAATTACTTTGTCATCGAGGTGCGCNACAGAAAGGACATTTCACTCGGGGGATTCTCCTGTTGCTAGGAAGAATATCAGATATCAGATAGCAAGAACCCAGGAGAAGGACTTAGGGGTTCGGCGAGGGTCGAGATGGAAAAAGCGGCAGCAGGGCTGCCGCACTCCAAAAGCTACAGGGGCTTGTGGGGATGCTGGATTATTTCGGCGTCGATTTCCTCGGCTTCGTTCTGGCGCATGCGACGCAACTCGCCGAGGGAGAGGCCTTCTTTAAGGAGCAAAGGCACGCCGGCAAGGGAACACGCGGCAAAGGTCACCAGCCAAAGAACCATGGCCGCGGCGACCGCCGGTTCCTGCTCCACTCCATACAATCGCGTGAACGCAACGATGGAGAGCGCCTGGGAGCCGCCGCCGACACCGGGCAGTTGCACGGCCGAACCGACCAAAGTGAAAACCAGAACGAGAATGGCGTCATAGAAGTTGAGCGTGCTGAGCCGTCCGCTGAAACCTTTGATGACCAAGTAATAGCAAAGGAGCACAAGAAACCAATGGATGAAGGAGAGGATCAAGGCGGCGGCGAGGTCGCCCCAAGTGCGCACGGTCTGAACCCCGCGCGAAAAACCGAGAAGGATGCGCGCAACGCGGGCGCGCCAGCCGTGCGCCGCAAGCCAAGCTTCCATGCGACGCTCGAGCACAGCGGAGCCGTGAAGGCGAAGATAAACGAGGCCGGAAATCGCGGCGACGGCGAAGATCGAGAAAGCAGTGCCGGCGGTGCGAGCACCCTTTTCAAAGGCCGCGCCAGCACCCCCAGCTTCGAGATGGTTGGAGGCTTCAAAAACAAGGAGGCCAACTGCCGCGAGGACAGCGGTGCAAGCGGCGTCGAGAATGCGCTCGAGGGTGTAGATACCAAAAGTGTCCGCGAGGGGAATGTTGTCTTTGCGGGAGATGAGCAGTGGACGGACGGGCTCAGCAGCCCGTCCGAGAAGAAAGAGAGCGCTGAAGCCGGCGAGGTTCATAGAGTAGATGTTCCAGAAGCGCGCGCTGCCAACGTGAGTCTGGAACTTCTGCCAGCGAAGAGCGCGGACAGCGTAACAGACATAAATGGTCAGGACAGAAAGAAAGAGGTAAAGATAGTTGGCGCCGCGAATGGCGTCCCAGAGCTTAATGCCGCTAAACTGACTGAGGTGGAGAACTCCACGAGAACGATAGAGCAAGAAGGCGACGACGAGCGCACCTAGAGCCAACACCAACCACTTCCTCGACTTGGAAGACATGATGGAGGCAGGTTACTGGGGATGGAGCGGGGCGTCAAGCGTGGTAGCGGTAAATAATTCAATTGCAAAGGCTTGTGCGGGGTGAAGCAGACGAGTAAGATGCGGCCAGGGTCGGTTGGCGGGCATCGCCGAAGAGCGGTGGGGAACATTCTCGGAGCATTTTGCGTTCCATATGATGGCAGGCCGAGTAACCCCCCGATGGGTTATGCCTGAGCAGGTTACTGGAGAATGGGGCTAAGAAAGCTTGGAGCAGGATGCCCAACTGGTCCAGCGATGCCTCCAGGGCGACGGATCGGCCTGGGAGGAACTTGTGCGCCGGCATTCGCGTCGCGTGTACAACGTGTGCTACCGATTTGTGGGCAACCGGACAGAAGCGGAAGATATATCGCAGGAAGTATTCTTGCGGGTGTACCGAACGCTGGGGAGTTACCGTTCGGCGCACGGAGGATTTGCCACGTGGATGACAAGCGTGACGCGAAATCTTTTGATCGACCACTACCGCAGAACGAAGCGGGACCGGCTGACGGATTCGTTGGACGACACGATGCCGGTGGTGGAGACCAAGGAGTCGGTGGCGCGGAGGCCGGACGAGCAAGCGCTCTTAGGAGAGCTGAGCGGGCAGGTGCAGGTAGCGCTGACAAAGCTTTCGCCGGAGTTGCGCGAGGCAGTGATTTTGCGGGATCTGCAGCAACTGGAGTACGCGGAGATTCAGCAAGTGCTGGCAGTTCCGGAAGGCACGGTGAAGTCCCGAATCAACCGTGGACGGATCGAGTTGGCGAAGATACTGCAACAAATGGGAGTGAGGCCGTCATGACGACGGACAGAAGGGCGAAGAATTTGGTATCTGTAAGGGCAGAGGCAGCGCTGCCTGTGGGGGTCAAGCCATGACCTGGACATGCGATCAGACAGAGGCACGGTTAAGCGACTACCTGGAAGGGATATTGAAGGGGCCGGAGCGCGCGGAGTTTGAGGCCCATGTGCACGGGTGTGCGGAGTGCGCACCGCTGGTTGAGAGCGTAAGAAGCCTGATGAACGAGATGCAGTCGATGGAAGCGGTGGAAGTGCCGCCGCGGCTGGTGTACACGATTCTGGATCAAACGCTGGGGCCGCGGGAAACGGTATCGGGCTGGCAGGCATTTCAGAAGTTCCTTCGCGGATTGGCGACACCCAAGTTTGCGTATGGAGCTGCGAGCGTGATGGCGACGTTCTTCATTCTGGTGAGCGCCTCGGGACTTTCCTTGCGCAAACCGAAGCTGGCGGACCTGAATCCGGCAACCATGTCGCGGAACGTGAACCGGCAAGTGCACCTGGGGTATGCGCATTTCGTGAAGTACGTGAGCGACTTGCGTGTGGTGTACGAGATCCAGTCGCGGTTGCGGCAGGATGAGAACCAATTGCAAACCGTGCCGGAAGAAACTTCGCCGAAGGCCACACCGGACAAGCAGCCGGGACCGGGCGACGATCACACACGGAAGGAACAAAAACAGCAAAACCGGGCGGATGAACTGGCCCGCCAGGTGGAAATGCTCGCGGCCGAATGTCCGGTGCTGTTTGGGAGGAACTCTCGATGAAATGTGCGGTGCATCCGGAGGCGGAGGCAACCGGGTACTGCCGCAACTGCGGCAAGGCCATGTGTCCAGCATGCGTGCGGCCTGTGCGAGAGGTGTTGTATTGCGAGGAGTGTCTAGCAAACGTGATGGGGTTGGGAGCACCACCCGCAGCGGCAACGGGAGTAGCGGGCGCGGAAGCGTTTCCCCCTGTTGGAGTGCCGCCCGTTCCCACGCAGAAGCCGGGAGGAAATCCGGGACTCGCGTTTCTGTTGGGACTCGTACCTGGGTTGGGAGCGATTTACAACGGGGAGTACAACAAGGCTCTGATCCATATCGTGGTGTTTGCGGCAATTATTGTGGGGCTGAGCAGCGATATTGGGGGTGGGGCAGACGTTGCGCTGGCGTTTGTACTGGCGGGCTTCATTTTTTACATGGCCATCGACGCAATGAGAACAGTGAAGGCGCGGAACGCCGGCGAAGTGGTTCAAGACCCGCTGGAATCGTGGAGCAAGACGCGGCCGGTGGGACCGCTGATCCTGATTGCGGTGGGCGCGCTGTTCCTGCTGAATAACTTCGGGGTTTTCGACTATTTCCGGGTGAGGCAGATTTTTTGGCCACTGGTGTTAATAGGAGTGGGAGTGTTGATGTTGCGGCACCGGGTGGGTGGACAGAATTGAAGCGAGGATGGTCATGAGCACTCAGGTGCGCTGCCACTGTCAAAGCTGCACGATCCGAGGTCTGACGGGACCGGCGATCGTAATCACGGTGGGAGTTCTCTTCTTGCTGCACCAGATGCATGGGGGCCATTTTTATTTCGGAAATACGTGGCCTGTGTTGCTGGTTGTGATTGGACTCCTTCATTTGGCATCTTCCATGGCATCGCGTGAGGGGCACATCGACACGTCGACCCTGACGATACCGCAAGGACCAGCGGCGGCTCCGCCGAGTCCCCCGGCGCAGGCGCCAAACAGCGGTCAGGGGCAATAAATAGACTATGGCTGGCACCCCGACGCGCGGCAGCGGCCTCTTTTCCGGGCTGGTTCTTCTCTCCGTGGGGATTCTGCTTCTCCTGCACAATTATGGACATCTGGAGTTGCACACCTTTTTCATTCGCTGGTGGCCCCTGCTGATTGTTTTCTGGGGCGTGGTGAAGCTGTATGAGCGAACAGCGGGACGGCGATTTGGAGGGAGCGGAGGCGCGATTACGGGCGGCGAAGTGTTTTTGGTGTTTGCGATGCTGGCGCTGCTCGGCATGGTTGTGGCCGTAGATTACAGCAAGGAAAGGCTGGGGGATACCTTTGAAGAAATACGCGGCGACAACTACGGCTTTGATGTGGATGTAACGCCGAGGACGATTCCCGCGAAGGCGCCTGTGGTCGTGAGGACGATTCACGGAGACATAACCGTGCGAGCTTCCGACGATGCACAGATTCGCGTTTCCGCGAAAAAGAACGTGCGGACGTGGAGCGAAGAAGAGGCCGGACGGATCGCCAAGCCGGGTAAGGTGGAAATCAGCCAGAATGGAGACAGCTTCGAAGTGCACCCGAGCGGGTTCGACAAGTCCGACGCACGGATCAGAGTGGACCTGGAAGTGGCAGTGCCGAAGAAATCACCGTTGACCGTGCGGACGGACAAAGGGGATATCGTGGTCTCCGACATGGCCGCGAGCGTGGCCGTGGTGGATCAGAACGGCGATGTGGAAATTCGGGGAACCGATGGCGATGTTTCGATGGAGATGCGCAAGGGAGACGTGAAAGCCAACGACACCAAGGGGGATGTGAAGATTTCCGGAAAGGGCGGGGAGATCGAAGTGAATAACGCCACGGGGAGCCTGACCGTGGATGGTGATTTCTACGGGCCGGTGCGCGCAGACAAAGTCGCGAAAGGAGTGCATATGGCGTCGGCGAAGACCGACCTGACGGTCTCGGCGCTAGCGGGACACCTCGAGGCGAGTTCGGGAAATCTGGATTTGATCGATGCGCCAGGCAATGTTTTTTTGCGGACGCGAGACATGGAAACCAACGTTGAGAATGTTGCGGGAAAGCTGGTTATCGATAACCGCAACGCGCAAACGAATGTGCGGTTCACCGCGCCGCCGAAAGATGATGTGCAGGTTACAAATTCGTCGGCGGGGATTTCGCTGACTGTGCCAGGGAATTCGAGTTTTGAGATTCAGGCGGACTGCCGGAATTGCGACATTGAGAGCGAGTTTCCAGGACTAGGTCCCACAAAGTCGGAATCGGGGGATTCACATGTGGCGGGAAAGTACGGTTCCGGAAAAGGTCCGAAAATCACCTTGAAGACCAGCTACGGGAATATCGAGTTGCGGCGCACGGCGCTGGCAATTCCTGTGCCGCCGAAGGTTCCGATACCACCGACACCGCCGACGCCGATACCGCCGGCGACGGAGCAATAGTGCAGGTCGCATGAGATTCACGACTCCGCGAGGCGGCGGAGTTCGGAGAAGAAGTTGGGATAGGAGACGGCGGCGCAGTCGGCGTCGAGGATGCGTGTCTCGCCGGACGCGGCGAGGCCGGCAACTGCAAAGGCCATGGCGATCCGGTGATCGCCACGGGGATCGATCTCGGCGCCGTGCAGTGGGCCGGCTGTGCGACCTTCCACGCGCAAGCCATCGGGGCGTTCTTCCACCTTGGCACTCATGCGCTTAAGATTTTCGGCGAGGGCGGCGATGCGGTCGCTCTCCTTTACGCGCAACTCCCCTGCGTCACGAATCTCAATTCCCTGCTCCGTGTACGGACCGAGCGCGGCGAGCATGGGCAATTCATCAATCAGCAGCGGTACAAGGTCGCCGGAAATTAGGCCGCCTTTGAGTTGCGCGCCTTTGACAGACAGGTCGCCGACAAGTTCGCCCGCCTTGCTTTGCAGATTCAACACGCTGACGACGGCGCCCATCTGATTGAAGAAATCGAGAATGGCGGAGCGCGTCGGATTAAGGCCGACATTGCCGATATACAGATTGGACTCGGGGAGGAGCGAAGCTGCCGCGATGAAAAACACGGCGGAAGAAAGATCGCCGGGAACATCGAGGGAGACCGGACGGAGCGCGGCGTTGCCATTGGCGGCGGCTATGCCCTGGACGAAAATCGTGCGGCCCTGTTTGCGAACCGGCGCATCAAATACCTGCAGAGCAAGTTCAGTATGGTCACGAGTAGCGGCGGGTTCGGTGACGGAGGTTTCGCCGTCGGCGTAAAGACCCGCGAGGAGAACCGCGGATTTCACCTGAGCACTGGCCATAGGCATCTGGTAATGGATGGCGTGGAGCTTCCCACCATGGATTTCCAGGGGCGGGAAATTGTCGTCGCGGCCGCGGATATCGGCGCCCATTTCGCGAAGCGGAGTAATGACACGCTTCATGGGCCGTTTCTGAAGCGAGGAATCCCCGGTGATTTTCGTGGTGAAGGACTGACCGCTGAGGATGCCGGAAAGCAGGCGGATGGTGGTGCCGGAATTTTCAGCGTCGAGGGTGCGCCACGAACTTTTTAATCCGCAGAGACCGCGACCGGTAATCTGAACTGTGGAACCATTGATTTTGATTTCCGCGCCAAGGGACTTGAGACAGCCGAGCGTGCTGTGGCAATCGCGAGCCACGGCGAAATTGCGGAGTTCGCTGGTGCCGGCAGCGAGGGCTCCCAGCATGGCGTAACGGTGAGAGATGGATTTGTCGCCGGGAAGTTCGAGAACGCCGGAGAGGGATTTGATGCGCTGAATGGACTCAGATTTGACCATCGAAGTCAGTTTAGCATGGTGAGAATTTCAGCTCGATGACACACGGGAAGGAGGTATCTGGTATCAGCGATCAGATAGCAGTTTCGGGTCAGTGGGGAGGCAAGACGCAAGGGTTGAGATCCTTCGGACGCTCAACGCGCGCCCTCAGGATGACTACGCACTAGTTGGCAGTCGGTAGTCTGGAGGCGGAGGTTCCCCTTTATGGTCAGGAAATGACTCACTACCGACTCCTGACTCGTTTGCCTGTACGCGCGGACAGTTAGCTGTGGGAACTCTTTGCGGAATCAGACGAAAGATATAGAAGTGAGCCTGCGTATTATGGGTGAGAGAAAAAACGCGAGTGGCGTGAAGGGAAAGAGGGGACATGTTAGCTCGGAAAGCTCGGATTCAACTGGCAACGAAAGCGGGAATCGGCGTGGGAGCGCTTTGCATTGTGGGAGTGCTCTTGGCGGCCATCCCGAATCACCGTCCGCCAGCAGCAGGTATAGTGAGCGCGGAAGCGGGGCAGGACCCGCAGAGTGCGGACCATTCCAAGGTGGCCGGCATGAATATAGACGCGGAAGACGCCGCGGCCAGCGAACCGGGCGCGATGCACGACATGGAACACATGCACCACGGCGATACGCCGCACATGCACATGACCGCGCCGCGGCCGCAGAATGCGGAGGACCAGAAACGGGCGGAAGAGATCGTGGAGCAGTTGCGTGCGGGGATTGAGAAATACAAGGACTACCACGTGGCACTGAATGAGGGGTTCAAGATTTTCATGCCGAATGTGAAGCAGGAGGAATACCACTTCACGAATTACAAGAATGGATTCCTGGAGGCGTTTACGTTCGACCCCTCGCGACCAACTTCGCTGCTGTATAAGAAGACAGCGAGCGGGTATGAGCTAGTTGGGGCGATGTACACGATGCCGAAGTGGGCGAATGAGGAGCAGTTGAACGAACGCGTGCCGCTAAGCGTGGCGACGTGGCACTTGCACACTAATCTGTGCATGCCGCCGAGGGGCGAACGGCAGACGGCGGATTATACGAAGTTTGGGTTACGCGGGTCGATCAGCACGCAGGAGGCGTGCGACGCTGGGGGCGGGCGGTTTTTTCCGGTGATTTTTGGGTGGATGGTCCACGTGTATCCGTACGAGGACAGCACGGCGAAGATTTTCGCGATGCATCACCACGAGTAGGCTGCAATCAGTAATCGGTTATCATGCATGATTGCCGAGCACATGATGTCGGAGCTGAAGCTCCGACCCCCTAAGGTCCCCTTTACGCGAAATAGTTCTACTAACCTTTCAGTTTGAGGCGGGACTTGTTTTCCTCGAGGAATTCGCGCAGGTCATTGGAGGCGTCGAGAAGGCGGATCCACTGCTCGTAATAGAGTGTGACGGGAAAACGTCCGAGGCCATAGACACTGACTCCACCTTTTTCACCGACTCGGAATTCGAGAGCACCTCTTTTGCGGCCCTCGGCCTTCTTTTCCAGTTCAGCAATTCTAGCCAACAGTTCTTCTTTGGTAGGTTCGGACATGGGGGTCTCCTGTGTGGCAACATCCTCGCACAGACGGGGGAGGATGCGCCACTGCAGAGAGACAAGTTTATAGTCGACAGTCTACAGTCGACAGTTGACAGTTTCGGAGAAGAGAAACCCGAGACCCACGCTCAAAAAGCGAGGGTGGGGCACCCGGGCCGAACAAGCGGAGAGTGACGGATTCGAGAACGAGAGCAGACGCGACAGTGGGAGGAAACGAACGGACCACCGACGGCCCGCCTCAGAAGGCGGGCCCTACAAAGGCAGGAGTACATCGCTACAACCAGAGTGAAGGACTAGAACGTCTAAGACGCAAGGGCTAGTCGGGCCAGTCTGGTGGTTCAATTGCCTCGCCTGCGCTCACCCGAGTATCATGCTGGTTCCCCTTGGGGGCACGTGTACTTAACTATGGGTCGACGATTCCTACGGTTTGCGCTTGTTTTCCTAAGCTCCCTGCTCGGGGCGATTTCCCTGCTTGCCACTCCACCGGACACGCATGAAATCTTGCCACTCGATCAAGTTCGTGTGGGTATGCAGGGGTACGCCTACACGATCTTTGAGGGAGACCAAGTGGAGAAGTTCGACTTGGAAGTGCTGGGGGTGATGCCCAACTTTCTGGGGCCGAAACAGTCCATCATCCTGGTGCAGTTGAAGGGACCAAAAGTGGAGCACACCGGGGTGGTTGCGGGAATGAGCGGCAGCCCGGTGTATCTAGAAGGCAAGCTAGCGGGGGCACTCTCGCTGAAACTGGGGATTTTCACGAAGGAAGCGATTGCGGGGGTCACGCCAATCGAAGATGTGTTGCATCCGCCCACACAAACTGCAGCGGCGCAGGCGCTCCCGCAGCAAGTCGAATTGCCGAAGGATGCGCTGGCAAGGAACACCTTGCCAGGAGGAACGGCGCTGGAGCCGATTGAGACGCCGCTGGTATTTTCGGGATTCCAGCCAAGGGTGTTGCAGGAGTTCGCTGGGGAGTTGCAGGGGTACGGATTCGTGGCGGCGCAGGGGGGCACCGCGGCGCCAAGGCCGGATGACGCACATCTGGCGCCGGGAGATATGGCGGGGATGGTGCTGGTGTCGGGAGATGTTTCGATTAATTCGGCGTGCACGGTGACGGCGGTGCAGGGCGACAAAGTATTCTTATGCGGACATCCGTTGATGAACCTGGGCAATGTCCAGATGCCGATGGCGCGGAGCCGCGTGGTGACGACGCTGTCTTCGGAACTCGCGTCGACAAAGATCGTGAACGTGGGTGGGCCGATCGGAACGATCACGAGCGATCACTTGACGGCGGTGACCGGAAAACTGGGAGTGGCGCCCCAGATGATTCCGCTGGATTTGAGCGTGATGACACCACTCGGAGAAAGGAAGCTGCATTTTGAGATGGTGAATCATCCGAAGTTGACTCCACTGCTGGTGGCGCTGACCACGTACAACGGGTTGACACAGAATTCGGTGTACGGCGAAGGAACGACACTGCACATGACGGGAGAGATTCAACTAAAGGGACACGTCCCCGTGCAACTGGATAACACGTTCTCGCCTAGCGATTCCCTGATGCCCGACGGAATACCGATCGCGTTTAGCGTGCAGAACGCGTTCGCACGGCTGTTCACGAATAATTACGAAGTGCCGGCAGTGGAGCACATTTCCCTGCGTGTGGAGAGCTTGCCAGGGAGAAAATCGTACACCATCGAGAGCGCATGGCTGGAAAAGGGCGAGGCGGCGCCAGGGGAAAACCTGAAGGTGCGCGTGCTGGTGAGGCCATACCGCGGCGGGACGCGGATTGAGGAGACGGCAGTACACGTGCCGGATCAGATTTCGAAAGGGACGACGCTGCGCGTGCTGGTAACTGACGCAGACTGGATGAACCGCGCGTCCCGGGGATTCAATTTCGGCCTGATGCCCGGGGGCGCCAGCGGCCCCGAAGGGCTGGACCAGTTGATTGCCCTGATGAACCGCGACCGGCGCAACGACCGGCTGTATGTGGGTCTGTTCGTGCCGGCGCCAACGATGGTTTGGGACGACAAAGAATTGCCAAACGTGCCGCTGTCGCAGATCAGCGTCATTGACGGGCGGCCAGCACCGGGAAGCGTGCAGGTGCTGAGAGAATCGCTGTCGAGCGAATCATCCATTCCATTAGGTGGTCCCGTGTCCGGACTCATCTCGCTGAATCTACAAATCCGGTGATCCTATCCATGGCAAAACAACTGAAACGGTGCTTGCTACTGGCGTTGGTGGTATGCGGCGTGGCCACGTCCTCGCTTGCGGACCACACGCGACGTTGGCGGCAATCGACGTACGAGGAGTTTTTGAAGGGGACGGCCAAGGGCGTGGCCGTACGCAGCGACGGACATCTGGAGTTAGCGCCGAAGTTCACGCTGGTGGCAGATGCGGACGCGTCCTACCTCTGGAACCTGAGGGCAGACGCGGCGGGAAAGCTGTATGCGGCCGGAGGTTCGCCAGCAAAAGTGTTCCGGTTCGAGGGAAGTGGAAAGCCGAAGACGGTATTCGAATCGACGGACCTGCTGGCGCAGTGCATCGCGTTCGACGCAAAGGGCACGTTGTACGTAGGGACTTCGCCGGATGGGAAGGTATATAAGGTTTCGGCGAGTGGCGAATCGACGGTCTTTTTCGAGCCCAAGACGAAATATATCTGGGACCTGGCCTTTGGCGGGGATGGAACGCTGTTCGTAGCCACAGGCGATAAGGGACAGATTTTCGCGGTGTCGCCGGATGGAAAAGGCCAGGTTTATTACGGGAGCGACGAAGCCCACATCAAGGTTCTGGCGTTTGACAGCAAGGGAAATCTGCTGGCGGGAACGGAGCCGAATGGACGGGTGCTGCGAATTAGCCAGGCGGAACAAAAAGGGACCAAGAAAAAGTCGGAGGCAGGCGGCGCGGAAGGATTTGTTGTTTATGAAACAGCCAAACGGGAAGTGACCTCGCTGGCACTGGGCGCGGACGGCACACTATACGTTGCGGCAATTGGCGAAAAACCGCGGGCCGGCGGGCCCGGAGTGCCTTCCGCCGTGATTTCAACGCCGCAGGGGACAACGATGTTCACACCGATGCAACCGCAAGGCACAGCAGCGATCGCGGCGCCATTCATCGCGTTTCCACAAGCGATTTCGAGCAGCATTTACCGCATTTCGCGGGAAGGCGTGCCGGAAGAGATTTGGAGTTCGCGAGAGGACGTGGTTTACGCGCTGGGAGTGAACTTCGACGGGCGGCTGCTTGCGGGAACGGGAAATACCGGCTCGCTGCTGGTGATTGATGGACGGGGTGTGTACGCACAACTGGCGAAGTCCGGGTCGTCGCAAATCACCGGTATCTCGCGGGCGTCCGCCGGAAAGGTTTACTTGTGCACGGCCAATCCGGGGAAAGTTTTCTCGCTGGGACCGGAGTTCGAGCCAGAAGGAACATTTGAATCGCAGTCGTTTGATGCCAAGCTGTATTCGCAGTGGGGACGGATTGAATGGTGGGGAGCGCCGGGGACAGGAACTGGAAAGACGACGAAGGATAGCAAGGAACCGCGGTTGGAATTTTACGTGCGAAGTGGCAACACGGAAGATCCGGGAAAAGAGTGGTCGCAATGGTACGGGCCCTACGTGACGCCTGACACGCCGGTAGAGGCGCCACCAGCGCGATTTTTGCAGTGGAAAGCGGTGATTCACGACGGTCGGCCCGGCGATGGAATCGATTGGGTGAACGTGGCATATCTGCCGAAGAACGTGGCGCCAGTCATTGACGGGATAGCGATACAGGATCCTGGCGTGCGTGCACAGGCGCCGATGGGCGTAGTGGGGCAGCCAGCGAATGTGACACTGAAGCAACCGCCAACGCCTAATCCGGCAGGGCCAACCGGAGTTGTGATTACCACAACAGCGACACCAAGATTCGAGGTTCAATCTCAGGGGATTTCGCAGAAGGGCTACCAATCCGTGCTGTGGTCGGCGCATGACGACAACGACGACGAGTTGAAATATGCGGTCTATTTCCGCAGCGAGAATCAGAAGGAATGGCTGCTGTTGAAAGACAATCTGGACCAGAAGTTTTACGCGTGGGACACGTCCTCGATGCCCGACGGGGCGTACTACCTGAAGATCGTAGCCAGTGATGCGCCGTCGAACCCGCCGGCGCAGGCGCTGACGGCGGAGAGGGAGAGCGAGCGGTTCGAAGTGGACAATACGCCGCCGACAATCAGCAAGATCGAAGCGAGCCCGACGGGAATGAATGCCGACCGGTCCCTGGGAGTTTCATACGATTTCCAATTTACGGCGAGCCATCCGACGAGCAGCATCGAGAAAGCACAGTACAGCGTGGATGGCGGCGAGTGGATTCTCGTAGCCCCGGCGAAGGGCATTAGTGACTACAAGACCGAAACGTATTCGTTTACCCTGCGCGGGCTGAACCCAGGTGAACATACAATCGCAGTGCGCGCGTTTGATCGCTTCGAAAATGTGGGGTCGGCAAAAACCACGATTCAGATTGCAGGAACAAAAAATTAGGTGCGGCCTGTAAACCGGGAAAGAAAAGGAAGCTTTTGATCTACGGCTTCGGCTTGTCGACGGGCGTTTCTGGAGTCGAAGCGGCCGGGGCAGATTGCACAGGATCGAGATAGGATTCGATTTCCGCGCCGAAACCCATCCTGCCATCACTGTAAGCATCCGGCTTGGCGTGAACCAGGCGAGCGCGGCAACGTGCCAGGTCCGGCTTTCCACCAGTGACTTCGGCGGGCATGTTGAGGGTGACCTCAATGGGCATGCCGACCTGAAGCGGGGCGGAAGTGACGAAGAAGAAGCCACCGCGCGAGATGTTGGTGGTTTCTGTGAAGTGCTCGGATTGATCAAAAGCCAATCCCAATGGACGAAAACGGAGTGGGATGCGAAGGCGGTACCGTTCCAGTTGTCGGCGTTCGGAAGGGGACACCAGCTTCTCCAGACCGCGCAAATGAGAGGAACCCGGGAAACAGCTTGAAAAACTAGGTTAACAGAGGTTTGCGCTTCGTCAAGGAGGACTCGGTAGTGCGGGCGAGGGGGTACTCCCAGTATCCGGTACGGCAGTCCGTAGTAGTAGCCGCCCTAGTCGACCGGTTGGCCGGAATCCTTAAGACCGCAAAGGTGTTAGACCGGGGGTATGGAGCCGCGTCGCTGACCGATCGGCGAATTAGCAGGAAACCCGAGGACTGACAAGGGAGCAGGCATGGCCTAAACTTGTCGCATGGCAGCAGCGAATCCCACGGGAAGCGTGAGTACTTCCCCACCGGACTGGAAGACCATCGTGGAGGCGCATGAGCGAATCCGGCCACGGATTCACCGTACGCCGGTGATGACGAGCACGTCACTGAACACACTGGCTGGGGCGCAATTGTTCTTCAAGTGCGAAAACCTGCAGAAGACGGGATCGTTCAAGATTCGCGGGGCGACGAATGCGATCTTTTCGCTGACGGAGGAAGAGGCGCGGCGGGGCGTGGTGACGCATTCGAGCGGAAACCATGCGGCGGCGNGTGGCGTGCGCGGCAGGGTGGCGCGGGATCCCGGCATTCATCGTGATGCCGAAAAATTCGCCCGCGGTGAAGTGCCGGGCGGTGGAATCGTACGGCGGCAAAATCACATTTTGCGAACCAAAAGTGACGGCACGCGCGGAAACGGCGGCACGCATTCAGGCGGAAACCGGCGCGGTGATGGTGCATCCATATGATGACGATCGAATCATCGCGGGACAGGCGACCGCAGCAAAAGAACTTCTGGAAGAGGTGCCGGACTTAGACGCTGTGCTGGCTCCAGTGAGTGGAGGCGGGCTGCTGAGCGGAACGTGCCTTGGGGCGAAAGGGCTGGTGCCGCGCGTGCGCGTGTACGGCTGCGAGCCCGAACGAGCAGACGATGCGTATCGCTCCCTGGCCAGCGGAAAACTGCAGGCGTTCGAAACGAGCGACACCATTGCGGATGGTTTGCGGGCGTCGCTGGCCCCACGGACTTTTGCGATTTTGCAGAAACATGTGGACGGCATTCTGCTGGTGAGTGAAGAGGAGATCGTGGCGACGATGAAGCTGGTGTGGGAACGCATGAAGATTGTCATTGAGCCATCGAGCGCCGTAGCCTTGGCGCCGTTGCTGCGCGGCAGCGGGCTCGCGGAGATTGGGCTTGCCGGAGGAGGAGAGGGAGGAAAGCCTCGCATCGGCGTGATTCTTTCCGGGGGGAACGTGGAATTGAAGTGGTAGGAAGAACGGGCCAGCGGATGAATTTCCTGTGGGGGCAAAGCCAACTCTTCTCACTCCTTCCCAGAGCGCGTACCGTATCGGGCCCCCGGCAGAGATCGAAACGGGCGAAACTTTGTGCTGGCATGCGGGTTAGTGCCTCGCAGTGAGCGTAGGCGTTTAACGGCGAGTTAACATAGCCTGCTGTTTCGTAGGGGTTATCGGGCAAAGAAGAAAGCAAACCGGGTGTGGAGTTCCGGCATCTATTAATGGGAAGCATGGACCGTGGCCGCGTCATGGGGGACGGAGACGCGGTTCCTGCCGATTGGGTCCAGTGTCTGTTCAAATTCGAAGGATGGGGAGTCCGAGGTAATCATGAACATGAGCAAGCTACTCTGCCGTGCGGCAGTGTGCGCGGCATTGGTGGCGCCCGCTGGAAGTATAGGCCTGTGGGCGCAGAACACGCCGGTGCGCTCGCGGGTTGTCGAGACGGTGGATGACACGCGCACAGTGCGATTGCAAGGGAACGTGCATCCGCTGGCGCGGGTGGCGAATGACCAGGGAGCACTGGCTGATTCGCAGCCGATGACACGGATGCTGTTGCTGCTGCAACGCAGCCAGGAACAGGAGTTGGCGCTTCGGCAATTGATGGACGCGCAGTTGACCAAAGGCTCGGGCAGCTATCATGCGTGGCTGACGCCGGAGCAGTTTGGAAAACAGTTTGGGCCCGCAGACGCCGATGTGCAGGCGGTGACGGACTGGCTGACGCGCGAAGGATTTCAGGTGAAGAAGGTGGCCGCCGGACGGACGGTGGTGGAGTTTGACGGAAATGCGGGGCAGGTACGGAACGCGTTTCATACGGAGATTCACCGATACGTAGTGAATGGTGAGGAACACTTCGCAAACGCGAGCGATCCGGCGATTCCGGAGGCGCTTTCGCCGGTGGTGGCGGGAGTGGTGGCACTGAATAATTTTCCTAAGCACACACACGTGCGCCGGGTAGGAACATTCCAGCGCGATTTGGCCACGGGACAAGTGAAGCCTCTCTTCACCTACACCGACCTCAATGGGACCTTTTATGGCGTGGGTCCAGCCGATTTCGCGACGATTTATAACATTACAGGTTGGCCAGCTGTAGGCGCAGGCCAATCAATCGCCATTGTCGGACAAACCAACATCAACATTCAGGACGTGAACGATTTTCGCAGCATGTTCGGGCTTTCCGCGAATCCGCCGAACATCATCTTGAATGGGCCGGACCCGGGGATTGTGGGGCCAAACGTGAGCTCGTGTTCGGGCTCGACCGATGACGAAGTCGAGGCCGACTTGGACGTGGAATGGGCGGGGGCCGTAGCACCCCAGGCCACCATTGATTTCGTTGTTTCACAGACGACTTGCTTGAGTGCCACACAGGTGACCCAGGGAATTGACTTGTCCGCGCTCTACGTCGTGGATAACAACATCGCTCCGGTGATGAGCGATAGCTACGGATCCTGCGAGGCAAATCTTGGCACCGCAGGTAATGCGTTCTACAACTCGCTGTGGGAACAGGCGGCGGCCGAGGGAATTACGGTGGTCGTGGCGGCGGGAGATAACGGCTCAGCGGGCTGCGACCCGGCTCCGGCTCCGGCAAATCAATTTGCTGCAACACAAGGATTAGCCGTAAGCGGTCTGGCTTCGACGCCCTTCGACGTAGCCGTTGGCGGCACGGATTTTGATCAGAGCGGAAATTTCACCACTTACTGGAATGCATCCAACACTGCCCCGACGCAGGTGTCGGCCAAGGGTTATATCCCTGAGAAAGTGTGGGACGACTCGACTTGCGCGGCGAATTACCTGGCGAATCCGACCGCGGCACCGTGCAGCAGCGTAGATACAGTGAACAGCTCAGACTTGGCGGCTGGAAGCGGAGGGCCGAGCAACTGCGCCGTTCTGAATGGCAGCGGGAGCGCTTGCGCAGGCTATCCGAAACCCGCATTTCAGAGCCAACTAACGCCGGCGGATTCCGCGCGAGATCTCCCGGACATCTCCCTGTTCGCCGGAGATGGCAATAACCGGAGCTTTTTTATCATTTGCCAATCCGACGTGAACCCGAGTAATGCGCCGTGCGATTTGACCACCAGCGGAAATTCGGGAACTCATAATTTCTCAGGGGTGGGTGGCACCTCGGGGGCCACGCCATCCTTTGCCGCGATCGTGGCGCTGGTGAATCAACAGACTGGCCAGCGTCAAGGGAACATCAATTACCCACTGTACAACCTGGGATTTGTGCAAAGCGAGAATGCCTCGAGTGCGAGTTGTAACTCAAGCGCGTGGCTGACGACTCCCCCGCCAAGTTCTACGCCGAACTTCTGCAGTTTTTACGACATCACCGCTGGAACAAACACGGTGGCGTGCGTTGGGGGAACGCCGAATTGCAGCAACTCGACGGGAAGCGGCTTCGGCGTGATTACTTCCGGCAATGCGGCCTATAACACGAAGCCACCGAACGCTCCTAACGGCATAACCGAGGGAACTCCGGCATTTACGGCAGTAGCAGGCTATGATTTGGCCACGGGATTAGGCTCGGTCAACGTTGGAAACCTCCTGGCCAACTGGCATTTGTTCTCTCGGACACCAACGACAACTACTCTGACTAGTCAGAGTGGTAACACAAACACGTCCGGACAGAATTTCAGCTTCACTGTAGCCGTCTCCCCGACCCCGCCGGTAGTCCCTGCACCAGAGACCGTTTCCATTAACGCGCTCTCGCCGACCGGGGCGATACTCGGGTCCGTTGGCTCGGGCACAAACGGCAACGGTTTCACGCTGAACAGCAGCGGGAGTACCGGGTCTGTCACAACGAACCTATTACCCCCCGGCACGGCGTCCCTCGTTGCAACTTACGGGGGCGATGTGACGCTTGCGATGAGCACTTCCGCGCCTTTGCCGCTGACCGTTAGCGGAGCGAACTTGCCAAGCAAGACGACATTGAACTTCACAACCTTTTCGCCGACCTGCACGAGCTCAAGCGGGGCCTGTACAAACATATTCAATGTGCCGTATGGCAGCCCTTACATTCTGCAAATCGTGGTGACAAACTCCGGCGGAACAAGCTGTATCAACGCGAACACTACCACCACGCCAAGCTCACCGTGTCCAACAGGGACAATTGCACTCACGGATAACGCCAAGGCTCTGAATGATTGGCCCATTGCGGGACAAGTCAGCGCCACGAACATCGCCAAGTTGAACAATCAAGGCCTAGCCGAGGACCAGCCCATCCAATTGGGGGTGGGGAGTCACAGCCTTGTGGCGTCGTTTACGCCCTCTTCCACAACGAACACTAACTTCCAGGCCAGCTCGAGCAGCCCACTGTCCGTGGCGATTACGCAGGCGAGCACCTCGACACTACTGGGGAGCAACTTGATCTCGATCACGCCGGGAACGAGTGTGACGCTGACCGCCTATGTAGTCACGGCGAGCAGCGGAGCCGGGCCAACGGGTTCGATCCAACTCTCGAATGGGAGCACGAGCTTGGGCTCAGCGACCTGCCAACCAACGAGCGGGCTGGCAGACATTAATCCCCCTATTTCCCAGATCAGCGTTGGGTCCGCGTATTGCGTGGCGACGATGACAACGACGATTTCTTCGTTGTATCCGCCGCCGACGGCGAGACCAGGGGCACCGGCGATTCCGCGCGTGCCCTTGGTTGTGGCGCTACTCAGCTTGTTGCTCTTTGTGCTGGGTTTGCGGTGGATTCCGCAAACGCGGCGACGCGCTTACGCGTATGCCGGATTGGTGGCGATCGCGTTGCTGGTCGGTGTTGTAGCAGGCTGCGGTGGAGGGAGTGGTGGCGGCGGGGGCGGAGGTGGCGGCAGCACGCGGACCATCGGGGCTTCGTATAGCGGCGATACGAANTTACCAGAAATCAACCGCAACGCCGATAGTGATCACGATCCAATAGGCAAAGCAAGGGAAAGCAAACGAGGGCGTTCCGAGGAAATCGGGGCGCCCTTTTTCTTTTGCCGCGGTGACGTTCGGCAGGCAAGCAGGGCGTGACGGAAGCAAAAGAGGGATGCGTCGTAAGAGTAACGCGCTCGTGACTTCACTGGATAGACATGCCCTTAATCGCATGCTATCCTCGCGTGCACTTAGCCCCTGGGTGTAGAGCGGAGTCAAATACTAGCAAAGCGGAGAGGCATGCGCACACGTCGGAGCGGTCTGCGGCAGTTCCTTCTCTTGTTCTTTGCTTTCTTGCTGGTAAACGCAACCGGTGCATTCGGACAGACACAGCCGCGCGTGGTGGAAGCGGTGGACAACGCGCGGCGCGTGACGCTAACGGGGAACGTGCATCCCCTGGCGCGCGCGGAATTTGACCATGGCCCGGCGGACGATGTGCTGCCGATGACGCGCATCCTGCTGCTCCTGAAACGCGGCGACGACCAAGAAGCGGCGTTACAAAGTTACCTGGAACAGCAGCAGGACAAGAGTTCGGCCAACTATCATGTCTGGCTGACGCCGGAACAATTTGGCGCGCAGTACGGACCCGCGGATGCGGACATCCAGGCCGTGACGCAGTGGCTGGGCAGCCAGGGCTTCCGCATCGAGAAGGTGTACAGCGGGAAAACGGTGATCGAGTTTTCCGGGACAGCAGGACAGGTGCGCGCGGCGTTTGGCGCATCGATCCGAAATTACCTCGTAAACGAGAAGATGTATGTGGCCAATGCCAATGACCCGCAAATTCCCACAGCATTGGCGCCCGTGGTGGCGGGCATCGTGTCGCTAAACAATTTTCCGCGGCAGTCGCACACGCGCATCACAGGACAAGCGAGGAAGATTGCGGGAAAGCCGGGCCTGGAGCCGCTGTTCACGTTTCCCAACGGAAGCGGCGGGAACTTTTATGGATTGGCTCCGGGGGACTTTGCGACCATCTACAATTCGAAAGGCTTGATCAGTTCGGGGAATGACGGAACGGGGCAGACCATCGCAATTGTGGGCGAGACAAACATCGATGTGGCAGACGTGTCGTCGTTCCGCACCATGTTTGGCCTCCCGGGGAACTTCAGCGCGTCGAATGTGATTTTGAATGGCGAGGACCCGGGAATTACGTCGAGCGACGAAGAGGGGGAAGCGGACCTGGACACCCAGTGGTCCGGAGCGGTGGCACCGGGAGCAACGGTGGACTTGGTCGTGTCGGCGTCGACTCCGGCGTCAGCGGGAATCGACCTCTCGGCGTTGTATATCATCGAGCACAACCTTGCGGGTGTGATGAGCGAAAGCTACGGGCTCTGCGAAGCAGCGTTGGGCACCGCGGGAAACGCGTTCTACAACTCGCTCTGGGAGCAGGCTGCGGCCCAAGGGATTACGGTCGTGTTGTCGACCGGAGACAACGGTTCGGCCGGTTGCGACGACTTCAATACGGCAACGGTGGCGAGGCAGGGGTTGGCAGTGAGCGGATTGGCATCCACCCCGTACAACGTGGCCGTGGGCGGCACAGATTTTGACCAGGTGAACAAGTGGAGCACTTTCTGGAGCACATCGAACGCCACGACGGGAACGGATGTGATTGGAACCTCGGCGCTGAGTTACATCCCGGAGATTCCGTGGAACCAAAACTGCGCGCAGATTGGATTGACGGGATGCGGAGCAACTGCCCCTAACGGATCACTGAACATCGTGGCGGGCAGCGGAGGATCAAGCAGCGTGTACGGCAAGCCGGCGTGGCAAATGGGCGTTGCGGGCATGCCGAATGACGGCCACCGCGACTTGCCGGACATTTCTCTGTTTGCCAGCCCGGGCTTTGATGGAAGCGGGTACATCATCTGTCAAGAGGACGCAAGCGGCGGATCGCCCTGTAGCCTGAGTACAGGCTCGCTGAATTTCCTCGTTATCGGTGGCACGTCTGCAGCGGCGCCGTCGTTCGCGGGAGTCATGGCTCTAGTGAATCAATACCAGGCTGCACATGGAGGGACGAACCGGCAGGGCAACGCAAATTACGTGCTGTACGCGCTGGCAAAGAAGTCAGAGGCAAGTTGCACGTCAAGTGCGACTGAGGCGACAACCTGTACCTTCAACGATGTGGTCAAAGGCAACAGTGTTTTGCCGACCGGCCAAAGCGGAGTGGGAACGAACAGCGTGCCGTGCCAAGGGGGGACGCCGAATTGCAGTGCCACAGTCGCGACACAAACAGGAGTGCTGGTTGAACCGACCAGTGCGACGACCGAAGCGTGGACGGTGACGGCTGGCTACGACCTGGCGGCAGGGCTGGGCTCGGTAAACATAAACAACCTGGCGACGAGCTGGGGCACCGTGAATACGGTGCCGACGACAACCACGCTTACGCTATCGCCCATGACAGGGATCACGCACGGTACGAATGAGAATGTGACCGTGAACATCACGGTGACACCGAAGAGCGGAACAGCAACGGGAGATGTGTCGCTGATCGCGAAGTTCGCCGATGGAACGACACAGGGACTAGACCAGTTCACTTTGGCCAGTGGCGCGGTGACGAATGCAAAGACAAACAGCCTGCCCGGTGGGACAAGCTATCAGGTGTACGCCCACTACGCCGGCGACGGCACGAATGCGCCGAGCGATTCCGCGGCGGTGACGGTGAGCGTGGGACAGGAAAGCAGCCAGGCATTTATTGTGATTCCGTCGTTCGATTCCAGTGGCAATCTGCTGAATGGGAACGCGACTTCCGTGCCGTACGGGTCGAATTACATCATCCGCATGTATGTCACGAATTCAGCCGCGACGGCGAGTGCGACCGGCCCGCCAAACGGGGCGTGCTATCAAGTTAACCTGCTGACGTGCCCCACGGGAAAGGTAACGTTGACGGACAATGGTACGGCGTCGGGCACGGGAGGCGGGGGAGCGGGAATCTACAACCTGAATGTCGCGGGCTACACGCGAGATCTTACGCCGAATCTGACGGGTGGGACCCATGCGCTTGTAGCGACGTACAGCGGGGACAATAGCTACAACGCGAGTTCGGGCAGTTCCTCATTTACCGTTACCCCGGCAGCGACAAATCTCACCGAGCAGTTGCTCGGTGTATATCCGACCGTGGGAGTTCCCTTTCAGGCTATTGTCCAAGGGCATTCGTCAGCCCTCTCTGGCGTCGCCCCGACGGGGACCGTGACGTTCTACGATGGAAGTACGCAACTGGCTAGTTCCGTGCCGGTCAGCGGTACTCCCGGGCCCCAGCCCTCTTTTGTTGTCGGTGCGAGTCTGACGATCGCCACCGCCGGTTCCCACACAATTACGGCGAAATATAGCGGCGATACAAACTATGCGGCCTCGACCACTTCAAGTACAGTCAATATTGTTTACCCCACTACGGCGAGCCTCGCGGTGAACCCATCCACGGTGATCTACGGAAGCCCCGTGACCATCACGGGCATAATCGATACTACCCAGCCGGCGTCCAACGCGGCTCTCAAGCCTACCGGGACGATCAGTTTGAGCGGAACCTACGACGGCCCAATTTCAAACGGTGTAACTGTGACGGCTGTCTCGGATGCGAGTGGTAACTGGGAACTTCAAATAACAGCAACGGTCACACCTACAAACAGTCAGGGTTATTCCCTCAACTATCTTGGGGACGCCAATTATGCCGGCGGTTCGGCCGTCGCTTTTGTGACCGTGAACATCCCGGATTTTAGCCTCACCGTTCCCAATGGTGGGCTGACGATCACAGCGGGTCAGTCCGGCACGTTGACAATCAGCGTAGTTCCGGCTACGAACAATGCCAGCCCCGTAGCTTTATCCTGCGCCGGCAGTTACCCAAATGGGTATGGATGTAGCATTCAGCCTTCCACGGTGAACCTCGCGAACGGCGCCACCTCAACGGCGACACTGACTTTATCGCCATCGGCATCCCCCGCGGTGGTCAGAGGAAAAACACTTAGGCGAAAGCACTCCGGTGTTCTGCCCGTCTACATCGGGCCAAATTCACTTTGGCCTCTGAGCGTCGTAGGTGGCTTGGCGGCAGTTTTGCTCCTCGCACTGTACGGGAGGCCGAGATATCTCCAGGCATCCGCAACTTTCGCAGTTGTTTGCGTTCTCAGTGTCATCATCGGTTGTGGAGGGGGAGGAGGTGCGGGAGGAGGAGGTGCGGGAGGAGGGGGTGGTGGTGGAGGCGGAGGGGGTACAGGGCCTTTCGCAACCACGACAACAGTTTCAACTAGCTCGGCGAAGGTTGCCCAAGGAAACCCCGTCACTTTTACAGCGACGGTAAGCGGGTCGGGTAATCCCACCGGAACCGTCGCGTTCTACCTGAATGGGAGCTCGTACGGCCAGAGCACCCTTGTTGCGGGCACAGCAACACTGACTGCATCGATTGGGTCACCTGGCATATACGCACTAACGGCCACTTACGGGGGAGACGCAAAGAACACGACCTCCACTTCCCCCGCGGTCAGCCAGGCTGTCACCGGGAATTCCTTGCTGCAGATAAACGGACAGACGAGCACAGTCTTTCATTCAGTCAATGTGACTGCGATCGTGCAATAAATGTTTGATCGTCTTGTAGCGGGCTTGAGATCAGGGGACTCGAAAGCACCTTTAGTTGGTGGCGGGTGGGAAGAAGATGTTCCAGAACTGGGGGGAGGGGGCGGTGAACTCGATGGGGATGAGGGAGCCCTCGGGGTTCATCTGCGGGGGACGGACCACATGGGCCTCGACCTTTTTTTGCGTCTTGGGATTTTCGATGGAGAGCTTGGTGCCGCTCGGCAGGCCCTCGGCAAGAATGATCATGGCGCCGCTGGCACTGACCGTGTGAGTGAAACCGTCAATCGGCTTGGACCTTCCTGGCAAATGGATAAGGACGGGCATTCGCAGAAGCACGCGCTGAGCGCGGCGGCGCTCTTCATTGGTCTGCGGACGAACCGTGTTGGCGCTGCGCTTGACTTGGGGCGCCGGCGCAGCCAATGGCGCGTTCGGCTTTTGCAAAGGTTTCACAGCTCCAGCCCCCAGAAGTCCATGTCCGGCGCGATGAGTTCGACACCGTATTCCCAACCTTCTTCCCGCTGATTACCTTTCCATACAACCACCGCAGCGTTGCTGGTTTGGGTAGCAAGATTGGTGAGGGAGAGACGCTGTTCCAACTTGAGCGAATCGGAGAGAACCACCATGCAGCCGTAAGGGTTAACAACCCGGGTGTGGGTTTCTGCGGAGCGGCGGGCACCCGCCTCGCCGTCCCATTCGAGGCGCACGTAGACACGGGAATTCATCCGGCGTCCACGGCGTTTTTCGCTGTATTTTTCCCCTACGTGCTTCAATTCGCGAAGCTTAACTGGCATCGTGACCTCTACCACCTCATGCTAGAGTTAGGACGGAAACCGGTCAATGGTACGAGAGCTGGGAAGAAGACGAAAGAGTAGCTGTCCGAAGGGACAGGAGATATGCGGAAGTGAAGAGCTTGATCGTCAACGCCGATGACCTGGGCTGGACCGAAGGGGTCAACCGAGGAATCGCGCAAGCGCACCGAAAAGGGCTGGTCACGAGCACTTCGCTGCTGGCAAACGGGCGGGCGTTTGCGTCGGCGCTGGAGGTGGCGTGCGCCAACCCTGCGCTGGGCGTGGGCGTGCATCTGAATTTAAGCGACGGGCCGCCCAGCGCCAAACTGGAGCATGTACAGGGACTGGTGAACGCAGCAGGATTACTGGAAGACGGGCCCGAAAACCTGCTGCTGCGCATCGCCAGCCGAACGCTGCCCCTCGACCAGGTGGAGCGGGAGTGGGACGCACAGATTCAGAAGGTGCGGGACGCCGGAATCCAGCCGACGCATCTTGACGGCCACAAGCACGTACAGATGCTGCCGGGATTGTTTGAGATCGCCCTGCGGTTGGCCAAGAAGCACGGCATCCGGGCGATTCGCGTGTCACACGAGGAATCCAAACTGCGCGCGGCGTTGGCCTCAGGCGCGGGGCAAAAAACCACGGTGGTGTTAAAGCAGGGAGTGCAGGCGCGAGGACTGAAACTACTGGCAAGGGATGCGCGGGAGCTGGCTGATCACGCGGGGCTGGTGACCACGAACTATTTTTGCGGCATTGCGCAAACCGGAATGTTGACGCGGGAAGGCGTGGAGTGCCTGTTGAAGTCCCTGCCGGAGGGGACGACGGAACTGATGTGCCACCCGGGATACGTGGACGAAGAACTGCGGCGGACGGGGACGCGTTTGCTGGAGTCCCGGCAAACGGAGTTACAGATCATGACGGATGCGGGAATTCGAAAACTTGTCGCCACCCGGGGCATTCGCCTGATAAGCTATAAACTCATGGGGGACGTGGGATGAGGACCAACTGAGCCCACGCAAGGGCTGGAGCGATCGATCGGGATGAGTGGCTGCCAGCCGCGCAAAGAAGCTTGGGAAAAAGCACAAGAAAGGTATAGAGTTTTCGACGTATGTCCAGCGACGCGCCTATCCGCTATTCGATCGTCGTGCCCTTCTACAACGAGCAGGAGAGCATTCCGACGTTGTACATGAAGATCACTGAAGTGATGGACTCGATCGGCGAGCCCTACGAGATGGTGTTTGTGGATGACGGGAGCAAAGACAATTCCTACAAAGTGCTTTCGGACATTTACGAACACGATCGGCGGGTAAACGTGGTGCGGCTGCGGAGGAATTTCGGGCAGACACCAGCGTTGAAGGCTGGCTTCGATTTTGCGCGCGGCGCAATCGTGATTTCGATGGACGGCGACCTGCAGCACGATCCGGAAGAGATCCCGCGTTTCCTGGAGAAGATTGAAGAAGGTTTCGACCTGGTGAGCGGCTGGCGGGTACAGCGGCGGGATCATTGGCTGATGAGGCGGCTGCCGAGCCGTGTGGCCAACTGGATGATGGCCAAACTTTCTGGAATCGAACTGCACGATTTTGGCACGACGTTCAAGGCTTATCGGCGGGAAATACTGCAGGAGATTCAACTTTACGGCGAGTTGCACCGCTTCATTCCAGCTCTGGCCGGCTCGACGGGCGCGCGGATCGCGGAAGTGCCAATTTCGAATTCCAATCGCAAGAACGGAAAATCGAATTATGGGATTGGCCGGGCAATCCGGGTGTTCTTCGACCTGATTATCGTCAAGTTTCTGCTGGACTACTCCACGCGACCGTTGCAGTTTTTCGGATTACTAGGCCTGGCAGGAACAGGCGTGGGTATCGTGCTAGGCGGTCTTCTGATGGCGCAGAAGCTGATCCTGCACAACGACATCATCGCGGAACACGGGCCGCTGCTGCTGCTCGCCGCAGTGTCGTTTGTGAGCGGCATTCAGCTGATTTCCATGGGCCTGCTGGGAGAGATCAGTTCGCGCACCTACTACGAATCGCAGAACAAACCGATCTATGCGCTGCGGGAAGTGAAAAGCCACCGCAAGGAGATGGGCGATTCGGCAGAATCGGCGCGGCCCAGCGGAAGTTCGGATCGCTAGACCCCAACCTAGGATGAGTGAGCTGTGACCCGCTCGGGCTGTCTCCCGCTCATGGAGTGTTCGTGTTCTGAAACGATCAGATCCTAAGCGCTGTGATCCCCACATGGGCATACCTGTGGGCTTTTCCAAGCCAGGATGGGGGACTTCCATTTCAATTCTGCGGGGAGCAACCCCCGCCTTAATAAAGTCGAGGGCCAGAAATAGACAGATTGTGTCCTCGCTTAGACAATTAGCCTGCTGCCCCTGGCGCTGTCTCTAAGGTGAGTTCCTTCCACAGGGCAGACCAATAGCGTGACGTAACTGAGGACATATAAATCTAGACTAAGTGAAAGCCGCACTTGCGGAGGGCTAGAGCAACGAATCATTCTCCGCGCACTCCTACTTTCATCCCCGGAGGGTATATGCACATCGGTTCAGGTTCAGCCTTATTCCGAGCAGCCACTTCAATTCTGGCCGTGAGCACCCTTTCGTTTGCCCCCCTCGTGTTCCCCCAAGAAGGGCGCCCGTCGTCGGCTCAGGTGGACTCGGCAACACCTATTTCCTTAGTGGCCCCACTGTTCATCGCAGATCAGGAATTCACTAGCACTCTCACACTTCTGAATGCCAGCGGAATCGCAACCTATGCCGATGTGATTCTGCGCGCACCTGACGGCAGCCAGATAACTCGGGCACGGGTAAACTTTCCGCCACACAGTCACCAGAGGATCGATGTTGGAACGTTGCTGGCCTCTGCCGCGTCCCTTTTCACCACGGGAAGTATTGTGGTCATGCCAGATCCTGGCCTGCGGGGTCCCGCCATAGGAGCGTCACTGTCGCTGACATTCGTAGGCTCCCTCCAGCCCAATTACATCGACGAAGACATGGAAATATCAGACGTAGGAGGGTCCCAGATTCTGCGAGCCGTGACGGATTCCGGAGATGATTCCCCGATTCTCGCCCTTACGAGCCTTAGCACATCCGCCCAGCACATAACCATAGGGTGTAATGGCGCGAGCGGGCCGAATTTCTCCAAAAGTGTCGTGCTTCAGACTGGGGAGAGCCTCGTGACGGCAGCCTGCAGCAATAGCGAGGTTGTCGATACCGTTCTGCATTCTGTCTCGTCAAACAGCCAAGATAACCCGTCCGATGCAGTGGGCATCGCTCTCAGCAGTGACGGCGGGCCCGGCTCGTTTGCAGCATTTGCACTGGCTCCGCACCATCGACGGGATCAAAAATTCTTCAGTCCAGTGGCTTTTACGGATCCCAAGAAGGCAAAGTCGGCGAATACCATTTTTGCTGGCGTTCCTGAGTCAAGCAGTCCAAACTGTTACGATCCATGGGCAATCCACGCAGGAGATCGTACTGCAGGGTGATTTTGAACTCAGGAACTCCTTCGTAGTGAACACGGACGGTGCGCCGGGCGACGTAGTGGCAAAGCTGGTGTCTACCAGCGACTCGGGCGTGCCTGAAGTAGAGTTGCTCGGCAAGGATGAGCTGGATCAAACAAATGCGGGAGCGTACCCGTGGTCGCTTCCGGCTCGCAATCAACCTTGCTCGTGTTCAATCATAGTCAAAAGCAGCAGGCCTTCAGCGTCCGCATCATCGTCGGAGGCATCGTGTGGGAGAAGCGATACTCCGCTCAGCCGATGGAGACTAAAACCATCAATATCGCCGATGTAATCCAGCAGCAAGAAAAGGACGACGGCGAGCAAGAACTTCCAGCAAATGCCACGAGCGGTACAGCCGAATGGTATACAGGTGCTGTTGGAGCTATCAAGGCACGGGTTTTAGTCTCCAACGCCGCCAGTTCCATGACGGTCAGTCCCGACTCATGCTATGCGTTGGTCCCTGTATACGCGGGTGGAATCACCCCCAATCCTCTGTACGTTCCAGTTGGGAGCAGTGGCGAGGTCCAATTCACTGGCGTTGTATGGGACCTCATTTATGGCAGCGATTGCGGGGGCACGTATTACGGCACCGACATAAACTCGCAGATCACGTGGGGCATTAACGATACCAGTATCGCTACACTCGGTCTACTAGGCTAGGATCTCAGTTCAACCAGAGGTGGGTGAACGGAGTAGCTCCAGGCAGCACCGCGATTTGGGCGGAGATCTCAGTTGCTACGTGTTGCCTTCCTTGCACAGTATACGGATGGGGCCAGGTTGACACCACACCTACGGTCACCTTTTCTGGGCCAGCGTATATACCCCTGAGGACCGGTTTGTCCACCGGGCCCAATTCTCGAACCTACACCGCGACCGGAAGTCCATCCGGTGGCACTTACAGTTGGACGGCTTCGAATGGTAACGTGACGCTGCAGAACGCGTCTTCGGCGACTGTGACCGTCACTGCGGCAAATGCCAGCGCCAGTTATCAGGACACTACTCTTTCTGTAAAATACACAGTCAATTCCGAATCCGGGACAGCGAGCGCGAAGGTAACGGTCGTAAAAGCAAGTTCGCTCGCATCTCCGCCCACCACCGATACGACTAATCCAACGGGGCACACATGCGTCGGTGGGCAAGGCAACCCCACATGCGGCCAAAGCGGATTCAACGGGACCGGCTCCTATGGGAGCTACCTGAGAAATCGGACGTACAAAATCCTAGATCAATTCAATGACTGGATCGCAGGTTACCCCTTGGACATTCAGGAGTCCTACACTCCTCCAACCGGCCAGTGCGCGAGCGACGAAGTGGTTACGAGCTCGGGTGCCGGTGACACCGTCACAGACTGTTTTTATTTTTGTAGCGCCACGGGCCAGCATGGCGGGTCGTGCAACGTTTCCGCGACCCAAACGATTACAGTAAACGGATACAGCGTGAGAACAGAAGGCGTAAACTGGACTTGCGCGTCCGTCACACTGAATCCGTGAGCAAGGAGGATCCATGACCGCACTAAACATGCTTTTACGGATTGCCGTCCTGCTATCGAGTTTACTCGATACCTCTCGGGGCGCCCCCTGCAAAGCGTGCAATGAGAATTCCTTGCTTTCAGAGCGCGTGGAGGTATTTCGCGTCGAAAAGAGCACTATGGAAGAGGCGCTCCGCACACTCAGACAAAGCGATGCGGCAAAGATACTTATCGGTTTCGAGAAAATACCACATAGGGAAGGCGAGAGGACAGAGTCTCTGTCATTATCCGTCAACAACGGTACTGTTGGCCAGATTCTCGATCAGTTGTGCCAGCAGTCACGGAACTACACGTACGAGGTGACGCAGGGAACCGTCATCCATGTGCACCCGACACACGCCGACAGCGACCCGCCGGGTCTTCTGAACATCAAAGTACGTGACTTCTCGATCGAAGGAAAAATGCTACCAGCGGCTGCGATTCAGCGTATCAGTCTTTTGGCGCCGGAATTGCACACGTACCTCACTGAGAAGCGAGAGGCATATTACGCTTCGCGCGGGACCGCCCCTGGCTCACCGGGAGCGATCCTTGGTGGTAACATGGACCCTGCGGTAAATTTGCATCTGCATGATCTTACGGTCCGGGAAATCCTCGACCAACTGGTAGTGTACAGCGTGCAGCTTCGCGACCAGACGCCCCCCACATCGACTGGGTCCAGACTTCCAGCCACGAGTTGGATGTACGAGTTCGTGTTAAATCCAGAAGCACCCACGGGGTTAGGCGGTACACCCAGATGGGTTGCATTATAGAAAGCCGGGGACCCGGAACGTGTGAAGAAATTGATGGCAGCGGACTGTGTGTAAACTGCGGCGGTATGAGCCACCCGATGCCGCCTGTTCCTGCTAGGCGACACTCGGGTACTCCGTGATGCATTCCAATATTAGTAATAGCCTTGGCCTTGCTTCCGTCACTCCGAGTCAGCATGCACGCGGCGCCAGCTCCGCAGGAGGACGTTCTTACAAGTCTTGCAGGGATTGGAGATGGGGCATCGCTGCCAGCTTTTTCAGCTTTCGAAAAGGGCACCAGAGTTGAGACACCGCCGCGCCACTGATCATCATCTCTGTCTTGAGAGCCTCCGAAGTGCGGCGGCTTCTTCAGAAAAACGAAAAGAGTATTCGACCGCGGTCTTGCATAGGAAAGGCGCGAGCTTTGCGGCCCGCGCCTCTGGGAGGCTAGATCGAATCGCCCGGCCTCAAAGGGCCGGGGGCTGCCCGGCGATCACTTGCGGGGCTTCTCCTCTTTGGGCTTTTCGTTAGTTTGCTCCTTGGGCGGCTTATACGCCTTGGTGTGCTCCGCTTGTTGCTTCTGCTGCAACGCTTGTTGTTCCTGTCTGTGCTTTTGTTGGAGCTGTTCAAGCTCTTGCTGTTGCCGCTGCTGAGCCTGTTGCTGTCTTTCAGCGTTAGCATTTGCTTGCTGCAGCTTTTGCTGTTCCTGCGTCTGTTTCTGCTGCAGTTTCTGATATTGCTGGTCCTGTTTTTGTTGCAGTTGTTGAATTTCCTGCTGGTGCTTCTGCTCAAGCTGGGGATTCACGGTCTGAACCGGGCGCGAGGTGGGTGGCCGGTCTGAGAAGGCGTGAGTATTCGTCTGCGTGTAAGTTGGGCGGTTCGCCGAGTTGCCTTGTGCATTGGTCTGACCCACGTTGGCTGGCCGGTTCGGATTAACCGGGCCGGGCCCAGCGTTCACCTTATTGCCAACGCCCTGATTATTGTAGGTGGGCGTCGCGGGCTTGGCCGGCGGCGCAATTCTGACGGGCGCAACGGCTGTATGGGTCTGGGCAGTCTGCAACTGACGAGTTTGGGCCACGGAAAGGGGCTGGCCCTGATTTTTCTCGATGGCCGCCTGCCGCACCGCAAAGGAAGGCGGCGGTGGTGGCGGAGTGGTTTTGGCAACTACAGCGCGGTTTTGAAGGGCAGCCGGAGGATGCACATTGGTGGCCGCACCGGGGCCGAGAACAGCTTGTTTCGGCGGCACCACCGCGGGCGCGCGGACGGCAATCGGCGCGCTACGAATTTCCTGCTGGTTGACGGCCACCATATTCCGCGCCACGGGCTGAGCAGAAGTAAAAGCGTGCGGAGAAGTAGCCGTCACCGCGCCAGGAACGTTTTGATTGACGTAGCGGACATTGTTGACAGCGACGCTTTTGTTGATTACGGTGGTGTTGTAGTAGTTGTTGATCACCGTCTGATTGACCGTTGTGTTCGAGATGTTCACATTGTTGATATAGGTGCGGCTGACCGGATACGAGGGCACAAAGACTTCGCGCGGTCCAAGGGGGAACCAGCCCACGTTGACGCCCGCCGCGAAGCCGCCGCCACCAAAGGCAACGCCTGCGGCAAAGTGCGGTCCACCCACCCAGGCAACCAGCGCTGGCGCATACACGGGCCGGACGTAAGCCACGGCGACCACCGGAGGCGGACACGGTACCCAACCCCAGGCGCCGGCAACAAACACCCAACGTCCATAGTGAAAGGGCGCAAAGCCCCACGGTGCATCGTCCACCCAAGTCCAACCCCACGGCGAAATCCAGACCCAGTGGCCGTAGCGGTAAGGCGCCCAACCGATTACGGTGACATGCGGAAACCAAACCGTGCCGTACTCGGGGACAGGCCGCCAGCCGCCGTAGTCGTCGAGATCTTCGTAGCCGATGACATCGTCGGAAACATAGCNGGCGCGCGGCAGCGTGCTCTTCGCGAAGGTCGCGTTCATCGCACCAGGTATCGAAATCGTCCTCCGCTGCCAGAGGTTCGACGTCGGAGCTCAGGGGATCTGTGCCGGAGAAAATACCCTGGTCACCCGGGTGCAAAGTGTAAGCGGAGCCCGCTGCGGTAACCTCACCTTCGCCGTCGCGGACGTTAATTATTGAGGTGTCGCCGGCTTCGTTGACGTTGATGCGATAGCGGCCGGGACGCAACACGGAGAATGCAAGATTGGGGGTATCGACTTCGATGGTCTCTGCGTCGGCGAGGCGACGAACCCGGAGACTTATCGTGCCCTCGGTGAGACGAATCTGCGTGACGCGGTCATCGAGGTTGAGGAACGAAAAGCCGGTCATTTCGCTGAGGCGAATCGCCGCGGAACCAATGTGCAGTTCCGCGCGGGAGCCCTGATCGGTCCACAGCTTGTCCCCGGTGGTAATCGGGCGATTCATAACAGCGGAAACCCAGTCATCGGTGCCGGACGGACTAAAAGAAACCTGTCCATTCACGTAGCTTAGTCGCGCCACTCGGCTCGGAGGATCCTCTTCGCCATCGGCCATAGCTCGCTGTGGGACGAGCGTGATGAGCCCCAAAATCAGTGTGAACAAAAGCAGCCAGGAATTCGTGCGTGTTCTCATGTGCTCTTCTCTCTCCTGAAAGCCTTATCCGCGTCGGACCTAAGTTCCATGTGCAGGACTTGGGAGGGCGAGGTGAAGGCTCGAGATGCCGGGCCAGGCAGTCAATTTTCAGCGAATGCAATCCTTGTTAGGTTGGGACCTGGACCTGAATCCTCGACATCACTAGATGTAACACATCGCAACTTACAGAGTTGCAGGAACGGAGGAAGCGGTCGCGAAAAGTGCACGGCGGCTGCATAAAAGAAAAAAGTGCCCGCTCCGGGAAAACGGAGCGGGCCAGGGGATTTGGTCTCAAGATTTAAAATCAGTGATGGCCTCCGCCACCGCTGTGGGCACCTCCACCACCGCCATGGAAACCACCTCCTCCTCCGCCTCCGTGAGAGCCACCTCCACCTCCGCCACGATAGCCGCCACCGCCGCCAGAGTAATGAGGCGTGGAGTAGGAGCGAGGAGCAGAGTAGCCCCGCGAGGACGGATAGTTGTAAGAGCGAGGCGTTGAATAACCGCGGTTGCCGTAGGAGGGCACGTTGTATGAACGGCCTCCGTACGAATAACTGGGCCGATTCGAATTGTACGAGGGCGGCGTGTAGGAGCGGCCGCTGTTATAAGAAGACGGAGGCCGATAGCTGGAACTGCGCGACGGTGCGCTTGTTCGAGAGCCAGCCCAAGGCGGACGATCGGCGTAACGGTTGGCCGATACCGTGGAGTTGGAAGGACGATTCGAGCTGCCAAATCCTTGTGGCGCACGGCCCGAGTCTGTCGTATTACCTTGGGCGCTCCAAGTGCGCGAGGAATTGCCGGGGCGGTTTGAGTTGTTCATCGTGCCACCGGGGCGCGCTCCATTATTCAGGTTCGACGCAGGCGACCGATTGCCGGGCTGAGTCGCCGAGGGCGGGCGATTGGCGGAAAGTTGGGACATGCGGCTCGAACTCATACCACTCGGCGCATTGGACATGGAACGGGCGCTCATGGAGCCGGAAGGATGGGAGCCTGTATTCATGGTGTGAACCGGCATGTGCGAGGCAGCAGCTGCAGGCGCGGTCCGCGCCATGACGGTGCGATTCTCGACGCTTGACCGTGGCCGGGCAACGTTGTTATGGGCGTTGGCTTGGCCGAAATAACTGGAGTGCGTTGGCGAAGCACCGATGTGATTCGTTACTTGCGCGCCGCGCAAAGAAGCTTCGGTCAGGTGCTGAGCGCTGCGATTGATCGACTGACCATTTACGAACTGACTACGTGAAGCCGTGGTAACCGCATGCACATTGTGCGCATACGCATAATTGAAATTCCGGTAGCTATTGTAATTGCCGTTGAAGTTGTGAATGAACGTGTTGTGGATATTGACGTTCCGCCAGTACCCGTAACCGCAGTGATACCACGGGTGGAACGGTTCGCCCCAGCCTAGCGGGAACCAGCCGAAGCCGCCACCCCAGCCCCAGCCGAAACCGACGCCGAGGCCAAAACCAAAGCCACCGAGGAATCCCACGTAGGCCGGGCCGTAATAAGGATAGGAGTAAATGGGTCCCGGACACCAACCCCAGTAGCCCCCGAAATAGTTCCAGCGGCCGTAGTGGTAGGGCGCAAAACCCCAAGGCTCGGCGCCAACCCAAGTCCAGCCCCAAGGGCCAACCCAGCTCCAGTAACCGTTGCTATAAGGAGCCCAGTCCGGCCCCACATCATTGGGAACCCAAACGTTGCCGTAGTCCGGCTCCTGCTTCCAGGTGCCGTAGTCGTCCAAGTCACTGTAACCAACGACGTCGCGATTCACATAGCGGGAGGAAGCGGAATTGTCTTCCGCAACATCGCGCTGTTGCGCCCAGCGGTCCAAATCATCCAACTCTGGCGCAGGAGCGGAGGCAACCTGGACGTTGCCATCGACACCAGTGACATCGAAGCGCTCACCCGCTTTCACCGGGTAGACCTGACCAGAAGCCGCGATTTCTCCCGCGCCGCGGATAACAGAAACGCTGCTAAAATCGCCGTTCTCGTTCACATCGATGCGGAAGGCACCGGCCTCCTTGACGGTAAAGGCAAGATTGGGAGTATCGATTTCATAGTTCTCGCCCTGGCGGATTTCGCGGACGCGGAAATTGATTCTGCCTTCCGGAAGGCGCATCTGGGTGATGTTTTGGTCCAGGTTGAGGAAGGACAGAGCGGTCATGCTACCGAGATGGATCGCCACTTGCCCGGCTTGCAATTCAGCTCGTGAATCCTTATCCACCCAGAGTTTATCGCCAACGGTGACGGGCCGGTTTTTGGCAGCGTTACCCCAGTCGCCAGTGCCACCCGGTTGAATCGAAACGGAGCCATCGACAACACTGAGACGCGCAACGCGGGACGGAGGGTCGTGGGAGTCGTCTGCAGTGACGTTGTCATCTGTGGCAGGCAGATTTGCGGCTGGCAGATTGGCGATATTTTCCTGCGCTTGTGCGCGGACAACGGGTGCCGCAAAGAACAGCACAACGGCCAGGAAGCAAAGCAGTGAAATGAGCTTAAGCTGAATCGATTGGGCTTTCATAACCATTTCCCCTGATGAGCCCCGTACAACGGAGCGGGCCCAGGGAACCTACCGGGATAATATGCCCGGATTCGGCTTCCATTGGATAGAACACCCGGAAGGCAAATAAGTTGCCATTTGAAACAGGCCTGTTTTCAGGGTCCAAGTCGGTACTAGTACGGAACCTCCCTGCTCCCATTCTGGCCCTCTGTACAGCACCCCCCTCCAAGTCTGCTCCGTAGACTTTCTATTTGTCGGCGCACCTGCGCTTTGGGAGAGTCTGATGCACAAGAAACTAGCTTTGGCGAGTCTGGCGGCGTTGGCTTTAGTATGCGTGGGTTCCGCCCCCGCACAGACCTGGAGACAGGTAGGCCCTCCAGGCGGAACGGTTATTTCGTTGGCGGCCGACCCTCACAACGTAAACCAGCTATACCTGGGAACGGCTGACGGACACGTTTTCACCTCCAGCGACGAAGGTGCGCATTGGCAATTGTTGAGCCGGATCGGCACCGGGCAGGATGACGTAATCACGCACATTATTGTGGACCCGCGGGACAGCCACCGGCTGTATGGCAGCACCTGGACGCTTTATTCGGGTGGTGGCGGCGTATATCGCAGCGATGATGGTGGCCGGGCCTGGCACATCATTGGCCTAGCTCATGAAACTGTGCGCGCTCTCGCGCAGTCGCCGACCGATCCGGACCTTTTGCTTGCCGGTTCCCTTTCGGGCGTGTACCGCTCGCAGGATGACGGCGCGACCTGGGTGCGCATCACTCCGGAAAAGCACGATGACCTTCACAACTTTGATTCCGTCGCGTTCGACCCGAAGGATAACAACACCATTTATGCCGGAACTTACCACTTGCCCTGGAAGACGACGAACGGGGGCAAGGACTGGTTCCCAATCGTGAAGGGCATGATCGACGACTCTGACGTAATGAGCATCATCGTGGACCCGGCGAATTCGGACGATGTGCATGCCACCGCCTGCTCCGGCATCTACCACAGCCTGAATGGCGGCACGCAATGGGTAAAGTATCAGGGCATTCCGAACATTTTCCGCCGCACGCAGTTGATCCGCATGGATCCCAGCAACCCCCAAATCCTGTATGCAGGGACGACGAGCGGCTTGTGGAAGACCGTCAATGACAAGGATTTCAAGCGCGTGTCGCCGGGCGATTGGATCATCAATGCTTTGATTATCGACCCGCAGAATCCGCGCAAACTGATCATCGGCACGGAAAGAGAAGGCGTGGAGATCAGCAATGATGGGGGCGAAACGTTTTCTCCCGCCAACGTGGGCTTCCATCATCAGCATATTTCCGATGTGGCAGTGGATCGCGAACACCCCGAGCGCGCGCTGGTGGTGCTCACGTTTGACACCAATGCGTTCCTGGCCACGAAGGATGGCGGCAATTCTTGGAACTCGCTGGGACCGGGCTTGAAGCGCACGGAAGTGCGGCACGTCTACGCCGCCCCGACTGGTTGGTGGGCTTCGCTGACCAACGGTGGCTGGTCCAAGTACGACGAGAGCAGCATGAAATGGGTGCGCACCGGTCTGTATGTTTCTAACGCAGGCACGCCCGCGACCCCGAAGAGCAGCACCAAGGGAACGAAGGTTGTTCCTGCGAAGGCCGCCGCCACAACGCAAGCAACCTCCAAACTCACAGCCTTCCTAGTGAATGACATGGCGTTCGCAAGCGAGGCGTGGTATGCCGCGACTTCCGGCGGCGTATTGATTTCGAAAGATTATGGCGCAACCTGGAGATCCGCAAGCAAGGATCCGCTGGCGCACCAGCCGGCGCAATCCGTGGAGGTCTCCGGTGACGGCAATCAGGTGTGGGCGGTTGCAGAGCGCAACCTGCTCCTGTCCACGAACAAGGGCGAGAAGTGGGATGCGCAGGAACTGTCCTTCGCAGCGGCAGGGAATCTGCGACTGCACCGCCTAGACGACTCGACGCTGTTTGTCACCACCAACATAGGGCTGTATGGCTCGCACGACGGGGGCAAGACGTGGAACCGCGCCGATGTGCGTGATTTGTCGTTCCAGTCCGTGGCGGGCAACGCGGGAGCAGTGGTTGCGGCATTGCAGAAGCACGGACTAGTGGCCTCGTTCGACGGCGGAAGGTCCTGGCAGCGCCTGGACGATCCGCTTTCGCAGGGTTATTTCCCCGTGATCAGCACACAGCGCGACGGTTCGATCCTCGCCGTTTCCGCGACGGAGGGGCTGTTGAGTCTGGACGCGAATGCGAAATCGGCCAGCAGTGGCGGGACGGGCTTGCGCTAAACAAAGTTAACGCTTCGAACTCTAGCAAGGGCGCCGAGGTCACACCCGCGCCCTTCTTCTTTTTTGAGCGTCGAATCGCGAAGGTCTCAAGGCACAACCGAGGCGAGTTCGCACGCGATCGGAGGCTAACAACGAGGCTTCCCGTCAGCGGGAATAGTGATTGCCGCCAATCTGGTAGCCCACGCCCCGGATGGTGCGGATGAGGGGGCGGTCGGAGCCGGCGTCGATCTTGCGCCGCAGGTAATTGATGTACACATCGACGACGTTCGTTAACGAGTCCCCATGCAGGCGCCAGACTTCCTCAATGATGTTGGTCCTGGGAACCGGCTTGCCGGGATTGCGTAGCAGGTATTCCAGGAGCGCGTACTCTTTGGGGCTCAGGTCAATGGTGCGGCCTGCACGCCGCACTTCGTGGGAGACCCGGTTAATCTCCAGATCCTCGAAAATGAATATGTCACGGGCCGGACGATTCTGACGACGAAGGACAGCGTGGGCGCGCGCGATGAGTTCCGTTGCAGCGAACGGCTTGACGAGGAAGTCGTCCGCGCCAGCGTTCAGACCGCGCACACGCGCCTCGACCGCGGTTTCCGTAGACAGAAGGATGACAGGGGCATTCGGCCAGCGACGCCGGACACTGTGGAGTGAATCACTTTCAGTTGAACCGGGAAGATTAGAGTCCAGGAGAACGAGATCGAAGGAAGAATTTTCGGAGAAAGCCGTCAACTGCTTGGCATCAAAAATGACGTGAACGGAGAAATTTTCCTGCTGAAACCGGGATTGCAGAAATTCGGCCAAAGTGCGGTCAGGCTCGGCCACAAGTAGACGCATAGTCGCACACTCACAGAGATTTTCTGGAAGGGGATAGGTTAAGTTTTATCGCAAGATACGATTCTGTCAATACCGTAAAAACGGCTAACTTGCGGATTGATTACGGCCCATGGCGCACCCCGGAACCTGGGGGTGGAGCGCTGGGAGCCGGTCCAGACAGGGGATTCACGGCGGGACCGGTCGAGAGGATCGGTGATTTCTCAACCAGAACCGGGTTGAGGATCACAATATCGATGCGGCGATTGCGCGCGCGGCCTTCCGGGGTGGCATTGTTGTCCATCGGATGAAATTCGGCGTAGCCGGCCGCGGAGAGGCGCGCAGGCATAACGTGGTAACGGTAGATGAAAAGCTCCACCAGCTCGGTGGCGCGGGCAGTCGAGAGTTCCCAATTGGAGGGGAAACGGGCATTGTGAATGGGGACGTTGTCTGTATGCCCCTCGATGCGCAGATTTTCGCCGCGGGGGACAACAACGCCAGCAAGACGATCGACGGCGTTCATCGCCGAGGGGCGCAAGGTGGCGGAACCGCTGTCGAAGAAGCCCACTTCGCGCAAGCTGACGATGACTCCTTCCTTGCGTGTCTGAACAGCTACGGTGCGCTGCTTGATTTCCGGCGCCAGCGCCTTTTCTAATTCCGCCTGGATGTCTTTCAACGGCGCGGGATTGCCGGAAACACCAAGAACACCCTTCGTGGGGGGCACGAAGCGCTCCATATCGCCGGTGCGCTGGATATTCTCGATGGCCTGGACGTTGGCAAAAGGCATAGGCTCGGTATTGCTAAGAGGGACTTTGGTGTTCGAGGTTTCAAACACGCCGAGTTCCTGAAACGCCGCCTGAATCGCCAAGGCCAGGCGGCCGACCTTACGTTTGTCGACCTGCGAAGAAGAATAGAGGACGACAAAAAAGGCAAAGAGCAAGGTGATGAAGTCGGCGTAACTGACCACC
>OCOJ01034419.1_pt4 | contig 39081 bp, 34 predicted proteins | sample 1539251 | NCBI WGS metagenome assembly OCOJ01 (sample SAMN01911457, study PRJEB22624) | soil metagenome | biome: Soil | place: Malaysia | collected 2012-04-30 | depth RA_metagenome m
CACAGAAATGTCCACGCAAGTGCCGCGGCCCGGCGCCACTTCCGCCGGGCACCCAGGAACTTCACGGCTGTTTGACCAGCGCGAGGCAACGTCCCACGTGACTGGCGTACTGGCCCAGCGTGTTCAGCTCGGCGGGAGTGAAGTCCGCGCCCGCAGTCGTCACGCTCTTTCCTTTGCGCGACACCTGCAGCACTCCGGTCACTTTGTCCCCCGCGATTACCGGCACGCTCATGATTTTCTGGATGGGGTCTCCGCGCTGCTTGGAGTCCAGGGGAACCGCCTCGAATACCGTCGAATGCTGCGCGATGGTGAAATTATTGATGATCTCGGGCCGCCGCTCCCGCGCGGTACGGGAAACCATGGCGCTCTTGCTGTTCACCGGAATCGTTCCAATGTTCCGCAATTGTTCCGGTACTAGGAAGCGCAGAAACTTTTCGTCCGGCGTAGTGGCCAGGATGGCCACCTCGTCCGGCCGCACGCTGAACGCTTTCCCAATATCCGCCGCGAGCTTGCTGATCACCGTGAGTTCGATGGGCTGCCCCGCCTGCACCAGCGCGTCGATCACCTTCACAAAGTCGGTCAACCCCTCAGCCATCCTCTCTCCTCCTTGCGGGGCCTGCGCTCGGCTCTGTGAGCTGAACGCAGGCATATCCTACAACGAATCGCGGCCCGTCGCACAGTCACGCGGTCCTGCCCGGCTGAACGAAGGGTCCGCCCCAAGAAACTCAGGATCTGCCCCGAGCAGCGAATAGCCCGGCCCCGCTCCTTTTAGCGCACGGCTAAGTCCTTGCTCTCTTCACACATGTAAACACCTGTTCTATAGTCTCCGGCCAGTAATCGGGAGCCTTGCAAGAACTCCTGGTCGATGCGCGCCTGCCCCAACTGCCAGCGAACATATCCGGATGAGACGGAGTTTTGCCCTCGCGACGGGACTCCTCTGCCGCCTGCTTTAGAGGCGACCGCTGCCGCGCTAGAGGCCGGCCTTTCCCGGCGTTTCCGCATCGTGCGCCGGCTCGGCGCCGGCGGGATGGGCACCGTCTTTCTAGCGGAACAGATCGCCGTGGGCAACCGTCCAGTGGCTCTGAAGGTTTTGCTCCGCAAGTTGCTGGACGACCCTGAGTTTCTCCTGCGCTTCCAGAACGAGGCCGCATCCACTGGCCGCATCCGCCATCCCAACGTGGTCACCATCTACGAATCCGGCCAGTCCGATGACGGCTCGCCCTACATCGCCATGGAATACCTGGAAGGCGAAACGCTGCGGCAGGCCATCAAGCGTCGCGGCGCGTTGCCCTTGGCCGAATGCGTGGAAATTCTCCAGCAGGTCGCGCGCGGGCTCAACTCGGCGCACCGCCTGGGAATTCTTCATCGCGACCTGAAACCCGACAATATCTTCCTCACCCACACTGAGGACGGGGAGAAGATAGTCAAAGTCGTGGACTTTGGCTTGGCCAAAATGCGTGAATCGGCCACGCATACCTTGACCGGCACGGTGCTGGGTACTCCCGCCTACATGTCTCCGGAGCAGTGCCTGGGCATGAAGAGTGAGCAGCTCGACGCGCGCTCCGACCTCTATGCCCTCGGCGTCATCGTCTACGAAATGCTCACCGGACGTGTCCCCTTTCACTCGGACACCCCCATCGGCTATCTCCACAAGCACATCATGGAGACCCCGCCGCCGCTTCGCGCCGTTGCCCCCGGCCTGTCCGTGCCCCCGCAGGTGGAGGCTGTTGTTCTGAAGGCGCTGGCCAAAGACCGCGAGCAGCGGCAGGCCTCGGCCTTGGATTTCTCCCGCGAATTTGCTAACGCCGCTGGCCTAACGAGCGGGGTGGCAACGCCGGCTCCCAGCTCCCCTACCCGAGTGGTCGAGCGGCCCGGCATGGACACGGCGGGGAGCAGCCAGGCCACCACGCAGCCGACACGACCGAGCGGGCCTGCACCTGGTTCGCGCGGCGCGCCGGATACGGCAGTAGAGACACCCACGACGCCGATGCGCATCTCACCCGTTCCAACTCCGCCCCCGCCCGTTCCGCCGCAGACCGTCGAGCGAGAGGCCACGCCTGCCAAGTCTTCGGCAACGGCTCTCCCTAAATTCACGTCCCCAGTGCCGAAGAGAAGAAAACACTACGTCTATTACTTCGGGCCGGTACTCCTTCTCCTGCTTGCGGTGGGTGGCTATTGGACATTTCAGAGATCGGCGCCCCCTCAGACCGCTAGCATTCCGGTTGGCAGTACTCCTTCGACAGAAACTAGGGGAGTTCCTGCTGCTATCGTGCCTCCGTCGGCTCCCGTCGGCATGGTCGCAATTCCTGGAGGGACATTCGCGATGGGCCGCGACAATTCCTCGGATCCGGAGGAGACGCCTGCGCATTCCGTGTCGGTAAAGCCCTTCTCCCTCGACAAAACTCCTGTGACCCAGGGCCGCTATGCCGCTCACGCCAAAGCAAGCGTGACCAACGAGAGCGCGGATCTTCCGGCGACAAATGTTTCCTGGCAGGAGGCGTCAGAGTACTGCGCCTCGCAGGGTGGGCGGCTTCCTACAGAGGCCGAATGGGAATTCGCGGCCCGTGGAACCGACGGCAGGCTATATCCCTGGGGCAACAATTTTGCCGCGGGGTTGACCAACAGTGTCGAGAGCGGTTTGGGCAAGCTGCAGCCCGCTGACTCTCATCGGGATGCTGCCAGTCCGTTCGGGGTCCTCGGCATGTCCGGAAACGTCTGGCAGTGGACTGCCGACGGTTACAAGCCTTACCCCGGTCGCCAGCCCGCCTTCAAAATTCCCGCCGACGCCAAGGTGATCCGCGGCGGTTCCTACAAATCAGACAAAAATCATGTCACTGCCACCGCGCGAAATCTCGATCACGCCTCATCGCGCTCTCCTGAGATCGGTTTCCGCTGCGCCAAGTCGCAATAAGTGGCACGGACACTCTTGTTTATCCTGAGCGCACGCGATGGGTCCGTGCGCAGTTCACCTCAAAATAGTCATGGCTGTGCCGCGATGAAGGCGCGACTCGAGGAGCACGCTGAGGCGGCGGCTGCATTACCAGCACAAACAGCGCGCGGACAAGAGTGTTCGCGCCACTGTCCCCGAGTATCACGGAAGGTTGGCCTCTACGACGCAGCGCAGTCCGAGGCTGTCGAGCGTGAAGCTTTGCGGGAAATTGTTGCGGAAGGACAAGCGCACTCCCCAGGGAAGCGCCTGCCAGGAGCCACCGCGCACAACGCGGGTCTCCCCCCTGTGTGATCCCGTCGGGTCTGTAGCCGGGCCGTTTTCCGGATTCTCCGGGTACCGCCAGCCGTACCAGTCATTCACCCATTCCTCCACGTTGCCTAGCATGTCGTACAGGCCAAACGCGTTGGGGCGCTTCTGGCCCACATCATGGGGCGCATCGCCATTGCCGAGAAGCCTCTTGCGGAAGTTCTGAGAATCCTCTTGCATGATTTTGGTCGCATCCACCTGCTGGCGGCCGCTGTTGTCCGCGTACCACGCTACATCGTCGAGCGGCCCGTATCGCGGTTCGACGCTCCCCGCCCGCGCGGCATACTCCCATTCCGCTTCGGTGGGCAAGCGCCCGCCAATCCAGTGGCAGTAATCCTGCGCTTGATCCCAGCTGACGTTCACGATCGGGAGTTTTTCCTTCGTCCACCCCGTGTTGTGTTCCGGCTCGAAGGGAAGGGGCGCGCCCGTGGCCCCCGAAAATTTCTTGTAGGCTCCCACCGTTACTTCGGTCTGTCCCATCCAGAAGCCTTTGGTCAGGGTCACCGGATGCGCGGGCTTTTCCCAATCGAAGCAGTTCCGATCCGAGGGAGAGCAGCCCATCAGGAATGTCCCCGGCGGAATCCAGACATACCGGAGACCGTCCCTCGAGTTTTCTTTCACCGTGCCGGCGGCGGGCGCAACAAAGCCCTTCGGTGTCGCTGTCGAGTGTTCCACGGCGGCAGGCCCACGTTCTTCTCCGAACATGGATTTGATCGTGGCCTCTCGGCCCGCAATCACAGTTACCTTTTCCTCGTAGTCCTGCTTTCCAGTGAGTGTGACTCGCAGGGTGTGCGCCCCGGGCTTCGGATTCTCAATCACTAGGCGGCCGGCCGAACTTGCCCTGCCTTGGAAGGCGTCATCTAAATAGACTTCAGCGCCGGCTAGCGTCTCGACCACGATGCGGGTGGGCTTGGCCTCCGGCTTCTTCTCCGGCGGTTGAGCCGTCTCCGGGCGAAGCTGCGCCGCAAGGGGAAGACAGCTCAGCAGGGGCGCGCACACAAGCAGGCCCAGCGTTTTCATTGCTCGACGCATTCGTTCTCCCGGCCTGTGCTCTCGCAAGTGGCCGCGAATTTTACCATTGATGCCAATCAATGCGCATCTGTAGCGTGGAAGTGANCAGAAAAAAGATTCACGGAATGTTGGCTTCCTCGACGCAACGAAGCCGAAGTCGTATTTTTCAGCATGCCTCTCTTTCCCCTGCTGCTTATCCCACACCTCCGTCTTGGGCTAGCACATGCGCGCTCCGCACATGTAGTCGTGCACACCAAATGTCGGGGAATTATTAGGCGGGGAATTCAACCGCGAAAGGTGGGTTCACCGGACGGATACGCTCGGGCAGGTACCCGGCTTGCTGCCAAGGCCGCCTAAGCCGCGCGGGTCTTGCAAGCTCGCTTTGACCACCAACTCCCTTCCTGCCTCCACGGTCACCTTCTGCACGTAGTCCCTCTTGTCGATGCGCTTGACGCGCAGCGCGTGTTCCCCAGGCTTGGGATTCTCGATTACCAAACGCCCGTCTGCGCTCGTCTTGCCCTGCATCTCGCCGTCCAGACACACTTCGGCGTAAGGCAATGTCTCCACCACGATCCGCGCCGCGATCGCCGGCTGTTCCGGCTCGGCAAGCGTCGCTCTGACGACCGAGTCCTTTCCCGCCGCCACGGTCACCTTCTGTTCGTTATCCTTCTTCCCGGCGAGCGTGACGCGCAGCGTGTGCTCTCCAGGCTTGGGATTCNCTCCAGGCTTGAGATTGTCGATCACCAGACGGCCGGCTGCGCTGGTCTGACCCCGCCGCTCGTCGTCCAAATACACTTCGGCGGAAGGCGATGTCTCCACCACGATCCGCGCCGAGGTCACCGGCTGTTCCGGCTCGGCAAGCGTGGCTTTGACGACCGAATCGTTTCCTGCCGCCACCGTCACCTTCTGCTCGTAATCCTTCTTACCGGCGAGCGTGACGCGCAGCGTGTGCTCTCCAGGCTTGAGNCGTCGCTTTGACGACCGAATCGTTTCCTGCCGCCACCGTCACCTTCTGCTCGTAATCCTTCTTACCGGCGAGCGTGACGCGCAGCATGTGCTCTCCAGGAGCTGCATTGCCAATGACCAGCGCCCCAGTCGAGCTGGCCTGACCCTTGAACTCGTTGTCGAGGTACACCTGGGCGCCCGCTGACGTCTCCACCAAAATCCGTCCCGGTTTCGCCAACGGTTTCTTCTCCGCCGGCTGGGACGTTTCCGGGCGGAGCTGCGCGGCAAGGGGAAGACAGCTCAGCAGGGGCGCGCAGACAAGCAGGCCCAGCTTTTTCATTGCTTGACGCATTCGATCTCCCGGCCTGTGCTCTCCCAAGTGGCCGCGAATTTTACCATTGATGCCAATCAATGCGCATCTGTAGCGTGGAAGTGANCAGAAAAAAGATTCACGGAATGTTGGCTTCCCCGACGCAAGGAAACCCGTTGTTGACGTAGCTGCCCCTGGGAACGCCGCCTCGCCATCGCGGGTCTGCGAAAACGAGCGTTGACTACTTGATTCGGGCGATCGCTGCGGTCTCCCGCTGTGCGACTTCCTTGGGTAAAGGAGCGTAGCCAAGATCGGGGGCGTACGCCTGACCGTCGTTAAGCATCCGCTTAAGGAGATCTTTCAGTGCGTTCCTTCTAGCCGCATCCGCGATAGTCGTGGGAATCAGCAGCCAGGTATAGCTCGTGATCGGATAAGCCGCCTTACCGGGGGCATTAGTGATGGAAACGCGGAAATCCTCTGGCATACTCCTCGCCGTGTTTGCGCCGGCCGCGGTCAAGGCGGATAGTTCAGCTTTGACGAACACGCCGTCCGCGTTCTGAACTCTGCCGTGAGTAAAACGGTTCTGCNAGCGCATAAATCAACTCGACGTATCCTATTGCGCCCGGGGCCTGCCTGACCAAGCCTGAGACGCCTTTGTTGCCCTTGGCGCCCAAGCCGACAGGCCAGTTAACCGAGCTATTCCTACCCACTTTGCTCGCCCACTCTTGACTGATTTTGGAGAGGAAATCGGTGAAAATGAACGAACTTGTGCTTCCGTCTGAGCGGTGGACTACCACGATATCTTGTGCCGGAAGACTAATGCCCTTGTTGGCGCTGGCGATCTCTGGATCATTCCACCTTCTGATTCTCCCAAGGTAAATACCGACTATGGCCGCTTGCGTCAAGTTGAGTTCTGCTGACACACCGGAAATATTGTAGATGGGGACAATGGCATCAAGCACAGTCGGAAAGTGCAGAACTCCCGTCCGCACTTGCGCAATCTGTTCATCCAGCATGGGGACGTCGGAAGCTCCGAAGTCCACCGTCCCGCTAATCATTTGGCGTATGCCAGCGCCTGACCCGACGGACTGGTAGTTAATTTGGATGGAGGAATTTTGCCCAGTGTATATGTCAAACCACTTCGAATAGATAGGGAAATGTCGCACCGCATCCGTTGAGCAAAAGGAGCCGCGAGGGTTGTACAGGGGGCCCGGCGGCCCGTGCAGACGTTTCCAAAGCGGGCTGGGGTGGGGGTGGTTGTTCCAGCTCTGTAAGCATTGCCTTTACTGCGGACTCCTTTCCCGGCTCGACTGTGAGTTGCCCCACGAAATCCCTCTTTCCACGGGCCGTGACGCGCAGCGCTTGCAATCCGCCGGGCACTTCTCTAACGGTCAGGTCGCCGCCAGAATCAGTAATCCCCCGGTGCGTATCGTCGAGGAAGACTTCGGCCCCCGGAGAGGATTGAATCACGATCGTGCCGGGCAAGTCCAAGAGATTGACCTCGACTTTTGTATCTCTAGCGACTGTCGCTGTGACCTGTGCTTCGGCGTCTTTTTTTCCGGCCAGCGTGACACGGAGAGTGTGGTCGCCGGGCTTCACATTGCCGATAACGAGACGGCCAGCTTGGCTGGTCTGGCCCTGCCGCTCGTCGTCCAAATACACCTCGGCGTAAGGAGATGTCTCGACCACGATTCGCGCCGCCTTCGTGGCGGACTTCTTCTCGGCTGGCTGCGTCGTTTCGGGACGCAGTTGCGCAGCGAGAGGAATGGAGCTTAATAGCGCCGAACAAACCAATAGCCCGAATTCAGTGATTCGATGACGCATTGGTTCGCATGCGCGGCTGGTATTCTTGCCTGCAGATTTTACTACCTACGGCAGCGGTTCCGATTGCAGACGAGCCGTGATTGCCATCACTTTGAGCCGTGAGACAAGTCACATCGTACTTGCGCCTCGGTAGCGCAGACTCGCCCCGTTGCGCGCGTGCACTGGCCGGACTATACTGGCCCGTTACTGCGGAGTGCGCGGTTTTCCGCCGGTCGCCTGCACGCGGTGATCGGTTCTCCTAATCTTGTAGAGCAGGATGTCCAAGCAGCGTTGACCATGTCTGCCTCGAAACCCGAAGACCAATCCAGCTTCTTCTGGCGAAAGCTCCATTCGCTTTCTGGAATCGTTCCCATTGGGGTCTTTCTGGCCGAGCATTTCTGGTCCAATAGCTACGTCCTGGTGAGTCCGGAAAAGTACGACGCGGTCGGACAGGAGCTGCAAACCCTGCCTTTCCGTCCCGTCATCGAAGCCGTGGGTATCTGGATTCCCATTTTGTTTCACGCCGGCTATGGCTTTTACGTCTGGTATCAAGGCGAATCCAACGTTCTGGATTACCCCTGGATGCACAATTGGATGTACACCTTGCAGCGCTGGACGGGGCTCGTGGCTTTTCTGTTCATCGGTTGGCACATGTACACGGCCCGGTTCCTCACCGGAGGACGCTCCAATTTCCTCACTGTGCGATCGGACATGAGCCACAATCTCTATGTGGTGTTTTACCTCGTAGGCGTGGTGGCCGCGTCCTTCCACCTGGGCAACGGCATTTGGAACTTTCTGTGTAAATGGGGATTGGCGGCCACCGTGCGGGCGCAACGGGCGGCGGCGTACTTTGGCGCGGTCGTGGCCATCTGTTTTGCTCTCGCCGGCATACTGATTGTGTATAGCGCTCGGTTTAACTTCCATCCCTTCGAGAGATACGTGCAGAAATGAAGGAACCGAAAATCATCGTCGTAGGCGGTGGCCTTGCGGGACTGATGGCCGTGATTCGCGCGGCCGAGGCCGGCATGACCGTGGACCTGTTCTCCATCGTGCCGGTCAAGCGGTCCCATTCCGTATGCGCCCAGGGCGGCATAAACGCCGCAAAAAACCTCAAGGGCGAAGGCGATTCCACCGACAAGCATTTCGACGACACTGTTTACGGCGGCGATTTCCTCGCCAACCAGGGGCCGGTCAAGCGCATGTGCGAGGCCGCTCCCGGCATCATCGACATGCTCGACCGCATGGGCGTCACCTTCAACCGCACGGCGGAAGGACTGCTCGATTTTCGCCGCTTCGGCGGCACCCTGTACAATCGCACCGCTTTTGCCGGCGCCACCACCGGCCAGCAGATGCTTTATGCGCTGGACGAGCAGGTTCGCCGCTTTGAAGCGGAAGGGAAAGTGAAGAAATACGAGGGCTGGACCTTCCTCTCTGCAGTTCTGGACGAAAAGCGGATTTGCCGCGGCATCTGCGCCATGGATTTGAAGACCATGGAGGTGCGTACGTTCCCCTCGGACGCCGCGATTTTCTGTACCGGCGGCATCGGTTCCGTGTTTGGGCGCTCCACGAATTCGATCGTTTGCACTGGCTCGGCTCAGTCCGCTTTGTTCCAGCAGGGCGTGGATTATGCTAACGGCGAATTCATCCAAGTCCATCCCACGGCCATCCCCGGCGAAGACAAATGCCGCCTGATGAGCGAATCGGCGCGCGGCGAGGGCGGCCGCGTNCTGGGTGCCCAAGAAGGTGGGCGACAAGCGTCCCCCGCGGCAGATTCCAGAGGGTGAGCGCTTTTATTTTCTCGAGGAGTGGTATCCCAAGTACGGCAACCTCGTCCCCCGCGATATCGCCACTCGCGCCATCCATAAAGTCGTGTATTCCATGAAAATGGGCCTGGAAGGCGCTGCTGCCGTCTACCTGGACGTCTCGCACATTCCTCGCGAGATCCTGGACCGTAAACTCGAGGGCATCCTCGAAATCTACGAAAAGTTCCTCGGCGTGGACCCGCGCGAGGAGCCCATGCGCGTTTTTCCGGCCATGCACTACACCATGGGCGGCATCTGGGTTGACAACAATAATCAGGCCACCAACGTGCCCGGAATCTACGCCGCCGGGGAATGCGAATACCAATACCACGGCGCCAATCGTCTGGGCGCGAATTCCCTGGTCTCCTGCATTTACGCCGGCATGGTCGCGGCCCCGGCCGCGTTGCGGTACGCGCGCGGGCTCGAGAAAGGCTGTGAGGGCACGCCATCCGGCGTTTTCGACGCCGAGCGGCGCCGCCAGGAGCAGTTGAACGAGAGCATGCTCCATGCCGAAGGCACGGAAAACCCTCTCACCATTTGGAAAGAAATGGGCGATTGGATGACCGAGCACGTCACCGTCGTCAGAAACAACCCGGATCTCGAACGCACGGACGCCAAGCTTGAGGAACTCGCCGAGCGCTTCAAGAAGATCGATCTCTCCGACCGCAGCTCGTGGGCCAACCAGACGCTCAACTTCTGCCGCGAACTCCAGAACATGCTCGTGCTTGCCCGCGTGATCACCCGCGGCGCCCTGGCACGGAACGAGTCCCGCGGCGCCCACTACAAGCCCGATTTTCCGGAACGGAATGACGCCGAGTGGCTCAAGACCACTCGCGCGCACTATGAATGCGGCAAAATTCAGTTCACGTATGAGCCGGTAGATGTTTCGCTGATTCCGCCGCGCGCGCGGCGATACGACGCCGCGGCATAGACGGTGGGTGCGGCGGCCCGAACGGCCCCGCGGGAAATGGGAGACATGGAAACGACGGCAGGCGCGCCAACGGGGAACGGGCGGAAGGTCATGGTCCGCGTCAAGCGCCGTCCGGACCAGCGCGAGGAGCCTCGCTGGGAGGAGTTCGTGCTCGATTGGCGCCCGCACATGAACATCATCATCTGCCTGCGCGACATCGCCGAGCGTCCCGTCACTCGCGATGGCCGGACGACCACGCCCGTTTCCTACGAGGCGAATTGCCTCGAAGAGGTCTGCGGGGCCTGCGCCATGCTCGTCAACGGCGTGGCGCGCCAGGCCTGCTCCACGCTCGTGGATTCCCTCAAGCAGCCCATTACCATCGAGCCGCTCACCAAGTTTCCGGTGGTGCGCGATCTCATCGTGGATCGCAGCACCATGTTTGAGAATCTGAAGCGCATGAAGTGCTGGGTGCCCTTCGACGGAACCTACGATCTGGGCGCCGGCCCCCGCATCGCGCCGGAGGTTCAGGAAAAATATTATCCGCTCTCCCGCTGCATCACCTGCGGCAACTGCCTCGAGGTTTGCCCGCAGGTGAACGAAAACTCCGATTTCGTCGGCGCAGCCATCCTCAGTCAGGTGCGCCTGTTCAACGCGCATCCCACCGGCGCCATGCACATGAAAGAGCGTCTGGCGGCTGTGATGGGTTCCGGCGGTGTGGCCGATTGCGCCAACGCGCAGAACTGCGTTGAGGTCTGCCCCAAGCAGATTCCCTTGACGGAGTCGATTGCCGAAGTGAATCGCCAGGCCATTCGCCAGGCGATTCTCGGGTGGCTGGTCGGGTAGTAAGTGGCTGAGGGCCTCAGTGGCCAGGTGCTTTGCCTGGGCCGCGACCGCCGGTCGTGCGGCCTGGCCCGGCGGCGAAATTTCATGCGAGTTGAGGGGGAATGGGTGGGCAGACGAATACTCTTGTGTGCAGCGTCGCTGGGATTGCTCGTTCTGCTGCCGCAGGGATTTGCGGCGCCCACGTCTTCCGGACGAGACGGTTCCACGGATATTGCGGCCCGCGCGCGTGCCATTCTTCAGCGCGCGATCACCGTGGACACCCATGACGACACCCCGCAGCGTATGCTGTGGGAGAATTTTGATCTGGCGCATCGCGATACCGCCGGAAACATCGACATCCCCCGGATGCGCGACGGCGGTCTGAACGCCATCTTCATGTCCATTTGGACCCCGGGAACGCTGCCGGGCCCAGAGGCCAGCAAGCTCGCGTTCCAGCAGATTGAACTGGTGCGGGCCCAGGTACAAAAGCATCCTGCCGACCTCATGCTCGCCACCACAGTTCGAGACATCCGCCGCGCCCGCCGCGACGGAAAGATTGCAGTGCTCATGGGCATGGAAGGCGGCCACATGATCAATGACGATCTCGGCCTCCTTCGCAAGTATGCCGCGCTCGGAGTGCGCTACCTCACGCTCACGCACGGCGTCAATGACGACTGGGCGGACTCCTCCACCGACAAGCCCGCGCACAACGGCCTCACACCGTTCGGCCGGCGCGTGGTGGAAGAGCTGAACCGGCTGGGCGTCATGGTGGATATCTCTCACGTCTCCGACAAAACCTTTTACGACGCGCTCGAAGTGACCCGGGCTCCCGTGATTGCCTCCCATTCCTCCTGCCGCGCGCTCTGCGATGCCGCGCGCAACATGGCCGACGACATGCTTCGCGCCCTGGCAAAAAACGGCGGCGTCGTCCAGATCAATTTCCATATCGGCTTTCTGANGCCAGGAGTACGCCGACGCCGCCAATGCGAACCCGGCCGGCCAGAAGCAGCGCATCAGCGAAATGGAAAAGGCGTGCGGCGAAAACGAGGCCTGCAAGGTGCGCGGCTACCAGCAGCTCAGCGACGAAGTCACTGCCAAGGGCCTCCTGCCGGCCGTAAACTGGCAGCGTATCGTGGACCACATTGACCACGCGGTGAGAGTGGCCGGCGTGGACCACGTCGGCCTCGGCTCCGATTTCGATGGCGCCATCATGCCCCGCGGCATGGAAGATGTCTCGCACTATGGGCAAATCACGGAAGAGCTGGTGCGGCGCGGCTACTCCGCTCCGGACGTCGAGAAAATTCTGGGCGGCAATCTGCTCCGTGTGATGGCGGAGGTCGAGCGCGTGAGCCTTGAACTCCGGCGTACGAATTAGAATGGCGACACTGATGATTCGCAAGGAGGACGAATGAAGCGAGCAGCAATCAGCATATTTGTGGCGGCGCTGACAGCGGGCGTAGCCGCCCAGGCCGGTCAGCCGGCCAAGGCGTCCGGGCAAGCCGCCGCGCCGGCTAAGACGGAGTCTCAGGCACCCGCGCGCGAGCCCGGCCTGTACTGGACCTTCGAAACGAGTATGGGAGACATTCACTGCAAGCTCTATGAATCCGAAGCCCCGGTCACCGTCCGCACCATGGTCCGGCTGGCTCTCGGCAAAATGTCCTATAACGATCCCAAGACGGGCCAGACCGTCACGGGTAAGAAGTTTTTCGACGGACTGACCTTCCACCGCGTGATTCCCAACTTCATGATCCAGGGCGGTGACCCGCTGGGGAACGGCTCCGGCGGCCCGGGCGGGCCGGGCTTTCCGTTCAAGGACGAGTTCTCGCCCAACCTCCAGTTTGACGTGCCCGGCCGACTGGCCATGGCCAATGCCGGCCCGAACACCAACGGCAGCCAGTTCTTTATCACGGAAGTGCCCACTCCCCATCTCAACGGGCACCACACCATCTGGGGCCAGTGCCAGGACCTCGATGTGGTCAAAGCCATCGCCCGCGTGCCGAAAAGCGGCGCCAACCTGCCCAGCTCTCCGGTCGTCATCAAACATGTGATTATTGAGCGTGTGGGTCCGAAGCCCGCGAATGCGCCTGAGGGCGCGGCGCCCGCGCCTAGGACTTCGGGAAAGGCTCCGGCAAAAAAGTCCACGCCGTAAAGCCGCCGATAGGGAAGGGCAGTACGCATCCTGAGAGAGCAGGATGGGGAGGAGATTATGGCCGCAGCAAACCGCGAACCGGGGCTGTACATGACCTTTCAAACCAGCTACGGTTCGCTCACCTGCAAACTGTTTGAGAAAGAGGCGCCGTTAACCGTTCGCACCATTGTGGGCCTGGCCTTGGGAAAAAAATCCTACCAGGACCCGCGCACCGGCAAGACTGTCGAAGGCAAAAAATTTTACGACGGGCTTACCTTTCACCGCGTCATTCCGGAGTTCATGATCCAGGGCGGCGATCCGCTGGGTAACGGAACGGGAGGTCCGCGCGGTCCCGGGTTCCCGTTCAAGGACGAGTGCTCTCCGAATCTGAAATTCGACGTGCCCGGGCGTCTGGCCATGGCGAATGCCGGCCCGGGCACCAACGGCAGCCAGTTTTTCATCACCGAGGTGCCCACACCGCACCTGCACATGCGGCACACGATCTTCGGACAGTGCGAGAATGTGGATGTGGTCAAGGCCATTGCGCGCGTGCCCACACGCGGGTCTGACATGCCGGCAAAGCCCGTGGTCATCGAACGGGTGACGGTCGAACGGGTCGGTCCGGCGCCAGAAAACGCGCCGGAACTGTAACGCGGCCTTTACGGCTGCAATCTCGAGAACGCGGCAATCCGGCAGCCGGCAGCGTGCTCGGGCACGCGCCCGCTGTCGCGAGTGTACGTCGGCGCCCTGAGGAGAAAACCGGCGGTGGCGGATCTTGGCGGTGAAGCGCGGAGCACAACGCTGGCCGATGTTGCGCGCGGCGAGCCCTACGCGCTCGGATGGCAGGATGTGTGCGAGTGGGTGGCCGGCGAACAGGGACTGGTGCTTGCGCTTGCCGGGCTCGCCTGTCTCATCCACTTTCTTTGCAACGCGCACTACGGGTATTTTCGCGACGAGCTTTATTTTGCCGCCTGCGGGGAACATCTGGCCTGGGGTTATGTGGACCAGGCCCCGCTCATCGCCCTGGTAGCGCGCGTTTCCCGCGCTCTGTTCGGCGATTCGCTGTCTGCGCTGCGCTTTTTCCCTGCCCTGGCCTCCGGGGCGACCGTGTGGGTGGGCGGGGCCATTGCGCGCGAACTGGGAGGACGTCGGTTCGCGCAGGGCCTCGCCGCGATGGCCGTTCTGGCCGCGCCGATCTATCTCACGTTCGGCAATCTGCTCACCATGAACGCGTTTGAGCCTCTTCTCTGGGGCCTTTGTGCGCTCGTGGCCATCCGCGCGATTCGGCGGGAGGGCCCCAGGCTGTGGCTCGCGTTCGGACTCATCGCGGGCATCGGGATCGAGAACAAGCACTCCATGCTGTTTTTCGGCTCCGGGATTTTCCTGGGGCTGCTGCTCACTGAGGGGCGTCGCGCGTTCCGTTCGCGCTGGATCTGGCTGGGCGGATGCGCTGCTTTCCTTCTTTTCCTTCCCAATATTCTCTGGCAGGTGAGTCATGGCTGGCCGACCGTGGAATTCCTCGGCTATCGAAAGGCCGCGGAAAACGTGCCCGTTTCCCCGCTCACCTTTATTGCCGAGCAGGGGCTGCTGGCTGGCCCGTTTGCGGCGCCCCTGCTGGTCGCGGGATTTGCCTTCCTGTTCTTCGCCCGCCCTGTGAAACCTTTCCGTTTTCTCGCCTGGAGCTACCTCACCGTGCTCACGGAGCTGATCGTGCTCGGTGGAAAGATTTATTACCTGGCTCCTTNTTTCGACGTGATTCTCTTTGCCGCCGGTGCGGTCTGGATGGAACGGGTCGCCGCCCGGCCTGGCCGCGAGTGGTGGAAGCCGGCTGTTGTCATCCCGATCGCCGCAGGCGCTCTGCTGGCCGCTCCTCTGACGCTTCCGGTCCTCCCTGTTGGAACCGCGGCACGCTACGCGCGATTCTGGCGCGTCAATCAAATCCGCGTGGAGATCCAGCCCGAAAGCGAGCTGCCCCAGCAATTCGCGGACATGTTCGGGTGGGAAAATCAGGTGGCCACGGTTGCCGCGGCGCTGCATCGCCTCGAACCGGACGAGCAGCGGCGCGCTGTGATTCTCGCGGGCGCTTATGGCGAGGCGGCTGCTGTGGATTATTTTGGCTCGCGCTACGGGCTGCCCAAGGCCGTCTGCGCCGAGAATGCCTATTACCTCTGGGGCCCTCGCGATGCTGCTGACGATATCGTGATCGCCTACGGCATCAACCGCGTGAAGCTGGGACGCGTCTTTGAGGACATCCGCCAGGTGGACGTAATCCGCAGCGAGCACGCCATGCCCGACGAAACCAATCTTCCCGTTTACATCTGCCGGAAGCCCCGCATGTCCTTCCGCGAGGCCTGGCCTATCCTCCATTCCTTCGGCTAGCGCGGTGTCTGCGCAGCGAGTTCGGATTCGGGGCGCAGAAGCGTGCCGCAGCTAGAGGTTTAGCACGCTCACCAGCTCCTTCACTGCTGCTGCCGATTTTTGCAGCGCTGCAGATTCCTCTACGGTCAGCTTGATCTGGATGATCTCTTCGATGCCGGCGGCGCCCAGCTTGCACGGCACGCCCACAAACAGCCCGCTGATCCCGTATTCGCCCTCCAGATACGCTGCGCAGGGCAGAATTTTCTTTTTGTCCTTCAGGATGGCCTCGACCATCTGGAAGACGGCTGCCGAAGGGGCGTAATAGGCCGAGCCGGTTTTGAGCAGGTTGACGATTTCCGCGCCGCCTTTCCGTGTCCGGTCCACAATGGCGTCAATTTTTTCCTTAGAAAGCAGGTCGGGCAGCGGAATTCCCGCTACGGTGGAATAGCGTGGCAGCGGCACCATATCGTCTCCGTGGCCGCCCAGCACGAAGGAGTGCACGTTTTCCACCGATACGTTCAACTCCGTGGCTACGAAGCTGGACATGCGCGCCGAGTCCAACACCCCGGCCATGCCAATCACGCGCGCCTTCGGGAACCGGCTCAGCCGGAAGGCCGCCTGGGCCATGGCGTCCAGCGGGTTCGTCACCATCACCAGGATGGCGTTCGGCGAATGCTTCACCACCTGCTCGACCACCTGCTTGATCACGTCGTAGTTGGCGCGCAGCAGGTCGTCCCGGCTCATCNCCCGGCTTTCGCGGAAAGCCCGCCGTAACCACCACCACGTCACTTCCCGCCGTGGCCGAATAATTGCCCGAGGCTGTCGTAATTCCGACCGCCTTCGAGTCCGCGCCGCTGATGGGTGTGGACTCGATCATGTCCAGTGCTTTCCCCGCCGGAACGCCCTCCAGCACGTCCGTCAGAACGACATCCGCCAGTTCGCCGTCCACGATTCGTTGCGCCGTCGTAGAACCCACAAATCCGCCGCCGACCACGGTCACCTTTTTTCGCATCGCCTTATTCACCCTTCAGCAGATTTTCGTTCTCTCGCCCGCTTGCTACCGCGCCGCCATCGCCGCTGCCATATTCTCGATGATGGCGCCGGCGAATTCCGAGGTGCGAAGCTTCGTGGCTCCTTCCATCAGGCGTTCCAGGTCGTAGGTCACCCGCTTTTGATGGATGGTGCGCGCGATTCCTTTCTCGATCAGCTCCGCCACTTCCTTCCAGCCCATGAATTCAAACATCATGGCTCCCGAGAGCATCACGGAGGCCGGGTTGATCACGTCCTTATCGGCGTACTTCGGTGCCGTGCCGTGCGTAGCCTCGAAAATTCCGTAACCGTCACCGATGTTCGCTCCCGGCGCCATCCCCAGACCGCCGATTTGCGCGGCGCAGGCGTCGGAGATGTAGTCGCCGTTCAGGTTGGGCGTGGCCAGCACCTCGTATTCGTCCGCGCGCGTCACGATCTGCTGGAAGATGGAGTCCGCGATACGGTCGTTGATCAGCAACTTCTTCTTCCACTGGCCTTTGCCGTGGCTCGCGCCAATGGCGTCCTGCACGTGACGGACTTCGGACACGACCGCGGCGCGCGCGTCGGGCGCCATGTGCGCGAGTCCAGGCTCGATGAGCCCGGCGTTCTGCTCGTGAGTGAGCGAGGGGTCCTGCTCGACGTTGCCCAGAATCCAGCTCTCGCGTTCGGTCACAATCTGGTCGCGGAACTCTTCGCGCGCGAGCTCGTAGCCCCAGTCCCGGAAGGCACCCTCGGTGAATTTCTGGATGTTTCCTTTGTGCACCAGGGTGACGGAGCGCCGCCCGGTCTCGAGCGCGTAACGGATGGCGCGCCGCACCAGCCGCTTGGTTCCAAACGGCGAAATCGGCTTGATCCCCACGGCGGAGTCCATGCGGATTTGCTTCTTGGTGCCTTTCAGCATCTCGTTGTTCAGGAATTCGAGCAGCTTTTTAACTTCTGACGTGCCGGAGCGCCATTCGATCCCGATGTACACGTCTTCCGTGTTTTCGCGGAAGATGACGATGTTCATGCGCTCGGGGTGCCGCACGGGCGAAGGCACGCCCTCGAGATAGCGGCAAGGACGCACGCAGGCGTACAGGTCGAGCACCTGGCGCAGCGTCACGTTCAGCGAACGGATCCCCCCGCCGACTGGAGTGGTAAGCGGCCCCTTGATGGCGATGCGGAAATCGCGGATGGCGTCCACCGTGTCCTGCGGCAGCCATTCGTGGAATTTCTCGAAAGCGGTTTCCCCGGCAAAAACTTCGTACCAGGCCACGCTGCGCTTGCCGCTGTAAGCTTTCTCGATGGCTGCGTCAAATACGCGCCGCGACGCCTTCCAGATGTCGCGGCCGGTGCCGTCACCTTCGATGTAGGGGATTATGGGCCGGTTGGAAATGCGAAACTGGTCGCCGGAATATTCGATCGGCTGGCCGTCGGCAGGGACTGTCACTCCGTTGTAAGCGTTTTTCATGAAAGGCCTGCTCCTGAGGACTGAGCCGAGGCTCGTTCCAAAACACTAGACGATATCACACAGCCGAAGTCATAGGTAGCGCGGGACGTGCGTCGCGAATTCCGGGTCGCGGTGCCGGATCTTCTTCCTCGACCGATTCTCGCTTTTATTCCCATCTCACTCCTCGATCTTCTCAAACACTGCTACACCATTTGCAATCTCCCGCCCCTCTTTGAACATCGAACAACGCTGCGTGAGCGTGCGGCCGTCCTGAGCGGCGGTAACGGTTTCCCGGACTGAACTCTCCCCATTTTTGCTTTCCATTCCCGAGATGGAGTGGCTGTCAACGCGCGTGTGCGCGATGGTGTCTCCCACAGGCGAGCCGTGCACGGCGTACTCCTTGCCGTCGAATGTGGCTTCAGGCGTTACCAGCATCTCCGCGCCATCCGGCCTCATGATTTGCTCCTGCACGGATACTTCATCACCCGAAACCCGGATGCGCTGCACCCAGCTTCGCGGGGCGGCCGTGCTCAGGCGGGAAAGCCCGGGGCGGAACTTCCAAATGCCCGTGAATGGATCGGTGTTAGCCATGATGTTCAAGAGCTTCCTATTCTAAGCCGGAGGGAACTGCGGCAACTGCGGATGAACCTTGGCGCCGGCATGCCATTTGTGAGCCTTTGCGGGGGAAAGATCTTCTCTGGCCCCCCCTCCCCCCTGGAGTGCGTAATCGCATGAAAATACGTGAGTTCGGTTTTGGGGAATGCGAAGGAGTGTGGAAGCGATTGAAAAGAAAGGGGTTAGAAAAACAGTGGCTTGTGACGAGTGATGAGGGTCGAGAGCGAACCGCACTGGAGAAAAGAGTAGGAAGGCCATTCGCTCGTCTGGGGCAGACCCCCATGCCCCTTGGGTCATGACAGAATCATTCGTTCTGCAGGGGATAGCGAAGCGTGTTTTGCAGGCAGTCATTCTAAGGGAGTTACCGGGAAGGCTGCGACGTCCGCCCATCCCTAGAGAGAGTGATGCGGCTAGGTCCATGCCGGAAGGTTAGAGAATGCAGGCACCGCTGGCAACCCCGTATAAAACCGAAAAAATGGGGATTTATTTTCACCACGGTTTGGACGTGGGTTTGAGTCCGCGAGCCAGCGCACTCCACAAGAGGCCAAGCGCGCGGAGCCTTCGACTTCGCTCCCGTCGTCATAGACCGGCAGGGACAGGCAGGGGCAGGATCTGGGCTAACGTCTGCTGCCGGCTCAGTGTTAGGCTCTGTGCGCAGTTCCGGCGCTGGGGAGTGAGTGCCTGCTTGCTGTGAACGTCCTGCTCTTTCCAGAGAGGAGGCCTGCATGCAGATCAAAAAGATGATCGGGGCAATCGTGGCAGGATTCGTGGTTCAGTTCGGGGGTCTATTTCTGATTCATGGCATATGGCTCAAACAAGATTACTTGAATACCGCGTACGAATGGCGCGCTCCGGAGGCCGCGTCGGCGCGAATGTGGGCCATGCTGCTGGCGGTTTTGATTTATGTGGTTGGCGCCGTGGTGATTTACGTTCGTGGTGTGGAACCAAAGCCGTGGGCGGGCCAGGGCATACGCTTCGCGATTCTGATCTGGCTTGTGACAGTCGTTTATAGTTCTTTGAGTAGCTGGGTGATCATGCCGATACCGCACATGCTTGCGGTGAAGTGGATGGTCGGTGAGGGCCTCCTTTGCGGGGTGTTCGGATTAGTGGTGGCGGCGATCTGCCAGCCCAAGCCGGCGGGAGCATAGGCAGAAGCGTAAAACAAACATTCAATCCCGAATCCCGAAGCATCGGGATCGGGACGAGAAACGGCGCCGAACGGGATCAGGCTTTGCATTTCGCGACGATCAGGGTGATGTCGTCGCGCTGGGCCTGGGAACTGAACTGCTGCACGTCTTCGACGATGGCGGCGAGCAACTTCTGGGAAGACGATTCACGATGGTGCCGCAGCGTTTCCAGGAGACGCGATTCTCCAAATTCCTCTCCGGCAGGGTTGAAGGATTCAGTGACACCGTCTGTATACAGAATGAGCGTGTCGCCCCGGGAGAGCTGCTGTGCCGCGATGACGCAATCCCATTGTTCGAAAAGTCCCAGCACAGTTGCAGTGGAAGCGAGTCGTTCCAGAGTGTTATCCGCGCGGAGCAGCAGAGCGGAGAGATGCCCGCAATTCGCGTAGCGCAGCCGCCGGACTCTGTCGTCATATTCGGCAAAGAACAGCGTGGCGTAAGCGCCCTCCGCCGTATTCTGGCAAAAGAGATGGTTCACGGAGCGCAGCAGCCTCTGCGGCTGGTCCAGAGCGATGGCGCACTGGCTACGCAGATTGGCCTGGAGATTTGCCATTAACAGGGCCGCGGCGATTCCTTTCCCGGAAACGTCGCCGATAACCAGGCCGAGCCGTTGCTGGCCCAGATTCAGGAAGTCGTAGTAATCGCCGCCGACCTCGCGCGCCTGGATGCAAATCCCGGCGTAGTCCAGAGTAGCCAGGGGAGGGAGAGTTTGCGGGAACAGCCTGGCCTGGACGCGTTTTGCAATTTCCAGTTCCTGTGCGGCGCGGCGCTCCACTTCCAGCTTCTCCGCCATCGCGCGGCGCCTGGCTTCCAGCTCGCGAGTGACTTCGTCGAAGCTGACGAGCGCAAACGAATTCTTGTCTATATCCTCGAAGCGGGTAAAGACGCCGCCCCAGAGCGGCGCCTGCTTCCCGTCTGTTCCCGATATGGCAGCGGAGCCGGACGGCGGAGACGGCCGATCGTACTTCACGCGGCGGAGCCGCGGGGTGTGACGAAAGCGAACTCCGCGTTTGCGCCATTCGAGGTACTTGGCGGGAACGTCTTCGGTGACAAAGACGACCGGCGTGGGACGGCCGATGAGCTTGTATTCCTCCGAATCGGGATCGGGGGCCACGAGTGTGAGCACGGCGGTGCCCTCAGGAGGGGCCACCGCCACCCAGCGTTCACCGGATTGAAGGCGAGCATCGAAGGCCAGATCGAATCCGAGCTGGTCGAGATAGAACCGCAGGCTTCGTTCCTGGTCTCGAACGAAGATGTTTACGGCGTGGATACGGAGAGAGGGATTGTTTCGATCCGAACGGGAGGTGGAACGATCCTGCCCAAGGGGAGAAGGAGAGCTGCTCATGGGTGGGATTATAGAATCGCGGTGGCAGCAAGAGAAAAACGAAAATCGGCGGCGGGAGAAAAGGCTTAACGTGTGGCGCATTTATGGCGCTCGGAGGTAGCCGGTACGAGGGGCCCGAGTCCAGCGCTGACGCGCCGGGCAAACCTGTGTTGCGCCTACGGCGCTCGGATGGTTCCTCACCCCTGCTCCTGATCGGCGAAAATCGAAAATCGGCACCGTACGAAGAGCCAGTGCATTCAAAGAACGGGACGTTGCCCTTCCTTCGGAACCGCTCAGAGAGGGCAGGGCAGCAGAGTTCGAGACGAAGACTCGCTTCGCTCGGCCAGCAAGAGGCCGGCGCTACCAAATGCGACAACGAACCTCTGCGGGTCTGACCATGGAATCACCGTCTTTGCAGCCGAAGGTTTTTTCGAATTCGGGCATGTTGGAGAGCGGGCCAATGGCGCGGAATCGGCCGAGCGGGTGCGGGTTGGTCTTGACCATCACACGCGCGTATTCGGGACGTATGTTGTTGTGCCAGACCTCGACCCATGCCAGGAAGAAGCGTTGCTCGGGTGTGAACCCGTCGATGGGGGCAGGGCGCGGCTTGCCCTCCAGAGTTTTTTCGAAGGCCCGGAAGGAAATGGTGAGCCCGCCGAAGTCGGCGATACTTTCTCCCTCGACGAGCTTGCCCTTCTGGAAGAGTCCGGGCTCGACTTCGTAGCCGTCGAACTGCTTCACGATGCATTCGCCGCGGACCTTGAAATTGGCGAGGTCTTCCGGCGTCCACCAGTTGCGCAGATTGCCCTGAGCGTCGAATTTGGCGCCCTGGTCGTCGAAGCCGTGAGTCATTTCGTGGCCGATGACGGCCCCGATGCCGCCGTAGTTCATGGCCTCATCGCGGTCGGGGTCGTAAAACGGCGCTTGCAGGATTCCCGCCGGGAAAACGATTTCGTTGCGGGTGGGGTTGTAATAAGCGNGGGTTGTAATAAGCGTTCACGGTCGGCGGCGTCATGCCCCATTCGGTGCGGTCCACCGGCCGGCCGATTTTGTCGAGCTGGCGCTGGAATTCGAAGGCTTCCGCGCGCTCGAAGTTCAGCACATAGGAGTCGCGGGAGATGCGGAGTCCGGCGTAGCTTCGCCACTTGCTGGGATATCCAATCTTCAGGTCTATGGCGTCCAGCTTGGCGATGGCCTGTTTGCGCGTCTCGGGGCTCATCCAATCGAGCGTGGAGAGGTCATCGCGAAGGGCGGCGCGAATGTTCTGGACCATCTGGAGGGCGCGGGCCTTCGCTTCCGGAGGAAAGGCCTTGGCCACGTACACTTCGCCCAAGGCTTCGCCGAGCATGCGGTCTGTGGACTGCACGCAGCGCTTCCAGCGCGGCAGCATTTCCTTGGTCCCGTTCAGGATCTTGTGGAAGAAATTGAAATTTTCCTGCTCGAATGCGGAGGAAAGGGCGGGAGCGGCGGAATGAATGAGATGCCAGCGCAGATACGTCTTCCAATCGTCGAGGGGCGCGGAGGCGAGCGCAGCGTCGAGCGCGGTGAAAAAGCCGGGCTGGCCGACGTTTATGCTCTGAATTCCCGGCGCGCCCGCATCGGCGAAATAGGCTTTCCAAGAAAAATGCGGCGTGAGCGCCTGAAGTTCGTCGGTGGAGAGCTTATGGTAGGTCTTTTCGGGGTCGCGGCGCTCGATGCGGGTCATGGAGGCCTGGGCGAGGGAGGTTTCGATGGCCAGGACGGTTTTTGCGTGGGCGGCGGCGGCATCGGCAGGGTCGCCCATCAGCGCCAACATTTTGGCCACGTGCTCTTGGTACTGGTCACGCAGGGCCGCCGACTTTGCGTCGGTCTCGAGGTAGTAGTCCCGGTCCGGGAGCGCCAGACCGCCCTGAAAGGCCGCAGCGATCTGCTGGGTGCTGTCCTTAAAGTCAGTGGTCGAGCCGAAGCGGAACATCGCGCCCACGCCGGCGCGCTGAAGTTGGGCCACTTCCTTTTGCACGTCGGCGAGGGAGGCAATTTTTGCGATGCGGTCAAGTCCGGCCTGGAGGGGCGTGAGACCGGCCTTGTCGATTCCCGCTTCGTCCATGCAACTCGCAAAATAGTCGCCGAGCTTCTGCTCGTTCGAGCCTTCGTTCGCCGCCGATCCCTTCGCAGCCGCGGCTTCCAGGATTCCCTTCAGCACTTCTTGATTATGGTCGGCGAGAATCGCGAAGCTGGTCCAGGAGGGGTAGGCGGCGGGGACGGGATTCCTCTTTATCCAGCCTCCCGCGGCGAATTGGTAGAAGTCGTCGCAGGGCCGGACGCTGCGGTCCAAGTCCGCGAGATCGAATCCGTGACCGCCGGTTTCGCCCGCATCGGCGGCGAAAACGAAGCAGGAGGACGGAGCAAGATTCAGCACGGACTCAGTATCGGGTACGCGCTGACCGGAGATGGGAAGCCCGGCAAGCAGTACAGCCAATAAGACAACAGCCAGCAGATGAAAACTCTTCATGAATCCCCCCCTGAGAAAAGGGCAGCGCCATTCCTATGCGCCTGGTCCCGCGAATAACATGCCGCAGAATTTTCCTGTTAACCCCATACTGAGTCAACCGGAGAAACGACTTTTGCCAGATTGATATCGCGTAACCTTTCGCCGGCTGCGCCGTTTATGGTAATGGGATACGCCTGATGCCCGCCTGCGGCGGGGGCAGGCGGAGACAGGTTGACCACGCCTTTGGCCGAAGCGGACGAGCAGCTACTGATCCAAGCGGCGCAGAAGGATCCACGCCGCTTTGGGGAGCTGTACGAGGCTCATTTCGAGCGGGTGTACAGCTACGTGGCGCGGCGTGTGCGCGACCGGGCCGCAGCGGAAGACGTTACGGCCGACGTGTTCCANCCAGGCACTGGCCAATCTGCCGCGATTTGAGTGGCGCGGCGTTCCTTTCGCGGCGTGGCTCTATAAAATCGCGGCCAACGCGATTACGGACCGGGGGAAACGCGTGGCGCGCGAATACGGCAGTCCCGCTCCCGAGCCCCGCCCCGAAGCTCCGGGGCTTCGGGCGGGCGTGCCTGGGGAGCCGGCGATTGAAGATTCGGAGCGGCGCGCACAGCTTTTCCGCCTGGTGCGCGAATTGCCGCCGGACCAGCGCACCGTGGTGGTGCGGAGATTTGCCGACCAGAAGAGCATCCGCGAGATTGCGAAGGAACTGGGCCGCTCGGAGGGCGCGGTGAAACAGTTGCAATTCCGGGCGCTGGAGACGCTGCGCGAGCGCATGCGTGAACACCATGGCTGAGCTTTCTCAATTCGAGCTTCTGGACCTGGCCATCGAGGCCCTGCTGGCGCGCCGGGATTCGCGGCCGGCTGCCGCCGCGCCGGATGTGGCCCCGCTGGTGGAAATTGCCGCAGCACTGGCGGATGTGCCGCGAGAAGAATTTCGCAATCGTTTGAAAACTGACCTGGAGGCAAAAACGCGCATGAGCACAGCAACCGTGAATCCAATCCGCGAGGGGTTCCACACCCTCACTCCCTATCTGATCGTTCAACCGGCGGAAGCGCTGGTGGAATTTGTGAAGCAGGCGTTCGGCGCTGTGGAACTGTCCCGCGGGACCGGCTCCGCGGGAGGACTGCACGCGGAGGTGCGCATCGGGGATTCCATCGTGATGATCGGAGGAGGAGGGAAGTGGCGCGGGACGCCCATGCCCACTTCGCTCTGGCTCTACGTTCCGGACTGCGACGCGGTGTATGCGGCGGCCGTTCGCGCCGGGGCGAAATCCCTCAGTGAGCCGAAGAACCAGCCGTATGGCGACCGCGAAGCCGGCGTCGTGGATGTGGGCGGGAATCAGTGGTACATCTCCACGCACAAAGGAGCGCGGTACGTGCGCGAAGGGATGCACGACGTCAATTTGTATCTGCATCCCAACGAGCCCGTGAAGCTGATGGAATTTCTCGAGCGCGGGCTGGGGGCGGAAATCCTGGAACGCCACAGTGCACCCGATGGCACGCTGGTTCATGCTCAGATCCGGATTGGCTCCTCGGCGATGGGCATGGGGACAGCGCAACCGGCCTATCCGGACATGCCGACGGCGATTTACATGTATGTGCCGGATGTGGATGCGGTCTACGAGCGCGCGATTGCGGCGGGGGGGCAGTCGCTCTACCCGCCGGCGGACCAGCCATACGGCGACCGTCAGGGCGGAGTTCGCGACGTGTGCGGAAATCACTGGTTTATCTCGACGCACATCCGGGACGTGGCGATGTAAGAGTACGACGGAGCCGGGGAATCAGCGCGTTGCGAGCCTCCACTCAAAGGCCGGCGCGGGACGCCGGCGCTACGAAAGCGGACGGATACGCTCGACGACCGTGGCGAGATACAACTGGCGGATTCGCTGTCCGCACTCCTGGAGGGCGGCGCGCAGGTCGCCATCCCACGAAAGTCCCCACTGGCGGAGCAGGCGGGCGATGCGCTGCGCGAGCGCGGGCTCGGGCCAGCCGGCGAGAGGACGGCCGGTAATGAGCCGCGTAGCGTGGTCGGCGGCGCGATAGAGCACCGCGATGGTTCGCAGCGTCTCGATTCGGGTCGCGTCGAGAATGCCGGCGGCCTCGAGTGGCCGGATCTGCGCGAGCGTGTTGCCGCCGTTCGCGATGCCTCTTGCGTAGGTCAGATACCCGATGATGTATTCGAGGTCGTAAAACCCACCGGGCATTCGTTTCAAGCGGCTTTTGGCACGCGGGCCGGCGGCGTCCTGCTCCACTTTCCGGCGAATGCGCGCGAGTTCCTGCGCCATCTCCGCGGACTGGGCCGCGCTCGCGTACCGGGCGCGGAGCGCGGCGATTGCCTGCTGGGCGACGCGTGCGCCGAACACGAGATTGCCGGCCACGGGCCGTAACTTCAGAAACGACACCGCCTCCCATGGTGCCGCCTCGGCGGCGAGATAGGCGATGAGTGCTTCCACGGAGGGAACGAGTTCACCTTCGGTGCCGCGCGGGCGCAAGCGGGTATCCACCGCAAAGACGACTCCTTCGCGCGTGTGGCTGCTGACGATGTGCATAAGCCCTTCCGCCACACGGCGCCACTGCGACCGTTCGGATGCGGAGAGCCCGTCGGCTACGACAAATAGAAGATCTGCGTCCGAGCCGATGGACATCTCACGGCTGCCCATGCGGCCGAGGGCGAGCACGGCGAAGGGCTCCAAGGCGGGCGTGGGCTCCGTCGTCCCGAACGTCTCTTCCGCGGCCATGCGCAGCGCCTTGCACAGGGCGTCTTCGGCGAGTGAGGTCAACCGCTCGAGGAATGGAAACGGTGCCGGCTCCGGCCCCTCGCAGGGCCCGAGCAGTTCGGCTGCGATTTCGCGGAACAAGGCCACGCGATACTCGCAGCGCAGATCTTCCGTCCGCTGCGCCGCGCTGCGCATGAATGGCAGTATCGGCTCCTCCAACCGTTCCGCGGGCGCGCCAATCTGCTCGATTTCGTCCGGGTGATGGGCGAGCAAATCCACGGCGAGATCGCTGCGCTCGAACAGCGCAGCGGCCTCGCGCAATCTCTCCGGGTGGCGCTCCAGCCGCTCCATGACCGCGGGAGAGAGCAGGGCGGAGGTGAGATAGCGCACGAGGCCGCGGCGCAGATAATGCGCGGATTCCAGTCCCGCCGTGAGTTGCGCGACCTCCGCGCCGAGGGAGGGGAATTCTTCTTCCACGCGGCTCAGAAGCGCCGGGCCGGACGTGTCCTCGGCGATAGCGGGGCGCGGCCGAGGCCCAGCGCCTTCGGGGCGGCGCCGCTGGAGAAGCTGGCCGTAGATTTCGCGGACCGCCTCCAAATGTGCCGCGAGTTGCGCACTCAATTCAGCACCCGGCCGGCATGCTCCGCCAGCCGAGGGAGGCACTTCAATGCCGCAGCGACGGGCCAGACGGTCGAGCGAGTCCGGAGCTTCGGGGAGTTGATGGCGTTGCAGCCCGTCGCGAAGCTGCAACCGGTGCTCGACGGTGCGCAGGAACTGATACGCGGCGGCCAGGCGGTGGAAGTCGCGGCCGGAGAGATGATTTTTGTCGTGGAGACGTTGCAAAGCGACGAGGGTGGGAGCGGCTTGCAGCCAGGGATCCTCCCCGCCATAGAGCCGCTGGAGGCATTGCGCCAGGAATTCGATGTCGCGGATGCCCCCGGGAGACAATTTGACGTTGACTGCGCCCGCTGCCGGCGCCGCCTGCGTACCGGGCTGCGCCACACCGGCCGGGCGCGCGGTGGCGGGCCCCGCTGCTGTGCGGCGGGGCGTGGCTCGGCGTGCCTGGCGACGAGTGAGCGTGCGCGTGATTTGCTCCCTCGCGTTCAATACCGCCTCCACGACTTCCAGCCGGAATTCACGCTGGTAGACGAGCGGGCGGACGTCCTTCAGGAACTGGCGCGCGGTTTCGCGGTCGCCAGCGGCTCCGCGGGCGCGGATCAGCGACTGCAGCTCCCACTCGCGTGCGCGCGTACGGTAGTAGGCCACCGCCGCGGGCAGGCTGATTACCAGCTCGCCCTCGGTGCCCTGCGGGCGCAGGCGCAGGTCCACGCGAAACACAGCGCCTTCCGGAGTGCTCTCCGTGATGAGTTGCAGGACGGCCTGTGCCAGACGCACAAAGTACTCGTGGTTGGAGACGGCCCCCGCTGCTCCGCCGGACGTTTCTCCCTCGGCGGCGTAGAGAAACATCAGGTCAATGTCGGAGTTGTAGTTGAGTTCCTGCCCACCGAGTTTTCCCAGGGCCAGGATGGCCAGTTGGCAATTGCGACGACGGCCATCAGCGCCGGTAAATTGCGGCCGGCCATAGGAAGCCGCCAGCGCGCGATCGCTCATTTGCAACGCATGTTCGAGCAACAGGTCGGCCAGTTGCGAAAGCTCCAGCGTGGTTTCGGCAAGCGTGGCGAGATTCAGCACGTCCCGCAGCATGATGCGCAGGTATTCCCGCCGCTTGAAGCGAGCCAGGATGATGGCGGGAGACAAATCGAACGAAATCGCGGCGAAGCGCGCGAATTCATCCTCCAAATCCTCCATCGAGCGGCCGCGCTCGATGCCGCGCCGTCCGGGGCCGTCGTCCGGGCGCTGCGGCCGCAGAACCGTAGAGATCAGTTCGGGCTGCTGCAGCACGGTCTCGGAGAGGAATCGGCTGTAGCTGAACACGGTGAGGAGATAGTGCAGCCCGGCAGGGTTCTCTTCGAGAAAGCGGAGGACGCGCGCCGAAGGTCCACCGTCGGGCCGCAGAAACCGCTCCAGAAAATTCAGGGCGTCGTCGGGCGCGGGCATTTGCGCCAGCAGGGCAGGCAGAGCCGCGCGCAGCTTAGGGGGAAGCCATTCCTCCACGCGCGCGAGATTCGTCTCGGCGCGAGCCGGGTCTGCGAAGGGAATGGTGGAGTAGGCCGCCTGCATCTACTGGGGTTATACCACGGCGGTCTTGCCGGACGGGACGCCGCGATCGCGGAGGCCTTGGGCGAGTGGGGCTATTCCGCAGCTTCAGCCCAGGCCGCGCAGGCCATGCGGAAGATGCGTTCGCGCGCACCCAGAGAAGTTCGCCCTGGGGCGCCCTTTGCCGCTTTCGCCTCGGCAGAGGCGGCGGTGCGCGCGGCCTCGGCCGCGGCAAGCATGGCGGATTTTACCGACTTGGCCGACTCCTGCATGGCGCGCTGCGCGAGGGCCACGTAGGCGGCGGAAGCCGCGGTTTGCGCGGCCGTCTTGGCGAGCGCCACAGAGGCCGCCTTAGCCGCTTTGGCCGCCCACAATGCCGATGCGGGAGACTCGCGCGCGTTCGGTCCGGCCGAGGATTGGGCCTGTTCGGATGCGGCAGTCGCCGCCGCGGCCGCTTCGGTCAGGGTGCGCGCATCACGGCAGCGCTTGCGGCACGAGTCCGGAAGGCACGGAAGCTCGGAGATTAGACGTTGCACGGTCAGCAGGGACAGGCGCTCGGCAACCCGCTGTTTCTTCTGGATCGGCCAGTCGAGGGAGCCGTCAAACGCGGCGAGTACGGGCAGGAAATGCTTTGTGCGCGTTTCGGGCGTGACCTGAATTTTGGTGAGTGGGCTCAGATCGAAGCAGCGCACCAGGTCGGGAGAAGCAGTCCAGGGTACGCCGCGGGCGAAGGAGAGCAATTCCATGCCGTTTGCGCAGCCGCTGCCCTCTGGGTTGGGGGAATCTTGCAGCAGGCCGCCGAAATGCTTGTCGAGAAGACATTGCAGGCGCGCAGGGCCCGTGGTGCAAGCACACGCGGAGCAGGTGGAGCAGAGCAATGCGTCGCGCTTCCCGGGGATGCTCTCAGTGGCCAGCAGCTTTCCGCAACCGCAGCACATAGCCGCATAGCGGGTGTCCAGCAGGCGGTCGCTCTGCGGAACCCAGTTCCCGGCAGCGTCCACAAGTCGGCTGGTCAGCCGGATGTGCATGTACACACCGCTCACCGCATTGATCTCGGCCAGCATGGCGCGGGCATAGTCGGGGTTGAGGACGTCTTCCAGGAAACAATCGAAGAAGGAGCGCGCTTCCTGTTCACTGAGAAAATCCTCGCCATAGGTGAGATTGGTGCCGTCGGTCCACTCCACGCAATACAGGGAGCCGCGCGCGCCAGCCAGCTTGCGCAGCGCGCGGGCTTTGGTTTGGCCGACGATGAGCGTGGGCGCGCTTCGTTCAGCAAGAATTTCTTTGGCGACTTCCAGGTTCGAGCCGCTAGCTCCGTATAGAGCCACGGCCAGCCGCTTCTCCCGTTGCGTGGGGAACTGAGGACGCGCCGCGACCGCAGCCTGGAACCGCGGAGGAAGGGAATTGAACCGCTCGTCGAGTGTCTTGTCCTTGGTCTCCGCCATGAAGTGCTCGCTGTCCCCGAGGCGCTCTCAAGAAATGGAGTATGGGAGACACACGGAAATTGGTCAAGAACGCACCCGGCGGGTGAGCCGACACCGTTTCAGGACACGGAAATGCAGGACGATGCGGGCAAATCCCTCGGCGGCCGGCCGCGGCGGGCAGGTGCTGGCGCGGGACCCGGAGGACGGAGCAATCGGTAGTGTTTGGGGCACGGCATGCCGTGCCCCTGCGAAGAATTTAGATGTCGTAGTAGAGCTGGAATTCGTAGGGATGCGGGCGCATGCGCACCGCATCAATTTCATTCTTGCGCTTGTATTCGATCCAGAGTTCGATGACTTCCTCGCTGAAGACGTCGCCTTTCAGCAGGAACTTGTGGTCGTCCTCGAGGGCGCGGAGCGATTCCTCGAGCGAGCCGGGCAGTGACGGGACCTGCTTCAGCTCTTCGGGTTCCAGGTCGTAAATGTCCTTATCGAGCGGGTTGCCGGGATTGATTTTGTTTTCGATGCCGTCGAGGCCGGCCATCATCATGGCGGAAAACCCCAGATAGGGGTTGCAGGACGGGTCCGGTGGACGGAACTCGAGCCGCTTGGCTTTGGGGCTGGGTGAGTACATGGGAATGCGCACAGCCGCGGAGCGGTTGCGGCGCGAATAGGCGAGATTGACCGGAGCTTCGTATCCGGGCACCAGCCGCTTGTAGGAATTCGTAGTCGGGGCGGCAAACGCGACGACTGCTGGGGCGTGCTTCAACAGCCCGCCGATATACCACAGTGCCGTCTGGGAAAGGCCGGCGTAGCCGTCGCCGGCAAAGAGCGGCTTGCCCTTCAGCCACAGCGACTGGTGCGTGTGCATGCCGGAGCCGTTGTCGCCGAACAGCGGCTTGGGCATGAAGGTGACCGTCTTCCCGTATTGATAGGCGACGTTGCGCACGATGTATTTGAACAGCATCAGATTGTCGGCGCTGCGCACCAGGGTGTCGTAGCGCACATCAATTTCGCATTGCCCGCCGGAGGCAACCTCATGATGGTGACACTCGACGTGCATCCCGCAGGCGGCCATTTGCGCGGTCATGTCCGTGCGCAGGTCCATGTAATGGTCGGTAGGCGGGACCGGGAAGTAGCCCTCTTTGTAACGCGGGCGGTAGCCGAGGTTGTGCTCCTCGCGGCCGGAATTCCAGCGGCCTTCTTCAGCGTCAATGAAGTAGAACCCGTGCTGGGTTGCGGAGTCGAAGCGGATGTTGTCGAAGATAAAGAATTCGGCCTCGGCGCCGAAGAAAGCCTGGTCGGCAACGCCGCTGTAGCCCAGATAGGCCTCCGCTTTGCGGGCGATGTAACGCGAATCGCGCGGGTAGGGCTGTTTCGTGATGGGGTCCACGGCGTCCGCGATCATGCACAGCGTAGGGACTTCGCGGAACGCGTCCATGAAGCAGGTCTTCGGGTCGGGCACGAGCAGCATGTCCGACTCGTGGATGGCGGCCCACCCGCGGATGGAACTGCCGTCCATCCCGAAACCGTCGGTGAAACTCTCCTCACTCAGTTCCCCAATGGGGAAGCTCACGTGTTGCCACACGCCTGGGAGGTCGGCGAAGCGAAGGTCCAGAATCTTTGCGTTATTCTTCGCCGCATACTCCAATACCTGTTTCGGCTGCATCTCGACTTCCTCCTGAGTTGTTCTGGGATGACAAAACGAACGAACGACTATAGCGCATCGGCAGTGTCGCTTCAATCGAGAAGCAAAGCGAGTCCAAAATGGCTGTGGAAAGCCGCGGGCAGCGGTGACGATGAACAAATCGAATTGCTCGAATCGAAAGAACTGCATTGTGGTGAATCGCAGTTGCGCGGCGGAGGCGAATAAGGCAGAACATCGGAGAGGGAGACAGGCAGGAATGCCTGTCCCACTGCTTTGCAATGAAAACGCACGAACTCATGATGCGTACGAAGATTGACGCGCCCGCGGCGGACGTGTTCGGCTGGTTCACGCGTCCGGGGGCGTTTGAGCGCCTGGCGCCACCTTGGGAGCCGGTCACCACGCTTTCCCGCAGCGGAACGGCACCGCAGCCTGGCTCGCGCACGGTTCTCAAAGTGGGAGTCGGGCCCTTCCGGCGGCGATGGGTTGCCGAGCACACTGCCTTTGAGCCGGGCCGCATCTTCCGCGACGAACAAATCTCCGGCCCATTTGCGCACTGGGTGCACACACATACGGTGGAACCCGCGGACTCTCTATCCTGCGTACTGGAAGATCGCATCGAGTACGCCCTTCCGCTGGGCCTCGTGGGCAGGGCGCTCGGCGGGGGATACGTCCACAGGAAGCTGGAGCGCGCCTTCGCCTACCGTCATCGCGTGGTCGCGCAGGAAGTGGACGCGCACCGCCGGTGGTCTCGCGTGCCGCTGCGCATCCTGGTGAGCGGCGCGACGGGCCTAGTAGGCCGCGCACTCGTGGCCTACCTCTCCGCAGGCGGACATACGGTAGTCAGGCTGGTGCGCGCCGGCCGAGACGCTGCGTCCCACCCGGGCTTTCCGACCGAGAGCATCACGTGGGACCCGGCCGGAAGCGCGGCGTTCAACGATTCGTCTGGAGGTGCGGCTTTCGAAGGGTTCGATGCCGTGGTCCACCTGGCCGGGGAAAACATCGCCGCAGGCCGCTGGACGGGGGCGAAAAAGGCACGCATCCGCGAGAGCCGCGTGCGGGGGACAAAAGCATTGGCGGAAATCCTGGCCCGGCTGGCAAAGCCTCCACGGACGCTCGTGGCGGCGAGCGCCATCGGCTATTACGGCGATCGCGGCGACGAAAACCTGGTGGAAGCCAGCCCAACCGGCCGGGGATTTCTCGCCGAGGTGTGCTCGGCATGGGAGGGGGCAGCGCAGCCCGCTCGTGCCGCAGGCATCCGCGTGGTCAACGTGCGGATTGGAGTTGTGTTGAGCCCGCTCGGGGGCGCGCTGGCACAGATGCTGCTGCCGTTCCGTATGGGCGCCGGAGGAGTGATCGGGGACGGCCATCAATGGATGAGCTGGATTGAGTTGGACGATTTGCTGGACGTGATCCTTCACGCCATCGCGGATGACTCGCTCTCCGGGCCGGTGAACGCGGTGGCTCCGCATCCGGTGACGAACGAGGAATGGACCCGCCTTCTGGGCCACGTGCTGAGCAGGCCCACGCTGCTGCCCATGCCGGCCTTCGCCGCGCGCGCAGCCCTCGGCGAAATGGCCGACGAACTGCTGCTGGCCAGCACGCGAGTCCTTCCGGAACGTCTGCTGGCGGCGCGGCATTCATTCCGTTTTCTCGAGGCTGAAGCAGCGCTACGTCACCTGCTCGGCCGGTAGCCCGGACCGCAAGCGCGTACAGGTAGCATTAAGCTGTTTGAGCAACCGCAATCGGATCGGGAGTACCGGCGAGTCCGATACGACGAAGCAGACTGCGAAATTGCGGAAGTCCGGAAAGCTTGCTGAACCTCGGGTCGGCCTTCAGGAAGACCAAGATCGGGTCGCGTTGCTCGTAAGCCTTCTCGAGCCAGTCCATCGTTTGCTCATCGTTTCCCAAAGCGACTGCGGCTTGGGCCAGAAACATGTACCGCACGTACACTTGNTTCGAGCGTCTGTTGGTCCTTCCCCAAAGAGGCTGAGGCCTGCGCCAAGAATACGTAGCGCACGTATCGGTGTTCTTGCATGGCCATCAAGTCCTGAAGCAGGCTTTCTGCAGCATCTCGGCTGCCCGCCAAGGCGTACGTCGAGCACACCCTGGAGATCCCCACGATTGAGTCACCCGCAAGTTCCCCGGCCTTCTGGCAATGTTGGAGGGCGAGCGTGTAATCACCCTTGTCAGCGTAGCAATCGGCCAATAGAGCGTGAGCTGCGCCCATAGAAGCATCCTGTTGAAGCAACTCCTGACCTCGCTCGATGGCCCAATCGTGATGCCGGGCGTAATACCCAAACACCAAGAACCAGTACCCGAGATCCGGCGACTGTGGGCCGAGCTGGCGCGCTTGCTCCAGCTCTTCAATCGCTTTCCCAGGCTGTCCAATAACCACATGGTAGGCAGCCCTGATAATCCACCCCCATGGATCGCTGGGGTTCAGCTTGATGGCCCGGCGGCTGCTCGCTTCGGCTCTGGGCCAATTCAACTCGCCAAAAAGGTGAAACGCGCCCAACATGGCGTGCGCGCGGGCCAACCTCGAATCCAGCTTCGCTGCCCTTGAGGCAAGTTCCCCGATCCTCCTAAATGTCAGGATGGGCGGATAGTCGCGGTATAGGCGTGGAAAATAGACGAGAGCAAGCTCGGCATAGGTGGGGGCGAAATTCGGATCGCGGTCAATCGCCAAATTGAAGCGCTCGAGCTTCTTTTTGATGTCTTCATCCGTCGGAAGAAAGAAAGATCGCCCTTCAAGATAGGCATCGTGAGCCCCAACGTTGCGGGGGGCGGCGCGATGCCAGCTCGCACTCGGCGTCAACCCAAGTTCAGCATACAAGGAAGCGGAGAGCTGCCGGGCCAAGCTTTGTTGCAATGAAAAGACCGCAGGCAGCTGTACCTCAAAAATTTCCCCCCATATACTGGCCTGGTCGCGCGCCGCGATCAGACGCGCGGTCAGGCGCACGCGCGGCCCGTAGCGTCGAATGCTGCCTTCCAGGACGTAGTCGACGCCCAGCTCACGTCCAATTTCCGCGACGCTCTTGGGTGATCCTTTGTATTGCATGACCGAGGTCAGAGCAATTACTCGCAACTGCTTCGGACAACAGTTTCCAAGGTCGAGAATGAATTCCTCAGTCAGGCCGTCCGCGAAACGCGCCTGCCTGGGGTCACTGCTGAGGTTCCGCAGCGGGAGGATGGCAATCCGGATCGGCCGGTTGGGCTGGGTCCTGTTTTCTTCCTCCGACTCGACTTCTTCCGGCGGCTGCGCCACNATGGGCGGCAGGCGAAGGGCTAACTGGCTGCGCAGAACGACCTTGCAGCCATTTGTCAATCTCATGGGGGAAGGCGTACACGGTTGCCTGTTTGCCGTGGACGTGCCGATGGACAGGCAATCCCTCATGGCGCTCCCATCGCCGAACCGTCCGCACGCCTCGTTTCAGGTAATTTGCGATTTCCTTCCAGGAGTCCAGGCGTGCCCTCGCACCGCCTGTCAGTCGGCCTAAGTCGGTAGGTGCCCCCGGCATCTTATAAGCCTCGTACAATTCTTGGGCTGGTGAACCACTGGCACTAAAACTGCCACAACCATAAACCCAATTCCCCCCGGGCCGCAAGAGGTCAGATCCCGCGGCCAAAGGAGGACACAGAGGGCCAGGAAGAGCTTGGCCCACTTTGTCCGTTGGGACCAGCGCGCTGCGTCAATCACACTGAACTGGTTGGACGAAAGATCGAAAGGAATGGAAGACCACGCGAACCCTTCACGCGCGCCGCTCCCGGTTCAGGGTCGNNTTCTGCGAGCTGATCGGTAAATCGGCGCCGATGCGTCGGTTGTACGAGTTGATCGAAAAGGCCAGCCAGCGCTCCTGTGCCGTCCTGATCCTGGGCGAGAGCGGGACGGGAAAAGAGCTTGTGGCCCGCGCCATTCACTCGTCCGGGCCGCGCCGGCAAAAGCCCTTCATCCCTGTAGATTGCGCCTCGCTGGTTCCGACATTGGTTGAGTCGGAACTGTTCGGGTATGTCGAAGGGGCGTTCACGGGAGCAGTACGCGGGAAGCAGGGCCTGATGGAGGCGGCCCATCTGGGCACCCTCTTTCTCGATGAAATCGGCGACCTTCCGATGAATCTGCAAACCAAACTGCTGCGAGTCCTGCAGGAGAGGGAGGTGAGGCCCGTAGGAGCAACCAAATCGATACCCATTAATCCCCGTGTGATTGCGGCCACGAACCGGGACCTGGAGACCGCTGTGGCCAGGGGCAAATTTCGACAGGATCTTTATTTTCGCCTGAATGTAGTCGAGTTGCGGTTGCCGCCGCTTCGGGAGCGCAAGGAGGACATCCCACTACTGGCCGCGCATTTCCTGAGCAAGTTTTCTGACCCCGGCCGAGAGGTTCGCACATTTTCGCGGGAAGCCTTGCGGCTGCTGACCGCCTACGACTGGCCAGGAAATCTGCGGGAGCTGGAAAATGCGGTTGCGCGGGCCCTGGCCCTCAGCTCGAACCCGGTTCTCGGCGCGCATGACCTCCCTCCCTCTGTGCAGTGCGCGGGCTATCCGTCTCCCGGGGAAGGGGCGGCATACGCTCGATTAGACGAACTGAAGCGCCAAGCCATTTTTCAGGCTTTGCGAGAGACGAATGGACACAGACTCGCGGCGGCGCGGTTGCTGGGGATCGGCAAGACGACGATTTACCGCAAATTGAAGGACTATGCGCGAGTTCCCGCGCAGGGCGCGGAGCCAGCCGTAGCTGAGAATCCTTCTCAAGCGCCGTATTTTCTGATCTGCGCGAATTCACGATGCCGGTTTCTCATCGACCTCCGCCAGCGTTCCAATCAGGCGATTGGCTCCGAGGTCGGCCCGAGCGCATGCCCGGAGTGCAGCGGGAAATGGTCGTGCCATTGTCCATTTTGTGCCCAGCAATTGAAGGTTGTTTGGCAAGGCGATTCTCCCTACTGCTCTCAGTGCATACGGCCGTTGCTATCGGAGGGGGGGTAACGATGCTTGAGGTTCCAATCGAGGTCCTGCTGGTCGAACAGAATCCCGGGGAGGTTTGGTTCATCCGCCAGTTGCTCGGGGAGAACGAAGCCGCGAACGAGGTTGCGACAGGGCTCTATTTCAGCGCCTTGGTTTGCGGGAAGGAAGAAGGGATTGCATACGCCGCTGGCCCCCGGGTTGGGAAGCCGGGGAATCAGTTTCTCAAATTGCTTCTTGCCGACAGCCTGACAGCGGCATTCAATCACCTGGAGCGCAATCGAATCCAACTCCTGCTTCTCGACCTGCGGTTGCCGGACAGCAAGGGATTGGAGACCCTGTCGCGCGTGCGCGCCCGTTGGCCCGAGGTACCTGTGGTGGTGCTTATCGGCGAGGACGAGGAGAGTCTGGGCGTGCGCGCAGTCCGCCACGGGGCGCAGGATTACCTCGTCAAAAGAAGGTTGAGCGCTGAAATATTGGCCCGGTGCATTCGCCATTCGCTGGAACTTCATCGCGCAGTGGCCCAACTGCACCGGCTCGAAAAGGCGTTTTCCGAAGAGTCGGCGCGGCGCCGCTTGCTTTTCGAAGATTGGCCAGACGGCATTGTGGTGATCGATCTCCAAACGATGCGCATTCTGGAATTCAACTCGGCGGCCTGCCGTCAACTCGGTTATTCCAGGGAAGAATTTGCCACTCTACGCCTGCCCGACATTGTTGCGAACAAGGATGCGGAAAAAATCCGGACCACAATCGAAGAAGTGACACGCCAGGGCCGCGCCGATATCAAAGTGCTTCATCGATTCAAGCGGGGCGAGATCTTATCGATGCGGATTATCGCCTGACCCACGGAGTTCTTGGCGCGTTCAATATTCTGCGGCATCTGGTGCGATCTGACGGAACGAGGGTCGCGGAGCGACGCGCGCAAAATGACACACCAGGATCCGGTCTCCAACTACTCGCCACCCGCCGCCAGCCACTCCGGGTGAGGGGGGTCTGAACTGAATTGCTTCAGAGGGTGCGAGGCGGAGGCGACATTGCGAAGAGCCATGCGGATGCCCTTGNGGGTGTTGCCACAATCCCAGGTTATCAGGAGCCGAAAATGATGAATTTTCTGTCGTAGTCGATGGTGATGTACTTGAATTGCCGGAGGATATCTTCACCCAAAATGCCTTCGACCTTGTGATTCAACGCCCGCGAGATATCGCTGACGTCTTCGACGACAATCCTACGGTTGATCCAATCTCTGTCACCCAGTCGGATGTTAGCTTCCCCCCAGCGGCCGGTTCCCACCCATCCGGATCCCTTCCGAGGTGTATCTGTGGCCTGCGTAAGGTCAGGCTGGTCGTATTGAGAGATCTCGCGGCTTAGGATGGTGACGTTCGAGCCGGTGTCCAGGATTACTTCCGCCGCTTTTCCATTCACCTGGATACACACCAAAATCGCGCCGGACGATTTGGCGCGCACAATGGGAGTTTGTACTTCGCCTTTGTCGGTGCGAATCCAATTACACGGGCCGGGCAGCCGTTCGGGAGTGGCGGTGATTTCCGTGCGCCTGTCCTGCGGAAAGGCGAGAGCAGCGGCCGCGAGAATAGACCCCAGTACGGGACAGAATTGGGCTCGGAGGCGCATCTCTCGCTCAACGTGCTACTGAGCATTCGGCGAACTCAATCTCGCCGGGACAATTGGGCCTGGGCACTCGGTTGTTGGAACTTGCCAGCGGCGGCGCATCGAGGTTACGTTCCAATCCTGGTTCGTTCTCTAGGTTTGCCAACCCGTGACGCACAGCCATCATTGACCTATTTGTGGACCGGGTTCCGCCCAAGAGAGAGGTTGTATCCGCCGCAAGCAAACCACACGGCAGGAGCAACGAGCGCCATTTTCCACCAGCGAGGCGGAAAGACCTCGTGCTTCCATCCTTTGTAGTCGTTTTCCATGTCCCTTTTCTTCAGGAAATAGAGTCCTGTGGCTTCAACAAGCCCGACGCCGAGCTTGATGCCGGCAAGTCGCGCCGGCGTTGGATGCGGCCCCGCAAGGGGATTGGACTCCGTGTTCCCGCGCGAAAGGGCGCGAAATGTTGTCACGCTGTCGAACGCCGAGGCAGCGGACGGCAACACGACGGCGAGCGTCCAATAATTCTTGTCTGCTACCTGCCGAAAACCGAACCGCGGGTATGTCTCGCCGTCCTGAGTGTAATAACCCCGGGAGGGCATGGGGCCTTTGTAGCCTGCGGCCGGGGGCTGAAGAATGGGCCGATCGGGCAGGTCCGTGCTCTTCGCGGACGCGTCCGAGCTCGCAGCTTGTTGGGCACAGAGAATCGGAGGAAACATCAAAGCAGCAGCAAGCGCGGAGACAAATGCAATTCCAAGTCTCATAAACCGCCTCGTGTTATCAACAAATTTCGGATAGCGGCAGACAATAAGATTCCGTCGCTCGGACACGTTGACCGCAACGCCGTGAGTCGCTGCGGTCTCGGGAAACGGAGAGTTACTAGGCAACAGCCGCACCAAATGTGTTCCGCGGCACATGACGGAAATGAAGCACTTATGGGCGGGGAGTATTTGTCGTCAGGGAGTGGTGTATCGGAGGCGCATAGTGACTTCCCAAATCAGGCCGGAACACCGGCGGGAAGTACTAGTAAGCGCAATGCAGTCAGGCAGATACGAAACGTTCAAAGGCACGCATGATTTGGGAACCGAGTCGGGTCAAAGTTCCACTCAGGGAAGGTCCCTCGACGCACTGGCCCATGAAGAAACTCACGATCGTAGTTACAAGGG
>OCOJ01032893.1_pt6 | contig 39046 bp, 32 predicted proteins | sample 1539251 | NCBI WGS metagenome assembly OCOJ01 (sample SAMN01911457, study PRJEB22624) | soil metagenome | biome: Soil | place: Malaysia | collected 2012-04-30 | depth RA_metagenome m
GGAGAGGCCCGGGGTCTTGAGCCAGGACCAGGGAACCCAAGCCGCCGGCAAGCAATGAGACCAGAGTAAACCGCACAAAACTGGTGGAAAGAACGGTCGTTACTGGCAAGATCATCCTCACCTATTCGAGCGATTCAGCACTTAATCATATAGAGTCTAGCGCAAAGTACGGGGTTGCACGAAACAAAGTGCTCCCAAAGCCGAGAGGTTCAGTCACATTCGTAAGATTCAACCGGGATCCCAAGCCGATACGGATAGCTCATGGCGAGCAGGACGAATTGTANTTGTATCCGTGGTGAGGCCGCTCAGGCGGGGCTCCACTTGAGGAAGACGGCAGCCAGCGGCGGCAGGGTAAGAGCGAGGGAGTAGCGACGGCCCATCCAGGCATGTTCACCGGCGTTCATGCCGCCGAGATTGCCCACATTCGAGCCGCCGTAAACGGACGCGTCCGTGTTGAGGATTTCTTCGTAGTGCCCGGGGCGCGGAACGCCGATCCTGTAGCCGTAGCGGACAACCGGCGTGGCGTTGAGGACAGCGACGATCATGTCGTCTGGATTTTTGCCGCGGCGGATGAACGAAAAGACGCTGTTGTCGGAGTCGTTTGCGTCCAGCCATTCGAAACCCTGCCAATCAAAATCGACCTGATGGAGAGCCGGCTCGGTGGCAAGCAGCTTGTTAAGGTCCATCACTAGGCGCTGAACGCCCTGATGGGAGCCGTACTGCAACAGGTGCCACTCGATACTGTGAGCTTCGGACCATTCGTGGCGTTGCGCGAATTCCTGCCCCATGAAAAGAAGCTTTTTGCCGGGATGAGCGTACTGATAGGCAAACAGGAGGCGGAGATTGGCGAATTGCTGCCAACTGTCCCCGGGCATTTTCTGAAGGAGTGAGCTTTTGCCATGGACGACTTCATCGTGAGAAAAGGGCAGCATGAAATTCTCGCTGAAGGCGTAAAGGAACGAGAAGGTCAGCTTGTTGTGTTCGTACCTGCGGTAAACCGGGTCTTTGGAAAAATAGTGCAGCGTGTCATTCATCCAGCCCATGTTCCATTTCAGGCTGAACCCGAGCCCACCGAGGTACGTAGGGCGCGAAACGCTCGGCCAAGCCGTGGATTCCTCGGCGATGGTCAGTATGCCGGGGAAGCGCAAGTTGGTGACCTCGTTCATGCGCTTGATAAAATCGATGGCTTCCAGATTTTCGCGGCCCCCGTAGCGATTCGGGATCCACTCACCTTCCTTGCGCGAGTAATCGAGATACAGCATGGAGGCGACGGCGTCCACGCGCAGGCCATCGATGTGGAACCTGTCGAGCCAGAAGAGCGCGTTGGAAATGAGGTAATTCTGGACTTCGTTGCGGCCGTAGTTGTAGACCAGCGTGCCCCAGTCGGGATGTGTGCCTTGGCGCGGGTCGGCATGCTCGTAAAGGTGCGAGCCGTCGAAGAAGGCGAGACCGTGTGCGTCGCGCGGAAAGTGCGCGGGTGTCCAGTCGAGCAAAACCCCGATACCAGCCTGGTGGCAGCGGTCCACGAATTCCATGAACTCTGTTGGCGAACCGAAGCGGCTGGTGGCCGCGAAATAACCTAGCGTCTGGTATCCCCAGGAACCATCGTACGGATGCTCCATGATGGGCAGCAGCTCGATGTGCGTGTACCCCATTCCTTTGACATAAGGAACGAGTTGGTCACCGAGTTCGCGGTACGTTAGCCAGCGATTGCCTCCCTCTGGGACACGGCGCCAGGAGCCAAGGTGCACTTCGTAGACGCTGATGGGAGATTCCAGCCAGTTATTGCGCGCTCGGTGCTCGAGCCACTCCGCGTCCTTCCACTGGTGTTTGTCTATGCGCGCAACAACAGAGCCGGTATTGGGGCGAAGTTCGGAGGCAAATGCGTACGGGTCCGCCTTGAGCGGGAGAACCTGGCCATGCGCGCCAAGAATTTCATATTTGTAAACGGCGCCTTCACCCAACTCGGGAATGAAGAGCTCCCAGATGCCAGAGGACCCGCGGAAGCGCATGGGATGAACGCGGCCGTCCCAACGATTGAAATCGCCAACTACGCTGACGCGGCGCGCGCTCGGTGCCCAGACGGCAAAATGAACGCCCGCCACGCCCTCCACGGTTCTGAGGTGTGCCCCAAGTTTCTCGTAGGCGTCATAGTGACGCCCTTCGCCCATAAGGTAGAGATCGAATTCGGTCAGAAGAAAGGAGAAGGCGTACGTGTCGTAGCTTTCTGACACTTCACCGTACTCGCTGCGGAAGCGGATACGGTAGCTGGAAGGCGCAGGGGCGAGTTCCCTCGGGCCGGGCAGAACAACTTCGAAGAATCCCTCCGGGCGAAGCTTGCGCATGGGAAGAGGCTCGGAGGCGCCAGAGTTTGATGCTTCGCCGACCGCACTTAACAAAAGAACTTGAGCTTCTGCGGCGCGAGGCTGGAAGAATCGCACCGCCCAGCGGCGTCCCTCAGGAGATTCGATCGGATGAGGACCAAGGATGCCGAAGGGATCAGCGTTGCGCGCGGAGAGCAGAGCCTCCAAACTCGCGCGAAGCTGATCGGCGGGGGGCGATGTGGCAGAAGTCGGGTTGGCGTCAGGCACTGGAGCATTCTAACGGAAGAACGGGGAGAGCACCAATGTTCTGCCCAACGATCCTAGGAACGACGGTTGGATACTCATCAGCAGTTCTTCAAAGTGACTGAAGAGTCCGGACAACTTGCAGAAGGGAATTGGTGGAGTTACAGTGCAGAAACATTTGCGGAGTTGGCGGCGAGCGAGAGCTCTCAGGTCGTGAAAGGGGAACCCTGGTGGGAGGCAATTCAATCGTAATTGCAGCGTCAATGCTCTTTATAGCGTGCCTGGTCAAACCAAGCCTTGCGGCCGGGCAGGACCGCTCCCAGACGCGGTCCATGGTGATTTCGAAGAACGGGATTGCGGCGGCGGAATCGCCCCTGGCGGCACAAGCGGGAGTGCAGATCCTGGAGCACGGGGGAAACGCCGTCGATGCGGCAATTGCGATGAACGCGATGATGGGCCTGGTTGCTCCAATGATGAACGGGATTGGTGGCGACCTGTTTGCAATTGTTTATGACGCTAAGGCGGACAAGCTGTACGGCCTGAATGCCAGCGGGTGGGCACCGAAGAATTTGACCATTGAGATGCTGCACAAACAGGGTGTGCGAGAGATGCCACAGACTGGTGTGAACACCATCACCGTGCCGGGCACGGTCGAAGGCTGGCAGAAATTAGCGGACAGGTTTGGCCGGAAGAAGTTGGCGGAGGATCTCCAAGCGGCGATTCAGACAGCGGTGAACGGCTTTCCCATGACCGAGTGGGTGGCCCTGTATTGGGCACCGAGCGTGGATTACCTGCGAGGTGATGCAGAAGCAGCGAGACTTTATCTACCGAACGACCGCGCGCCCAAGGCGGGCGAGATTTTTCGCAATCCGGAGCTTGCTTGGTCACTGCAGCAAATTGCGGACCATGGCCGCGACGCGTACTACAAGGGAGAAATCGGCAAGCGCATGCTCGAGACTATCAAGCGGCACGGCGGCGTCATGACGGCGCAGGACTTGGCTGAATATTCCGCCGAATGGGTGGAACCCATTTCGACCACCTACCGGGACTGGACCGTATATGAGATGCCGCCCAACGGTCAGGGCCTGGCGGCTCTCTTGATGCTGAACATGATGGAAACCTTTCCGTTGGGGCAGAAAGACTATGGCTTCGGTTCGGCCAATGCATTGCACGCCATGATCGAGTCGAAAAAACTGGCTTACGGCGACCTTGTGAAATACATCGGGGATCCCCGGGGACAGACACTGCCGGTGAAGGCGTTGCTTTCGAAAGAGCGCGCTGTCGAGCGGGCGAAGTTGATCGACCCGGAGCACGCGAACTGCGAAGTGGAGTCTGGCACGCTTCCGGGAGGGGGTGATACGACCTATCTCAGTGTCGTGGACCGCGAGGGGAATATGGTTTCCTTGATTCAGAGTAATTTCGCCGAGTTTGGATCAGGGATCGTGGCACCGGGAACGGGATTTGCCCTCCAGAATCGCGGAGCGCTGTTCAACCTGGATCCGAAGTCGCCGAACGCCCTGGCAGGGAGGAAGCGACCGCTGCACACGATTATTCCGGCGTTCGCGCAAAAGGGAGATATCCGCGTAGCATTTGGCATCATGGGCGGGTGGAACCAGTCCCAAGCACACGCGCAGTTCATTGCCAACCTGGTGGACTACAAGATGAATATTCAAGCGGCACTGGAAGCGCCACGGTTTACGAAGCGCACCTTTCCCGGTTGTGACGTGCAGATGGAAAACCGCATTCCCGCGAAGACGCGGGACGAGTTGAGTGCCAAGGGCCACAAGATTCAGGTCATGGGGACGTATTCGGCGGTGGTGGGAGGGGGACAGGCGGTGCTCAGGGATTTTGCCACTCGCGTAAACTACGGGGCTTCCGACCCGCGGAAGGACGGGGAAGCGGTGCCCGAGGTTCCTATTGACAAGAATATAAAATAATAACTAGGACATGCGCCGGGCAGTTGTAGTACCCGGCGGGTGATGCTGCAAAAGAATTCCTCTGCACGAGCAAAGTGTGAAGAGTAGTTCCACAGTCAAGTGCTGGGGCAGGCTGAGTCAGGATCTAACTCCTTGCGCTACAGTGTGTTAACGGCCAACAGAACTGGCCAGTGAGTTGCTTTTCCTCCTAAGCGTTCAGGTGTATGTACTCCCCGCTCGACGCGCTCGAACGGTGCGGGAGGTCCACATGGAATGGTCAGAAGTGCTGAGTCGATCGGCCCGAGTGTTTGTCATCGGATTGTGTGTGCTGGCGTGGTCCGGCAAAGCAGCGGGGCAGACGAATCAGGTCGCGGGTGAATATGTCTGCACGGAAGCGCATGTGGCTGGAAAGACGGTTCCGTGCAAGGCTGCGCCGCTCACCCTGAAGAGCGATGGCAAATTTGAACTGCAGGGGCGGGAAGGCGAATACCTCGTGAATGGAAGTTGGGTGGAGTTGAATGGGGCAGTTTTGAAGTCGCGAGCGAAACTTGAGGCTGGCTATAAGATTGTTTTTCGTTTCTACAACAAAAGAGGCTTTTGCGAGATGATTTACGAGCGGCGCGTGGCGGAACTGGGCAAGACGCAGCTTGGGTGAGTGCACGTAGCTGTTGGGCCGTTCGCGCGTTCCGGGGCCAGCTCATTTTGTCACAGAATCTAAATCCGATACCACAAATCAGGAACTTATTTCGCCAGCGGAGCATTGTGCGCGATCACTCCTTCCCATCAATGTTTCAAATAGGCGCAGGATAAAAAGTCTTCTCCCATCCGTGGGCGGTGAATGAAGAAGTGCCGAGATGGAAAAACGGAGAAATCTGCTTGGTTGGCATGCCGCAATGATAATGCAACACGCGCGTGGGGCGACACGGGGGCCCCGGGATTGTTACAGAATTTTGGTATTCAAAACGGGCACGATGAGTTCATAATGGCTGCTATCCCCAGCTCATACTTGGCCCAGGTCAGAGAAAATCGTCAGCCTCCAAGGAGGAGGAATGAAGCATCTCTATCTGGCGTTTGCAGTGATACCGCTTGCAGCTATGACGGCGTTGGCACAGCGTCCCGGCGAAGAGCCACGTGTCCAAGCTGAGCATGGCCTTGAAATGCGCGCCGCAAACACCCCGCGGGCGAATCAAGGGAGAATTCCTCCTCCGCCTCCCCGCCGCGAAAGCAACACGAAGGTGGAAACAGAACACCGCGAAAACGGGAAGATCAATGGTTCCCAGCACGTCGATCATGACCACTGGTACGGTCACGACGCGCCCAACGACAAGCGCTTCCACCTTGACCATCCCTTCGAGCATGGACATTTCGAACGTTTCGGACCGAGCTACCGGTATTCGATTGTTCGGATCGACCGCGACCATCACCGATTCTGGTTCCCGGGAGGTTTCTACTTTGAAGTTGCGCCGTGGGACTGGTTTATTTGTGCTGATTGGTGTTGGGATTGTGGAGACGACTTCGTGGTGTATGAGGACTCCGACCACATCGGGTGGTACTTGCTTTACAACGTCCACACCGGCGCATATGTACATGTGAATTATCTAGGAACNTCTAGGAACCTGACAAACGACGGGATCATGAAGGGGAGGGGCCATGAAGTTTCAGAAATTCAGTAAGAGTCAAGCCTGCCCCGTGTGCCAGAGCACAGAGGTATATCGCTTGAAGCGGGTAGGGCTCGCGACTCGTTTGGTATCCAAGATTTCCAATTATCGTCCGCACTGGTGTTGCAACTGCGACACATTTTTTTTCGCGCCGAAGCGATCAGAGACGCCACGCGTGAAAGGGCAGTACGGGATGACCACTCACGACGAGGCCAATACCAAGCAGCCCCAAGCGGGCGAGCTAACCCACTGAACGAGGCACGCGCGTTCAGAAACTCGGCGGGGCAACGCTCAAATTTTCAAATGGCACGTTGAGTATGGGGTATTCTCTCCAGCTTCTGTAATCGAAATGCCACCACTCGTTTTCGTCCACCGTGAATCCTTCGGATTCCATCGCGCGGCGCAGCAGGTCGCGGTGCCAGCGCTGTAGGGACGTGCCACCCGGAAAACCCGGAAACGAGCGCGGCGACATCTCATCATAGAGGCCGGGCATTTCGATGGTCTCGCCAGTCGCGAGGTCGTAAAGCGTGAGATCCACGGCGCAGCCGCGATTGTGCCGGGAGCCTTTCTTCGGGTCCGCAACAAAAATCTTGCCCTCCGGCGGAGTGGCCTCCCAGAAAACCTTGGTGACATACCACGGACGGTAGGCGTCGTGGATGAGTAGCCCGTAGCCGAGGGGCCGCAGTTTGTGCAGCACCTGGAGAAGTGCTTTTGCCGCCGGGCGCTGCAGAAAAGCCCGGGCCTGGGCATAGACCGGCGTAGAGAGGAAGTTGTTGGACTGCGCGTAGCGGATGTCGAGATGGAAGGCGGGATTGAGTGTGACGAGCTCGACGAGATCAGGCTTGTGGAAAGGGCCGGTCTCGACGGGCGGCTTCGCGGCCAGCGCGGCCGCGCGGAGTTGGTCGATCGGCTTCGCAGGAGTGATGTGATAGAAATGCGCCGGATCGGACCCCGCGTCGGTTCGTTCATAAAACTCATTCAGATAGGAGAACCCAGTTACGGTTCCAGCCTGGTTGCGTTGCTCGGTGTAGGGATACCAACGTGCATCCCCGCCTCCGTCTATCCAGAGAATCCCTTCTTCGGCCTCCTCCCCTTCCTCCGTCCGAATCTCCTCATTTGCTCCTGTCGGACCCTGCAGGAAAAGGTGCTGTCCGCGTTCCAGAAGAATGACGGTGCCGTTCGTTTTGTTGTATTTGTAGATTCCGGTGAGCTGCTTCCATTCCTGCGGCGCGTCGGCAGGCTTTGGACCAGGAGTAAGAGACGTTGTCGCAGCCGGAGCAGGGGTTTGCTCTCGCCAAGCCGACCCGGAAGAAACAACTCCCAGGCAAGCCACCAGCACCAGCAATCTTCCGTGAATGCTCATCGTGAAATCTCGTCTGAATGCCCGTATCGCGAGATTTTGTTGCCAACCACGCACACGATTTTATTACAGCAACGAAATCTTTCGCCTTTGCTTTGCGCACACACGCAAAAATGCGTTTCCCCCTCCAACCTCTAGCCTCCAATTTCTAATTTCTAATTTCTATCCTCTGCCTTCAGGGTTGTACCAGCGCGACCCTTTGCGCTGTTCTTCATCCACCTCGCGAACGATGGCCATGGTGCGGGAGCGGCGAAACTCACCGATCGCCGTTAGCATGGCGTTGCAGAGCGCGATGGGCGCCGCGTAAGAAGCGCCAAAGAACACGGAGTCGATGGAAGCAAGAAAGAGTTCCTGGCAGGTCTTGGCTAGCGGCGATATGTAAGTGTCCGAAATACCCACGCAGTAAGCTCCCCGCAGGCGCGCTTGTTCCGCCCCTTCGATGGTTTGCCGAATGCCGCGCCGAAAGCTGATGGCGAAGAGGAGGTCCTTGTCCGTGAGGGACCGGACAGTATGGGTAATGCTGCCGGCCGAGGAAGCTACGAACACCGGGAAGCCAAGAAGATTGAGATGGTAGCCAAGAAATTCGGCGATGACAGTGGCGAGGTCCCCTCCCAGAATAACAATACGACGAGCAGAGTAGACACGCTTGCAGAGCGGAGCAAAACGATCCGTATCTAGAGTATTTTTCAGCGCTTGCAGGTTTTTCAAGTCGCGAAACAGCGAATCGCGCGCCGGACATTCCGGTGCACCGGTGGTGCCGGATTGTTTCATGGTGTCGAGGGAAGTAGCGAAGGCGAGCGAGAGTTCGTGGAGATGATGCTGGAATTGCCGGTAGCTTTCAAAGCCGAGGCCGTGGACGGTGCGGACGATGGTGGCGGGGTCGGTATGGAGCCGTTTGGCCAGGGCGCGGACGCTCAGGAGGACGTAGTCGCGAGGGTTCTCGAGAATCGGGCGAATAATCTCTTGGCGCTTGATACTGAGCTGGTCAATACGCTCGACGATATTGATGGTCGCTGGAGAGGACAGCTTTGGCATATGTCGAATAATCTACTCGACTGGGCAGAAATTCAACCATAAGAAAGTAAGGAGCACGACTGGGTACCCCAGCCAGACAAGGAACCTTACTTGTTCGCGGAGGCGGCAGACTCACTGACACCCGGGGCCACGACGGGGTTCAGGAATGGCATCATGGCGCGTAGTTTGGGGCCGAGTTGCTCGATCAGTTGCTGCTGTTCGGACTTGCGCTTGGCAAGGAAGTTGGGGCAGCCTTTTTCGTTCTCCTCGATCCAGGTTTTGGCGAAACTGCCATCGCGAATTTCGGCAAGCAGTTTCTTCATGGCTTCGCGCGTTTGCTCCGTGACGATGCGCGGTCCGGCATGATAATCGCCGTGCTCGGCCGTGTCGCTGACGGAGTAGCGCATGTAGCTGAGACCGCCGCGATAGATGAGATCGACAATGAGCTTGAGCTCGTGCAGGCATTCGAAATAGGCCACTTCCGGCTGATAGCCGGCGTTAACCAGGGTTTCAAAGCCAGCTTTGATGAGTTCGCTGACCCCGCCGCAGAGGACTGCCTGTTCGCCAAAGAGGTCCGTTTCGGTTTCCTCGGTGAAGGTGGTTTCCAGAACACCTGCGCGGGTGGTGCCGAGGCCCTTCGCGTAGGAGAGCGCGAAAGCCTTCGCTTTGCCGGAATCATCCTGATGGACCGCCAGAAGAGCGGGCGTACCCGCGCCCTCGGTGAAGACTTCGCGAACGCGGTGGCCGGGCGCTTTGGGCGCGATCATGCTGACGTCCACATGCTTCGGTGGCGTGATGGTGCCGAAGCGGATGTTGAAGCCGTGGGCGAACATGAGAGTTTTGCCGGGAGTGAGATGCGGTTCGATCGCTTCCTTGTAGAGCTTGGGCTGACGGGTGTCTGGCGCGAGGATCATGATGACGTCGGCCCATGCCGCAGCTTCGGCGGGAGTTTTCACGGCGAGGCCCTCTTTCTCTGCTTTGGCCCGCGAGGCGCTGCCTTCCGGGAGCCCGACAACCACGGAAACGCCGGAATCGCGGAGATTCAGGGCATGTGCGTGTCCCTGGGAGCCATAGCCGATAATCGCGACCTTTTTGGCCTGAACGAGCGAGAGGTCGGCGTCCTTGTCGTAATAGAGATTAGCCATTGTGTTTCTTTGTTCCTTTCGTAGCACGGGCGTTCTTGCCTGCGCCCTGTTGACTGTGCAGGTGCGGCTCTACGCCGCCTCTTCTAATTGGTTTCCAACTCAATTCAGCTTTGCTGGCTCCGCGAAGGAGAAGCGGCTAGCTCGATGCCGGCGCCGTCTCCGAGGACCCTTTGGCGGCTGCCGCAGGCGGACGCAGCAGGTCGTTGCCGCGCGTCATGGCGATGCGCCCGGTACGAGCCATCTCAAGCACCCCGAAAGGACGAAGAACTTCCAGCAGGCCGTCTATCTTATCTACCGTGCCGGAGACTTCCACGATGAGCGATTCAGGAGCAACGTCCACGACGCGGCCACGGAAGACTTTGATCAGTTCCATGAGATGAGGACGATTCTGCTGGTCAGCAGCAACCTTAATGAGAGCGAGATCGCGTTCGAGCATGGGGCGGTCGGTAATGTTTTCCGCCAGCAGAACGTCCACAAGTTTTTCCAAGCTGGCTTCCAGGCGATGCGCGCCGCGCTCATCCGTATGCGCGCAGATGGTCATGCGGGCGATTTCCTCGTTTTCGGTCGGCCCAACGGTCAGTGAATCAATGTTGATGGCCAGGCGGCGCGTGAGCGAAGCGACGCGGTTCAGGACGCCAGGTTTGTTTTCGACNGGCTGGCTTCCAGACGATGCGCGCCGCGCTCATCCGTGTGCGCGCAGATGGTCATGCGGGCGATTTCCTCGTTCTCGGTCGGCCCAACGGTCAGCGAATCAATGTTGATGGCCAGACGCCGCGTGAGCGAAGCGACGCGGTTCAGGACGCCAGGTTTGTTTTCGACGTACGCGACAATGGTCTGCATGAATTCCTCGTTTCCTTGCAACCTCGATTATGGCTCAGAAGCAGTTTCCACCAAAGGATTGTTCGGCCGGCGAATCATCTCGTGCAGGGGTGCGCCGGCGGGCACCATCGGATAGACCGAGTCTTCCTGCTCTACGCGGAAGTCGAGTAGAACCGACTGATCGGTGCGGCGTGCAGACTCAATCGTCGGGATCACCTCCTTGCGGGAAGTAATCGCTTCACCCTGGATGCCGAAGGCGTTGGCCAACNGCCACAAAGTCCGGCGCCACCAGCGGTGTGGCCACGTAGCGCTTGTCGTAGAAGAACTCCTGCCACTGACGAACCATGCCGAGATAACCGTTGTTGATGATGGCGATCTTGAGGTTGATTTTCTCCTGAACGATCGTGGCGAGTTCGCACATGGTCATCTGAAACCCGCCGTCCCCCACCACGACCCACACCTCGGCGTCGGGCCTAGCGAATTTGGCCCCAACGGCGGCCGGGAGCGCGAAGCCCATTGTGCCGAGGCCGCCGGAAGTAATGAGCGTGCGCGGCTGGTTATGGTGATAATACTGCGCTTCCCACATCTGGTGCTGGCCGACGTCGGTGACCACGATGGCGCCGCCCTTGGTGACTTTCCAGAGATCGTTGATGACGTGCGCGGCGTAGAGGTGGCCGCTGTCCGGCAAGGACTGAATGTCGCGGACGGCGGAATCGCCCTTGAGTTCCTTGATGTGCGCGAGCCAGGCACTGTGGTCGCGGGAGTGAATGTGAGGCAGAAGATGAGTCAGAGTTTCGCCGGCATCGCCGATGATGGCCGCATCGACCTTCACGTTCTTGTTGAGTTCGGCGCGGTCCACTTCGATGTGAATCTTGCGGGCGTTGCGGGCATAGGTGCGGAGATCGCCGGTGACGCGGTCGTCGAAGCGCATGCCCACGGCGATGAGCAAGTCGGCTTCCTGAATCGCGGTGTTGACCCAGGCCTCGCCATGCATCCCCATCATCCCGAGGTTCATGGGATCCGTGGCCGGGAAACAGCCGATGCCGAGAAGCGTCATGGCCACGGGGATGTTGCTGGTGCGCACGAATTGCTCGAAGATGCCCATGGCGCCGGAAAGCATGATGCCGCGCNCCGGCGAGGATGACCGGGCGCTTGGCGGAATTCAGAAGCTCGACGGCACGGTCAAATTCTTCTTGATCGTGATTATTACGAATGCGTTTCGGCGGAAGGTTGGGAGTGCTGGCATCCCAATCGAAGTCTGCGGAAGCCTGTTGCGCGTCCTTGGTGATATCCACGAGCACGGGCCCGGGTCGCCCGGAATTGGCGATGAGAAAGGCTTCGCGCACGGTGCGGGCGATATCTTCGACTTTGGAGANCGACAACATTGTGTTTGGTGATCGGCATGGTGATGCCGGTAATATCGACTTCCTGGAAAGCATCGGAACCGAGGAGTTTGCTGCTCACTTGGCCGGTGATGCAGACAACTGGGGAAGAATCCAGCATGGCGGTGGCGATGCCGGTAACCATGTTGGTTGCGCCGGGACCCGACGTAGCCATTGCTACGCCTATACCACCCGAGGCGCGTGCGTAACCGTCGGCCATGTGCGTGGCGCCTTGTTCGTGGCGAACCAGAATGTGGTGAAGCTTCGATTTTCCCAGCGCGTCATAGACTGGGAGTATCGCGCCGCCCGGGTAGCCGAAAATATGCCGGACGCCCAGGAGTGTCAGGGTTTCGCAGAGGATTTCCGCACCAGTAAGTTTCATAAGGTTCCTCCAGAAGAAGCTGGCGAAGCGCCGGAAGAGAAACTTGCAGGCACGGAAGTGATGGCGCCGAGCGAGGAAGAAGAAACCAGCAGGGCGTACTTGGCCATGACACCGTGGGTGTAGCGCGGTTTCGGCGCCTGCCAGGTGGCGAGGCGCCTCTGGATTTCCGCGTCCGAAACTTCGACGCGGAGCGAACGGTAGGGCAAATCGAAAACGACCGGGTCGCCATCCCGCACTGCGGCGATGGGGCCGCCAACAGCGGCTTCGGGAGCGACGTGACCGGCCATGAGTCCGTGCGTGGCGCCAGAGAAGCGGCCGTCGGTGAGGAGAGCGACGGAGTCACCCAGCCCCTCGCCAACCAGCGCGGCAGTAACGGCGAGCATTTCGCGCATACCGGGGCCGCCGCGTGGTCCCTCGTAGCGGATCACGACAACGTCGCCGGCCTTGATTTGGCCCTTGTCGACCGCGGCAAAGGCGGCTTCCTCAGAGTCAAAAACGCGCGCAGGGCCACGGAAATTCTGGATATTGTGGCCGGCTACTTTGACGACACAACCTTCTGGTGCGAGGTTGCCCTTCAGGATGACTAGGCCGCCGGTCGGTTTGAGGGGATTGTTTTTGGTGTGGACGACATCTTGCCCCGGCGTTTCTTTGGCGGCAGCAGCTTCCTGGGCGAGGGTGCGTCCGGTGACGGTGAGGCAATCGCCGCGCAGCAGGCCAGCTTCAAGCATGCGCTTTGCGACGAGTGCAGTGCCGCCTGCTGCGTAAAGGTCGGTTGCGACATAGCGTCCTCCCGGCTTCAGATCGGCGAGAATCGGCGTGACTGAACTGATGCGATCGAAATCATCGATGGAAAGCGAAATCCCGGCTTCCCGCGCAATCGCGAGCAAATGCAGCACGGCATTTGTCGAGCCGCCGGTTGCCGCCACACTGGCGATAGCATTTTCGACCGCCGTCTTTGTGAGGATCTTTGACGGCGTGAGGTTTTTCTTCAAAAGTTCGAGTGTGAGCTTTCCGGCAAGTTCCCCAGCTCGGGCCTTGCCCTCGTTGGTAGCGGGAACGCTGGAAATGCCCATGGGCGCCAGGCCGAGGAATTCGACGACCATGGCCATGGTGTTGGCGGTGAATTGGCCGCCACAGGCGCCGGCACCGGGACAAGCGGCGCATTCGAGTTCTTTTAATCGCTGATCGTTCATTGTCCCGCGGGCATGAGCCCCGACAGCCTCGAAAACGTCCTGGATCGTGACAGAGTGGCCCTCGAATTGACCCGGAGCGATGGATCCGCCATAGAGGATAAGGCCGGGGATATTGAGGCGAGCCAGTGCCATGGCTCCGCCGGGGATTGTTTTGTCACAGCCGACAAGAACGATGAGCCCATCGAGAAGATTGCCGCGCGTGACCAGTTCGATGGAGTCGGCAATGACTTCACGACTGACGAGCGATGTGCGCATGCCTTCCGTTCCCATGGTGATGCCGTCGGAGATGGAAACGGTGTTGAATTCCAGGGGAGTGCCGCCGGCAGCGCGAATTCCATCTCGCACATGTTGGGCAAGCTCGCGCAAATGGTAGTTACATGGACCGATCTCGATCCAAGTGTTGGCGATGCCGATGAGCGGCTTGGAAAAGTCTTCATCTCGGAGGCCGGCAGCACGGAGCATGGCGCGGGCCGGGGCGCGATGTGCGCCGTCGGTCAGGGTGCTACTTCGGGGCTTCAACGAACTGTCGGACACCGCCGTTTTCCTCCAGAAATGCAAAAAGACCAGCGTAAACGACGAGGGCCATCATCTTTTGGATGATGGCCCCGAAACTGTTTCGGATTCCTCTAACTGCTGGCCATCACCCGTCTGTGGAGCTCCCCAGTACATTGGGAATAAGTCGCACGACCACACGAATTACCGATACTACGGTAACTCGCGGGTTCAGGTGGGCGAATAGCAACATGGGAATCGCCCAATAAAATACTAGATTGCCGGACAAACGTCAATGAGTCAAATTAATAGAAACGTATCCATAAATAAGGCTCGATTATGGCTGGGGGTGATTCGTGGAGAGTTGATAGGCCCATCTGACGAAACCTTGATACAAACTTGACTCTTACTTGACCGGATGCACGAACCGAGTGGGGGATAATACGTCTGCGAGGCGAAGGATGTGACCACGCTGAGAGAAAAGACGGACGTATTCGTGATTGGCGGAGGGCCGGCCGGGCTCGCCGTAGCGATTGCGGCATGTGGAAAGGGTTTTGCAGTGACGGTGGCAGACGGTGCTGCACCTCCGATTGACAAGCCATGCGGCGAAGGGATGATGCCGGAGACGCAAGTGGCCCTCAGCGAGCTAGGAGTGACATTGCCGCCAGGGGCGGGCTACCGTTTTCGAGGCATTCAGTTCGTGCAAGGGAGTGTTCGAGTGACTGGTGATTTTCCGCAAGGGCAGGGAATCGGAATTCGCCGGCCGATGTTGCATGAACTTCTGATTCAAGAAGCAGAACGCCGCGGAGTAAATCTCTTATGGAAGACGCCGGTCTTGGGCTTGGAGTCCGCGGGTGTGCAGTTGCCCGGCAGAACCGTTTCCGCGCGTTGGGTTATCGGAGCGGACGGAGTCGGTTCGCGAGTGCGGCGCTGGAGCGGACTGGAGGCCACGGTTCAGCGAAGACAGCGAAGCGCCACCCGGCGGCATTATCGTGTGCGACCGTGGTCGGACTACACGGAGATCTACTGGGGTCCGCGTTCCCAGGCATACGTAACGCCAATTTCGGACGAGGAAGCCTGCGTGGTCATAACAGCGGAAAAGGCCGAGGATGCTGATTTCGAGCGTGCGCTTAGAGACCTGCCGGAACTCCGGGAGCGGCTGATTGGCGCAGAACTGGGGAGTCGACAGCGGGGAGCGATCACGGCGATGCATTCGCTGAGGCGAGTGTCACGGGGAAACGTTGCATTAGTTGGGGACGCTTCCGGCGGTGTCGACGCCATTACTGGCGACGGACTTCGGCTTGCGTTTGGCCAGGCACGGGTGCTGGCGGACGCGATGGTATCCGGCGACCTTCAGGTGTACGAGCACAAGCACCGGCAATTGGCGCGGCGACCGATTTGGATGGGCAGATTGATGCTGTGGCTGGGCAGAAACGAGAAGCTGCGGGTGCGGACCTTGCACGCGATGCAACGCAGTCCAGAACTGTTTGCGTGCTTGCTGGCGATTCACGTGGGCCAGGCAACTCCAAGTGACGCCTTAGCGGCCAGCGCCCAACTCGGTTGGCAATTTCTGGCGGCTTAACGGAAGGACGACAGGCAAATGCGGATACTGATCTGGAGGTCGGTGGCTCTAGCACTCGAGACAGTCTGTGGATTGACAATCTTCCTGTTGGCGTGGCCTGTGCCGTCCCTGCCACAGGCCACGCAGACCACCGCGCAAGAAGTGCTGCTGGTGCTCGATCCCGCGCATTGTAATGTCCATTTCACAGTGGACGCCACGCTACACACGGTGCGTGGCACATTCAACCTAAAGCGTGGGACAGTGCAACTCGACACAGAGAGCGGCAAGGCTAGCGGAGAGATTGTGGTGTACGCCACGAGCGGGGATAGCGGCAATAGTTCGCGTGACGCGCGCATGCACAAGGAGATTCTGGAGACACCGAAATACCCGGACACAGTATTTCGGCCATCGCTGGTGGAGGGTAAGGTGGCGCTCACAGGCGCATCGGACGTCAAACTACACGGTGTCATTTCCATTCACGGGTCTGAGCACGAGATTGTCGTGCCGGTCCACGCCGAACTGGCCCCCGACCACTGGACTGGAAAAACGATGTTCGATGTGCCGTACATCCAGTGGGGCATGAAGGATCCCAGCAACTGGCTGTTGAGAGTGAAGCCAGTGGTCCACGTCGAAGTGGAGTTGGCCGGGTCAGCAAAAAGCCGGAATTAACAAGGCAAATCGCAGCTCGAATCCGCAGAATGGAACCGCGTCAGGCTGGTCCGAGCGGTTTCCGTTTGCATATCTGTGGCGCTTCCTCCAGAATTGAGTGTTTGAGCACCGGCAGGCGCTAACGACTGCCGTGCCCTGCGAAGTTCCACCACTCAAAACTGAGGAAATTCATGGAAAAACCTACGAAGATTGCTGCGCCAAGAGGAAAGCTAGGTGTGCTGACGCCGGGGATGGGCGCTGTCTCCACAACATTCATGGCAGGCGTCGAGCTGGTGCGCCAGAAGAAGGCCGTGCCGGTGGGATCGCTGACGCAAATGGGCACGATTCGTCTGGGAAAGCGCACGGAGGGCCGCTCGCCAAAGATCAAGGATTTCGTGAAGCTCGCCAAGCTCGAGGATATGGTCTTCGGCGGATGGGACATTTTCCCCGACAGCTCTTACGAAGCGGCCTCCAAGGCCGGAGTCCTGGATCCGCATCACCTGGCCGTGGTGAAGACCTTTCTTTCTAAGATCAAGCCGATGCCCGCCGCGTTCGACCGCCAGTATGTGAAGATGCTGGACGGCAAGCACGTCAAAAAGGGCAAGAACAAGTACGACATCGCACTCCAGCTCAAGGACGACATCGCCAACTTTAGGAAGAAAAACGATTGCGCGCGTATGGTGATGTTGTGGTGTGGTTCGACGGAGGTTTTCCTGCAGCCCCACGACGTGCATAGCACGGTGGAGAAGTTTGAAGAAGCGATGAAGGCGAATCATCCGGCGATTGCCCCATCGATGTTGTATGCCTGGGCGGCCATCACCAGTGGCATTCCGTATGGCAATGGCGCGCCAAACCTGACCGTGGACATTCCGGCGCTTCAGGAGTTGGCCCACGAGCGCAACGTGCCGATCGCCGGGAAGGATTTCAAGACGGGGCAAACCCTGCTCAAGACCGTGCTCGCGCCTGCATTCAAGGCGCGCATGCTTGGATTGAACGGCTGGTTCTCCACGAATATTTTGGGAAACCGCGATGGGGAGGTGCTGGAGGATCCCGGATCATTCAAGACGAAGGAAGAATCGAAGCTGGGCGCCCTGGAACATATCCTGCAGCCGCGCCTTTATCCGGAGTTGTACAAGAAGATCCACCACAAAGTGCGGATCAACTACTACCCGCCGCGGGGAGACAACAAGGAAGGCTGGGACAATATCGACATTTTCGGCTGGCTGGGCTATCCCATGCAGATCAAAGTGGACTTCCTGTGCCGCGATTCGATTCTCGCCGCCCCAATTGTCTTGGACCTCGTGCTGTTTCTGGACCTGGCGCAGCGTGCCGGGATGCGCGGCATTCAGGAATGGCTTAGCTTTTATTTCAAGTCGCCGATGACGGCACCGCAGTTGTATCCGGAACACGATTTATTTATTCAGTTGATGAAACTGAAGAACACGCTGCGGTGGATGATGGGGGAAGACCTGATCACGCACCTGGGGCAAGAGTATTACGACTGAGGGTCAGTGACTGGCGACTCGTGACCAGTCCAATCTTGCCATGGACCTGCCGTCCGCGCACAGTAGGGGAAGATCACACTCGCTTATCTTAGGGACTTAAATTGGCCGTCACTGGCCTGAGGTGAGGATTGAATTTGCGTCTCGATAGATGGCCAACTTGGGTGGCCGGAATCGCCTAATGAGAATGCCCACTATGAACATCGAGAGCAGCAGGAGAGCCAACAGTCCCAGTGGGAGGTACGCACCCCTAAGCTTGAAGAGTACAGAGAGAGAAAGTGCCACCGTCGCACTGATTCCAAACCCACCCCACAAGTAGATTCTCGGGACTATTAACTCTGTTTGGCAGCTAGGGCACCTGAACGGCTGGCCATACCGAACGACTTTCACGTCATCCAATGCACTGTTGCACTTTGGACATTTGGGAGTTCGTCGAATATTAGGAGTACGTTGCACCGATTTGCCTAATGTGCTTTCAGTTTCATGCTGCCCGCCTGTTCCAGTCAACAACCTTATGGATTTGGCGGGCGCCACTTGAGGCGGCACCTTCAGCGGCTCTCGACCGCCCGAAGAGTCCACAGGGAAAACCACCCAGCCGGTTGAGTCACAAGCGCTCGGGAGTTTCCCATTTGCCGGATTCTGCGGAGCGAAAGAGCGCGTCGATCACCGCCATGTTGCAGACGGAGTCCTCGAGCGGATTGGGGACCTCGGTGTTATCGCGAATGGCGGCGGAGAACAGATCCGCCTGAATCGTAAACTGATTGCAGATCGGGAAAGACTCCGTCACCACGCTGCCGCTGGCATAGAGATCCCTGCCATCGTCGATGAAAATGCGCGTGGGCTTGTCCGCCGGGGCGTTAAAGGGAACCTCGACGTCGATCCGTCCTTCCGTGCCGAAAAACTGCATTTTCTGGTAGTACACCATCTGCGTACTCACGGTGAAAATGCACTGGCCGGTAGGAAATTCCAGGATCGCGGAGGTCAGCCGGTCGGTCTTAAAGCTGGGGTCACGCTCGGTGCACGCCGAGACGCGCACCGGTTCCTCCGCAAAGACGAAGCGGGAAGTCTTAATGGGGTAGCAGCCAATATCCATTAGCGCGCCCCCAGCATATTCCTCGATATTCCTCGTATTCGCAGGATCGACGTTGAAATAGCTAAAAAGCCCCGCGGCGGAACGGAGTTTACCGATGCGGCCGCCGTGCACAAGTTCCTGCGTGCGCAGCCACTGAGGATGTGTGCGGATCATGAACGCTTCGCCAATTTTGACGCCGTAGTCATCCCGCGCCTCGAGCAGAAGGCGGGCTTCCGCAACCGTGCGGCTCAACGGTTTTTCGCAAAGCACATGCTTGCCGCGGCTGGCCGCGCGAATCGACCACTCCACGTGCAGGTGATTCGGCAGCGGATTGTAGATGGCTTCCACTTCGGGGTCGGCGAGGAGTTCTTCGTAGGTGCCGTACGCTTTGGGCAGAGAGAACTGGCTGGCGAAAGCTTTTGCCTTCTCGATCGAGCGCGAGGCGACGGCCACCACTTCCGCCCGGTCACATTCCTGCATGGCGGGAACTACCCGGCGCTGGGCAATGGAAGCAGCACCGAGAATTCCCCATTTCACTTTTTGAGCCATAAGAATCTCCGCGAGAGTATCGCAAAGCCGGGAAGAAACCCCAGCGGCATATGTCACAAGGAGTTGGGGCGGATGTACTGGGCTTCATTCTACCCAATCGAGAGAGCGGGTGACCGCCTTCTTCCATTGGCGGAAGTACGTTTCGCGCTGAGATTCCTCCATGCGCGGCTCCCAGGACTGATCCACCGCCCAGTTCTGCCGCAAATCCTCGAGATCGATGTAATAGTCGACGGCCAGGCCGGCAGCGTACGCGGCGCCCAGGGCGGTCGTCTCCTTAATTACTGGCCGCAACACGGGAATGTTCAGGATATCGGCCTGAAACTGCATGAGAAAATCATTTTCGATCATCCCGCCGTCGGTGCGCAGAGAGAAGAGATGAATTTCCGAATCTCGCTCCATGGCTTCGAGGACTTCGCGGGTCTGGTACGCCGTGGCTTCCAGAACGGCGCGTGCCAGGTGACCCTTGTTCGCAAAGCGCGTGAGGCCGGCAATCACGCCGCGCGCGTCGCTGCGCCAGTGAGGCGCGTAGAGGCCAGAGAACGCCGGGACGAAATAGATGCCGCCATTGTCGCGAACGGAACGGGCCAAGTCTTCAATGTCAGAGCTTTTTTGGATGAGACCAAGGTTGTCGCGCAGCCATTGAACGAGGGCGCCGGTGATGGCGATGCTGCCTTCGAGTGCGTAGATGGCATGTTTGGAGCCAAGTTTGTAGGCAACGGTGGTGAGCAGGCCGCAAGTGGAGGCCACTGGACGTTCGCCTGTATTCATCAACAGAAAACAACCGGTACCGTAGGTATTTTTGGCTTCGCCCGGGGAGAAGCAAGTCTGGCCAAAGAGAGCCGCCTGCTGGTCTCCCAGGACGCCGGCAATTTTCACACTGCGGATACAATCGAGCTTCGCCTCGCCGAAAACCTCGCTGCTGGATGTGATGCGAGGCAAAATATTTGCGGGGATGCCGAACGAGGCCAGGATTTCAGGATCCCAATCCAGAGTCTCGAGATTCATCAGTTGCGTGCGACTGGCGTTGGTTACATCCGTGAGATGCAATCCTCCCTGTGTGCCTCCGCTGAGCCGCCAGAGGAGATAAGTGTCCACGGTGCCGCAGAGAATGTCGCCTGCTTCGGCTTGTTTGCGTGCGTCGCGTACATTGTCCAGAATCCAGCGAATCTTCAGCGAACTGAAGTAGGTTGAAAGAGGCAGCCCTGTTTTGGCGCGGAAACGGTCCAGTCCGCCTTGCATGGCAAAATCCGCCACCATGCCCTCAACGCGAGTGTCTTGCCAGACGATGGCATTGGACAGGGCGCGGCCCGTTTTTTTGTTCCAGAGGATTACCGTTTCGCGCTGATTCGTGATGCCGATAGCGGCGAGGTCGCTGGGCTGCAGGATCTGCTGCGCCATGGCTTTGCGGATAACGTCTTGCGTGCGCCGCCAGATCTCGTCGGGATCGTGTTCGACCCACCCGGGAGAAGGGTAGATTTGCTCGTGTTCCTCCTGCGCCTGCGCGATGATTCGCCCGCTGCGGTCAAAGACCATGAAGCGAGTGCTGGTGGTGCCTTGATCGAGCGCTCCGAGATAGGCAGGCATGGCCGCTCCTTAGAAGGCGAGAAGTTTAGCCAACAGGCCGGCGAGCGCTCCGCCGAGCAGAGGGCCGAACACCGGGATGGCCGCATAGTTCCAGTCGGAACCCCCTTTGCCGGCGATCGGAAGAATCGTATGGGCAATGCGAGGGCCAAGATCACGAGCGGGATTGATGGCATAGCCAGTGGTGCCGCCGAGGGAAAGTCCGATGCCCCAGACTAGGCTGCCAACAAGAAAGGGACCAAGGCCCGCGGCAGGACCAGTTGCGGCAACTCTCTTGGAAAAAATCGCGCCGACCACAACAACGAGCACAAACGTGCCAATAACTTCGCTGACGAAATTTGCAGCATATCGCCGGATTGCCGGGCCGGTGCTGAACACGGCGAGCTTTGCGCCGGCATCGGTTGTTTCACCCCAGTGAGGAAGGTAGTGAATCCAGACAAGGGTGGCCCCAGCGATCGCGCCTGAAACTTGCGCGAGGAAGAAAGGGAAGAGGCGGGAATAGTTGCCGGTAGTCACCGCCATACCCAGGGTCACTGCCGGATTCAAATGGGCTTGCGGGCTGCCGCAGGCAATTGCCGTAAACACGCCGCACATGACGGCGAATGCCCACCCTGCGGTAATGACGATCCATCCGGAATTTTCTGCCTTGGATCTTTTGAGCAGCACGCCGGCCACAACGCCGTCGCCGAGCAAAATGAGCACCAGGGTGCCCATGAATTCCCCAAACCAGGGAGAGAGCATGTCGCGTCCTCCATGTTGGCGCAGGGATTATTTCCCACAGATTGAGGGAAAGTGCAAACGGCAGATCAAAAAAAACGGGCCAGGGTAGAACCCTGGCCTGTCGAGTTTTAGTCGGAAGGTGTTTTAGCGGCCTGGCCTGTCGCTCGGATGGCCGCCCGAGGGATGAAAATTACCTGGGTGGCTGTTGGGATGTTCGTTGTGTTCGTTGTTCGAGTGCGAATTGTTTGGATGCGCGTTGCCGGGATGGGAATTTCCAGTTGACGACGCATTGTTAAGCTGAATATGCGAAGAGGTGCTGGCATTAGGTGGCCTATCGCTATGAACCGCCGCGTGGTTCACTGTGTGCGCGCTGCTGGTCGCTGGACGCGCGGCGGTAACGCCATGCCCGCTGAACTCGCCGGGTCTGCTGGTGGCAGCGATGGACGGCTGGCCGTGGTTCACCGAAGCCAGGAGCGCATGGTTTTGACTCGCCGCCTGGGCATGCTGTGTCTGCAGCGCTGTCATAGCCGTGTGCGGTTCGCGGGCCACAGCTTGTTCGGCGGCCGTCGGCTGAGCGGTGGTGCCGCCAGTGCCGCCGTTGTAGCTGACACGATTCACGGTCGTGTTGTTGTTGATGACCGTGGTGTTGTAGGTGTTGTGGATCACCGTGGTGTTCACATTGGTGACCGCGGTGTTGTAGGCGAAGACGCCGCCACGCCACGCACCGCCCACGAAACCTACGCCCGTATAGCCGAAACCGTAATTAATTCCACCGTAGAATCCAACGTGCGGGCCCCAATAGCCCGCATGCCAAACATAAAATCCACCGGCCCAGCCCCAGTAGCCCGGAGTCCAAAGCAGGCCTACGGCCGGAGCCATAACCCAGGTGCCAGGAACCCAGTGGTAGCCAGCCGGACCATACGCCCAGTAACCCGGTGTCCAGATGTAACCGGGGCCGGGACAAATTGGTTGGGGATAAACAGGAAGCGCCGGGGGACCAATGCGGATAGAAACACCGACAGCCACTTGCGCCTGGGAAGAGAAGGGCAGCGCCAGGACAGCCAGAACCAGCACCAACATCAGGGCGATCATGTTTGACGGACGAAACATAGCTAATTCCCCCTCATTTGCTTACCGCGACATGGAGTTCAGGACCCACCCACCACTCATTCGCAAGTGGGATCTGCCCCATTCAACCCATTTTCGTAGGAAAGGTTGTGGAATTGTCGCAGTCGATTGTTTTTTCGTCACTTAATGGCAACTGTCCCTAAGTTCAGGCGGAAAATGCAGGAAGAAACGCACGTTGTGCAGCCACTTCATCTCTGTCCTTTCATTGTTGCTCCCCAGCGATGCGGGTGGGAGATGTCCGAAATTGGGACGGCTATTCCCGCAAATGGTCGGGAGCTGATTCTGTTGGTCCTCCAAAGACCGGCAATCCACGTGAGACAAACGGTTTACATCAGGCCGCAAAGGAAGCTGGAATGCTACCTTGCTGGTCGAGAGCGCTACAAAATGGTTACGACTCCGACGCGAATCTTGATCGCCGATGACCAGCCCGACGTGCTGAACGCTTTGCGCTTGCTGCTGAAGGCTCAGGGCTATGAAACCGAAGCCGTGACAACGCCAGCGGAATTGTTGCGAACCGTGGAAGAGCGTGAATTCGACCTCCTCCTGATGGATTTGAACTATGCGCGGGACACCACCTCGGGGCGCGAGGGGCTGGAGCTGCTCAATCGCCTGAAAGAGCTCGAGGACGCACCGGTGATCGTGGTGATGACCGGCTGGGCCACAGTGGGATTGGCTGTCGAAGCCATGCAGTGCGGCGTGGCGGATTTTGTCGAGAAGCCTTGGACAAACGCACGGCTGCTGGAAATTCTGGAAAAGCAGATCGAACTGGGGCGTGCGCGCCGCGCTTCTCGCCGGCGCATAGAACAGGAAAGTCAGAGCCAGAAAGAGATGGTGTTGCAGTTTCACCACCAGGAACAGGAAGTGGCTGAGGCGCGGTCGATCCAGCAGGGACTTCTGCCAATCAGCATTCCGCAGCAGCCAGGATACGAAATCGCAGGAGCGTGGCAACCGGCGCAAACGGTTGGAGGAGATTACTACGACGTATTGGCGTTCGACGAAGCGACGCTGGGACTATGTATTGCGGATGTTGCCGGGAAAGGATTGCCGGCGGCGCTGCTGATGTCCAACTTGCAGGCCGGCGTGCGTGGATTAGCTTCGACTTCGCTGCCTCCTGATGGCTTGTGCGCGCGGTTGAATTTGCTGGTTTGCCAGAACACCGGCGGCGACCGCTTCATTACGTTTTTTTACGCGCAGCTCGATGGTCCAGCGCGGCGGCTGAGTTATACGAACGCAGGACACAATGCCCCAGTTCTCTTGCATCGCGATGGAGCGTATGAGCGGCTGCAGGCCGGGGGCGGTGTGCTCGGTGTTCTTCCGGATCAGAAATTTGCAATGGGTGCCGCGCAGCTTGCTCCCGGGGACCGCGTGGTGTTCTTTACGGACGGGGTGACCGAGTCTTGCGATGCGGGGGGCGATGAGTTTGGCGAAGCGCGCCTGCTGCAGTTGCTCCAGGAACATCGTGCCGCTTCCGCGTCACAGTTGCAGGAGCGCATTCTCGCCTCGGTGTGCGAGTTCAGCCGCGGCCACTGGCGGGACGATGCGACACTGTTGGTTCTCGCAGTCGGCGAGGAATGATCGCATCTCGTTTCATGGAACCAATGGTGTGACCTTCATCGATCGTAAGCCACTCCTCGCATGCGCCGCCTCCACGCGGGCTCATCCTACAAGGTGTGACTTCTGTCCTGGGACAACACAGCTTCGACGGTCATCATCCCCGCCCTAAAGTAGGGAACAAGCGGACGCGCCACTGCAGCAGACTGCCTTGTTTTGTCAATCCACCGAGCCGCCGGCGCTTGCCGCTCCTTCCAGCAGTGAAACGACAGTCGTTATTCAGTGCGAGGCGGCAGGGTCAGCGACTGAGACAATGTGAATGTCAGCGGTGACTCTGCTGGGATCTCGATCTGCTTGTTTCCAGTGACTGCGCCTCCGATCAAACCGGCACCAGCACCCACCAGCGCTCCGATCCCCGCTCCTTTTCCTCCACCGGCTAACCCTCCGATCAATGCACCTCCTGCGGCCCCTCCCCCGGTCGTCACCGCTGTCCTCTTACCTTTCCCTTTCACGGTGCTGTCCAGCGTGCCGGTCTGGATCGCGTAGTTTTTCCCGCGGATCGTAATGCTCTTCAGTGCAAGGGCCAGCTCGCCCTCACCCTTTATTTTTCCTTTCGTCTTCGCCGTAATCACCGTGCCCGTGACACTCGATCCCTTAGGTATCGCCGTCTTTCCGTGCACAGTTACCGGTTGTGCTACAGTCGCCAAGAATGATTGCCCGGTCTGGCTGGTCTTGGAACTCAAGGCCTGATCCACCGTGACAGTCAGTTCCGTGCCGGCAGGAACAATGATGGGCTCAGGCTTAGCTGCCGCTTCTGGTGGATTGGCCGCTTGCTCTGGCGCGGGGGCTGACGCCGCCATAACTGCGGTCTCGTCGTCTACGCCTGTGGCGCCCGGCTCATCGCGCGCAATTTGCTCGAGTCTCTGTTGCGCAGCGCGGTCTTTCACCATGCCTTTCACCGTCACCTTGCCATCTTTCGCCGTCACGTTGACAGCGGAATCCTTGGTTACCGGGTCCGCCGCCAGTTTGCTTTGAACGTCTTGCGCTATCGTGTCGTCGCTTGCCTTCTTGGAACATCCAACAGCGAAACCCAGTATTGTGCCGACAAGCAGAGTTGCAATTGCTCCTTTGGAAAGCGTTTTCATAATGCCTCCACCATTCAAGACTCTCACTGAGTTGCTAGCTCTTGGTTTGGACTTCCTATTCGCCGTGCAACCCTAGCAAGGTATCCAGGCCTCCACCTCGTATCCAAAGAAGGCCTTCCTGCCTCCCCATTAAGCCGCATCCTAGGTCTGTGGTTTAGCGAAGTCAACGAAGAACGGTCCAGTTACTCCCTCCGGCCTGTTCTTGAGTAGCCAGCAGCTTTTCGTAAGCGAGAAGTGGAGTAAAGCCGCGGCGCCGACGAAGTTTTTTCTAAAGCAAAAAGGCCCAGGCACTTAGCCTGGGCCTTCATGGTTGCGGGGGTCAGATTTGAACTGACGACCTTCGGGTTATGAGCCCGACGAGCTACCAGGCTGCTNCCACCCCGCATACTCACTATAGCGAACAGAGAAGAGCGCGTCAAACCAAGGGCTGTGAATCCTTAATCGGTCCGCATGTCTTCCGAATTTGACTGCGTCATGTCCCGTTGAAGCGCGATTCCCGTGCTCTGGCACTTGGACATGCTCAATGACTTTCGCGGTGGATCTAACTGATGGAGATTACCAGGTCGTATACGAACTGCCGTCACTGCTGGTCTGCTCACAACTCGAATGCACGTCATCGACGCCGGTCCCTGTCTGGTCGGGAGAAAGCACGGTATCGCTGTAATGAAGAACCCAATCCTGCCGGCAGACCGGATCGACTGGAATCTGCCGCAGGTAGCGGCCGTCCACGAGGTCTTGAAGGGATTGGGGAGCCTGCTGTTTATCCAGCGTGTAACTGTCGATCGCTTCGCGCATGGTTTGGAGATCCTTCTTCAGGACCGCTTCCCGCGCGTGCTGGATGGACCTCTGGTACATGCCGACGGCCATGCCAATGAGAATCAAAATGATGGAAATGACAATCATCAATTCGATGAGAGTGAAGCCGTGCCGCGAGCGTGACCCAACAATGCGGCGATGCGCGCCACGCGTGCGAAAACAAGCTGGAAAGAATTGTTCGCCGCAGTCCACCATTTCACCAATCTGAATACTTCGTGCCATCCATGGCCGTTCCGAGGGATTTCGAATAAACGTCAAAAACGTTCTGGCCTCCCCAGCTTGTCGAGTCGGGATCATCTTCGGTGGAGCGCATGCCCCAATCGGCTTGGCCGGTCATGGGATCGACGGGAACACGGCGAAGAAAGTGGATGGTCTTGGCGCCACCTGTGACAGACGTGAGCGGCACGCCCTTTACAAGGGCTTGAAGGTCTGGAGGATAGCCGCCCGTGGTGGCGTCGACGCGAATCTGGCCGTGGTCGGCGAGATCCTTGTAGCGGTCAATGGCCTCCCGCATGGAGCGCAGGTCGCGACGGAGTTCGTTTTCCCGCTCGCGAAGCGCCGCGAATCGTGCAACGGGAAGAGCCATGGTGGCGAGGAGCAGCAGAATGGTGCAGGAAACGATTAGCTCGAGCAGGGTCAGTCCCGCGTCGGATGGCAACCTGCCTCCCCTGTGATTGATGCTCATGCAATCTTCTTCCCGCGGGTGATCATTGCACCCGAAGCGTCGCCTCGCTGGTGACCAAGGGAATGGGTTTCTGCTGAGAATCCTTGGCATTGATTTGGACGATGGAGAGCGTGGTGGTTCCTGGTCCGAGAGCCTTGACAACCACGCCGAGCAAAGTACCGCTGCCGCTCACGCCGGGGGTGTTCGGCTGGCGCGTCGCAGAGATAATCGCCTGGCCGTGCTCCTTGTCGACCCGCTGCACAATGGCAATTTCTTGCGTGCCGCCCGAGAGGAACCCACCGTGACGCACTTCTTCGACACTTATCACGGCGGGATTGTATTGCAGCATCATGGGCACCGAGAAAAGGTCAGAGACATTCTCGACCACCACACCCAACGTGGCCGTCTGCCCCGGACTCAGGTTGACGGCCTCAGGTTCGAATCGGACTCGAGGACCCGAAACCTGCGCTGGCGCAGGAGTGCTCACCGCCAACGGAGAGGGAGTGCCACTGGCAGGTGTAGCCACGGGAGTGGCCGCTCCGCCGGGCGGCGTGCTGGGAAGCATACCTGAGGAGGAGGGGGTCGGATTTGAGGACGGCGCTTTGAGGTCAAGTTCCTTGCGGACAGTGGGAAAGGTGTCCGTGCCAGAAAAGAGGCCGCGCAGATTCGCCTTTGTCCATTCCGGCATGCGAACGATGCGTGGCGTGAGAACGATCAAAACTTCGCTGTCCTGGATCTCTCTTTGTTCCGCCGAAAACAAATAACGCATGATCGGGACATTGGCCAGCCCCGGCCACCCATTCAGAGTCTTGGTGTCAATCCGCTGGATCAAGCCAGCCAGGATGCTGACTTCGCCCTCCTTGAGGCGGATTTCCTGCTGGGTTTTGTTTTGAGCAATAACCGGCTGCTGGATGCCGCCGATCGTGACATAGTTGGCCACAGAAGATACTTCGACCTGCAGTTTCATGCTGACTTCGCGATTGACGTGAATGTGTGGCGTAACGTCGATGTTGACGCCGACATCGATGTACTGGAATTGTGTGTTGACCAGGGGATTGACGAAACCCGCGCCCGCCGTCGAGCCGACCCCAACGCCGGCCTGAAAGCTTCCTGTCGCCACAGGTACGCGCTGGCCAATGTTCAGTTTGGCTTGCTGCCCATCGACGGCACGAATTTCAGGATTTTGGATGATCTTCGTGGACGAGTCCGTCATCAGAAAATTGGCAGTGGCACTGGGAATGGTGAAGACCACGTCGTTCTGGTTTAGATGCGCCAGTTGATTCAGGGTGATTTGATTGCTACCTGTGGTGGTAGTCGTGGTCGTGGTGGAGCTGCTCGCGGAGTAATTGGGATTGATCGTGACGGTGGTGCTCTGCGGCGGCAGAATTCCCAGATTCTTCATATTATCCATGCTTGCCTGGAGTATCTCCACCTGAATGATTACTTCCGGCTTGGCCTTGTCGATGTCCTTGAGGATTTTGTCGATCAGAGCCAGCTTGTCGGGGGTGTCGCGGACAATGATGGCGTTTTGGGCGTTCACCTGCTGGATGCGCTTCAGGTCCAGTAACTGGCGCAGTCCTGTGGTGACTTCCGTGAGATCTTGAGCGACAGCAACATTCCCGAGGTAGAACGTCCGGACGACCTGCTCGTCGTAATCGCGGCGCTTCTGCGTCTGGTCCGGGATAATGATGATGATGTTTTCCGTGATGGGCTTCCAGAAGGTCTTGCTTTCCAGACAGGCGATATCGAGCGCCTGTTCGAGCGTAACGTTGTTCAGATCCACCGGTATGCGCCGGGCTTGCAGGTCGGGATCGTAGATGACCGATATGCCAGCAATCTTACCAATGGTATCGAATACGACCTTTGTGTCGTTAACCATCTTGATGTTGATGGGGGCGCGTGAAAGAGGCTTAAGCTCGGGCGGCGAGGAGGCCAGGGCGGGCTGGCCACTCTCAATGATCGGTGCTTCCTCTCTCTGTTCCGAGGTCCGAGTGCGCTCGGCAAGCATTTCTAGAGATTTCTTAAGTTCCTGATCGGCCACATTACTCGAGGGGTCAAGCAACTGAGCCCGCTGAAATTGGGAAATGGCACCCTGGAGGTCACCTTTTTCCCGCAGCTTGAGGCCGTCGCGGACGTGTTTCTGGCCAGCCTCGAAGCGGGCTTGGTTTAACTTGACTCTGTAGAAGGCGTTATGGGGGTCAGCGGCGAGGGCCTTGGCGTAGTAATCGACCGCGGCATCGTAATCCTGCAGATCCAGGGCCCTTTGGCCTGCCTTGTAGCTCTTGGTGCCCTTTTGGGGGCAGCCTGTCAGGGCCAAACCGATGAAAATCCACATTAGTACGCGACTGCAACGCCGCATCAACTCTCCGTAATTCCGGTAGATTGTATCCTCAGCCTTTGGCAATTCCTGAAGTCTAGCACTCCGCTCATCAGCCCGGCAAGAACCGAGCAAATCACGCCCCGTAAACCACTGTCGCATGGACTTGTGCTCCTTCTTCGAGATTATTGCCAGGCAAAGGAGCTTCCTGGCGTGCTGACCGTCCGTCACGACCACATCGGCGGGTTCGGGTCCCGGTGGTGGGAGGCGAGGCCGACATCCCGCGTACATGGTATTAGACGCAGCATCAGGTAAAATGAAAGATTGTGGCCAAGTCAGGCAACAAGACCGGGAAGAGCAAGGACTCCCCAAAGGGGCCGCGCGAGCAGATCGTCGCGCAGAACCGGGCCGCCTCTTACCATTACCATATCCTTGAGAAGCTGGAAGCGGGCCTGGTGTTGCATGGCACGGAAGTGAAAGCGCTCCGCGAGGGCAAGGCCAACATCCGCGATGCGTTTGTGGATTTCAAACCCAGTGGCGCATACATGGTCAACGCGCATATCGCTCAGTACATGGCCGGTGGCCCCTGGAACCACGAACCGCTCGGCGACCGAAAGCTTCTTCTTCACAAACGTGAGATTCACAAATTGGCGGGCCGCACGGAAGGGAAGGGATTGACCGTCATCCCCCTGCGGATTTATTTCCGCGACGGCATCGCCAAGGTCGAAATTGCCCTGGCACAGGGCAAAAAGTCGTGGGACCGCCGCCAGGACGAGCGCACCAAAGAAGCTCGCCGCGAAGCGGAACAAGCTTTGTATCGCAACCGGAGGCGATAAACTGATCATGCAAATCACTTTAGAAACCAAACCTTTTGCCGCACTGGAAACAGAGGCGCTCGTCACCTACGTATTTGAGAATGGCGACGTTTCTCAAGGACGTATTGCCGAGCTGGACAAGCTAACCGGCGGACTGCTCGGCCGGCTGAACAATGGCGGCGAACTCACCGGTAAGAACTTGGAAATGACGCTGCTGCATGTCCCAGCGGGCCTGAAGGCCACGCGGCTGCTGCTTGTCGGGGCTGGTAAACGTGACCAATTCAACAGCGCGACGCTGAGAAAAATTGCGGGCGCAGCGCTGCGTTACTTGAAAACGCGCTCGGTTCGCAACTTTGCGTTCGCCGTGCGTGAGAGAGATGCCACTGAAGAGACGGCACAAGCCATTACCGAAGCTGCGATCGCCGCGGATTTTGAAACCGACAAGTACAAAACCGACAAAAAGAACGACAAGTTCATCGAGGGAATGACGATTGCGGGCTTTAGTGATGCTGAGAAGTCTGCGGGGGACAAGGGAATTACGCGCGGCCGCATCATTGGGGAAGCGCAAAACTTCACCCGCGAACTGGTGAATGAGCCATCGAATAAGTTGACGCCGCGCATCCTGGCAGAGAAGGCCGAGGCGATGGCAAAAGAAGCGGGCCTGGCAGTGGAAGTTTTGGACGAAAAGAAGATTGCTGAGCTGAAAATGGGCGCCCTGCTTAGCGTCGCCCAAGGCAGCGTCGAGCCGCCGCGCATGATCGTGATCACCTACACCCCGGCGAACCCCAAACCTGGCGCTCCGGTCGTCGGATTGGTTGGCAAGGCGGTCACCTTCGACACTGGCGGTATCTCCATCAAACCCGCCGATGGCATGGAAAAAATGAAATACGACATGGCTGGTGGAGCGACCATGATCGGCATTGTGCGCGCGCTGGCCGCACTGAAGCCCAATGTGAAGGTGATTTGTGTGGTTCCTTCCACGGAAAACATGCCCGGAGGAAGGGCGCAAAAACCTGGCGATATTCAGACCGCCATGTCCGGGAAGACCATCGAAGTGTTGAATACCGATGCAGAAGGCCGGTTGATTCTGGCCGACGGCGTGCATTACGCGAAACAGTTGGGCGCGACGCACCTGGTGGATGCTGCGACGCTGACGGGGGCCATCGTGGTGGCACTCGCTAATATAAACGTTGGTGTATTTGGCTCAGACCAAGCTTGGACCGACAAACTGTTGGCGAGCGCAAAGGCGGCGGGCGAAAAAATGTGGCAATTGCCCATGGATGACGAATACCGCGAGCTCATTAAAGGGAGTTTCGCGGACATTCAGAACATCGGCAGCGGCAAAGGTGGGGGCTCGATCACCGGCGCATGGTTCATCCGGGAGTTCGCGGGCGATACGCCGTGGATCCACCTGGATATTGCCGGGACCGCGTGGAACGACGAGGCGAAACCGTGGCTGGCAAAAGGCCCGACCGGCGTTGGGTTGCGAACATTGGTCCATTTGATTACATCGTTGTAGGGACATTTTGGAGGCAAAGCAGGTTTAGGAAGTACGAGATGCAAAGAAGCCAGGGCATGCAGTTGTTCCTTTGCTTCTTTAGCTTCCTTCATTACCTCACTTCGTTTCTTACCAACTACATCTTGTCAGGGGTTTCGATGCCGAGAAGGCTGAGAGTACGGACCAGTTGACCTTCGACGAGTTCGGTAAGCCCGAGCAGGAAAGCGCGCTTTTGTTCATCCTCTTCGGAGAGGATGTGGTGCTTGTGGTAGAAATTGTTGAAGGCTTGCGCAAGTTGGAAGGCGTACTTCGCCACGAACGCCGGTTCCTGGGCACCAATCGCAGCATCCACGGCGTAATCCAGGGAGCCAATATGCAGCAGCAATTCCCACAAGTCTGCTCCTTCCGGTCCGTCCAGAAATTTCTTCAATGAATCGCTTGTGATTGCCGCACGCGCGGCAACCGCATCGGCACCCTTGCGGCGAATGCCGCGGATGCGAACCACTGCATACTGGCAGTACGGCCCGGTTTCCCCCTCGGCTTTTAGCGCATCGTCAAAATCGAAAGCGATGATCGTGTTTCGCGTGAATTTCAGAAGAAAGAATCGCAGTGCGCCGACAGCGAGAACATTTGCGGTTCGGGCAAGTTCCTCGCCTTTCATTTCGGATTGCTTCTGAAGTACGCGAGCCTCTGCCGCTTCGAACATGCGTGTAATCAGGTCGTCCGCCTTGACGCCAAGGCCCTTTCGGCCGCTGACCTCGACGTAAGGTTTCTTCGATTCGTCAATGGCAATCTCATAGCCCATCTCGGCGGCACAGCGCGGCGTGAGGGCTACAATCTCGTAATCGAAGTGAATGGAATTATCAGCCTCTCTCGGGTGGCCGAGGGCGCGCACGCCCTCCGCAACGACGTCCTGGAGGTACGCTTGGCGCGTGTCGATCACGTTGTACACCACATCGACGCCGCCAAAATGTGGCGCGCCCGGTTCGCTGGGCCCCGTTGTCGTCGCCCAGACTATTTTTCCGCCCGGAGCGTCCGGCCACTTGCGGTAGTGGAAGTCCTTGCCCAACAAGCCAAACTTCCAGAGTTGGTAGGCAATGTCTTTGCCGACATAAGTGACGGTACCGTTCGAGCGCACAATAATTTTTGCCTGCTCTTCTTCCTCATTGGCTTCGCGGCCGGGTGAGCCGCCTTGATTCCACGGCATAATCCAGCAGCCGGCGTTCTTCCCGCTGGTCGCGAACTGAATTGCGCCGCTGGCTTTCAGTTTCTCAAACGCGGCGTCCCAGAAATGCAGGTGCAGGATTTCACTCTCGCGGGCGAGCAGTTCGTAGTCGATGTCCAGGCGCGCCATGGTGCGGAGGTGGCAGCCCACGATGGCGTCGGCAATAACGGCGGCCATTTCGGCCGTTTCGCCCTTGCCCTCCTCGATTGCCTTCAGCGTTTCGCCTCGGAGTCTTATCGCCCGCACATCATCCTCTTCAAAGTACTGCGTTGCTTTGGCGTAGAGATCCCAGCAGAGGTAGTCAAACTGAGGCTGCGTGGCGAGTTTCTTCACATCAGCGAGCGATTTCTTCTCCATGTGCTGGAAGGCGATCACAACGTCTGCGACCTGCACCCCGGTATTGTCGATGTAGTTTTGAATGAGCACCTCATGACCGGTATGGCGAAGCAGGCGAACCATGGTGTCACCCAGAACAGCATTGCGTAGGTGGCCGATGTGCGCCGCCTTGTTGGGATTGATGCTGGTGTGCTCGACGATGACCTTTGCGGCAGGCGCTGCTGCGGGCAGAGCTGCGCGTTGCAGCTCTACGAGAGACGTCCAGAACGCGGTCCTGTCTAAAAACGCATTCAAATAGCCGCTCCCGGCAACCTCCAACCGGGCAATCCCTTCGATTTTGGGGAGCGACGCAGCAATTTCCTGCGCGATCTGACGCGGCGGTTTCTTCAGGCGCTTGGCAAGTTCGAAGCAGAGGGGAGAAGCGGCCTCGCCCATTTCGAGCTTGGGGGGCTTCTCGAGAACGATCGAAAGTTCGACGCCGTACGCTTGGCGAACGTGCGCCACGAGGGCGTCGCGGAGCCGATGCAGGAGTGTCAGGTACACGTGGCCTCAGTATGATTCGAGTAGGACCAGGAACCGTCCAGTATAACAGCATCAATTTTGCGTGCGTCCTGAGAGAGAAAGGAGCCGGCGCGAATTACCCCCAATCTCCGGTAAACCAAAAGCACCGGCCGGGCGTCCAATTTGTGACAAGATCATCAGGCTCTGTGGCTGATGGATGGGGGCAGCCTCAGCCCTCGGGAGCAGAATGAATCTCAATCCGGTAAGAAGTGCGGCGGTTACGTCGTTTGTGCGGACAAGTCTTTCCGGCGCATTCGTGGCATTTATTTGCATTCTGCTTGTTAGCGTGCTATTCGCACAGGGCCCTAACACGCAGCAGCCTGGCCCCCCGCAGCCCAGTTCGCAGCAATCCAGCGCGCCGCAGGCTGGCTCGCAGCAACCCGCCCTGCAACAACCCAAAATTGCCGTCGAAGTGAAAACCGTCAACATTCTAGCGACCGTGCGGGACAAACACGGCAAGATTGTCCCCGATCTGAATAAAGATGCTTTCCAGCTAGAGGAAGACGGTAAGCCCCAGACCATCGACTACTTTGCCCGCGAGAGCGATCTGCCGTTGCGCCTGGGGTTGCTCGTCGATACCAGCCTGAGCCAGCGACGCGTTCTCGAGCAGGAACGCAGCGCCAGCTATACGTTTCTCGACAAGCTGCTGCGGCCGGACAAGGATGTGGCTGCGGTTATCAATTTCGACCGGGACGTGACCCTGCTGCAGGATTTCACCTCCTCCCGCCCCAAACTGCAAGCGGCGCTGCAGCAACTGCAAACTCCACAGATGGATTCGCAAGGCGGGCAGGGAGGCCAAGGAGGGCAAGGCCCGCCCCAGCGGGGCGGTGGTCATGGTAGAGGTGGCGGTGGCACGCACCTCTACGACGCGATTTACCTGGCTTCCGACGAACTGATGAGCAAGCAGCAGGGTAGAAAGGCTCTCATCGTACTCTCTGACGGAGTTGACCACGGCAGTAAGGAAAGCCTTGCGGAGGCCATTGAAACGGCCCAACGCGCCGATACCGTCGTGTATTCAATTTTGTTTTCTGATGAACAGGGAAATGCAAACTATCGCGGCTTTGGAATGGGTGGGCCTTATGGTGGCCACGGCGGCTACGGTGGCCGCGGTGGACGCTATCCGCAACAGGAACGGCCCGACGGCAAGAAAATACTCGAACAGATTTCCAAGATGACAGGTGGCCATCTCTTCGAAGCTTCCAAGAAAGAAAGCATTGACAAAATCTATGCGGACATCGAAGAGGAACTTCGCAACCAATACCGCCTCGGTTACACACCTGCGAAGGATGTCGATGCCGGCTATCACAAGATCCATCTCTCGACGACCAACAAAGACCTGAAGGTGCAGGCCCGCGACGGGTATTACTCTGGACCGCAGGCGGGCGCATCCGCTTCTCGTTAAGGCAAAACTACAACCTTGCTGGGGACCGTCTTCCAGGGCGATCTGCCAAGTCCACTTCCCACGGGAGCTTCGCAAAGAGCAGGCGGCCTCGTTTGACGGGAGTGGGAGGGGCCGCTAGTATCGAGGTGCACCCCTACGAGAGAAGCGGATGAAAGCAGCTTATTTTGACTGTTTTAGCGGCATCAGCGGGGACATGACGCTTGGCGCGCTAGTGGACGCTGGGTGTCCTTTGGAGATTTTGCGAAGTAAGCTGCTCGGTTTACAGGTACCCGGATGGGAGATTTCCGCCGAAAAGGTGTGGAAGAACGGCATGGCGGCCACGCACGTGCGCGTGACGACTCAGGACACCCAGTCCCACCGCTCCCTGGCGACGATTCACTCGATTCTCGATAAATCCGATCTGGACGCTGAAGTAAAGCAGCGGGCGGCCGCGATATTTACCAAGCTCGGCGAGGCCGAAGCAGCGGTGCACGACGTGCCGATCGAAAGGATTCACTTTCATGAAGTCGGCGCCGTCGATGCCATCGTGGACATCGTGGGAGCTTGCATAGGTTTTGCGGAACTGGGCATCCAGACCTTTGCCTGCTCGCCGCTCAACGTTGGCGGCGGCACCGTAAAGATGGCCCATGGAATTCTTCCGGTACCCGCTCCGGCGACAGCGCGCTTGCTCATGGGCAAACCGACCTATTCCAGTGGATTGCTGAAGGAACTGGTGACCCCGACGGGCGCGGCGATCGTGGCGACGGTCTGCCAAACCTTCGGCCCGCAGCCAGTGATGAAAGTCGGTGCCATTGGTTACGGCGCGGGCACGACAGACTTCGAGGGCCAGCCCAACGTCCTTCGCATCATGGTCGGCGAGGTCCCCAGCAATGTCGAGGACAGCCACGGCGGCACAATCCGGGTTCTGGAAGCAAATCTGGACGACATGAACCCACAGATCTTCGGCTATTTGCTGGAGAAGGCTCTGGCCGCCGGAGCGCTCGACGTTTTCGCGGCGCCGATTCAAATGAAGAAGAGCCGGCCTGGTATGCTCGTGAGCATTCTTTGCAAGCCGGAAGACGAGTCCAAATTTCAAGCCATGCTTTTCGCTGAGACCACCACCCTGGGTGTCCGTAGTCATCTAGTTGAGCGCTACGCTCTCCCTCGGGAGCACGTGACCGTAACGACGCGTTTTGGGGGAGTTCGCGTAAAAGTGGCACGGAGTGGAGGCCGGGTGCTGCACGCTTCGCCAGAATTTGAAGATTGCCGTAAACTGGCAGTAGAAAAGAATGTCCCTTTGCAAGAAGTGATGGAGCAGGCGATGCTCCGCTTTGAAGAGCAGCATAAGAAGTGAAGCGGCAAACGGACAAGAGTCTGGCTGCCCTCCGCGCGGGACATTGAGAACGCAGAATGGCTGAAAGAAAAGAAAAATTCTATATAACCACGCCCATCTACTACACGAACGGCCTGCCGCACATCGGGCATACCTATACGACGATCGTCGCCGACACGCTGCGGCGCTACAAGCGCATGCGCGGTTATGACGTGGTCATGACCACAGGGACGGACGAGCACGGCGTCAACGTGGAACGCGCGGCACAGAAGGCGGGCATTCCCGAGTCAGAATTTGTGGCGCGCATGGCCGATGCGTGGCGTGCCCTATGGGACGAACTGGGATTGACCGCCGATGAGTTCGTGCGTACCACGGACTTGAAACATGTCCGCACCGTGCAATGGCTTTTCAAGCTGTGCAAAGAGAACGGGTACGTCTACAAGGGACACTACACCGGACAGTACTGCATCTATGACAACGCTTACGTGAATGATGCCAAGCCCGGCGACCCCTGCCCGGACTGCGGCCGCCCTACAGAAACGGTGACCGAAGAAAACTACTTCTTCAAGCTTTCCGCTTTCCAGAAGCCTTTGCTCGATTTCTATCGCAAGTTCCCGGATTTCATTCAGCCAGAAACGCGCAAGAACGAAATCGTGAGCTTTGTGGAAGGCGGGCTGAAGGACCTGAGCATCACGCGTACGACCATTCGCTGGGGGATTCCGGTTCCGGGCGAAGAGCCGCACGTCTTTTATGTGTGGTTTGACGCGTTGACCGCTTATCTAAGCGCGGTGGGAGGGCCGGAATACGAAAAGCGCGGGATGTGGCCCGCGGATGTGCATCTAGTGGGCAAGGACATCATTCGCTTCCATACGGTGTACTGGCCGGCGTTTCTGATGGCCGCGATGTTGCCGGTACCCAAGCAGGTGTGGGCGCACGGCTGGTTCCTGATGGACGCGGCGAAAATGAGCAAGTCGAAAGGGAATGTGGTGCTGCCGCGGCCCATTGTGAACATGCTCGGCATGGATGCGCTGCGGTACTTCCTGTTGCGCGAAGTGGTTTTCGGGCAGGACGGCAATTTCAGCTACGACGCTCTGGTGACGCGCTACAACAGCGACCTGGCGAACGGGCTGGGCAATCTGGCCAGCAGAACCGCCGCCATGTTGGAGAAAAACTTTGCAAGCCAGGTACCGAAGCCCGAGGCGCGACTGCCGCAGGACGAGGCTCTGGCGAAAGAGACGCAAAACGCGATTGGCGAGGTGCTGGAGCGCTTCGACAAGTTCGAATTCTCGAGAGCCCTGGAGGCAATCTGGGCGGTGATTGCCGCCGCGGACAAATATCTGACGAGTGAGCAGCCTTGGGCGCTGGGAAGTTCGCCGGACGAAGAATCGCGCAAGGCAACCATCCTGTGGACCACTGCGGAACTGTTGCGCATCGTGGCGGCGCTGGCGTACGCAGTCTTGCCGGATAGTGCGGCCAAGGTTTGGACGCTGCTGGGCCAAGTTGCGCCCGTCGGGACCACAGAATTAGATGGATTGCGCTGGGGGCAACTGGCGCCGGGGACAAAATTGGGGAAGTTCCAGGCGCTTTTCCCGCGCGTGGAGAAAACCGAAGCAGTGGAGAGGATCGAAGCGATGGCAAACGAAGAACTGAATCCTACACCTGCGCCGGCCGCGTCGCCTGCGGCAGGCACACCAGCACAGGGGGTGGCGGCAGCGGCGGCAGGGGCAGGGGCAGAGAAGATCGGCATCGAGGATTTTGCCAAGGTCGAGATGCGCGTTGGCCAGGTGAAGACGGCCGAGCGCATTGTCGGCGCGGACAAACTGCTCAAGCTCACCGTGGATATCGGTTCAGAGGTCCGTCAGATTTGCGCTGGCATTGCCCAATATTACGACCCGGAAGCGCTCATTGGCCGCAAAGTGATCGTGGTCGTCAACCTGGCGCCTCGCAAGTTGCGCGGTGTGGAATCGAACGGCATGATTGTCGCTGCTTCCGTGGGGCCGGAAGGCCGGCCCGTACTTGCAGGCTTCCACGAGGATGTGGAGGTCGGCGCGCGATTGAAGTAGGGAAGGGAATTTGTAACCTTGCGGCGTCGTGGGGATATCGGGTATTAGGAATCTGAAAAATGGGAGGATGGTCGCGCATTGTAGCGGATCCGGTTCCTGATTACTGATNCGCTGATATCTGATATCCAGCGCCTGACATACAAAACTCAGCTTTGGCTACCTCATGGACCTCATCGACTCCCACGCCCATATTGATTTTCCGCAGTTCGCAGACGATCGCGAGGCCATGCTCGAACGCGCGCGGGCAGCAGGGGTCAACACGATCCTCGCCATTGGCACAGGGCCGGGACCGGAGCAGCTTGATGCCGCGATACCCTATGCCGAGACGCACGACTGGATCTACACCACGGTCGGGATTCATCCCCACGAAGCGAGAGAAGTCACCCCCGCGCACCTGGATACCCTGGCACGGCTGGCGCAGCACCCTAAGGTGATTGCCTGGGGCGAAATCGGGCTGGACTATTACTACGATCATTCTCCCCGCGAAGTGCAGCAGCGCGCTTTCTGCGAACAAATGGAACTCGCGCGTGCCGCCAGATTGCCGATTATCATTCACTGCCGGGATGCTTGGACGGATTGCCTCGACCTTCTTCAAGAAAAATGGAAATCCAGTGCGTTAGGCGGCATCCTGCACTGCTTTACCGGCACGCTT
>OCOJ01044514.1_pt3 | contig 39044 bp, 34 predicted proteins | sample 1539251 | NCBI WGS metagenome assembly OCOJ01 (sample SAMN01911457, study PRJEB22624) | soil metagenome | biome: Soil | place: Malaysia | collected 2012-04-30 | depth RA_metagenome m
AGAAATCGCGGCTGCGTGCCGTTGTGCGGCGAATAGCGATTGATTTCGAGGAAGCGAGCCAGGCTGTCGATGAGATTGTAGATCGTCGGCGCAAAGTCGGGCCCATCGCCGACCCTGCTCCATTGATCGAGAAAGAGACGGTAACTTTCGTACTTTTCGAGCGGCGTCGCGTTGAAGACGCAGAGCACGTCGTCGCGAACTCGGACTGCCTCCACTTTGTCCGCGCGCTCCCCGGCGGCACGCCAGTAGAGCGCGTCAACGTTCTGCAACACCGTCAGGACTCTGGTTCCGGGCACTTCCCGCTCGAGTGCCCGCGGAAGATGTCCGGGGGCGAGATGTGACTCGCCGAAGAGCACGAAGATGACAGCGTGGGCATGCCGCTGGCGAATCTCGGCGATCTTGGCAGCGGCGTGGCGGTCGCGGGCGCCAATCTTGCGCAGGTCTTCGCGGGGCATGCAATCGAGCCCGTAGAGGGCTTCGGCGTGATCACGAGCGGAAACTAGAAGCTCGTAGAAGGGAGCCCAATCGTACCCCCAGTCGAGATCGAAACGGATGCGCTGACGCAGTTCGCTGTCGTCGATTTCGCGCCGCCACCATTCGTCGAGAATGTGCTGGTCGCGCGCGAAGATGGTTTCGACACCGAGCACGACAGGGCGATCACCCGCAAGGGCGCGCTGTTCGATCAGCGTTGCGGCAAAGCGCTGCGCGGTGGGCAGGGCGTGATAATCGCCGATCAGGACGATGTCGGCAGCCCCGAGCGCGTTCTGCATTTGCTCAGAGTCGAGCAGAGAATCGTAGCTGCGGAAGGCCCGGCTGAACTCACGCAAATATTTCCGCCGGCTCTGGGAATCCTGGGCGCGGATTTCCCGTTCGACTCCGGCCAGAGCCGTGAGCTGAGCGGCGTTGCGCCGGGACCGGAGATTGGCGGTGGAGGACATGTTAGCTTCTGGCTGCTAGCTCCTGGCTCTCCCTGTGCCCACCTTGACTTCTTGTTCCTCGACTCCCTATGCTCCGAGGGCAACCTGCGGGACGCGAAGGATGCCGCCTTGCCCAATCACCCGCCACAAAACCTGACGGTCGCGACCACCGGGGCGAGCGGGTCCATCTTTCTCAAGCACTTTCTGTTGGCCGCAGCCCGCGACGAGCGCGTCGAAACGCTGAACTTCATCGCCAGCGACGGCGCCTTGCGTGTCATGGCCGAGGAGCTTTGCATCACGGGCCGCTCGAACCTTGTCGGCCAGATCCTCGGCGCAACTTCCGGCGGGTCACCGCTCGGCCGCGCCTTGCGCAAAATTCACGTCCAGTCCAACGCCGACGTCGGGGCCAACGTGGCCAGCGGTTCTTATCCCGCCGATGCCATGGTCGTGATCCCGTGCAGCGTGGGCACGCTGGCCCGCATCGCCAACGGAATCGCGTCGCACCTGATCGAGCGCGCCGCCGACGTATGCCTCAAAGAAAAGCGGCCGCTGGTGCTGTGCCTGCGCGAAACGCCGCTCAACAAAATCCACATCCGCAACATGTACCGGGCCGCCGACGCCGGAGCCACCGTCTTCCCACTCATTCCGGCGTATTACTTCCGTCCAGCCACGCTCGATGCCATGGCCCGCGAATTCGCCTGCCGCGTGCTCGCCCACTTGGGCCTGCCTCAGCCCAATGCCTTCCGCTGGAAGGGCTGAGGGCGTACCCGCGGCCGAAGACAACTCAGGCTTTCTGAGACTGGATAAGGAAAAGATCGGCACTCGGAGGGGAGACTCTCAGTCTAGTGAACCCGGAAGTAACCCAGACAGATGCCCGCCGGACATGTACGGCGGTGAGCAGCGAAAGCCGGTTCTCGGCCGAGATTTCCAAAGCGACGAACCCGACCCTTTCGGGTAGAATGCGGCAAATTTTGAGAAACCCTGCTGGGGACGATCTTCATGCGGCTCATGTTGAGAAGCTTGAGTGTGACTGTCTTGTTATCTGTTGTAGGTACCGGGGCACTCGCTGGCCAGAACCCGCTGGCCCAGGACCCAGCCGCCGCCAAGGCGGGCGAGTATGAGTTCCGCATTAACTGCGCCCTTTGTCATGGTCTGGGAGCGCGAGGCGGCGGGCGAGGTCCGGACCTGACGCGAGCGCAGAAGAAGCACGCGCACTCGGACGCGGAAATGTTTCAGATCATCAGCAACGGCATCCCTGGAACCGCGATGCCGGCCAACGGAACGAACGGGCAGGGCGTGGGCATGACTGACGAGGAAATCTGGCAGATCATCACCTACATTCGCAGCCAGGAGGTGAAAGCTTCGGCCAACGCTTCCNCGCTTCCGGCAATGCGGCGCACGGCAAAAAACTTTTCTATGGCGATGCCAACTGCTCACTCTGCCACATGGTGGAGGGCAGAGGCAGACGCCTTGGGCCCGATCTTTCCGGCGTGGGTGGATCACGGACGCGAGACGCGATCATCGATTCGGTGCGCAATCCTAGCCGGCGCCTGGCCTGGGGATTGACCGAGGCGACCAAAGAATTTCCGCAGGAATATGAGAGCGTCACCGTGGTGACGGCGGACGGAAAAGAAATCAAAGGCGTCACGCTGAACGAGGACAGCTTCAGCGTGCAGATGATGGATGCGAACCAAGGCATCCATCTGCTGGAGAAAGACAAGCTGCACTCGTTTAAGAAAAGCCGCGAGTCGGCAATGCCGAAGTACGACAGTGACCTGCTCAGCAACAAAGATCTCGACGACATCGTTGCGTGGTTGATCAGCGTGGGGGCGAAATGATGGGCATGGGCACGAGTACCGCAGCGGCTAAAGCCACGGGCTATAGCAGGCCTTTGATCGCAGTGCTGAAGCGCCGCGCCACCTCAAACCTGCTTGCGGCTTTTGGGATGAGCTTGCTCTGCTTTTCCGCAACCGCCGATGCTCAGGTCACGCCTGAACGCCTGCTCAATTCCTCCAAAGAGCCGCAGAACTGGATGACCTATTCCGGCGACTATTCGGGCCGGCGGTTCAGCGCGCTCGACCAGGTGAACACGGCAACGGCGCATTCGCTGGTCGCGGAGTGGGTGTATCAGACGGGCGCGACCGGCAAGCTGGAAACGACTCCGCTTGTGATCGACGGGATTCTTTACGCCACGGCGCAGGATGACCGCGCCTTTGCGCTCGACGCGCGCACGGGACGGCCGATCTGGACGTACCAGCGGCAATTGCCGGGAGATATTCGTCCGTGCTGTGGGCGGGTGAATCGCGGCCTGGCGATTCTCGGCGACAAAGTTTTTCTCGGAACGCTCGACGCCCACGTCATCGCTCTGGATTCGAAGACGGGCAACGTCATCTGGGACGTCACTGCCGCCGACTATCGCACCGGCCACAGCTTCACCGTCGCGCCGCTGGCGGTGAAAAATCTCATCGTCATCGGCGTCTCCGGCGGCGAATACGGCGTACGCGGTTTCATCGACGCCTACGACGCCGATACCGGCGAGCGCAAGTGGCGCTTCTACACCGTGCCCGGTCCGGGCGAGCCGGGACACGACACCTGGGAGGGCGATTCGTGGAAAGTTGGCGGCGCACCCGCCTGGAACACAGGCACGTACGATCCGGCGACGAATCAGATCTTTTGGCCGACGGGGAATCCTTCGCCCTCGAATCGTGGCGAGGGACGCGCCGGAGACAACCTCTACAGCAATTCCCTGCTCGCGCTCAACGCCGACACTGNGCAAGATGAACTGGCACTTCCAGTTCACCAAGCACGACGAGCATGACTGGGACGCGACGCAAGTTCCGGTGATCATCGACTCGGGCGGCAAGCATCTCATTGCGCAGGCCAATCGCAACGGATTCTTCTACGTGCTCGATCGCACCAACCGCGAACTGATTTCGGCGACGGCGTACGGCAAGATCACCTGGAGCGACGCGAAAGATGCGGAAGGACGGCCCGTCGCGCGGAAAGATGCCTCGCCGACGCTGGAGGGGCACATGGTGTGTCCGGGGGCGCTGGGCACGACGAACTTCATGGCGCCCACCTACGACCCCCAGACTGGGCTGTTTTATGTAACCTCGCGCGATCAGTGCGACATCTTCAGCACGGCGCCGCAGCCCTACGAGGCCGGACATGCGTATTACGGCAGCGCGTATTTTCCTTCGGAAGAGGCAAGGCCCTATCGTGGATTCTTAAAAGCGATCGATCCCGGAACCGGACAAGTCACGTGGGCCTTTGAGCACACCTCGCCCACGTGGTCGGGCGTGTTGTCGACGGCAGGCGGCCTCGTTTTCTCGGGCGATGCCGAGGGAAACTTCATCGCCTTTGACGCTAAATCCGGCAAGACATTGTGGCATTTCCAGATGGGCGGCGCCGTCTATGCCGCTCCGATGGCGTTTGCCGTCGATGGCAAAGAATACATCGCCATCGCAGCGGGTAGTGCAGTGTACGCATTTGGGCTGCCTTAGAAACGCAGACTGAAAGAACCGCATCAGAACCGGAATACAATTCCGGTGGCCAGGCGAAAATTCTTTTGCCGCAGCTGCAGGTCCTGGAAATTGCCCGGGCCAAAGAGTTCGCCGTAGAGCAAGCGCATATTGTGAGTGGTGTGAATGTAATCCCCTTGCCCGACGCGAAGGCTGACGTGCTTCATGAGGCTGAGGTCGACGCCGCCGCCGAGCGCGATGGCAAAGGCCGAGTTGGTCACTGCCGGCGTGGCAGACAGGGTACTCAAGCCTTTCGGCGTGCTGGCATTCCATCGCCAATCGTCCCATCCAAAAAGCGCATGCACGAAGGGAGTGACGCGCGGGCTGACTTTGTGGGAGATCACTGGCCCTAACAGAAAGGTATAGGCATTTGAGTTGGGCAGGCCGGAAATCCCGCTGGTGCTCGAAGCCGCGAGCGGCGGGCCGTAGCGTCCATTCACGTCGGCGACGAAGCCGAGCGCGCCGTTGACGTTGTATTGCGCCGCGGCAGTCCATCCGTGGAAGCCGGTCGTGACACCCAGGGTGTCGATCGATGCTTTCAGAGTGAAATCGAGTTCGGGATCGCCCAATCCGCTGGTCGAAGCCTGAAAGAACGAATAGCCGCCAAATACCTGTACTTTGGGGGTGGAGTTTTGGGCAAAAGCAAACGGGGAGCTGAGCATGAGAACAGCAATTGCGGCAAGAACGAAACGTGGCATCCCTGGAGTCTCCGTTAGCGAACACACTCCCCTATCAGATGCACACTTCCGGCGTCGCGCTCTGGTACGGAGGAATAACCTGAGTCGAGAGACGTGCATGCGGGTGCGTGGGTCGAGGGAGATTGTAACAAGAATAGGCGGAAGGAGTGGCCCTCGGAGGAGAAATGAGGAAGGGGGATTGTAAATTTCGTTGCGGAAACGCTCGCAGCAACGGCGGCGCTCTGTCGCCAGAATCACTACCGTGAACGGTCTCTGTGTTGTACTTCTCGGCACCCACTTTCGTGCCGGTTGACGCGCACGCCAGTTTCATACTAAGGTGCAGCTACACCGGAAAGGAGGTGGTCTGATGACANAGTTCTGAAGGCAGTAGTTGTGGTGTTCAAAGACCAGGTGAGGTGGCTGAGACTTAGAGCGGGGTTGCTCTAAGCGGGGCTTTTGTGTGGAGCGGGCACTCCTGCCCGCTGCGCCCTAAGCTACAGCCCGCACACTACCGGTGAATAAGGATTGATTCCGCCCGGCGGGTAGGTCGCGCTGGGAGCCCGGAGTTGCCGTAGAGGCCACGTAGAGTGACCACCTCTTGGTCAATCCCAAACNAGTCCACCGGGCGGCCCGCAGGCTCGCGTTGAGCTTGCGGGCCGTTCTGCTTTTGCGGAGTGTTCGCTGCGTGGTGTTCGCGCCGGGCGGCAACAGAACCACCCCCATCTCTTCTCCTCCCAGCTGCCGATCACGGCTCAGTTCCCTCAACTTGGTCCTGAATCTTCTGGTTCTATGTGGTCCGAAAGCCACGCACACACCGATTTGTATGACTCGCAATAGAACTGAATGAGACCACAGTCGGCACAGATGCTCACCTGGAGCTGGGCACTATACAGTGTCGAGCGGGAACCACGGCGGCGCAGCAGATCGCATTGGAGGACACCTGTCGCCTTATCCTTATGAGGGCATCGGGGAGCAGCTAGATTTCCTCGTCTTCGTTCAGAATGAGTCGTCCTCTTCCCCAACGAAAGGCTCCTTCTCGATTGGCGAAAAGTAGCACTCTGGGGGCGATACGGGGAGGCTCTTTACATAGTTAACGAAGGGACGGTTGCGCGACGAGCCCGGCAAGAAACCGGCTCTCCTGTTTGCAACTGCTCAAGGGCAGCACGCCGGGAGATAACGAGCGATGTCAACTTTAGGAGGTTCGTTATTTTACTTGCAACTTGTACTACGCAAGGATACGATTGCGCTACGGTTATTTAACGTGTTGTGATAAGATCCCGGCAAACGCAGGAGGTTTGTGATGAGTGCGAGGCGTGCAACCCCGCCCATGAACTTCAAGACCATGGCAATACCTGATGTTCCGCAAGGNGCGCAGTGGAAAACACAAACTCATCGTCACGCGAATTCTGTCCGACCTCGATCAGGTGCGCGAAGGCGTGGCCCTGAAGGTGCCTATAGCCGATTTGGCTGCGAGCAAAGAAAAGGTTCGGTCAGCCCTCAATCGAGCCACTCGGAATGCCGGGCGCGAGGTCGTGACGGCGAGCGATAAGGATTTTCTGTACGTGTGGAACAAGAAAGCGGTCTAAGCGGGACCACGAGTCAGGGGACACCAACCGGCCGGATAACGCGGAAGGCCTGGGAGCGCGGAGCGAGTGCTCGAAGAGAATTGAGGGAAGTTTGTCCGCACTGGACACTGTTATCAAGCTCGCCCGGAACTGCTTCGTGCTCGCGCCGCCTGTCCCATGACACACTGGCTGTTCCCAGGACCGAAGACCCCCAGACCGAACAACTAAGCGGCCCCCGACTGGACACCGGCAACGGTCTTCCCAAACTTCGAGGTCCCCTACCACACTCGTCCCAAGAACGCTGTGTACGACCTCAGTTGTCCGCTCAGATCCGGGTGCACGCGGTCGGCGTAACGTCCGTAGTTGTAATGCAGGCCGCTGTCAAAGCCGGAGCGGAAGTGGTAATTGAACGTCGACCCCACGATTGACTGTGGCACCTCCATCAGCGAGACTGGCCCGGAGGCGATCCCCAGAGCGCCACTGAAGGCGCTGGTATAAGCCGCCAGTGAGGGATAGGGGTTGCCATTCACCATGAAGGCATTGAGGTAGTTGAATGCCGGGTAATCCGCCGGGTTGAGGTCGGGGCGAAAGCCGCTGTGAGCCACGGAACGGGCAAAATCCACGCCTAGCGACATCCGCTTCTTGAGCTCGTAGTTTGTATGCACCGAAAAGCTCTGGCTTAGCTGCTTGTAGGGGACCAGCGGTTGCGTGTACAGACCGATCGTCGCATCATTCAGCAACCTCATGTCGGTGCGGAGGTTGTCTTGCAGGTAAGTGTAGCCTGCGCCGACATTCCACTGCGGAACGGGACGAAAATTGACGAACGTCGTGTCCACATAGAGGCGATTCGATCGCTGCACCGCGGGAAAAGACTGCTGCAGCGTGATGCTGGCGTCATTGGTGAAGCTCAACCGCTGCGTGGGACTGATCGTCAAGTCGCCAAAGATGCGGTGATTGGTGTGCGGGTCAGTAACGTAGCCCGGGTCATGCGTTCCCGTCCATTCATAGCCTGCCCGCGCGTTCCACATTTGCTCAGTGTGGAAACGCAAAGCCAGGCCTGCGATGTTGCTGAAGGTCGCCGGAACCACCAACAGCGGATCGTAGTTATCGGGCGAGGAAGCTTGCGGCCACAACGACGCATTCGAGCGCGTGACGTTCCAGCGCTTGTAGTACGTCTCCAGGTCGAATTGCCGTGTCGCGCGGTAGGCCAGTTTCAGACCCGCCCAATGGCGGTGCAGTGAGGGGTTGCCGAAAAAATACGTGTTGGGATCGGAAGGACCGAGCGTGTAGCTCTGCACCCAGTCGTTCAGCAGGTTCTGCTGGTGAAAATCAACCACCGCACGCAAAGGGGAAACCGGATTCCAGGTGAGTGTTGCGTCCGCATTAAAGGCATTCTGCGGATGACTGGTGAACAGGTCGGTCGTCCGGGCATAGCTCACATCTCCGTTGAACGTGACGTGGTGCGCGACGGCCATGTTCACTTGCACCGAGTCGGCCTGGGTCGAGTGCCGCGGCAGCACGCTGTGGACGTAGAGACCGGTCGGCGTGAAAGGAATGTCCTCAGGGCTCGGTGGACCCGCCGTCCCGTAGAAGTCCCGCGGGTTCTGCATGCGGTCGTTGAAGCTGCGAAACTCGTGCTGGTAGGTGACTTTCAACAACTTGGCCAGTGAAATCTCTGCTCCGCCGGCTATGTTCCGTGTTGTGTAGTTGTACGTGCGGAACTGCGACGCCGAGTGGCAGCCCCCGCACTGCGTGAAGTCGGACGGGTTGTAGCCCATGTCGTAATACTGCATCTGGCTGCTGCCGTCTCGGGCCTGCCAGCCACCTTTGACGAACAGCTTGACCGGAATCTTGGGCACTTGCATTTTTCCATAGGCCGAATTCATTCGCCGCCGGATGCCAAGCAGGGAATCCGGGGGAATGGAATCGGTGCGCACGATGTCCGGCGAAATGATGGCCGCATAGAAGTTGCTGTTGTCGTCGAGGTGGCGGACGAAGCTGCGATTATCCAGTCCAAAATCGAACCACTTGCCGACCGCCAGGCGGGATTTCATCTGGTAGTCATCACGGCTGAGAAAGCTAGCCGCGTAGTTGATGTTCATGTGCTGAGGAAATTCGGCGTAATCGAACGACAGATCGCCGCCCAAGGATTGTTCCAGGCTGTCGTATTCGCCGACGCGGCCTCCATACCCGCGGGTGTCCAGAAAGCGATACTGGGGCAGCATGACCGTGAGGTGGTAGTTGACTTCCGGTCCTCCCTCCGCGGACGGCGGCGCGCTNGGAACCGGATTGCTGGGCCGGCACGTGGCAAGGGACGAGGGCAAGGATCAGAGTTGCTATAAAGCCGGGAAGAATTTTCATTATGCGTGCTCCTGTAGCGCCACAGGCGGCGGCTACTTGTGGTTGCTACTTATCAATGAACTTGCTTCCGCCCGTGGCGGAAGGAATGTCGCTGCCATGAATGGCGTTGTGGCAATTGGTGCAGCGATCCACCAAGGGCAGACTGGCGCCGTTATGGTGCGCCGAGTGACACTGCAGACACAGAGCCGGCTGGCTCACCGCCAGCATGTTCTGGTTGGGTGAACCGTGGACCGAGTGGCACTTCAGGCAGCTCTCGATGACCGGCGGGTGCTGATATGAAAACGGCCCCTGATATTCGGCATGGCAGCGGAAACACAGATCGTTGGTGTTGGCGTCAACTAAGTTGTTGCCCGCGCTGCCACCGTGCGGATCGTGGCAGTCATTGCAGCTCATCTTGCCTTCGCGCAGCGGATGATGATAGGGCTGGGTCGATTCCGCTTCCTGTTTTCTGTGACATTGCAGGCAGCGCTCGGTCTGCTGCTGGCGCGACTCCAGTGCCGCCTTCTCGCCGTGGATGGTGTGGCAGTCGGCGCATTTCAGCCCCTGTGCTTCATGCGCCCCAGAAAACCAGTTCCGCACATGTTCGGACTTGGAATGGCAGCTCAGGCAGGCGCCATTCGCCTCTTCCGGCTTGCGGTCCTTGAAGCTGACGATCTTGTCTTGCGATTCTTTCGAGTATCCGCCGGCCTCCAGGTGCAGGCTGCCGGCGCCGTGGCACTGCTCGCACTCCACTTCCCGCATGGAATGGGAGCTGCGATGGTAGTTCTTGGCTACCTCCCCGTGACACTGAGCACACTGGTTAGAACCCACCTTGGTCGCGCCGGGGATCTCCACGTATTTGCTGAAGTCCTGCGGCGGTTTCTTGGTGGGAGCGGTCTTGGGCTTGCTGCCGGCCTGAAGCTGGGCGGCAGGAAGAATGAGTCCTAAGAGCAAAGGGGCGAGGAGCAGGGCGCGGATGCGCATGAGGTCCTCCGAGTACGACTGCTCAGAGTAGTTTTGCGGAACCGACAAGGATGTGACGGTTATCACACGCGGGGGTGACGAATGGACGCGCCCCTTTGAGCTTGCCCTTGCCGGGGCTGCTCGCATCGTCTGCGGTTGGCTTGCTCCCTGCAGTCGAGGTATTCTTTCCCGGTGTCATACCCGGACGAACAGGAAGAACGGCGCCGCCTGCAGCGAACCTACGCCGACATGGAGGACGGCGAACTGCAGAGCCTTGCGCGCCATCTCGAAGCGCTGACTGAGGCTGCCCGGGAGGCGCTTGAGGCTGAACTCGACCGGCGCGACTTGGACTCTGTGGAGGAAGAATCACCGGAGCCGCGCGATGAGATCGAGGTTCGCCACCTCGTAACCGTCCGCCAGTTCCGCGATTTGCCGGAAGCCCTGCTGGCCAAGGGAAGCCTGGAGTCAGCCGGAATCGAGTGTTTTCTGGCAGACGAGAATCTGATTCGCCTCGACTGGTTCATCTCCAACTTCATTGGTGGGATCAAGCTCCGGGTGAGGCCACAGGACGCGGAGACCGCCTGCCGCCTTCTCGATGAGCCGATCCTGGAAGGCCTCTACGTTCAGGGAGTCGGGTTCTACGAGCAGCCGCGTTGCCCGCGCTGCCAGTCACTCGACGTTGCCTTCCAGGAACTGAACAAGCCGATTGCCTACATGAGTGCGTTTCTGCGTGTGCCCATTCCCGTGCATCGCCGGGCTTGGCGGTGTGCGGCTTGCGAGGCCGAGTGGGAAGACGATAGCGGCAATGACGAGCGAGCTGACTTACCGGGCTAACCTCTCGAATCCTTTGCGGATCACGTCGAGCGTGTCTTCGGCGAGATTCAGCGTGGGCAGTTCCTTCCAAGTGAACCAGCGCACGTCGGCAGCGTCGCCGGCCGCCTTCAATTCTCCGCCGACGACACGGCAGAGGAAATCGACTAACACATAGTGATACTGCACGCGACCGTCGGCGGCGCGCAACACGCGGTCATAGACACCGAGCAGCTCACCGGGCTCAACAATCAGTCCGGTTTCCTCGCGGGCCTCGCGCACGGCGGCATCGCGCACCAGTTCGCCGACTTCCAGAACGCCTCCGGGGATGGACCACTGTCCCTGGATCGGCGGGTGAGCGCGCTTCACCAGCACCACGCGGGGGTTCTCGATGATGATGGCGCCAACCCCGACTAGTGGAGTCTCAGGGAATTCGCGTTTCATAAGCTAGTTGCCAGTCGTCAGTAGTCAGTGGTCAGTTCTCAAAGGATGCGGAAAGCCCACGAGGCACGCAAAAATGCACCCTCGGCCTCACAACTTTGGGTCGAGCGGATTATAAGCGCCCCGACAGGGGGAAGTTGCTAGAATGCGCCTGCATGGCGCTGGAAGAATACAAACGAAAGCGGCGGTTTGAAGAGACGCCCGAGCCGCCCCCGACCCTGGCAAAAGAGGCCGGGCATCACTTCGTCGTGCAAATGCACGACGCCACCCGCTTGCACTACGACTTTCGTCTGGAGATGGAGGGTGTCCTAAAGTCGTGGGCCGTGCCCAAAGGGCCATCGCTCGATCCCGCAGACAAGCGGCTGGCCATGCAGGTGGAGGATCATCCGATTTCGTATTTTGATTTCGAGGGAAACATTCCCGAGGGCAATTACGGTGCGGGCACGGTGATCGTGTGGGACCTGGGCACGTGGGAGCCGCTTTCCCCCGTGCCGGTGCAGGGGAAGTACGTGCCCGGAACCGAGGCTGAAGCGGCCACGATGCTGGCCAAAGGCGATTTGAAGTTTCGTCTGCACGGAAAACGCCTGGCAGGAGATTTCGCGCTGGTCAAGATGCGCGGCCGTCGTCCCGGAAGCAAGGGGAATGAATGGCTGCTGATCAAGAAGCATGACGAAGCCGCAGTTGAGGGATACGACATTGAATCGATCGACACCTCAGTTCTGACCGGACGAACCTTGGACGAAGTTGCCCGCGACGCCGGATCGCAAGAGTGGAAGAGCCGTCCCGCGGGCGGAGCGAAGTTGAAGGCCCCGTGGCTGGCCGATGCGGTGGCCCGGTTGGATAAGAAAAAAAAAGCTTCCAAGACAGAGGTCACGGAGGAGCGCAGAGGAAAAACCAAAGAAAAAAACGCAAGAGAAGAAACCGCAAAAGAAAAGGCTGAACCTGCGGCTCCGGAGGCGAACGCAGTACCACTGAAATCTTCCAAAAAATCCTCTGTGTTCTCTGTGCCCTCTGCGGTGAAAGAATCTCAGGTTGGCCCCGTGAAGCGCCCCATGCCCACAGTTATCCATCCCATGCTGGCCGAGTCGGTCGATGAGGCGTTTGACAGTCCGGAGTGGCTGTTTGAGATCAAGTGGGACGGATACCGCGCCGTTGCCTTCATCGCGGATGGAAAAGTGTGCCTGGTCTCACGCAACCAGAATGATCTGACCGAGCGCTTTGCCGAGCTGAAAGTCCTGCCCGAATTCGTGCGCGCGAAGAGCGCCATTCTTGACGGCGAGGTGGTCGCGCTCGACGACGAAGGACGTGCGTCGTTCACGCTGATGCAGCAGCGCACCGGGTTTCGTCCCGGCGGCCGCCGCGCCGCCGAGAAGTCCGACGTGCCGGTGCTCTATTACGCGTTCGATCTGCTCTATCTCGACGGCTACGACTGGCGGCGCGTGCCGCTGGAAGAACGCAAAAAGAAGCTGGCGTCACTGATCGTGGCTGGTGAACCAGTGCGATATTCGGATCACTACGAAGAGCAAGGAAAGGCGCTGTTTGAGATCGCGCGAGAAAAGGGTCTGGAGGGGATTCTGGCCAAGAAGCGCCAGAGTTTCTATGAAGACCGTCGCAGCCGAGATTGGTTGAAGATCAAGATCCGGCACCGGCTGGAATGCGTGATCGGCGGTTTCACCGACCCGGAAGGCAGCCGCACGCATTTCGGATCGGTCGTACTTGGTCTGTACGATAAAGATGGGCGTCTGATTCATGTGGGGCAAGCGGGCAGCGGGTTCGACCAGAAATCGCTGGACGAAGTTTGGAAGCTGCTGAAGAAGATCGAGACGAAGAAGAATCCGTTTTACGGGGAAGTGGAAGCGCTGCGCAAGGTGAGCTGGGTGAAACCACAATTAGTCGCGGAGATCGAATTCGCCGACTGGACCGGCGGGGCGGCCGGCGGCTCGCCCAAGCTGCGTGCCCCGGTGTTCCTGGGATTGCGCGACGACAAAGATCCAAAAGATTGCGTGCTGCCCCCTGAACAACTGAGAACCGAGAACTGACAGCTGATTTCTGCTACCTAATATCCTTCATCGCGAGCAACGTGCCATAGTCGTGACCGTTAGAATCGATGGCGCGGGCGACCACTCCGTCAAACGCGTTGCGAAGCTCCGGATACTTCGCGACCAAGGTTTTCGCTACCGCAACGTTGTTCTGATACGTCTGCGCCGTGTTGGAAACGTCACTGCTCTGGTAGCGCACCACCAGGTTCAGATCGCTCCCGAACGCGTCGAGAAAAAGCGCAGTGAGCTTGTAGATCGTATTTCCGGCGGCGAGCTCGGCGGTTTTTTCGTCAGTGGGCGCGTCGACCGGCTGCAGCGGTTGTAACTCGTCATACAGGTTATCCGTCGCCCGTGTGCTCATGAAGGGCAGTGGCGAGATCAGGTTGAGCGCGGCGCGGTAGTACAGCCAGGCGTTGTGCATCTGTCCTTTGGCCTTGTACTCGCGCGCGTGGTTGAGGAACCAGTCGCTGTCATGTCCCGCCAACTCCCGCGGCTTGATGTACAGGCCGCCCATCTTCCAGTCGTTTCCCACCAGTTGCAGCACGAACGAAACGACGACAGAAGCCTTGGGCGAAGTTGCGTCGAGCATCACCACGGCATATTTGCCTGCGGGCAGATTATTCAGAACGAAGATGGCGCTGGTCGAGCTTTGTCCCTTACCAGTGAACAGGCCGCAGAAAAACTCGGCCCGTGCCAGGGGCTCGACACCTTCGGCGTCGAGCAGGAACGGCGGACGGGCCGCGGCCTGAGAGCCGGCAAGGGTCGTCTCGAAGTCCCTGACGGTGGCTTCAATGCGACCGAAATCAGAGGCTAGGCTGGCAATCGCATTCTGACGAAGGGTGGCCGTGTCTCCCTTGGCGACCAGATCGAAATAGCGCTGGCCAGCCGAGGTGATGGCGGCGCGGGTGGCGTCGTCCATGTCGCTGGCGGCCTGGCAGCTCTCCGCGCGGGCGCCCGCGGACCAGCCCACCAGCAGTGCGAGCGCAACCGCGAGTGGCCAGCATTTGCGACTTTGGCGCCCCAGAGGCATAAGCACTCCGCCTTTGATTTCAGCGCGTTGGCGATGGCTGGGCGCGCTCGGCCCGGTGCGGCTGTCGTCCAAATTCGATTCTACGCCAGAGAAAGCTCGCTCGGATGACAAGCAGACTGCACCACCACCGCGTCCCTGCCCGGATGATCCTCGGCGTTGCAGCGCAAGAAAGCAACGCGCAAGAAGTCTGACTCGGAGCGTTCTATCATAGAAGTCGGTGTCTGGTTCTCTCCGCCCGGAGACTTGTGCCGGTGCTAAAATTTGGTCAGGACGAACCCGCAGCCTCTCTGCGGGAAAACGGTTGGCCTTGTAATGCGTACTGGATTCAAATTCGCGGTGTTGCTTTTGTCAGGAACCCTGTGCCTGGGCAGTGCATTGGGCGATTCGACGCATAGGCAAAAGAAGTCGAAGAAGCCGGAGCTTCCTCCTTTACCTTCCGGGCCGACCGGCCCGATCCAGCATCAGATCCCGCTGGACGCCATTCCCGCGGTTCCACCGCAGGTGACCTACAAAGACGGACAACTGACCATCGTCGCGCCCAACTCAACCCTGGGCGACATCCTGCGCGCAGTCCGCAAGCAGACCGGGGCCGAGATTGAGATTCCTGAGGCCAAGGAACGTGTGGTGACGCGCCTGGGTCCGGGACCGGCGCGCGACGTGATGGCCGACCTGCTGAACGGCTCGCGGTTCAACTATGTGCTGCTAGGGTCTGCGGAGGATGCGAATCTGCTGACCCGTGTGGTGCTGGTGCCGAGGACGCCGGATACGGCTGCGGGTGGCGCCACACAGCCCAGCGAGAATCAGGCTGGAAATGCACCGGGGGCAGTGTTGAATGTGGCTCAGCCCGTGCAAGACGCGAACATGGCGGCGGACGCGACCGACGATAGCGCGGACGACAGCGCCGACGATGCCGATCAGAATGCGGCAGATGCCGAGCAGCAGACGCCGGCAGCGCCGGAGCAGCAGCCGGGAGTGAAAACTCCGCAGCAGATCTTGCAGGAGATGCAGCAGCGCCAGCTGCTGATTCAGCAGCAACAGCAGCAACAGGGGACTCCGCCGGGGGTTTATCCACAGCCCGGAATGCCCGTGCCCCCGCGGCCTCCACAACAGGATCAGCAGTAGCCGAGCCGGCTTTGCCTGAAAGTTTTTGGGGATCGAATTCTTCGGTCCAGGTGCTGCCTGCCGGCTTTACGGCCGGGTGCCGTCAGCGTTCTCTGAACCCAGCCTGATCGAACCAAGCGAGCCCGCGGTGGCGCGCGTGGCCACCTGAGGCTCGTCTCCCGCGATTGCCTGCTGCAGCAGCTGCCAATCGCGCGCAACATCATCCTCAGAGACGTACGGCTGCTTCTTCTGGCGCAGCTCCGCCTGCAGGCGGGCCTCCAGGAGTTCCTGGGTCAATTGCGCAGGAGCCGTCCCGTTGAAAACGTTCGCGGCCGAGGCGCCTACGCTGACCAGATGTTGTCCCACCTGCATGCGCAGGATCGGCTGGCCCTCTTCGTCGAGTCCAGCTCTGGCGTGGGATTGCTTCCTTTGCCAATCCTTCTCCACACGCGCGCCCGAGAGTTCAGGTTGCATACCGGCCAGGAGATGCTCAAATTCCGTCTGATAGGCGCGCCGATCCTCCCGCCCGAGCGGACGTTCTGGGTCAGAGCCAGGGTTGAAAACCAGCGCATTGCGCGCGGGATCAAAATGTCCGGCACCCGTGCCTACGTAGACGGCAGCCACACACCCAGCGAAAATCGGACTGACGATAGCGCTGGGCACGAAATACTTCTTCGATTTCAGGAATGATTCGACCACCCCGTGCGTGGCCGTGCTGCGCGGCATGCTGCCCGGCACCTGGGGAAAGATCAGCTGCGAGAATTCCAGCTCGGGATGACGCGCGCTGTACTTGATCAGGCGCTTTGCCATCTGCTTCGGCGTGGTCATGCCGATGTCAGCCACCAGGCTGCGATGCAGCGCCTTCGGATAGTAGAAGTTCATGAGCTCTCTCGCGAAGTCGGCGCAATTGTTCGCCACCAGGCTGAAATGTGATTCGTTCGGCGACGAGTTGTATTTGCGAATCAGAGCGTCATCCTGCTCGGGAGTGGTTTCAATCTCGAAGCCGTAAATCGTGCGGTCGTAAGAAGAACCTACAAGCTCATACCAGTTCCCGCCTGGCGCCCTTCCGTTCGGCGCGTCCGGGGCGATCGCTTCCAGATATTTGCGGCGATAGCGGTCGCGGAGAAAAGCAACCATCTTCGCGTCGGCAAACAGGGGAACGTCTTCCGGGGGCTCTACGGCATACAAGTAAGGGATGAGAGGAATCGCGACCCAATCGTATCCGCCGACGCGATCATAACGGCTGATGACGACACCCGTTTCACCAGGCTGGCAGCGCCGCAAGACTACCGGGGTCTCGGCACACACCCCGGAAAGATATACGGCGGCGTGACCCGTGCCGGTGAAGAATCCCAGCTTGCCATAGGGCTCCTCCAGGAGCAAAGTAGCCGATGCGTTGGCGCGCGTGCCCAGGGCCGCGACCAACAAGAACAGCACCCACAGCCCCCGCCGCATTCCCTGGATGTGGCGTAACCTCATCGCAGTCCCCAGACAGCTAATCCTAACGTCCTGAGTTAGAACCCTTTAGCGAAAGATTAGTTGCTGTGGATCAGAAAAACTAGTTACCGAAGTTCAGACGAATCAAGAGTACAAAACGGGGCGGCGGGTGGCGAAGAAGCGGCGAAGAGAGTAGGAGGCCGCTAGGTGGCTGGGCTCGGCGGAGCTACATCTACCGGAAGTCCTGGGTCGCACTGAGGTTTGTTTTCGCCCAACGCGCCGCTTCGGCCACCGTCTCGTCTTCATCCGAGGCGAGCTTTTCAAGCAGCGGCAGAAACTTTCGATTGCCGGAGTTTCCCATGGCAATCACCGCGTTGCGGCGCAGACCACTCGGCTTGGCGCGGCGCACGGGCGATCCGCGGAAGGCGGTGCGGAACTGTTCCGCGTTCATTTCCGCAAGCCAGTCGAGGGCAGGATTGACCAGCTCCGGCCGCGGCTGGAATTCGGGCGCAGTTGTGGCCGGAGCCTTACGGTTCCACGGACATACATCCTGGCAGATGTCACAACCGAAGACGTGCCGCCCCATGCCGGCACGCATCTCCTCTGGAATCGCACCGCGCTTTTCAATCGTGAGATAGGAGATGCATTTATTGGAGTCGAGCTGGTATGGCCCAAGCAGCGCGTCAGTAGGGCATGCTTCGATGCAGCGCAAGCAGGTGCCGCAACGGTCGGGGGCGGGGAGATCGGGTTCGAGTGCGAGCGAAGTCAGGATCACACCCAGAAAGAGCCATGAGCCTTTTTTCTGGTTGATGAGGCAGGTGTTCTTGCCGATCCAGCCGACACCGGAATACTTGGCGAACACGCGCTCGACGATGGGACCCGTGTCGACGTAGCAGCGCGTGATGAGATCGCCGGCACTCGGCTCCGCGCTCGCCCGCAGCGCGCTCTCGACCTGTCGCAGGCGGAGCAGTACGGCTTCGTGATAATCCTCGCGGCTCCAGGCGTAGCGGGAGATCNCAGCCGCGGCTCGGATCGCGAAACTCGGTTGAGTACGGCCGCTCGGTGTTGTAGTTGAGTGCGCACACCACGACGCTGCGTGCCCAGGGCGCAACCCGACCGAGTGATGCTCGCTTCAGCGAGCCCTGCTCGTCGCGGGCTTCCAGGTAGTTCATTTCACCCGCGTTCCCGGCGGCGATCCAGGCCGGGAAATACTCAAGCTCGGGCGCGTCGGCGGCGGGCGCGATGCCGGCCAGATCGAACCCGGCGTCCTGCGCCGCGCGTCTGACGACCGGCGTGATTTCGCTGATCCCACTCATAGTATGATCGTTAGCCGCTCACCTCAGGCCAGCCTCGCCTTGCCGAGCGCGAATACACAGTTCCAAATTGAAACTCCAGATGGGGAATCCCATCATTTTTTTCGCGCCCAACTCTTGCATGTTTTCCGCCGCGGTATAAGCTGGCCCTCACAGACTCACGGAACTTCCCCCGACGCGTTCTCCAAATCCGTTTCGCATAAGGAGGCACTGGATGCCGCAACTCCCTCACGCACAACTGGCCACGATTCAGATCTCGGTCATCAACGAAAGCACTGTGCTGACCGACGCCGATGTTACTCCCGTCGTTGCCGCCCTGCAGCAGCAGGTCACCAACGATTTTCGCCCTATCTGGGGCACCGATGCCGAACTCACCATGATTCCGAAGGGAACGCAGCCGCCGGCCGGGTCGTGGTGGCTGGTTATCCTTGACGACTCCGACCAGGCTGGAGCGCTCGGCTACCACGATCTCACCTCCGATGGCCTGCCGCTCGGGAAGGTGTTCGCTGCCAGCGATTTGAAGGCAGGCACGTCCTGGACGGTCACCGCCAGCCACGAATTGCTGGAGATGCTGGGCGATCCCGACATCAACCTGACTGCGTTGGTGCAGAACGACAACACCACCGGCACGCTCTACGCCTACGAAGTCTGCGACGCCTGCGAGGATGACAGCTTCGGCTACACCATCGACAACATCCTGGTCTCGGACTTCGTCTACCCGTCGTGGTTTGAGAGTTTCCGCACCCAGGGTTCGACCCAGTTCGACCGCATGAACCAGATTCAGAGTCCGCTGACGCTGCTGAAAGGAGGCTACATTGGCGTCTTCAACATCACCAATGGCAGCGGCTGGCAGCAGCAGACCATGGACAAGCACCCCCAGAACATCCGGCACCGGGGCAACGTCGGCTCGCGACGCGAGCGCCGGGCCACTCCGCGTAACCAGTGGGTGAACAGCCTGCCGCAGCGCAGGATCGCGAACAACGCCCAGCAATACCGGCAGCATCTGCAGACGATCCAACGGCGGAGGGAAGCCGCCTGAGGCGTCGTCGCTGGCCGTATCTTCCCCCATTTTTGGCCCCGTGCTTCGGCACGGGGCATTTTTGCTGGGATCAGTTCTCGGTTCTCAGTCGTCAGTTGTCAGTTCTCGCGCGGGCGGCGAGATTTCTGAGAACTGGGAAATGAGAACTGAAAACTTAGAACGGGATTCCTTACCGGCCGTTAGCCCTTCCGCCCTTGTGTTACACTTTTTCCTTCACCAAACAAAGCAGCGATAGCAGCGACATCGTCGATCCGCACATGCTTGTCTCCAGGGAATATGTGGGCTACCTGGCCCGCGAAGTCACCAAGAAACTGATTGCCGGCAAGATGATCGAGACCTCGGCGGTCCCCGCCGTGACCGAGCGCGTGCATGCCGCGCTGCTCGACGAGCTCTCGCTCGAAGACCGCATCAACGATGAAGTGCGCGTCATCCTGGAAGCCTATTCCGAAGAGATGCGCAAGACCGGCGCCAACTATCAGGAGATGTTCCGCAAGGTGAAGACCGAGCTGGTGCGCAAGTACAAGGCGGTGCTGTGAGGCTGAGCCGCGACAAGGTGAACGTGCTGGCCCGGGCCGTCGCCGACGTGCTCAAGCAGATGGACGAAGTCGAATTCATCGAAGACCCCAACACCATCCGCCAGGAAACCCGCAAGATTCTCGAAGACCTGCTCAATCAGGAAGCACGCATCGACGGCGCCGCCCGCCAGAAGATCGAGAGCCAGAAGCGCACCATCCTCGAAGGCTCGCAGGAGTGGGACATCCTCTACCGCAAGTACTACAACGAGGAAGTGAAGAAGCTGGGCGTGTGAGCGACGCTGAGGCATGTGCTCGCTTGGGAGCGTCAACTCCCGTCAACGCTACCCGCTCAGAGTGGAATCATTTCGCCGGCCGCAGCCTCGTCGCCTCGCTGGGCACCGCGCACGCTTGCGCCGCATCTTTCAGCGCATCCTCTAACTTCGTGCCGAGATTTGCCAGTTCCTCCGGCCCCATCAACTCCTGCATGCGCTCGAAGAGTTGCCGCTCCTCTTTGCGAATATGCGCTGACAGTCTCTGCGCGAACGAGAGTAAACCCTGCGCCGACATCGCTCCTGAATGAGCCTTCGCGAAATCTTCGCGTAGGCGGGAGTGATCGCGGCATAGTTCGTCCGCGAGATTCGCCAGTTCGGGAAACTTCCTCACCATCGGAAACACCACGCTCTCTTCCGCCGCGAAGTGAATCCGAATCTCGCTCTGAAATTGCTGCCGGATTTCCGCCCGCCACGCCTCCAGGTCAGCGTCCGGGATCGGCGACGCACGATCGATACGCACGCACAAGGCCAACGCATGTTGATGCTGACGCGAAAGCGGAATCAGGTTCTTATCTCGCAGCATGACTTCCCAACCTGAAAATTCGAGCGGGCCATCTTAGCGTGCTGTTTTCGCTACACTTCCGCACGCTATTTTCGGCACCCGGTCACCAAGTCCCAGGCACTCAACGCTTTCCATTGCTATATCTCATAGCTATTATTTCCGGAGTGTTACGCGTAGGAAACACTCTTCCGACATGTTCCACGTGGAACACTGTGCAAAACCGTATTGCTACCCCACGTTCGCCGTTTCGGTTTTCTCGCTCGCTGCCGGCCGCAACGTCAGCCAGTCCGTACGCACCCGCTCCCACTCCTGGATGAGCATCCCGTTGGCCTCAAAGAAGCTGCGAATGCGCGCCCGTTCCCATCCCGCTACCTCTTCCAGGATGGGTGCGAGCACAGCCAGAGCGCTCTTGCTCAACACTGTGCGCTTGGCGATCTGGGAAACGTTTGGCGACTCTGACACGGCGATGGTCAGGCCGTCGCGGGCATTGACGTGCAGCATCACGTGGATGTCCGAACTGCCGTCGCCGGTGTAGATCACGTGATCGGGCCCGGTGACCTGCTGCACCAGCAACTGATCGAGCACAGCCACCTTACCGTAGCCTGCCGTCGCGCGCACGATCGTGTCGATCTCGCCGCTGGGCTTGTAGCGGAACTCTGTGCCATAAATGTGGTCCTTGGGCACGATGTCTTCCAGCGCGGAGTGAATCACCTCGACGGGCGCAGCGGAGAGAACATAGAAGTCGAAATAGTGTCCGTCAATGCCGGTTTCCAGAATCTGATAGAGGAGTTTGATGCTGTCTTTCAGCCGGATGCGCTTGCCCACTTCATGCAGATGCTCCTTGCGCACCTTGGCGTGGAACTCAGGATCGTGCAGCAACAGGTAGGCGAGTTCGGCTCCCTGCTGCACTAGGTTGATCTTGGCCATGCCCTTGGATTTGCGCTCAAACTCCTCGGTGGGAATGCCGACCAGTTCGGCCAAAACGTAGCCTGAATCGTTGAAGGTGAGCGTCTGGTCAAAGTCGCTCGCGAAAATGTAGCGTCGTAAAGGATTATCCGTCATAGGCGATTAGATTCGCGGGCACGCCGAGCCGCCCATAAAAAGGATTGATCGCGATTATATGCCGATTGCCTTTTGCGCGGGCGCATGCACCGGCCTGTCTTTACTAAACCCGCGCTCGCGTCCAAAATAGAACCTTCGCTCTGCGGCGGGCGAGGCAGTCGGTATGCGCGCCTGCTTTAGCGCAGAACGCCAGCCTGGAAAAGCGAGACAGGAGCTCTCATGGTAGCCAGTGGTGAACTCATCCGTTCGATGAATTACGTGGACGACATTACGGCGACGTTGCGCCGGATCTCCATTTACATTCCCAGCATGACGCCGGAGGAGCGCCAGCGCCTGGCCGAGTACCTGCGCCCTGTGGGCGAGGCCCTGAACGTAACGCTGGCAGATCTGGCCAAGACGGAGCCATAAGTGGCGGAGGTGAAGACAGTCGCCGTGATCGGCGCGGGAATGATGGGACGGGGCATTGCCCACGCGGCTGCGCTCGGTGGCTATCGGACCATTCTCGAAGACCTGCTGCCGGCGGCGTTGCGCAAGGCCGAGAACGAAATCCGAGCCAATCTCGATAAGGCCGTCCAACTCGGCAAGGTTGCAGCGCCCGACGCGGACGCAGCCTTCCGGCGAGTGGAATACGCGGGTTCGGTGGAGGAAGCGGCGCGCGAAGCCGACTTCGTCATTGAAGCCGTGCCCGAAGAGATGGAATCGAAGATTGAAATCTTCACGCTGCTGGACAAGATCTGCCGGCCCACGACCATCCTGGCGTCGAACACGGCGTCGCTCAGCATCACTGAGATTGCCGGCGTGACCTATCGCGCGAAGAAGTGTGTGGGCATGCGCTTTGTCAGTCCTGTGTACGAAGTGAAGCTACTCGAAGTGGTGCGCGCGCTTGAGACCGACGACGAGACGCTGGCGACCGCGGTCGAGGTAGGCAAGCGCATGGGGAAGGAAGTGGTAGTGGTCCAAGAGTCGCCGGCATTGTCATCTCGCACATCGCTGCGGTGATCGGGGCGAGGCTCACGTGACTCGCGGTTTCGGGCCAAAGCTTAGACCCGCCAGGGCAGCGACCTTTCCCCTTTCAACTCCTCTGCTCGCGACCAGGACGTGAAAGCTCTCGCCCATGCCGGCGGGTGTGACCAGGTGCTTGAGTTGCAGAGCGACTTTGGCGCGCTCCTGCGGGAGGCGGCATTCTTCGAAGGTGTCGGCAAATTGATTGGCCTCGCCGATGCCCATCAAAAACTGGGATTGCGTGACCAGCTTTTGCGTAAGCATGCCGTGTTGTTCGGCAGCGGCGGCAAGTGCGGTGAAGTTGACGTCGGCAGTGAGGTCCTGTTCGCCGGGAGACTCGTAGGGGTTGGCGCTGATCGAGTGCTGGCGGATCGCTTTGAGCGTGCCACGGTGGCATCCAGCGAGTTGCTCGTCGCGAGTGTAGCCGTAGTCGATCACAACGATGAATCCTCGCTGCATGATCATAGCCATCGCTTGCATATTTTGTTGTGCGAGGAGCGGGACCTCGACTCGCTCTCCGGGCTCCGGATGCACGGAGTAGCGGTCGAGAAATTCGAGTTCCTGGGGCGAAGGCGGCGCCCAGGTTTCGACGAAGCGTCCGTCGCGGAAATCGATGCGCAGGGAACCGTGCGAGCTGAGGATTTCGACGGGCATCGCGTCGAACAATTCGTTGGCGAACACGATGTCAATGCTCCACAGACGGTCTTCAGGACCCAGGAATGCGGCCTTTCCAGTTTCGAAGTGGCGGCTCAGCGTGGACTGGAGGCGGACTCGAAGCGCAGGCGAAACTTCCACGAGCAAGTAGCACAGAGCGCGAAAGAAATCGGGGAACTTCTTCTCCGACCAATCCAATACATCGCGCGCGAACAGGCCGCGACCGGGCCCGAGTTCTTCGAGCGTGATGGATTGCGGCGAGCCGAGGACGCGCCACATCTCGTCGAACTGCCGCGCCAGCAGTCGTCCGAAGACGGCGTGCACATCGCTTGAAGTATAGAAGTCACCGGCTTTACCGAATTGCTCGGCGTTACGCGAGTAGTAGCCGAGTTCGGAATCGTAGAGGCAGAGCTGCATGTAGCGCGAAAAGGGAATGGGGCCGCGACTGCGAATCTCTTGCTCGATCTTTTCGCCAAGAGGATTCATGGCTGATCCGTGTCACAGCCCTTTCTGCTGGCGGTCTTTACGATCTTGCGGCGTCCGGATGAACATCTCAACAAAATAGTCGTGTAGGGCGTCGTAGAGCTGGCGCTGAAAGCTCCATTCGAACTGCGAGTGGTCGAGATCGCGCGGGTGAAGATCGAAGTAGTAGGTGTGGACGGGGACGGTTTCGTCTTTGAACTTGATGATGACTTCAACGCCTTCGCCTTTGGCGCGGGCGGAGAAGTTCAGGAGCGGATGCTCGTACAGGCGCAGTTGAGCCTGGACGCGACCAAGGCGGATGTTGGGCGATTCGGACACGCGAGGATTGTAGAACATCAAGTTCTTCTTCCGTCATGCCGGAGTGAGTCCCATCACTGACGTGCATTGTTGCGGGTCCTAGCATCCCCGCAGGAGGCATTTATGCGTCGTCTTATTGTGTACAGCCTAAGTTTGTGGCTCGTAGTTTCGGCGGCGGCGCAGGGGAATCGGCTAAAAGTCTACATCGCTGCCGACATGGAGGGTATTGGAGGCGTCAGTACCTGGGATGTCCAGGCGGACGCGAAAGGCAGGGAGTACGAGAAATTTCGCCAGCTAATGACTCAGGAAGTAAACGCCGCGGTGGCTGGCGCCTTTGATGCAGGAGCGTCCGAGGTCCTGGTGAGCGACTCGCATGGTGACGCGCAGAACATCGATGTGGAGACGCTCGACAAGCGCGCCCAGCTGGTGCGGGCGTGGCCACGGCCACTGCTGATGATGCAAGGCATCGACAGCACGTTCGGTGCAGTGGTCTTGATCGGTTACTACGCCACTCAAAGCCAGTTTCCCGCCGTGCTGGCGCACAATCTCGCGAGCCAGCGAATCATGGAAGTGAAGCTCAATGGGACGACAACGCCCGACGCAGGACTGGCCGCGGCCATCGCCGGCGAGTTCGGAGTGCCCGTGGTGTTTGTTTCTGGCGACCAGGCGATCGGGCAGCAAATGAGGCAACTGCTGGNTGCTGGGGAGTTCAGTGTTCCTACCGTGTTCGTTTCCGGCGATCAAGCGATTGGACAGGAGATGAAGCGGCTGGTCGGCCCGCTCGAAACCGTCGCGGTGAAACAGGCAATCGGATTCTATGCTGCCACCACAATGCATCCGGAGGCGGCACAGCGGCTTATTCGGGAGGGGGTGAAACGCGGGATAGAGCGGCGCGGCGAGCTAAAGCCATACCGGCTTGCCCGTCCCGTCAAGCTGGAGGTTACTTTCAAACAGACGGTCAACGCGGAAGTGGTCTCTTACCTGCCGGGCGTGGAGCGGCCCAAGGGCGACACAATCCTATTCACCGGACGAGACGCAATCGAAGTGTCGAAATTCCTGAGCGCCATGATGTTCGTCAACGCTTTCTAGCCGAGAAGGTGCTCCCCAGAAGGAAGCGCTTCGCGAGGGAGTGAGCCGGAATCAATGCGTAAGCAGGGAAGCATTGTACAAAGCGAGAATGCTTCCGTGCTCAGCAGCTCTCTACCAAACCCGGCAGACGTTCTGCGGCATCATGGGCTGACCGCCTTTGCAGCTGAAAGCTTTGCCGAATTCCGGCATGTTGCGCACTACGCCGTTGACGCGGAATTCGAGAGGAGAATGCGGGTCGGTCTGCACCTGCAGCCGCAACTGCTCGGGCCGCGTGCTGCCACACCAGCCCTGGCCGTGGCCGAGGAAGAACTGCTGGATGGGGGTATAGCCGTCCTGCTTCTGGTTCAGATCAACATTCTTCCTTTTGGCGTCGGCGAGGAATGCGATGAAGGCGAGGCGCAGGCCGCCGTTGTCGGCGGTGTTCTCGCCGAGAGTGAGCTTGCCGTTCACTTTGGCGTCGTCGACCGCAACGAAATTGTTGTACTCGTTCACCGTGCAGTCGGCTTTTTCCACGAACTTCTTGGCGTCATCCGCGGTCCACCAGTCGGAGAGATTGCCGCTTCCGTCAAACTGCCGGCCCTGATCGTCGAATCCGTGGGTTAATTCGTGGCCAACGACTCCGCCAATGTCGCCGTAGTTTACGGCGTCCGTCGCCTTGGGGTCGTACAGGGGTGGTTGCATGATACCAGCGGGGAAGTTGATGTCATTCATGCTGGGGTTGTAGTAGGCATTGACGGTGGGCGGAGTCATGCCCCACTCGCCGCGATCGACCGGTTTCCCGATTTTGGCGTCCTGCCGCAGGTTTTCGAAGATGCCGGCACGCTCGGCGTTGCCGTAGGCGTCGCCCCGTTCGACGATCAGCTTGGAATAGTCGCGCCAGTGATCGGGATAGCCGATCTTGTCGGCAATGGCATGAAGTTTGGCCTTGGCGCGGGCCTTGGTTTCGGGGCTCATCCAGTCGAGGGTGTCGATGTCCTCATTCATCGCGTTCTCGATGTCGTGCACCATTTGGAGGGTAGCGGCTTTGCTGGAGGGCGGAAATTCCTGCGCGACGTAGACTTGACCCAGAGCCTCGCCCAGCGCGCCATCGGTGGCCTCGACGCAGCGCTTCCAGCGGGCCCGCTGCTCCGGCTGTCCGGAAAGCTTACGGCCGTAGAAGTCGAACGTTTCCTCGTCCAGAGCTTTGGGCAGAGCAATCGCGTTGGTGGATGTGATCAGCTGCCAGCGTAAGTAGCTTTTGATGGTTTTCAGATCGGTAGCTTCGAACAGAGTATTGAGACCTTTGAAAAAGTCGGGATTGGTGACGTTGATTTCAGTGACGCTGGGGAAACTGGCGTCGGAGAAGAGCCGCGCCCATTCAAGGTTTGGGGTCAGCTTCTGCAGATCGGCGACTCCCATCATGTGGTAAACGTTTTTGGGCTCGCGGCGTGAAGTGATGTCCATCGAGACTTTCGCGAGAGCCGTTTCCAAGTCGAAAATGTTCTTGGCGTCGCTGGCCGCGTCGGCGTCCGACTCACCCAGAAGTTTCAGTGTATTGATGATGTGCTGCATGTACTGTTTGCGGGTAGTCTCAGCGGCGTCGCCGCTGCGGAAGTAATAGTCGCGCTCGGGCAGTCCCAGGCCTCCCTGGTCGGTTATGGCAATCTCTTTGCTGGCGTCTTTGAAATCCTGCTGCACGCCCAAGCCGAGAAAGGCGTTGACATTGATCAACTGGTAATGACCCAAGAGGGCGGGCAGCTCACTCTTGTCCTTGAGGGCCGCGATGCGGTCCAGTTCGGGTTGTAAGGGGCCAAGGCCTTTCTGGTCAATCGCGCTAGTATCCATGCAAGCGGCGTAATAGTCCCCGATCTTCTGCTCGTTGGAAGTGCGGCCGGCGCCACCCGCGGCCGCCTTTTCCAGGATGGTGCGCAGAATGTATTCGTTGTATTCGCTGATGATCTCAAAAGAGCTGAATTCGGAGCGATCGCTGGGGATTGGGTAATACTTGGTGAAGTTTCCGCAGGCATACTGATAGAAATTGACGCAGGGATCCGCAGAAGTATCAATGAAACGCTTGTCCAGGCCGGGGGGAAGAACCGGCGGCTTGTCCTGAGCGGGTACTTTGGATTGCGCTGACACGATCGTCGAGAGCAGGGTACCAATCATAAGGACCATTGTGACCACAACTGGGATTCGTGTTCTCATCGTTTTCCTCTGAGCAAGATTTGGGTTGCGCAAAGTCTACGCATCTTACTGCATCGCACAAGGCTGCGAAATAACTTCCCAGCGAGCTGTGAACCAGGATCGCTGCGGCCGTTCATTCCTAATCGACAGCTTCGCTTCAGCCGTCTCGAGCGGCTTCAGAACAATCGCTCAACCGCGACGCGGAACATATACAGGATGTTTTGTCCCAAGTGGCCGGCTATGCCGAACCATTTCGAGCAGCATACACATAAACACTGCCCCCACGCCTCCGGGGAGGAGCGTGGGGGCCCCGGGTAAACGTTCAGGCGAGGGGTCTCAATCCCGCCTAATCATCTGATCAGCAATACGCAGCCGGGAGATGTAAAGTTCCCCGCTTCCGGTAGTCACTTAGACCCAGGGAACGGAGAAAAGGTTAGCTGGAGGGAAGTCGAGATCGGCAATTGCGAATTCTATCGTTCCCCCTGAAGTTCGGCCGTGGAATGCCGATGAGAATCCCACAACAGTCAGCTCGGGAAAAAGTGAATCGAGGTGTGGCTTGATACCGAAAGAAATGTTGGGCCCAGATGGCGTTCCAGGCGGGAATGCACGCCCTAGCGCGGCCGTGCCGGCCGAGTACCAGATATTCCCGGAGAGACGGCTGGTCACGGTAAAGTTCGGAGAAAGGGTGACCCAGCGCGAGATCGTCAGATACGCCACGGCTTTGCGGGCGAATCCGCAGTTCGATCCGGCATTTTCTGAAATTGTCGACNCTCAGAGCGGTGGAGAAGATGGATCTGCGGGGCGACCAGATGATGAGACTCGCCGACCAGGTTGATCCGTTTTCGTTCGACACCAAGCGTGCCTTCGTGGTGCAAAACGCGTTCCAACACCATGAGGCGAGGATCTACCACGTTCTGCGGACATGCGGAGGGAACAGCCGGATTTTCCAGTCCGTCGAGGAAGCCGAGCGCTGGATCGGAGACGGCCATAAACCCAGGCCTTGACGGAACTCCCGGTTTGGGGTGCTCCGTTATTCCTTTATTCCTTATCCTTGGGCCGCTCGTAGGCCTTCTGCATATATTTGCGCGCTTCCTCGAGGGCTCCGAGGGTGTTGTCGTTGGTCTGCACCGCCTGGCGATATTCGTTGATGGCGCGCTCGCGCTGGCCCGTGACATCGAAAATCTTACCCAGCTGGATGTGGCTCCAGACTTCCGTCCAACGCGGGTCGCCGTCGCCGTTCAGAGACGACCGGTACGAGTTCGCCGCAGACTGATAGTTTCTCTGTAGGAAGAAGACCTCGGCGATACGGTAGTACGCGAGGGAACTGTTCTTGTTCAGGTCAAGCGCCTTGTTGAACTCGGTGAGAGCGCCGGAGAGGTCGCCCTGCAGTTCCAAGGCCTGCCCGCGCAAGATGGAAGCGCGCAGCTTCACGTCGCTGGAGTTGGTGAGGAGATGGTGATCGGGATCGAGAGAGATGCGGCGGGGACGGCCAAAGGTCTCTACCGTAAAGGGTGAACTTGTGCCCACCACCTCGATACGCTTGTCCTCGGTCTTGCCGTCGGTGTCGATGCGCAGATCGACGGGCATGCGGAACAGATCAAGATCCTGAGTAATCTCGCCGGTTACGCGAAAGCCCGGGGCTTTGTCTTCCTTCCCCGGTTGCGTTACGGCGACGCCGCCGAGGCGATAGACCGTGTATTTCGTCTTGAACTCCGGGGCCCCAGTCGAATCGAACCACTGCGAGAAAAACCAGGTTAGCTGGTCGCCGTAATTTTTCTCAGCGACGGCGCGGAAGTCGTCCGTGGTGGCCGACTTTCCCGCGAACTGGGTGAAGAAATCGCGCATGGTCTTCAAGTATTTGTCTTCGCCCATCACCCAGCGCAGCATATGCAGGATCATGGCGCCCTTGTCGGTGGTCAGAGACTGAAATTCAGTGGAGAACATGTCGAGCTTGCCGGTGCTGGAAAGCGGCATTGTGTCATAGGCCAGCGCGCCCACCGACATATCCTTCACCGCCTCCTCGAGGCCTGCCGCGCCCGCGGCGTTCTCCACGTACATCGCTTCGGAATAGCGCGAGAAACCGTCGCTGAGCCACCAATCGTCTTTGGAGGCGGGACTGACCGAGACACCCCACCACTGGTGCGCGACAGCGTCCGCGAGCAGCCGGTAGTTGGTTTTCTCGGTGATCGAACTCGCGCGCAGTCCCGCGATCTCAGGCGCCCAAGCGTAGGGAACCGTGTCGTCAGGCAGTTCGACTACGTTTAGTTTCGAGGAAGGCAGCGGGCCGTAGAGAGTGATGAAGTAGGTGAACTCCTGCACCGCGGTAGTAGTGTAGGCGGGAGCGACCGCCTGGTGGGTGGGCTTAGAGAAGACGTGCAGGTCCATGCCGGCTTCGTCGCTTTTGTATTCCTGAAAAATTCCAGCCACGATGGTGCCGGGGAAACTGGGCCGGTCAGAGACGAAAGTAAAGGTCTTGGTCGGCAGCCCGCTGGAGCTGGGCTTTTTCGACGGCGCGGCTTCGGACACAGTACCCTTTCCGCTACCGATCACGGTCATGTGCGCGGGCAGGGTCACGCTGATAGTCGAGGTGAAACGGTTTATGCCATATCCACTGACGGGAAACCAGCGCCCGGCATAGAGCAGGTAGCTGGTGTCGTCGCCAACGTAGGCCAGCTTGAGACCAGGAACCGGGCTGTCGTCGGCGGTCTCGAGTTGGCCCTCGTATTCGAAGGTCAGAGTCGTAGAGCCGTCCTTGGCCAGGCCGTCGGGCAAGGGAACGCGAATGGTGAAATCCTGCGTGGCACGCTCGGCCGAGAGCGGCTTGTTGTTGGCATCGAGCACCTTGGTCACGCGCAGCCCGTTGTTGAGTTCAAAAACTGCGACGTTGAGGTCCTGCAGCGCGGTGAATTTGACTTTGGCGCGAGCGGAAATCTGGTGGAGATGAGGATCAAGAGTCGCGTCGATCTGATAGTCGTCGACGTGAAGGCGGGCTTTCTCCGCGGCCCAGGTTGGCAAGGCCACAAAAACTAGCGTTAAAAGGACCACGGAAGTCGTTAGCGCGGCCTGCGCGCGCCGAAGCTGAATCAGCATTAAGGAGAATCTCCAGGAAATGGTGGTCCACTTCCTATGATGAAGATTCTGACGCAAAAGATGCTGGGAACACAAGGTTTGGGAGCAGCCAATAGTGGGTCAGTTTGGGTGTCATCCTGAGCAAGCGCTCTTTGCGTAGCGAAGGATCTGAGCGAGCCGCGCCACGCGTCGCGTTCTTTGCGACGCAACAATCGCGCGTTGGGCTCGCTTCCTTATCAAACTGACCCACAACCGAGCAGCTCCTAGCTCTTAGCTAATCCAGCGCCTGCAAGGCGAAGAATGATTTCGGCCGCGCGATCGGCCGGGTGCGACGGCGCTCCGGATGCCGCGTTTGGAGTTTGCAGGCGGGCTTTGACACCGGCCAGCCCTTCGAGCATGTGGTCGCGCGGCGCGCCGTCGGGCAGGATTTTCTTGATCCGGGCGACGATGTTTGGCGCGGTGAAATCGCGTTGCACCAGCTCGGGGACAACTTCCTCCCCGGCAATCAGATTGACCATCGCGAAGTGAGGGATTTTCACTCGCGGCTTGCCCAGCAGATAGGTCAGCGGCGAAACCCGGTAGACCATCACAAACGGAGTACTCATCGCGGCCGCTTCCACCGTGGCGGTGCCGCTGGCGATGATCCCGGCGCGCGTGTGGTGGAGTGCAGGGAGGGCATCAGGAACGAGTTTGATTTCTTGTGCTCCGATTTGAGACTGCAGGAAGCTGCGGTCGAGCGTGGGCGCAACCGGAAGCAGAAATTCGTAATCACGGCCGAGCAGCATCGCGGCTTCGAGGATCGTGGGCAGGTTCATGCGGACTTCTTTCACGCGGCTGCCGGGCATGAGGCTGATCCAGAGCTTGGCGGGATCGAGCTGGAATTGCGTGGCGTAGTCGTTGCGCTCAATTGCCGGTTGCGGAAGTTCTGCCAGCGGATGGCCGACGAAGGTCGCGTCGACGCCGCGCTCACGATAGAACTGCTCTTCGAACGGGAAGATCACCAGCGCTTTGTCGATGTATTTGCGCAGGAGGCGGACGCGTTCCTGACGCCAGGCCCAGAATTGCGGTGCGACGTAATAGACGGTGGGGATGCCGCGTTTTTTCATCTCGCGGGCTACGCGCCAGTTGAAGGCTGGGGAGTCGATGACGATGGCGAGATCGGGTTTGCGCTTGTCGGCTTCAGCGATCAGGCGATGAAACAGCCCGTAGATTCTCGGCAGGTGACTGAGGATTTCAGTGATGCCGACCACGGCGAGGTCTTTCGCGTCGACGACGGTGTCGCAGCCCGCGGCACGCATGCGATCGCCACCCACGCCGAAGAAGGTTAGGTTTGAGGCGGCAGCAGTGGTAATAGCCGCCGAGCTTCGCTCGGTACGGACGGGCGAGGCGCCCGTCCCCACATGGGCAGTGGCGGCGCGGCATAGGGCTTCGATCAGCTGCGCGCCGTACATTTCACCCGAGGCTTCTCCTGCGGAGATGAGAATGTTCACGGTGAGGTCCCTCGCGCAACTCGGGATTTCGGCAGCGGGCTCCCGGTATGCTCACGCCCGCTACGCGCCTCAACTTCGCCAGCAGAGATCAGATTACGCACGGGAGCATTGTAAAGCGCGGAACGGCTTGCGGATTTCAGCACCACCACCCCGGGGAAAATCAGTCGATGCGACGTTCGCTATCAGCCGCTCGCGCGCGCAACCAGGAAAATCGCCAAGCCATAGAAGACGAACATGAGGGCCAGATAGAGCTTGGCGCGCGGGCCGGAATTCGCAAATTCCTTCCAGGCGAAAATTCCCCATAGTGCTGCAACCATGGGAGCGGATTGGCCAATCGCGTAGGAGATGGCGACGCCAGTGAAGTTGGCAGCGACAAGATTGAAAACCGTACCGACGCCCCAGATGAATCCTCCGAGCAGACCAAGCAGATGCCCCGAGGCCGGTCCGCGGAAAAACCCGCTGAAGCTCACCGGCTCACCCACGAGCGGATGTTTCATGAAGTAGATGTTCCAGATGAAGCAGGAAAGCAGTGCGCCGAGCGTAAGAAATACGGCAGCGCTGTAGGGGCCCAGGGCTTGGCCGCGCGTCATGGCGTGCGTCATGAATGGCGCCCAGAGGCCCATCAGAATTCCGGACACGACGCAAGTGATCAGGCTTTTTCTTGAAACCGAACGGCCCGCGGTCGCGAGACTGCCATAAGCCTTGCCGTCGAGAATCACCGCGATGACGGCGCAGGCCACGCCGAGCGCAAGCAACACCGCGTTGCCCTTTGGCTGTTGCACGTAGCTCAGCACGACGCCGACTACAAGCGCGATCCCGATGGAAATGGGGAACGCGACCGCTAGCCCGGCCATATCAATGGCGGCGACGAGCAGGAGATTCGCAAGATTGAACAGCGCACCGCCGACGAGAGCGTTCACGACATTGGAAACGCCAGCCGCGTGAATATTGTTGATCAGGCTGGAGGCATCGTGGCCGGTGCTTCCCATGGTGTGGCCGAGAATGAGGGAGATCAGAAAAATGCCGATGGCGTAGTCCCAATAAAACAGCTCAAAGCGATAGTTCTTCACACCCTTGAATGTGTTGGCCCACGATCCCCAGCAGATGGCGCTGGTAATCATCATGATCAGCGCAACCGCTAGACTGTGCGGCGTGAACATGGTCCCTCCTCGTATTGAGCGGCGACGTAGACTAGCGTCGCAGCGGAAAGGGTGTCAAGGGCAAACTGCGATAAGGAGGTAGCGGGCTTTCCCAGCCATTGAGATTACGGCAGACACTGCATTTCTTGTTTTTCTGCCGGGGAGTAAAATAACTCCACCGTCTGGTCCGCCTCTTCGTTTTTGTCATTCCCGAGGTGCACTGTGACTCAAGGATCCCCCCGCGAGAGCTGGCTCAACCAGTACCTGGAATTTCGTTGCCCGGATTGCGGCAGCAACGTGGGTTTTCGCTCCCGTCGCCGCGCGTTTTTCGAGCGCTATGTTCTGCCCTTGTTTCTGCTTCGGCCCGTGCGCTGCGGCGAATGCTTCCGCCGGGATTATCGGCTGATTTTCACGCCCGTGCGGGAGAGGTTGTCGGACACGGGTCTAAGCGTTCGCTCCGCCAAGCCGCCAGCCGGGTCCACACGTAACGTTGCGTAGCTTCGGGCAGCGCCGTTATACTGCAAGTTAGTCAGCCGACGGAAGGCTGGCGCGATCGAGAGAGGTCGCAACAGGCAAGATCTCGACAAGAAAGATCTGCAAAAGAGAGTTTTAGGATCTGCAAGTCAAGATCTGCAGGTAAAGATCCCGCCCGCCGGGCAGTAGTCAGGTTGCGGTCTTAGAGGAGGCCGTCTTCAGCAGTAGTGAGGACCGAATCCGGGCCAGCCAAGCCAGGGTTGCAGTGGCCGGGCGGAGTATTGCTTCGCAAGCGACATCTTCTGGCAAGTTCACCTGGGCCAGCCGGGCTGCAGAGAGTCTCTTCGCGGTGCTGTTTCCTTCCGATTGCCGCATTTGCGGCGCGCCCCTGGTCAGGATTTCGCGGCTTCCGGTTTGCCAAGGCTGCCTGGAACAGATGCTGCCGCTGCGCGGCCAAACGTGCTCCATTTGCGGGGAGCGCGTGCTCTCCGCTTACGCTCGTTCCGAGTCCGGGGAGCCGCTAGTTTGTCCGGTTTGCCGACGCATTCAACTGCCCTTCACCAAGGCTGTTGCTTACGGCAGCTACGAGGGCGGATTGCGTGAGCTGATCCACCTGCTGAAGTATGGCGGCGTGCCTCCGGCGGCCGGCGTTCTCGGACGCATGCTGAGCGAAGCGATCGCGGCGCTGGAACCGAGGCTTGGACCGCAGCCGGTCGCGGTGATTCCGGTGCCGCTGCACAAGAGCAAGCGCCGCCAGCGCGGATTCAACCAGGCGGAACTGATCGCGCGCGCGGCGTTGAAGCTTCAACCTGCGCCGGGACGACTGGTCCTCGCGAACGAAGTCTTGCAGCGGCAGCGCGAGACGCAGTCGCAAATCGGCTTGACGAACCATCAGCGGCGGGAGAACATGCGCGGGGCGTTCGCCGTGGTGCGACCCGGTGAAGTCAACGCCCGCGAAGTTCTTTTGGTGGATGATGTCTATACCACCGGAACGACGGTCTCGGAGTGTGCGCGAGTGCTGCGCCGGGCAGGAGCCAGCCGCGTCTGGGTCGCCACGGTTGCCCGCACGCTGAAGCTGGCGACTCGACATGCCGTGATCGAGGGAGACGGAGATTTCAGAGTTCCAGAGTTTCAAGGGTTCGAAGGTAAGCGCTACGTGTCCGTTGGGTCTTGAAATCTTGAAACGTTAAACTGGAATTGAGTTGTATGCCACACCGAATCGAACACGAGACAGGGCCACCGGGCCACCACGCCGCCGGGCCATTTGCGCTGGCGGGCATGCATCGTGATGGCAACGGACAACCCCTGCTGGCTCCGGTGCTGGTGCTGAACGCCTCCTACGAGCCCATCAACGTGTGCGCCGCGCGTCGCGCGCTCGTACTGGTGCTCAAGGGCGTGGCCATGACCGAAGAGGAGAACGGCCACTTCCTGCACGCGGCGCGCTTCGCCATGCGCGTACCCTCGGTGATCCGCCTGCTCGAATATCGCCGTATCCCGCACCAGAGCCGCGCACTCTCGCGGAAGAACATCCTGCTGCGCGACCGCAACAGCTGCCAGTACTGCGGGGAGGTGTTGCCCTCGAGCGAACTGACGCTGGACCACGTGGTTCCGCGCTCGCGGGGAGGCTCGTCTACCTGGGAAAACCTGGTCGCCTGCTGCCATCCCTGCAACCGCCGCAAGGGCAATCAACTTCCGGGCGAGGCGGGCATGCGGCTGATGCGNCGAGCCGCGCGCCTTCAATCTCCACACCAGCCGCCACATCATGCGCCTGATGGGGCGCAGCGATGATAAGTGGAGAAAGTATCTGTTTTACTAGCCGTCAGCTAACAGCCGCCAGCCTTCAGCAAAACCGGGTGCTCGGATTCGGACCTTGAGTTCTGTCGTCCCGAGAGAAGCGAGGGATCTGAGGTTTGGCTAGCGGCTGACAATCCCCCTCACATTAGCCATTTCTCTTCGTCTAATTCTCTATGACACCATCTTTGCGGAAGTTTGCGACCGCTGGCTGGCCGATTCTGATCGCGACCTGCTTGCTGCTCACGTGTTGGCCCGGCCTGGTGGCTGCGCAGCAACCTCCAGGTTTTCACACCACGACCGATTGGGATATCAAACCCTCGTTCAAGTACGACGTCCTGTGCGCGCTTAACTTCCTGAGCGGCGATCCTTACTATCTCGAGTACTACAAATCCGACTACGACCGGCTCTCCAGCCATTTGCGGCCGGAAGAGCGGGCGGCCTTTGCCAGCCTGAAGCGCCGCATCAAGGATCAGGAGGGCGGCATCATCTCGGCGCAGATGGCCCTCTATTTTTCTGCCACCGACGCGGAATCGCTCGACGATCTGATTCGCGTGGCGAAAGACAGCTCCGCCATGCAGCGCAACCTGCAGGCCACACCGTACTACAACGATCATAGCTGGAAGATATATGACGAAAGCCGGCCCGATCTCGAGGCCGCCTTCAATGCGCTGAAGCGCATCCATTTCCAGGACGATTGGGAGAAACACGCAAAGCCTGCCGTCGAGCAATCGCTGGCCGCCATCGCCAAAGATCTGCCCAGGTACAACGTCATTCCCGCGGTGGAGTCCGTGCTCGGCGCGCCGCGCCCCTCGAACAAGATCACGATCTACATGCTTTACTACTCGCAGCCCCACGGCATCAAGATCACCGGCACGCGCTTCCTGACGCACTATTTATATCCCTTCCGCATCGTTCTGCGGAATGCCATCCACGAGATGATGCATCCCCCTTATGACCTGGCGAACGATGCCGGTCTGCGCGCGGCTCTGCAGTCCCTGCGTTCTGACACGTTTCTGATGGACAAAGTGGAACACCACAATCCGTCATACGGCTACAACACGCTGGAGGGCCTGGAGGAGGAGGATTGCGTGCAAGCGCTGGAGCAGATTATCGCGGAGCGGTTTGGGATGGGCGGGAACCCGCACCGCTACTGGCAGACCCAGGACGACGGCATTCACGTGCTGGCCGTGGCTCTCTACACTCTCATGAAGCAACTTGGCTTCCCCGACCACGACGAGAGCTTCGCTGCATTTCTCAAGCGCATGATCGAGTCCGGCACTCTGTCGAACGGGCACATTGCGGAGATGAATCGGGCGTTCTTTGCGCAGTAAAAACGTTCTCGGTTGGACTGCGCGCATCAGAGTAGTTTAGTTATTTGTGTATTCGTTGCTTGTCATCCTGAGCTGCGTTTTTTGCGGCGAAGGATCTGTGGAACTTGCTCACCAGATGCATAGGTCCCCGTTCGACTCCCCCTCGCTGTGCTCGGAGTTCGCTCAGGGCAGGCTTTCGGCCCGCAAAGAACGCGGTCCTCAGGANTGACAAGAAGGAACGGTACAAGATACTTCCTAACACGCCGCGATTGGGCGACGCTGCTCTCTACTTCTGCGGCGCATTCGGGCTCTGATCGTTCGGCTTCTTCTGATCGGGCTTGGGCGCGCCTGGATTCGGCAGTTCTTTCCCTTGATAAATGATCTTCACGTTCGATCCGAAGCGCTTGTAGTCTTCGTACTTCACGATCTCGCGGATGTGAATATCTCCCATCTTGAAGTGCAGTTCATCGTCGGCGCGGGTGTAGGTGGGAAACCAGTATTGTCCGTCGATCTGCTGCCGCCAGGTGGTGAACTTGGGATACAGGTGTTCGTCCTTACCTCTCTTCGAGGCCACAATGTCGGGAACGCCCTTGCCGTAGGTCTTGACAATTTGGAAATCATGGTCGTCGACCCAGATGCGCCCCTGGAAATAGCGCTTCTTGCCCTCAATCTTCTTTGGGGCGATGTCGAAGACGTAACAATGGAGCTCGTCTTCTTGTTGCTGACCAACGTAGAGAATGTTGTACTCGGGTATCTCATCGGAGGTAAGCACGAAAGGGAGGCGGTGGCGGATGTCCTCGAAGTCGCCCTGATCCATGGAAAGGCCGCCCTGCTCCAACGTCGATTGCGGCGCGAACACCACGTTCTCCGTGCGCTTGCCCTTGTCGTCGAAGATCACGTCGAACACTTCGTGATACTCACCGGTGATGGTGCTGCCATCTACAGTCTCCACTTTCACGTCCTGGCGGTAGGTGTACTGATCGCGGGCTTCTTTGAACTCCTTTTCCTTGGTCGCGAACTTCTGAATGATTTCCTCAGGCGTGATTCCGTTTGGCTGAGTGTTTTCGAGCGGACCCTCCTGAGCGACCGAGGGCAAAGAAACAAGCACACAAGCTACGACTGAGAACAAAAACGAAATACGGCTAGACCCCAGCTTCATGTTTTTTATTTTACTCGGATTCGGGAGCGTCGCGCAGGGACTGCCTTGCCGTCACAGGGAGGTTGCCGTACGGCTTGCGGAAGAGGCTTCTCGTGGCATGCGTTACCGATCGCAGACGTGATCTTTCCGCTCTGCCACTGTCCAACCCGCACCGCGGCGCCCCGTCCCTCCAACCCCTCTCCGCTCAGCGAGGCCGGAGGGTCGGGCGCTGCAGTTCTGCCACTTACTTGGATGCGGAGGAGCGGAATGGGTTGCCGCGAGGACATGGTTGCCAGATAGCCAATGCGGTTTGTCATCCTGCGCGGCGTTCTGTGCCGCGAAGGACCTATGCAACTCACCTGCAGCGTCGATACCCCGAGCTTGCCCTGAGCTTGCCGAAGGGGCAGGCTCTTACGCCTGCGAAGAACGCGGGCCTCAGGATGACAAGGCTAGGAGTGGAAACCAAATGCCAAGAGCCAGGAGCTAGAAGGTAAGAGCTTTCCCCTGCTACACTTTTCCGTTTGCCGAGGAGGTGCTCTCATGCGCCGTCTTCTCCGTTTCATGAACGTGGTTCGCCGTAGACCCCCTGTCATTCCGAACCGGCGCGCAGCGGCGGTGAGGAACCTGCTTTTCACTTTGACCGTAGTCGTCGCGGCCGCGCTTGCCTCCGCCCAGGCCAAGCATCCGTTCACTTTTGAAGACATGATGCAGCTGAAGCGCGTGGGCGAACCCCAGGTCTCGCCCGACGGCAAGTGGGTGATCTTCAGCGTGACCGATGTCGATCTGGAGGCGAACACGAGAACGCCGCATATGTGGATTGTGCCGCTAAATGCCAAACCCCAAGGTCCCTCGACTGCAACGCTCGGGATGACAGGGGAGCGGGAGATCATCGCCGATCAGGACGCCGACCGTCCGCGCTGGGCGCCGGATGGGAAGCGCTTCGCATTTCTGTCGACCAAAGAAGGCGGATCGCAGGTGTGGATTGCCGATTTTGACTCCACGGCTGGAGCCGTGACCCGCGTCCACAAACTCACGGACATCGTGACGGAAGCGGGTGGCGAGCTGTGGTCGCCGGATGGCAAAAACATTCTGTTCGTCTCCGACGTCTATCCCGCATGCGATATTTCGCCCTCGGAAGAACTTATCTGCAACGAACAAAAGGTGAGAGAAGCCGAACGCTCGAAAGTCAAAGCCCTGGTCTTCGACCACCTGCTCTATCGGCATTGGAACGCGTACAAAGAGGGCAAGCGCAGCCACATCTTCGTGGTGCCCGTCGATGCTTGTGTGGGGACAGCCGCCTCGGCTGTCCGGCCCGGCGAAGCCGGGCAGCGCTCTTCC
>OCOJ01035564.1_pt5 | contig 38955 bp, 46 predicted proteins | sample 1539251 | NCBI WGS metagenome assembly OCOJ01 (sample SAMN01911457, study PRJEB22624) | soil metagenome | biome: Soil | place: Malaysia | collected 2012-04-30 | depth RA_metagenome m
CGTACGCGAGCCTCCTCCTGACGAACCACGCCCTTCCGCTCTCGTTCTCACCCTATGCCGCGACGGGAATCCTCTACCCGCAGGCTTCGACCGTCTGGTTCGCGTCCGGCCAGGCGATCTTCGGTCTTCCCCCGGCGAGGACCCCTCTCCTCGTGACGCCCCTCTTCCTCGGGCTCGCGCCGCTCGCGGGGTTCGTGTTCGGCCAGAGGATGGTCGGAACGGACCGGGCCGGCCTCGCGGTGGCCCTCGTGCTGGCGTGGGTCGGGACCGGGACGAGGGGGATCGTCTATGGGAGCAACGACTTCGTCCTGGCCTTCCCCCTGGTCCTGGTCCTCGCGGGCCAGTCCCGGATCTGGTTCGACGCTCGTCTCCCCGTCTTTCCGGACGTCGCCGCGTTCGGCGTCCTGTGCGGCTATTCGGCGGTGATCAACCCCGTGGGAGCGGAGTGGCTGCTCCTCGCCCTTCCCATGGGCGCCCTCCTCGTGCGGCCCGGGCTGTTCGGCCGGGCGCGCGCCTGGTTCGGCCGTTGGGCGCTCTCGGTCGCCGTCGCTCTCGTGGCGGTCGTGCCGACGCTCTACGTTCTCGCCGTCGGGCGGTCGAGCCCGGGGTTCGTGCCGGGATCGACCGGGGCGGTCGCGGGAAGCCGGACCGGGATCACCGAGGCGCAGTTCCTCGGGGCGATCGACCCCTTCCTCTTCGGGAACGGGGACACCGGCCTCTCGACCCTGCCCGCTCTCCGGCTCGAGCTCGCGGTGCTGATCGCCCTCGGGCTCGCGGTGGTCCTGGTCGTGCGTCGGGACTCGGCGGTCGGACGGTACCTCGAGCCGCTCCGCCCCTTCGTCGCCGCGGGGGTGGTCTCCCTCGTGGTGATTCTCGGCGTCGTCTGGGCGGCCAGTACGGGCTCGGGCGCGGCGCTCGCGGTCTCGCATCTCACGAGCGCGAGCGAGCTCTCGGCCTGGCTCTTCACGCTCTACGGGGTCCTCGCGGCGATCCCGCTCGCGCTCGCGCTCGAGCGGTTCGTGGGATGGGTCCGCCGGGCCGAGCAGGCGACCCCCCCTCGCAGCGAACCCGACCGACGGCGACGACCCCGGGCGGCGCTCCCCGCCTACCGCGCGGTCGTCCCGATGGTCGTTGCCCTCGTGATCGTCGTGCCGGGCGTCGTCCTCACGCCGACCGAGCTCCCCCCGACGTTGACGCGCATCTACGACGATTTCGGGAACGTCAGCGCCGCGGACTTCGACCTTCTCAGCTTCTCGGAGGGGTTTTTCGCCGGCAACGGAAGCTGGGGGGCGAGGGTCCTCGTCGCCCCGGGAAGCGCCGGCGAATTCCTTCCCGGGTACTGTTCCCACATCGTCCTCCTCTATCCGATGGTCCCCGGATGGAGGACGGTGAACGCGTCGTACGAGCTCCTCATCCGTGACCTTCCGAACGCGACGCTCGGTCCCGTGGACCGGGCCGCGCTCACGACGCTGAACGTCAGCTACGTTGTGGTGACCGGGAACAACACGCGACTCTTCTGGGCGTTCTCGCCCACCCCGTTCCTAGAGCATCCGGCGAACTTCGTCGAGGTATTCCACGAGGCGGACGCCTACCTCTTCGCGTACCTCACCCCGTTCCCCGAGGCAGCCCCGGCGGGCGGCACTGCGGGGACCGGGGCGGTCGGCGCGCCTAGATGAACTCGTCCAGGACCGACTCGCGGCCCTTGAGGCCCGCGGGCTGGTGGACGAGCGGGCCGACCTGGAGCACTTCCTCCATGTCCTCGTAGGTGGGCCGGTCGACCGAGTAGAACAGGCCGATGGGGATCTTGTCGCCCCATTCGAGCGAACGCTGGAACGCGGCCGAGAGGTCGCTCGGGTTGTGTCCCGAGCTCTCGAGCTTGTAGACGCGCTGCCGGAAGAAGTCGAACGTGTTGACCTTGTTGTACGTCACGCACGGCGAGAAGACGTCGATGAACGAGAATCCCTTGTGCTGGATGCCGCCGGCCACGAGGTCGGTGAGGTGCTTCACGTCCCCCGAGAATCCCCGGGCGACGTACGTCGCGCCGCTCGCAAGCGCCAGGGCGATCGGGTCGAGGGGGTACTCGATCACGCCGGTCGGGGTCGACTTCGTCTTCTGACCGAGGGTCGAGGTCGGGCTCGCCTGGCCCGTCGTGAGCCCGTAGATCTGGTTGTCCATGGTGACGTAGGTGAGCTTCACGTTCCGGCGCATGGCGTGGATGAAGTGGCCCGCGCCGATCCCGAATCCGTCCCCATCGCCCCCGGTCGCGATGACCGTGAGCTCGTGGTTGCCCCACCGGATCCCTTCGGCGAGCGGGATCGACCGTCCGTGGATCCCGTGGAACCCGTACGAAGAGAGGAAGTGGGGAAGGTTCGACGAGCAACCGATCCCCGACACGATGACGACGTCCTTGCTCGGGATCTTGAGTCGCTTCAGCGCCATCTCGACCGAGGCGACGACCCCGTAATCCCCGCAGCCGGGACACCAGGTCGGCTTGATCTGGGACTTCCCGACGATGGGGAACTGCGGTGTCGTGGGAGCGACGATCGGAGCGACCGCGCTGTCCGCCATGGTCAGAGCACCTCCTCGGCGCGCTCGACGATCTGGTGCGGGTAGAAAGGCTCTCCGTCGTACTTCAGGAACCGGAACGGGAACTCGACCCCCATCTCGCCCCGGAGGAGGAGCCCGAACTGGCCGGAGTAGTTCCCCTCAACGAGCAGGGTCTTGTGCGTTCGGGCGAACGCCGACCGCACGACGTCCGGGTCGAGCGGGTAGAGTCCCGGGAACCTCAACAGGTTGGTCTTCTTGCCGTTCTCCTCGAGGAGCTTCATCGCGTCCCGGACGGCCCCGACCGTGGACCCCCAGGCGACGAACGTGAGCGGGGCGTCGGCGGGACCTTCCCACACCGGCGCCGGCAGGTCCTTCGCGAGTCCCTTCAGCTTGCGCATCCGCTTCTCCATCATCTTCACGCGGACGGCGGTCGCGTTCGGTGTTCCCGCGAGAATGTCCGACACGTCGTGCCCGAACTCGTCGTGCTCGTCCGAGAGCGCGATGTGGTTGAGGCCGGCCTGGCCGGGGAACGCTCGCGGCGAGACGCCGGACTCGGTGTCGAGGTACCGGCGGTAGTCGTGGCCGTTCGGCTCAACCGTGAAGAGCGACGGGACCGGGACGTTGAGGTCGATCTTCGAGCGGTCGACCCCCTCCATCGCTTCGGCGAGGTGGAAATCGGTGAGCACGAGCACCGGCGTCTGATACTTCTCGGCCAGCTCGAACGCCGTGACGGTGAGCCGGTAGGCTTCGACCGGGTCCGAGGGAGCGAGGACGGCCCTCGGCCACTCGCCCTGGCCCGCCCCCATCAGGAGGTTGAGGTCGCCCTGCTCCGTCTTCGTGGGAAGACCGGTCGACGGTCCCGCGCGCGCTGCATCGACGACGACCACGGGGACCTCGGCCATCCCGGCCATTCCGAGCGCCTCGGTCATGAGCGCGAACCCGCCCCCGCTGCTCGCGGTCATCGAGCGCACGCCGGCGTACGACGCCCCGATCGCCATGTTCATCGACGCGAGCTCGTCCTCCGACTGCTTCACGACGACCCCGAGCGCACGCGAATGCGCCGCCAGCCAGTGCATGATCGAGGTCGCCGGGGTCATCGGATACTGGACCAGGAACTTGCAACCGGCCGCCGCCGCCCCGAGGGCGATCGCCTGGTTCCCCGTCATGAGGAGCTTCGGTTGACCCTGCTTCGCGAGGGCGCGGGGATGGCTCAGCCCCTTTCCTTCGGCGAACCGGTAGCCGTCCGCGCACGCGTTCGTGTTCCAGGAGACGACGTCGCCCGCCTTCCTTCCGAACGAATCGGCGAGGACCTTCTGGACGATGTCGAGGGGGATCCCCGCGAGATAGGCGCTCGCGCCGATCCCGGCCGCGTTCTGGAGGACGGACTGGCTCGTGTACTTCCGCGCGATCTCGAGGGTCGGGATGGCGAGCAGCTGGATGCCGGCCGGAACGTCCGTGGTGGCCAGGGGGAACTTTTCGGGGTCGAAGACGACGGTCCCGTGCTGGCGGAGGATGTGCGCGTGAAGGTCGACCGTCTGGCGGTCGAGCGCGTAGAGGATGTCGGCGTGGTCCCCCTGGGAGTGGACCGGGACCTCGGAGGCGCGCGAATGGTACCAGACGTGGCCCCCGCGAATCACCGATTGATAGGCGTTCAGTCCGAAGACGTGGAGGCCCATCCGAGAGAAGCTGCGGGAGATCGACTCCCCGATCGAAGCGATACCGTCGCCGGCCTGACCGCCGGCGCGGACGGCAATCTCCTTCATGCAGAGTTCGAGGGAAGTTCCGTATTAATCGATTCTGTCAACCAGAGATTCCATAACTCTTAGAGGCGGGGCCGGCTGGGGGGAGGCGGTGTCCGCCCGAGTGACGGTGCTCCTCTTCGCGACCGCCCGCCAAGCTGCGGGAACCGGTCGCCTTCGCTGGCCCGTGCCCCCGGCCGGGCTCTCCGCGCGGTCGTTGGTCCGATCCCTGGGAGAGCGATTCCCGAAGCTCGAGCCGGTGATGCGCACGAGCCGGTTCGTGCTGAACGGAAGCTATCTCACCGGCCTCGCTCGCCGCGTGCGGCCGGGAGACGAATTCGCGGTGCATCCCCCGTACGGAGGGGGGTAGCGGTGAGCGTACGCCTGACCCGAGGGAGGCTTTCGATGGCTCAGGCGGTCCGGGAGCTCGAGGGCCCGGGCCTCGGCGGTGTCGTGGTCTTTGCGGGCCGGGTTCGGCCCGACCGCACCCGGTCGGGACGCGTGGAGCGGCTCGACTATGAAGCTCATCGGGCGCTCGCGGTGGCCGCGCTTCGAGAGCTCGAGACCATCGCCCGACGGCGCTACGGCGCGGAGAGGGTCGTGCTCTGGCACCGTCTCGGCGCCGTCCCGGTCGACGAGGTTTCCGTGATCGCCGGCGCCGCGACCGGGCATCGCGCGGCGGCGTTCGACGCCGCCCGGTACCTCATCGAGCAGCTCAAGGCGACGGTCCCGATCTGGAAGGGGGAGCGATCACGACCCTCGCGTCCGCGGCGACGACGCCCTGTCGGTCGGGGAGGACGATCAGCGGGTTGATGTCGAGCTCCTGGACGGCGGGGACCTCCATCGCGAGCTGAGAGACCCGTTCGATCACTTCGGTCAGTCCCTCGATGTCGCTCGGCGGCTCGCCCCGCACTCCGCGCAGGATCGGGAACGCCTTCACCGACTGCACCATGTGGAGGGCGCCGAGGGGGCGGATCGGAGCGAGGCGGAACGTGACGTCGCGCATGACCTCGACGTAGATCCCCCCGAGCCCGAACGCGAGCACGGGCCCGAAGTACGGGTCCCGCTGGACCCCGACCAGGACCTCCTTTCCCTCCTGGATCTCGACCTCGACGTCGAACCCCTCGATGCGGGCGGTGGGCGCCTTCTCCCGGAGCGAGCCCTGCATCGCCTCCCACGCCGACCGGAGCGAGGAGAGGTCGTGGATCCCGAGGGCGACCCCGCCGACGTCCGTCTTGTGCGAGAGGTCCGGGGAGACGACCTTGAGGACGACGGGGTAGCCGAGCTGCGCGGCCGCGTCCGTGGCCTGGTCGAACGTCCGGACGAACCGAACGTCCGGGAACCGGATGCCGTACGCGACGAGGAGCGCCCGCGCTTCGCTATCGGAGAGCACGGACGTACCGGCGGCGTGCGCCCGGTGGATGACCGCCCGCACGGCTTCGTGATCGACCGTGAACAATCGGACGGAGGTCTTGGGCCGGGTCCGCCACGCGTGGTACTTCGCGAGCGCTCCCAGGCCCTGGGCGGCCTCCTCGGGGAACGTGAACGTCGGGACCCCGTTCTCCTCGAGCAGGGAGACTTCGCGCGAGAGGTCGTTGACGCCGAAGAGGCAGGCGGCGATCGGCTTCGCCGTCGTCGCCTTCGCGGCGAGGATGGCCCGCGCGACCGACTCCCCGGTCATGGTCGATGTCGGGGTGGTGATCACGAGCGCGCCGTCCATCTCGGGACCTTCGAGAAGCTTCGAGAGGATCTCGCGGTAGTGGTCCGCGCCCGCGTCCGCGGTCATGTCGAGCGGGTTCGCGATCGAAGCCGAGGGCGAGAGGCGAGGGACGAGCGCGTCGTGCACCGCGGGCGCGAGCGGAGGGAGCTCGAGACCGTGTCGGACGGCGGCATCGGCGGCCACGATCCCGGGTCCGCCCGAGTTCGTGAGGATCATCAGTCGGGGCCCCTCCAGGTCGAGACCCGAAGCGAAGATCTTCGCCGTGCGGAAGAGCTCGCCGAGCGTCTCGACGCGGAAGACCCCTGCCTGGGCGAACAGCGAGTCGTAGAGCTGGTCTCGGCCGGACTGCGCGAGGGAACCCGTGTGACTCTTCGCCGCGCGCTCCCCGGCGGGAGTGCGACCGCCCTTGATGATGAGCACCGGCTTCTTTTCCGTGACCTCGCGGGCCGTCTCGAGGAACTTCCGGCCATCGACCAGTCCTTCGAGGTACAGCAAGATCACCTTGGTCGCGTCGTCCCGGCCGAGCGACTCGAGGAGGTCGTTCTCGTCGATCCCGGCCCGATTCCCCACCGAGACGAACCGGGAAAAGCCGAGTCGCTCCGTGATGCCGTACGCGAGGATCCCGGCGCACAGCGCCCCGCTCTGCGAGACGAAGGCGATGTTGCCCCGGGGAGGAAGCGTCGCGCTGAACGTCGAGTTGAGGCTGACGTCGGGAGCCGTGTTGATGATGCCGAAGCAGTTGGGGCCGACGATCGACATGCGATACCTCGCGGCCCGTCGGACGACCTCCGCTTCCAGGGCGGCCCCGGCCTCCCCCAGCTCGCGGAACCCCGCAGAGATGATGACCGCCCCGCGCGAGCCGGCCTTTCCGAGCTGGTCGATGGTGTCGGGCACCGTCGCCGCGGGGACGATGACGACCCCGAGGTCGGGCGTCTCGGGAAGTTCCTCGATGCTCGGGTAGCACCGCACGCCGGAGACGCTCTTCGACGAAGGGTTCACGGGGTAGACGACGCCCTTGAACCCCGCTTCAAGGATGTTGCGGAAGAGGTAGGTCCCGACCTTTCCGGGCTTGTTCGAGGCGCCGATGACCGCGACCGACGAAGGTCGAAACAGCTCGTCCAGGTCCTCGGACTGTCCGCGAGTCACGTCCACCTCGATGACTTCGGTTCGTCGGACGGCGGTCCGTTATATATCCACGCCCCCGTGAGACAGCGCATGACCGCCGGTGGAGGGTCGGAACCTCGTTCTTCGCCGACCCCGACCTCGTCTCCCCCCGGGGGCCGGCCGGCGGCGCGGGGTCTCCTCTCGCGGATGGACAAAGGGGGGATCCGCTACGTCGTGGCCGTGGGGAGCGGGAAGGGCGGCGTCGGGAAATCCTCCGTGACCGCTCTCCTGGCGGCCGAACTCGCCCGCCGGGGGAAGCGGGTGGGGATCCTGGACGCGGACATCACCGGACCATCGATCCCGAAGGTCCTCGGGCTCACCGGCCCGCTTGTCGACCGGGGGGAGGGAATCGAGCCTGCCGGGACCACGTCCGGGATCTCGGTGGTCTCCTCGCAGTTCATGGTCGAGGACGAACAAACCCCGGTGATCTGGCGGGGTCCGCTCGTGACCCGGCTCATCACGCAGTTCTTCGGGAGCGTCCACTGGGGCGACCTCGACTATCTTCTCATCGACATGCCCCCGGGGACGAGCGACGTCCCGCTCACGGTCTTCCAGACGATCCCGATCGACGGGATGGTGTTCGTCCTCACCCCGCAGGACCTCGCGGCGCTGATCGTGAAGAAGGCGATGAACATGGCCCGCGACCTCCATGTCCCCCTCCTCGGGGTCGTCGAGAACATGAGCTGGATCGTCTGCCCGCATTGCCACGAGCGGATCGACCTCTTCGGCCCGAGCCGGGTCGACAAGGTCGCGAAGGAGTACGGGATCCCGGTCCTCGGCAGCCTTCCCGTCCTCCCTCCGGTCTCGGAGCTCTCGGACGCCGGCCGTCTCGAGGAGGTCGCGGCCCCCGAGGTCCAGTCTCTCGCCGACTCGTTCTCGAAAGCCGTCGAGGACGCTACGAAGAACCGGGTGACGATGCTCTAATCGCCCGGAGCTCCGAGAACCGGACGACCTCGCTCGGAAGCCCGCGCCGTGCGAGCGCGGAACGGAGCCCCTCGAGGTGGGCGTCTCCGACCACCGCCGCCACGCGACCGAATCCCTGCTGCCGGAGCTTTGCGATCCGGTCCGCCATGTGCTCGTTCCGGTCGTCGAGGAGGACCCGGGCCGTGGTCGGACTCACCCGGCGAAGCTCGTCCGTGTACTCTTGCGGAGACTCCGCGTAGCGGTCCATCTCCTTGCGGACGGTCCGGGCGGGGACGAAGAGTCCCACCACCGCGCTCGCGAGCAGGGTGACGCGCTCCTGGAACGACAGCGAGCGGACCAAGCGGGCGAGGGTCTGCCGGATCGGGTCGTCGATCAGGAACACCGGAACGTTCCGCTCCCTCGCGACCTCGACGGCGACCTTCATCTCCGCGCCGGGGACGCCCGCCCCGATCTCCGAGCCGAGCCGGCGCTGAAGGACCGACCAGAGTCGTGCGAAGAGGGGCGCAGAGCCACCCCGGCGACGATGGGTGCCCTCCGGGGCTAGGAGGGCCTCGGCACGTTCCGGGTCGAGCTCGACCGCCACCGCGTCGAGGACCCGGTCGGAGAGGACCCGGTGGAGGGGTTCCCGGAGGTCGACCACGTGGGCCGAGCCGACGAGCAGGACCGGGCCCTCCGTGGTCGACGCGAACACGCCCGGCCGAGACCCTCACTTCTCATCTTGCTGACCCTCGGGTCGAAAACGCCCATATAGGGGAACCGGGTCGGCGGGAGCCATGGCGTGGACGCTCTACTCGGTTCCCGCGACGAAGCGCACGGAGCTCGATGCCGCCCTCAAGGACGACCGGGTCTCGCGGCAGAGCCTGAAGGTCCGCGAGGCGAGCGCGATGGGCGGGCCGTCCGGGGCGACGTACGTCCTCATCGAGGGAGCCGCGGACGCAGTCCACCGGGCCGACGAGCTCCTCACTCCGATTGGTACGAAGCTTCCGGCCGCTGAGGGGGAGCCGCTCTACCGGCGGTTCAAGGACGAAGAAGAGGCGGCGTCCGCCGGGATGGGGCTCTTCTTCACCGAGGAGTGAGCCGTCACTCGTTCGTCGGAGTGTGCGACGGCTCCAAGTCCTCGCCGCCCGCGAAGACCCGCTGGAAGGCCCGGTAGAGTTCCTCGAGCCCGCCCTGCTCCTTGGCCGACGTCGCGACGAGTCCGACGAGCGGGGCCATGGTCTCGATCGCCCGAAAGAGCTCGGTCGAGAGCTGGACGTCCGGTGTGGGGATGTCCTGCCGGATCGCCTCGTAGAGCGTCCCGGGGTCGTCCGACCAGCGCATGACTTCCTGGAGCTGCTCCGGAGTCAGGACGTCCGACTTCGCGAGCACGTTCACGGTCGGAAGGCGGAAGCGGAACTCGACGGTGGCGCCGAGCATCAGGAGCGACACGAACCCCGCGGCCGTGCGCGCGAGCACCGGGTCGTAGAGGAACGCGATCACCGAGCGGTCTCCGCTGAGGGCATCGACGATCGCCTTCGACGCCTCCCGAAACGCGAAGAGCTCGATCTGCCCGGGAGTATCGATGAGCACGTAGTCGGCCGAATGCTCCTCGATCGCCTGCTTCACCTCGAAGACCTTGAGGGCGATCATGTCGGCCGCGACCACCTGGGCACCGTTCGGCCCGAGGTCGTACTCGTCCTGGAGCTCGGAGAGACGAACCCATTCGCGGATGTCGACGTCCGCGGCGTCCTCGGGCGCCTCGCTCCCGGGGTCCAGGTTCACGACCGTCGCGTCGTAGCCTGCAGAGCGGGCCCAGTCGGCGAACGCGCGGACGAGGGAGGTCTTGCCCGCCCCCGCCGTCCCCGTGAAATAGATCGTTCCCGGCTCTTCCATCGACCCTCCCTAGTGGTGCACGGTCGCCGGCTTCTGGCGGCGGAGCTCGGCGGCCAGCTCCCGGAGGAATCGAGCCTTCGTCGTCGAGCCCTGCTTCATGACCTTGACGCGGCCGGCGTAATCGAAGAAACGGCGAGGGTACTGCTTCTCCGGCTCGACCTCCGCTCGGTAGCCGAGGCGTTTCGCCGCCGCGACGATCTCGTCCGACGTGAGGTCGGGGACCGAGTCGGCCTCGGCGACACGACGGCCTCCCTTGCGCGAAACGCCGCGGCCGAGGTAGGCCGGATAGACGTAGAAGTGGTCGGGCATGTACGCCCGTACGGCCTCAGGCCGGAGCCGGGGCCGTGACCCGCACGCCGTTCAGGACCCCGTCCTGGCCGGGGCGAGAGCGGACGCGCACGAGGCCGACGTCGGTCTCGAGGATCGCGCCCTTCGTGATGACATTGCGCTGGACAAAGTTCGGGTTCGCGGGGTTCTCGCGGACGGTGATCACCTTCGCGGGCTGGATCTTCTTGGTCGCCGGGTCGAAGACGTTGATCGTCTGCGCGGTGAGCACCCGGAGCTTCTGGTTGGCCCCCCGCACCCGGTAGACCTTCACGGTCCCGGAGCCGATCGTCGCATGCTGGAGCTCGCGGCCGATCTCGAAGCGGCGCTTCTTGCGGATCGGACGAAGGCGTCCGCCCGTGCGCTTCCGACGCGAGCGGCCTTGCCAGATTCCCACGATAACCTCCGAGAGGCGCGGTCCGACCGGGGTTGCGTATATGACCTTTTCAGCGAGAGCGACCGCCCGGCGACGCGCTCAGGGACCGAGGAACGGAGCGAGCCGGGTGCGCAAGGGTTCGAGTCGCGAGAGGACCAGCGTCTCCTCGGCTTCCGTGAGGGGTTCGTAGGGCGCGCGGTATCCGACGTCCGCTCCGCGCAGGAGCGCCGCCAGGAACTTGAGCGTGGAGATCGGCGGTCCCGCCCGGACGACGTCCATCATCTCCTCGAGGAGGGCCTGAAGCTCGGCCACGCGGCGATGGTCCTTCGTCCGAGCGGAAGCGACCAGTTCGGCACATAGTCTCGGAACGACGTTCGAGACCCCCATCACCGCCCCGGGAGCGCCTCGCTCGATCCCCGGCGCCCCAAGCGGCGGATCCCCGGGGAGGACGGCGAACCCCTCGGGGGCCCCGTGCAGGTAGGAGGTGATGCTGTCGAGAGACCGAGCGCTGTCCTTCACGCCCGCGAGGACCCCGTCCCGGGCTAAGGCATGGAGGAGGGGGGGCGGAAGCGCGTAGCCGACCAGCGGAGGGTTGTTGTACGCGAGGAGCGGGACGGTGACCACCTTGCGGATCTCTCGGTAGTAGTGGTCGACGGCCGCCATGGTCGGGTGAAGGTAGTACGGCGGGACCGCGAGCAACGCCGAAGCACCGATCCCCTCCGCCTCCTCCGCGAACGCGACCGCCTGCGCGGTGGACGGAGCCCCGCAACCTGCCCAGACGTCGACCGACCCGCTCGCGCTCTCGACCACGACCTCGATGAGACGACCTCGCTCGGCGGGCGTGATGGACGGAAACTCCCCGGTCGTCCCGAGGACGAGAAGGTGGCTGACGTGGGCTTCCGAGGTCGCCCTCGCGAAGCGAGCGTTGCGACCAAGGTCCAGCTCCCCCCGGTCATCGAAGAGCGTCAGCACCGGACAGGTCAACCCTTCGAATGGCATCGAGCGAGGCAGCCCCTCATCGGCTTAATGCCTCACGGTGCGTCTCCGCGCGGGGAAGGCACCACGGCGCTCGAGCGGGTCCTCGGCATCGACGAAGCGGGGCGGGGAAGCCTCGTCGGACCTCTCGTGGTGGGCGCGTTCTGCATCGCGAGCGACCGCCTGGACGACCTGGTGGAGCTGGGCGCGAAGGACTCGAAGCTGCTCACTCCCGCCGCTCGCGAGAAGGTCTACGACGGGCTCGCGCAGCTCGGGACCCTCGCGCACGTCGCGCTCGCTCCTCGGGTCGTGGACCTGTCGGTCGCTCGAGGAAAACTGAACGCGCTCGAGGTCGAAACCTTCGCCCGTCTGATCCGGCAGCTCGGCCCCGACGTGGCCTACGTGGATGCCTGCGACACGAACCAGTGGCGGTTCGGCCTGCGGGTGGGGCGCCTCGCCGGAGCCGGTGTTCGTGTCATCGCCCGTCACCACGCCGACCGCGACTACCCGATCGTCGGAGCGGCGTCCATCGTGGCCAAAGTCCGGAGGGACCGGGCTCTCGCCCGCCTTCGCCAATCGCTCGGGGCGGACCTCGGGAGCGGATACCCGTCCGACCCAAAGACGGTCGAGTTCGTCCGCGCGGCGCTCGCGAGCCGAGCGACCACCCCGTCCTGGGTCCGCGGTTCGTGGACGACGATGCAAAGGGTTAAGCCGCCTCGGCCGGCTCGCACGCTCGACAGCTTCGCTCCATGACCGTCGAAGAGATGCTCGCATCGCTCGTGGACCGGTTCAACCGCCACGCGGAGCGGAACCCGGGGGTCGCCGAGGAGCTCGACGGGCTCTCCCGGACGATCCAGATCCGGCTCACCGACGGCGAGACGTACGCGGTCGACCTGACGAAGGGGCGGCTTCAGAACCTGCGTTCGGGCCCCGCGAACGGCGCGGACCTCCGCGTCACGACGGATACGCGGACGTTCCACGCGCTCGTTCGGAAGGACCTCGGACCGATGAAGGCGCTCGTCACGCGCAAGCTCTCGATCGAGGGGAGCCTCGAAGACAAGCTCCTCTTCCGAAAGCTTCTCTAGCGGCTCCTCGGGCTCGGGGCCCGGGCTACGGCAGGAAGACGCACGCGGCGATGCAGACCCCGTAGTGGTCCATCGGGATCGAGAGCTCTTCCGTCCGGTAGTGGATGCGGCGGAGTTCGACGCCGCGGAAGTGCGCGATCTCGGTCATCCGCCACTTCAGGAATTCCTTGAGCGACTTCTGGGTCCCGTGGAGGTGGCCCTCGGCGACGTAGCCGCCCTGGCCGTCCGTCCGGAATCCGTAGGCGATTCCGGCGCTGATCACTTCGCCCTCTCCGCCACCGTGGCGGGCAAGGACGCAGTGGGTGATCGCGCCCCGGGCGATCGGGACCCGGTCGACCTGCCGGACCCCGATCGGGAGGACGGACGAGACGCTCACGAGGTTCTGTTCGCCGATCCCGGCCTGGAGCAGCGCGAGGTCGAACGCGTTGAGCTCGCTGACCTTGTTGATCCCCTTGCCACTCGTGACGAAGAACCGGGAGGGAACGGGCACCAGCGTGGCGGCGGTCGGCTCCGCGCGTCGCGTCACGCCGTCGCGTGAGGTCGGACGACCCTTAAGGTTTGGGCGGGCGTCCGAGGGCCGTCACACCATGATGGCGTGGCGGCGACGCATCGAGGACTCGGTCTCGCCGCGCACGCGCAGGAGCTCCGCGATGAGGCCGTCCGTGAGTCTCAGGCTGGCGGCCTCGAAGAGCGTCCCCAGCGGGGCGTAGCGGGGCCGGTCGTCGTCCTCGGGAAACTCGACCGTGATAAGCTGGCTCGCGGCGTGCGCGAGCTTGGACCCCGGCTTGGAGGTGAGCACGATCAGCTCGGCGCCCTCCCTCCGGACGATGTTCGCGGTCTGGATCGAGGAGTAGCTCTCGCCCTGGGCCGAGAGGAGGAACACGGCGTCCCCCTGGCGGACGATGGGCGTGACGGACTCGCCGATGACGTAGGCTCGCAGGCCGGCCTGAACGAGCCGCATCGCGAACGCCCGGCCGATGATCCCGCTGCGTCCCGCACCGTAAACGAAGATCTGCGGGGCCTTGAGCAGGATCTCGATCGCGCGCGCGATCGAGGTCGGGTCGATCGCCTCGAGGGCGGTGGTCACCCGCTCGCCGATATATCGCTGCGACCGGACGAACGTCGTTCCCCTATCGGCGTCGATGATGGCCACGGTGCACCTCCGACCGGCGGGGAGAAGCGGCGGCACGTCGCCGCGGCTGGGGCGCGCGCCCCGAGGACCGCGTCGGTGGACGACGTGCTTTCGGAGAAGGCTTGGGAGCTCGCTTCGGCAGTGCCTTGGGCGGCGGAGGGGTCGGAAGAGCTCCGGCCGGCTTCGGCGGCGCGCGCGGGGCCGGCGGGGCGTGCAACTTCGACCATCGACGGGTGAGCGCTCGCTCGTAGAGGAGCTTCATGTACATCGCGTCGTGCTCGAGCAGGGGAGAGCTCGAGATCACCGTCACGTCGTAGTCCCGTTCGGCAAGGATCTCGGCGAGCGGGTCGAACCGCACGAGCCCTCGCTTGATCGGAGTGAGGCGGAACTCCCCCGGCCCGTAGAACTCGACCCCCGAGAAATTGAGGTACGTCGGGCCCTCCGAGGCGCGGACGAACTCGCGCACGACCGGCTCGAGCTCGTCGGCCTCCTCGAAGCTCGTCCGTTCCCGCGCGGCGACGTGCGGAAGGTTGAGCACGGGCACGGTCCCCTTGACCCGGTGGACGAGCTCGAGCACCTCTTCGCGCGAGCCGAACACGTCGGGATGTCCGCTCGGCTCGATCGCGAGGCGGACGGTCCCTTTCGAGTACTTCGAGAGCCAGTCCGCGAGGTCCGAGACGATCTCGGTGAGCTGCTGGATCGAGTCGGCGCGTTCGGCGGGCCCGTAGAACCCGAGGTGCGTGACGACGAGGCGGGCTCCGAGGCCCTGCGCGAGGACGCCGGCCCACTGGATCTGTCGCATCGACTGCTCGCGCGCATCGCTCGAGCCGAAGAAGTCGACGTAGTACGGGGCGTGGAGCGTGAGGTCCGTGTCGAGCGCTCGCGCGAGGGCCCGGGTCTGCTGGAGGTCCGAGTAGTCCTTCGCGAGGCTCCACGTGAGCGTGGTGACCGAGTCCCGACGCTTGAGCGGAGAGCTCATGGCCGCGAGGCTCGGGACTCCTCCCTGGTGCTCGGCCGGCCCGACGCTCACCACCAGCTGCTGGACGAGGTCGCGCGGAGTCTTCCCGACCTCTTCGTCGAGGACGGCCCGGGTCAGCGGGTTGACCTTGATGAACTGGACCTCCATCGCGGTGAGGCCGAGATGATGAACGTCGGCGATCCCGTCGCGCAAAGTCCGACCTTTGCACGAGAGAGGGATCCCCGCGGGTCCGAACCGGATCACGAGTAACCAGGCCTCAAAATCGGGATTTTGCGCTAATCCATGGTCCTATATATCGGAATCCGGGCGGGGGCCCGGTGAGGGTTTCCCGCCCTCCGAGGGCCGGGACGCGGGATGAAAACCGAGTGCGATGACGTACATCTCGGACGAGGGGGCCCGCGACGCAGGAGGCTTGGTCCGGAGCACCCGGGCGAAGCTCGGGCGAAGCTCGTGAACGAGCTCTTCGAGCAGGTCGCCCGCGAACACCTTCGCGACGAACGCCCCGCCCGGCGCGAGGACGTCACGGGCGAGCCGGTAGGCGCTCCGCACCAGGTCCACCGAGCGAGCGTGGTCGGTTGAGCACGCCCCGCTGATCGACGGGGACATGTCCGAGAGAACGACGTCAAACGACTCCGGCCCGAGGCGACTTGCGAGACTCGGGTCGCCGACCCGCCCCCGCACGACCGTGAGCCCATCCGCCGGAGCGATCGGTCTCGGGTCGACCGCGACGACCCTTCCCCTCGGCCCGACCCGATCGACCGCGATCATCGACCACCCTCCGGGAGCCGCGCCGAGGTCGAGGACGTGGGCGCCCGGCCGCAGAAGATGGAACCGGTCGTCGAGGTACGCGAGCTTGAAGGCGGCGCGGGAGCGAAGGCCGCGGTCCTGGGCGGCCCGGTAGTACGGGTCCCGCTTCCGCTGGTCGAGGAACCGTCGGCCCACGGCCGGTCGACAACGCCGGGCTACATGAAGCAAGGCTCGTGCGGGGGCGTGATCCGGGGGACGAGCCGGTGGCCGTTCGATGGTCCGCGTCGCGTCCGTGTTCTGCCGATGGCGTGGACGCCCGGAGGGGTCAGTGGGGCCGTCCGAATTTGAATCGGAGTCTCTTGCACCCCAAGCAAGAAGGATGGTCCAAGCTACCCCACGGCCCCANCGTTACGGAGGTGGCGCATCGACCCGGCCGAGTTAGATAATGGTTGTGCCGAGGGAACGGCGCGAGCTCAGTGGACGAACCACCACGTCGTGACGCCCGCGACCGCGATGATCGCCGTGTTGAGGAGGGCGAGCCAGAAGAACGTCCAGAGCTCGTGCTTCCCCTCCTTCGGGTCGGTCGCGGCCGGGGGAAGCGAACCGCCCGGATACGGGGTGTACGGGGTCCGGTACGACTCGGAGTCGCTCATCGATACCGGTGCGACCCGGCCGCGCTTCTTAACAGCTCGGTTCGTGCCGGCGACGTCTCACGCGGCGAACCAGGGGAGGCGCGCCGCCGGCCCCGTCGGCTTGAGGACGAGGGAGTGCAGGTTCGCTCCGGCCTCCCCGGGGGCGTACGAGTCGCGCTGGGCGAGCTGGTAGAGGATGTAGAGCGCGTCCTCGTCCGAGCGCACCCCGAGCGAGCGGTGCACGTCGATTCCGAAGCGCGTGGTGAGCAGCGTCAGGAGCTCCTCGAAGTCCACCTGCATGCCGCCGTCGCTCCCCGCGGCGCGGCGGAAGAGGCCGACCACGATCCCCGTGGAGATCGCGAGGATCTCGCGCGGTTCCGCGAGACGGAGGTGGAAATGCGGGACGTCGTCCCCCCGGTCGGGTGGCGGAACGACGAGGATCGAGACCTCGTGGTCGATGACCGAACGCCCCGCGGTTCGTGAGAATCGACGCCAGGCCTCCTCGGCGGATTCGTCCGTGGGGACGACGAAGATCGCGCGGCGCTGGGACGGGCGCGCGTCCCGCACCCCCGCGACCCATCGGTCGATGCCGGCGTCGACCGACTCCGGCCCACCGGGGGAAACGAAAACGGGGAACGTCCGTCGAGGAACGCCCGACTCCTGGACCCAGAAGGCGGGCTCGACCACGGGGTCGCGGCGGGGGTGCGTGACCTTCGCAAATCCGAGCCTTCGGAGAACGTTCTCCGCATTGCGTTGCCGGTCGAGCGCCGAGGTCTCCGGCCGAGAGTCGGTCATTGATTTCGTACCGAACAGCCGGCCCGCCGAGATAAGCTCACCGTGCTCCCGGATCGGGCCGTCCGGCTAGAACCCTCCCGGGATGCCGGCGCGGACGAGCGGGACGTTCGCGGCGATCGCCAGGACGACGCCGAGAAGGTAGGGGCCCGAGAAGAGGAATCCTCGCCGGGCGTTCGGTCGGTTCACCGCCGTCCAGAGCGGCAGGGTCACGACGACGAACCCCACCCCGAGGACCGCGAGGCCGACGAGGATCGGCCAGGCGACCGCCCCCGACCAGCCGATGAGGAGCGCGGCCGGGACGAGGAGCGCCGCGGAGACGACCACCACCTTCCCCGAGAACGGCACGTCTTCCATCCGGGGGAGCATCGGGAGGTTGGCACGGGCGTAGTCGTCTCGCAGAAGGAGCGCGAGGCTCCAGAAGTGCGGCGGGGTCCAGAGGAAGACGAGGAGGGCGAACATCAGGACCCCGGGGGTCCACGATCCGACCGCCGCGGCGCTTCCCGCGAGAGCGGGGGCGCTCCCCGCGAACCCCCCGATCACGATGTTCCAGCTCGAACGTCGCTTGAGCCAGAACGTGTAGATCCCGACGTACGTGATCCCACCGAGGAAGATCGAGAATCCCGTGAGAAGGTTGAGGGCGATCGACGAGACCCCGACCCCGAGCGCGAGCAGCGAGAGCCCGACGACCGCGACCGTCGGGGCGGAAACCGCGTGCACGTCGGCGAGCGGCCGTCCGCTCGTCCGCTTCATCCTCCGGTCGATGTCCCGGTCCAGGTAGTGGTTGAGCATCGCGGCCCCCGCGGAGGCGGAGGCGCCGGTGGCCACGAGGATGCCGAGCCGCGCGAGGTCGACCGACCTCGGGTTCGCGAGCAGGAATCCCGCGACCGCGACGAGGCAGATGAGGAGCGTGATCTCGGGCTTCGCGAGGGGAAGGTAATCGGCGGGGCCGAGAGGGCGCGCGGGGAAGTCGTCCGGTCGGCTCGGGGGGGTGGTCATGGGAGCGGTACCTCGTCCGGGTCGGGCCGCCCTACCCGCCGTCCCGAGGGGTCTCGAACGGAGACCCCGGAGTGGGACGACGGTCGTCCGGGAACCCGTCGAACGGACGGTGAGGAGCCGGGGTGGCCTCGTCGGCGGCCCGGCGGGCCCAGTCGACCCAGCGGCGCGGCATCTCCCGTAGATTCGAGAGCAGCGCGAGAATGAGGAGCACGCCGAAGAGGATGGTCGCGATCGCGAGGTGGATGAGCACGAGGTCGACCACGAGCTGGCTCTCCACGACCAGACCCCCGAGAAGGGCCTCCGTCACGACGAGACCGAGCGCAAGGAGCGAGGTCCGCAGCAGGACGCGCCGCTGGCGCTCGTAGGCGACTCCGAGCAGCGCGAGGAGCAGGATGCTCACCGAGAGGAAGAAGGCGCTCACGCGGTGGGTCCACTCGAGGGCGACGCCCCCCTGGAGCGCCGGCAGGTAGTTCCCGTTCCCGAAGCACGACGGCCAGTCGGGGCACGCGAGGCCGCTGTCGCTCGCCATCACGTTCCCCCCGAGTAGGATCGTCACGTAGCAGAGCATGCACGCAACGAGCGCCGCGCTCCGGAAGAGGTCGTGTCCTCGGATCATCGTTCCTCGTCGCTCCCTCACTGTCCCTCGGCGCCGGTCGCGGTCGGGAGCGGGGTCGGTACGCGGGTCGGCTCCGGCGCTCGGACGGGGCCGGTCATCTTCACCGCGAGCTCCTCGCCCCAGGGGTCGGCCACCGTTACGGGCTCGCCCGCGAAGTAGCTGTAGACCATGTTGAACGCGAAGATGAGCTGGCCGAGGCCGATCACGAACGCCCCGAGCGAGGAGAGGAAGTTCAGGAACTGGAAGTTCCCCGTCCAGACGTAGTCGTAGACCCGTCGCGGCATTCCCTCCGCGCCGAGGAGGAACATCGGGAAGAGCAGCAGGTTGATCCCGACGTACGTGAGGACGAAGTGGACCTGTCCGAGCGCCTGGTTGTACCAGCGCCGGGTGATGATCGGGAACCAGAAGTAGATCCCGGCGAAGACCGCCATCAGCGTTCCTCCCAGGATGACGTAGTGGAAGTGGGCGACCACGAAGTACGTCCCGTGGTAGAGGTAGTCGATCGGGATCGAGGCGAGCATCAGCCCCGACAGGCCGCCGATGACGAACCCGGTGATGAACGCGACGCAGAACCACATCGGGAGCGCCATCCAGATCCGGCCGCCCCAGAGGGTCGCGACCCAGTTGAACGTCTTCACCGCGGACGGGACCGCGATCGCCATCGTGGCGAGCATGAAGACGAACCGGACGTTCGTCGAGATCCCCGTCACGAACATGTGGTGCTCCCAGACGGCGAAGCTGAGGACCGCGAAGACGCCGAGCGCGACCGCCATCGCCCCGTAGCCGAAGATGTCTTTCCGGGCGAGCTTCGGGAGGACGGTCGAAACGATCCCGAACGCGGGAAGGACCATGATGTAGACTTCGGGGTGGGCGAAGAACCAGAAGACGTTCTGGTAGAGCAGCGCGCCCCCGAGGGGGGTCGAGTTCGTCGCCGCGAGAAGCCCCGTGCCGAACAGCCGGTCCGACAGGACCATCGTGAGGCCGATCGAGAGGGACGGGAGCGCGAAGATGAGGAGGACCGAGTTGATGAGGGTCGCCCAGACGAAGAGCGGCATGTTCCAGTAATGAACGCCCGGTGCGCGGTGCTTCAGGATCGTGACGAGGAAGTTGATCGCGCCGAGCATCGAGGAGATCGTCAGGATGTGGAGCCCGAGGATCCACAGGTCGACCCCGTCGCCCGGGGCTTGGACCGAGAGGGGAACGTAGCCGGTCCAGCCGACGTTGGCGTTCGAGAGGATCAGGATCACGCCGGCGGGGGGAACGAGCCAGAAGGCGATCGCGTTGATCCGTGGCATCGCCATCTCGCTCGAGCCGATCATCGAGGGGACGAGGTAGTTCCCGAACCCGGCGAGGACGGGGATCACGAACATGAAGACCATCAGGACCCCGTGCATCGTGAACAGGGTCGAGTAGACGTCCGGGGTCACGCCGAGGGTCGTTTGCGGGTTGAGGCCGAGCCCCTGCACGAACCCGAGGTCCGTCCGGATGAGGCTCGCGTAGATCCCGCCGATGAAGAAGAAGACGAACCCCGTGGTGATGTACATCAGGCCGATCAGCTTGTGGTCGGTCGTGAAGAGCCACCGCTTGATCGTGCGGACCATCCAGGGTCCGTGGTAGGAGAACGCCCAGAGCAGAAAGCCGGAGACCGACGCGACGATCCCGACGATCGTGAGCGGGACGGTCAGGTCGACCATCGGAACCCCTCGGGCGTCATGCAATAAGTCCCCCTAGTACGTACGCGATGGCGGCCCCGGCCACGACGAGGATGAGGACCTTCAGGAACCGGACCTCGCCTTCGACCGACACGTAGCCGGGCCATGCCGGCCGGATCCGCCGGCCGAACGGCCACACCCGGTAAATCCGGTCGACGAAGTGGACGATCACGGCCGCCATCAGGAACATCAGGGCGAGCGCGTAGCCGAACGACTGCTGGGCCCCGGGGCTTGTGAGCGAGCCGAGCCGGATCGAGTAGACGATCAGCACGCCGATCCCGATGAGCAGGAGCGCCGTCGCGGCCGTGTAGAGGTCGAGGAGGCGGTTTCGGATCTGGCGGACCTCCGCGGTCGGCGGCTCGGGGTCACTCAAAGAGTTCGACCCTCCGCTCGTTCGCTCCGCGGTATCGGTCGACGCGGTAGAGGATCCCCGCCACGAACAGGAAGGCAAGGAACGCGACGGTCGCGCCGACGACCGCCAGGACGGCCCCGGACCAGCTTCCGGCAACCGCTCCCAGGAGCCCGTAGACGAACGTCGCTCCCCCGAGGCTCCCGATGACCAGGAAGACCGCAAGGATTCCCCAGAGGACGTTCGTCCTCCATTCGGGCGGGGCCGGCGATTCGTTACTCAAGGGACTTCGCCTCCGAGCTCGCGGAGAGGGGCGGCGAAGCGGGGGAGGGGGACGGAGCATACGCCCCCGGGTAGGGCGTGACCCGGGCGGCGAGGCGACGCTGGTACGAGGAGCGGTACCTCCAGTGGAAGAGGCCGATGACCACGGCGTTCACGAGGAACAGCGGGCCGAGCGTCGTGGCGACCGTCATCTGGGTGATCTGGACGCCCGGGGTCTCTCCTCCCCAGACGGTCATGAGAATGAAGAACTCGAGGAGGGAGGTCCCCGCCCAGATGAACAGCGGGCGGTCCCGCGGATGCGTGCGCTTCGACCGGTCCAGGTACGGGAGGAAGAGGAAGTAGAGGAACAGGACGGTGGAGACCCCGACCGCGATCACCGGCGTCACGCCCGCGAAATCGACGAACTTGAACAGCCAGAGGAAGTACCAGTCCGGTTCGGTCACGACGCCGACCGCCGCGGTGTTGCCGACGTACGTCGGGAGCGACCACGGCCAGAGGGCGGCGATCCCGAAGAGGACCCCGAGGTAGACCGCTCCCCACTTGGTCATGTAGAACAGGATGTGCGGGAAGAACGGGACGTGCTGCCGGTCCTCCGCCTCGGTGAACCGGCGTCGTTGGAGCGGGTCGGAGGTCGCGGGGGGAGCGATCCCGTGCGACTCGAAGAGCGCGATGTGGGCGTAGAGGAGGCCGGCGAGCGCGAGCGGAATCAGCACGACGTGCGCGTCGAACATCCGGGACAGGAGACCCTGCGAGGTCCCGTCCGCGAGGATGAACGGTCCGAGGAGCGGACCGAACGTGGGGAGGCGGATTGCGAGGACGAGCCCGACGTTCGTCGCGTTGTAGGAGATCTGGGTGTACGGGAGCAGGTAGCCGGTGAAGCCCATCCCGAGGGTCATCACCATGAGGAGGCTACCGACCATCCAGGAGAATTCGCGGGGCGCCTTGTAGACGCCGAGGTAGTAGCCGCGGAAGAAGTGGACGAACATGAGGAAGATCATCGCGTAGGCGCCGTAGAGGTGCGTCGAAATGAGGAGGTTCCCCATCGGGACGGAGTTCATCAGGTAGTACGTCGAGCACCATGCGGCCGGCGCGGTCGAGTACGCGCCCGCCAGCTGGCCGCACGCCGTCAGCGTGGGCGCGGTGCTCGGCTGGTAATAGAGAAGCAAGAGCGCGCCCGAGACGACCTGGTAGAGGAAGGCGACCGCGACGAACGCTCCGGTCCAGTACGACGGCTTGAACGTGAAGTCGGGCTGAGGTCGGAGGGCCCACTTCCGCATCCCGGTGCGGTCTTCGACGAACCCCCAGATCCGGTCGAGGCTCCGGTTGTACCAGTTCGAGAGGACCCCCACCGCTTCCGCCCTCCTACGATGGGAAGCTACAGAGGATGACCGGCGTCTCCTTCACGACCTGGCTCGTGGCCCCGACGCCGTAGTCTCCCGTCAGCGTGCTGATGTGACCGTTCACGGGCGGGCTCGAGGGCGTCATCCCGGTCGCGTAGATGTTCCCGGACGGGTCCGCCTCGAGGATCACCTGCGGAAGGGGCAACACCGCGGGCCCGGTGAGGTTCGACGCCGCGTTCGTCGCGTCGTAGGTGGAGCCGTGGCACGAGCAGTGAAGGTAGAACGACTTTCCCCCGGGAGTCTGCGGACAGGTCCCGGGCGGGTAGAAGGCGATCGCGGGCGCGGGGCAGCCGAGGTGCTGACAAATGGCGCTGTACGCGACGATCGACCCGTGCGTCCCGACCCCGCTCGGGACGTTCGCGGCGCCCGGGTTGCTCGGACCCGGGGGGTTCCCGTCCGCCGGATAGAGATTGAGCAGGAAGTTCGGCTCGTTCCTCAGCGGATAGTTGAACAGGTAGAGGGCCGAGGTTCCGACGTTGTACTCCGCCTCGACCTTCGCAACGGTGAGCGGGCCTCCGTCGACGTCCAGGAGCTGGACGCGGGGATAGCTCGAAAGGCCGACGGTCGGCGGCTGGAGGTACTGAAGGGCTCCTCCGACGAGGCCGCCCGCTCCCGCCCCGACGAGGCCACCGATCGCGAGGAGCTTCAGCACGTTGCGTTTCGTCTCGTCGACGTCTCCGAGGTCGTCGTCGTTCGTCGCCGCGAACCGTCGCACCTGACCGACCGGGAAACCGAGGGCCGGGTCGCGGTCCACCGCCCACGGGCAGGTCGCGGAGCAGTCGAACCCCTCCGGCATCAGAGCGTCCTCCCGCTCTGGTCGGGGACCGTGTCGTCGACCTGCCCCGGGTCCGGGATCTGGGCGTCCCCCGGCAGCTCCGCTCGCTCGCTCCCGTGGTAGACCGCCCAGATGATCCCGATCCCCAGGAGCACCATCAGGATCTCCGTGAGCTCGACGATCTCGTCCGGGGAGAGCCCGCTCACGACCGCACCTCCTCCGACCCGTTCCCCGACCCCCACGTCGTCGACCAGGTGGGGACGGGGTAGCCACCGGTCCAGGGAAGGGTCGGCTCGTGGCTCGGCGTGTACGGGACGCTCGGAGGAACCCGGACGGCGGTCGGGATGCCGCTTACGCGCGTCGCGGGAGCGTCCAGGCCGAGGAGCGCCCCCCGGATCGAGAGGGGCTGACCGGGATCGACGGGCACGTCCGCCGCCTTGGTGAACTCTGCGAGGAGCTCTTGCTTCACGCGCATCGCTCGGCCGTACCACCGTCCGATCGTACGCATCGTCGGGCCACTGTCCTTGCCGAGAAGGAGGAACGCCGCGACGATCACGATGATCACCCAGTCCACGTCCGAGAGGAGCGCCATCGGACTATCCCGCCCCCGCCACGGCCCCGGGCGGGGCGCGCGACCGTTGCCGTCGGGCTTCCCAACGGCCCGCGAAGTAGGCGCCCCCGAGGTAGAGCCCGACCATCGGGAGGGCGATGAGGAGCATCGTGATCCCCGAGTTGTCCGGGGTCACAACCATCCCGAAGACGAGCGCGCCGATCACCGCTCCCCGCCAGTGCTTCCGCCACGCCGCGGCGCGGACGACCCCGAGCCTCGTGAGCGCGTAGATGAAGACGGGAAGCTCGAAGACGACCCCGAAGGCGAGCGAGTAGAGGAGCGCGAACGTGACGAACTCCTGGACTCCCAGGACCGGGGCGAGGCGCATCGCCGAGACGTAGAGAAAGAGCAGACGGAACGTGAACGGCGTGAGGGCGAAGACCCCGATCGCCGTCCCAAGAGCGAAGAGCGCGGTCGCCGGGATCCCGATCTGACGGAGGAGCGCCCGTTCGTTGCGTCGGAGCGCCGGGACGAGGAACGCCCCGACCTCGTGGACGATCCAGGGCATCCCGAGGATGACGGTGAGCAGCAGCCCGATCTCCATCTGGACGAGGATGGAGTCGCCGACCCCGATGTTGAGGAGCTGGACGCCCGGCGGGAGCATCCAGGAGACCATGGCGAGGAAGACCTGGGCAGTGATGTTGTAGAACGGATTCGGCCAGGGGTAGGCGAGCGGGACGGTGACTCCGCCGACGGAGAGGGTCAGCGGTCGGAGCTCGAAGAAGAGCAGGAACCCGAAGAGCGGGGCGAGGACGAGAGCGATTCGGACGAGTCGGTGCCGGGCCTCCGCGAGGATGGCGAAGAGTCGGTCGAGCTCGCCCACCCGTCACAACCCCCCGGGCCCCCTTGGGTCCCGTGCCCCGGGCCGGACGACGGTCCGTCCGAATCCCCGACCCCACCCCTCTCGCATGCCGGCTCGCGCGGTCCGGACGCGCTAGTGCGCCGGACCCGTCGAGGGGCTCGCGTTCGTGGAGGTCGACTGCTCGGCCCGGATCTCTCGGTCGACCTCGAGCCGTCCTTTCTTGAACTCGCCGACGGAGCGGCCGAGGCTGTGCGCGAGCTGTGGGATCTTCGAGGACCCATAGAACAGGATCCCCGCGACCACGGCGATGATCAGCCAGTCGTCGATAGAGTCGAACATCGGCTTTCCTCGAGCGACCACCCGGGTGGCTCCGATATGACGTTCGTACGGGACGACTCAACCCATAGGAACGGTCCGGACCGTCGGTAGATAAACCGACCGCGGCCCCGTCAGGCCGCCTCGACCAGAATCGACTCGGTGCCGCCGGCCACCGCGCGGTCGATCGCAATCCGCGCGAGGAGCGAAAGGCATCCCGCCCCGCGTTCGAGCAGCAGCGCGGCCGAGCGGATGCTGGCCGGGGGCCGGGACGCTCGGCCCCGACCGTTCGCGGCGGGGGTTCCCCCACCCAGCTTGATCCCTTGACGGTAGACCTCGCAGGCCCGGTCGAGCGAGGGCCGGAGGAGAGTGTCGAAGACGGCCTTCATCTGCCCCTTGAGCTCGGGGAGGTACTCCGCGAGGGCCGCGGCACCGTTCTCAGGTAGCTTCGGGGCCGCCTCGCTCAGGTCGCGGAGCGTCGCACCGAAGAGGTCGGAGAGCTCCTCGAGCGCGTGGACCACGACCCGCCACTCGAGCAACTGACGCGGGTCGGGGCTCCCGATCCTTCGCGCGAGCGACCAGTCGCGGCTCGCGAGGAAGAGTTGGCGGACGAGGAGCGCGAGGACCTTCGCGGACTCCTCCTCGAGAGTGGCGATCCTCCGGCTCTTGGCGTGCTTTTGCACGACGTCCTCCATCTCTTCGAGGAACGCGAGAAGGATCATCCGGACGCGCTGGACGAGCTGGGGGAGCCCGTACTTGGAGGGGTCGATGAAGTTCTGAAGGACGACCCGGGTCGGTTCTTGGGCCACGAGCGAGACCCCGAGAAGGCCCCGGGCGGTCTGATGGAGTTCCTCGATCCGCTCGGGAGCGAGCGGGATGCCGGTCCGAATCTCGATCGCGTCGTGGCCGACGCGGTACGCGCCGACGACGAGCCGCTCGAGAACCCCGGGGGTGTCGAACGAGTGCGCTTGGACAACGAACGGAGCGACCGGAGACTCACCGGCCGGGAGCGGAGCTGGCTTCAGGAACAGCGTCCCATCGTCGTTCTGGTCGAAGACGATGAGATCGCCCGGTCGCAGGTTCATCGCTTCGGCCCACGGCTTGGGAAGCGTGACCGCGATGGACGAGTGGCCGGCCTTCAGGACGCGACGCTCTCGATTGGGAGTTCCCCACGCCATTCGACCGCTCCGAACCTACTACAGGTCCCGTAGGCATCACGGGTCCACCTTTTTGAACGTTGCGTTGGCACAAGGACGGTAACGTAGAGGCCCCGCCGGTGCGGCGGAGGTCAGGGAATTCGAAGCTAGCGGGGCCCCTGCGAGGCGGGAAGGGGTGGCTCGGGCGACGGCGGCTCGGGGTACCCGAGGCGTTCGGGGGGCATCTCGTGCTTCGAACCCTCCCGGCGGCCCACCACGAAGCCGAGCACGAGCGCGATGACCACGAGCGAGACGATGGAGCCGAGGATGATGAAAAGCGCCGCGCCGGGCCCCGTGGCGGGGCTCGAGACACTGAGGTTGCTCGGAAGGTTCATCCCGAACGCGATGAACCCGTACATCCCCTCCGCAAAATGCCCGCCCTCGGCGCAAAAGAACTCGTACCAGCCCGGTCCGGGGGAGGTGAAGGTCGCGGCCTCCCGGTCGCCGCTCCCGCTGACGTTGACGTTCACGAGATGGGCCGGCGATGACCCCCACGCGAGCTCGTCGAGCTCGGACTGGGAGTACGAGGAGGGGATCATCCATCCTTCCCGCCCGATGATCGTGAACGTGTGCGAGAGGGGGGAGCCATCCGTAAACGTCACCGTGACCGTCGAGTTCGTCGCGACCTGCTCGATCGCATTCGGAGTGAAGGCGTAGCCGTTCGACGCCGTGACGGCGACCGCCGTCGAGCCGTCGGCGTTCATCGGACGGGCCGAGGCGGACCGGACGGTCCCGAGTCCGAGAAAGACCCCGGTCACGACGAGGACCGAGAGTCCGAGGGCGATCGCCCGACGCCGACCGTACGGGGCCGTCATCCCGTCACCGAACCTTCGACCACGCGCTCGCGGGACGGGGGGTGGGATTCAAAGCCCCTATGTACGAACCCGCACGGTCGTGAGCGTTCGTCGGGCGACGGGGCCGAGCCCGCGGGTTCGTACGCGGGGAATATGTAGCTCCATTCACCCCTGAGCGCTCGTGGACGCTGGGCTCAGTTCGGCCCTCCTCGCGAAGGTGGCTCCGGCCCTGGCGGGAGCGGTCCGCGTTTCGGCCGCCGGAGACACCAACCTCCAGCAGACGAACGCGCTGGTCTGGGTGATGATCGCCCTGTCCGCGGCCGGCGCGATCGTGACGTTCGCGTTCCTCGTCTACTCCCTCTGGAGATTCCGGGACCCGAAGGTGAAGGGCCGTCGCTATGGTTAACAAGCTCGAGGTCGCCTGGACGCTCGCCACCGTCGCGCTGATCACCGGCGTGGCGGTCTACTCGACGATCCTGGTCTATCACCTGGACGCGCTTCCGGCGAGCCCGGACGAGTACGTGGACGTCTACGGGCACCAATGGTACTGGGAGTTCTGCTACCCTTCGAACGACACCTGCTACAACTCGACGTTTGACCCGACGACGAACTCGGTCAGTGGGGGTGCCCTGTGGGCGCGGCCAGGGACCGTGGTCCAGATCAACGTCACCGGGACGGATGTCATTCACTCGTTCAACATCCCCCAGCTCGGAGTGCGAATCGATGCGATCCCCGGACGCATGAACTACTACGCGTTCGCCGTGCCGAGCGTCGCGGCGGGAACCGAGTACTTGATCCAGTGCACCGAGTTCTGCGGGACGTTCCACGGAACGATGCGATCGTTCCTCGTCATCACGTAACCGGGCTCTCGAGCGCGAGGAGCCCCGAGCGCCCCCGGGCGCGCGCCCCTCCAAACTTCAGGAGTGCGGGCCCGGCGGGTTCGACCGGGGCGGGAACCGTCCCGCGAGCGAGCTCATCCCCGCAAAGACGACCGCGATCCCGAGGAGGATCGCCGAACCCACGAGCACCCCGCTGTCCACGATCGCGGTGCTCGGAGCCGGGGGAGGAGCGGGAACGGGCACTCCGACGTAGAAGAACCCGTACATCCCATTCGCGAAGTGGCCGGAGATCTCGCAGATGTACTGATAGACTCCCGGTCCGAAGACCGTGAAGTTCGCCCAGACGGTCCGTCCCGGCTGGCCGGGGATGTTCGAGTTGACGAGCGGGGGGTGGGCCGAGAAGTACGCCGAGTAGTTCGTGGGAAGCAGGGTCACGTTCGACTGAGGGGCGATCGTGAACGTGTGCCCGAAATTCCCCTCGTTGGTGATCAGGACCGCGACGACGACCGGATAGTGGGCGGGGGAGGCCGAGAGCACGTTCGGCACGAAGGAGAGCGAGTCGGTGGTGTTCTCACTCAGCTCCACTCCCGGCGTGGTCGACGTCACGTTCACGAGGCCCCACATCCCCGACTGGAACTGGTAGGGGACGAGCGAAGCGAACTCGAACGTGTCGAGCGCCTCGGACGCATTGAACGTCAGGTTCGCCCACCCCTCGGTGCCGGGGGCGAGCGAGACGTTCGCGAGCGTCCCGTTCTTCTCGAAGAACGAATCGACCGCCGTCGGCGTCCAGCTCGGGAGGAGCCGCGCTCCCGGCGTGGCGCTGAGAGTGAACGTGTGCGGGTAGGCCCCCACGTTCACGAGATGGAGCGACACGGAGGTACCGGCCGGTACGGAGACGAACTGCGGCGTGAACGACGGCCGGTCGGTGAGGTTGACGGTCCGGTTCTCGCTCGACGCGAGGGGGTGGGCCACGCCGACCTCCGGGGCGACCGACACGACGCGGAGACCGGCCACCGACGGAAGGCCGATCGAAGCGAGCAGAAGGCTCGCGAGCAGCCAGGGAAGCGCCCGACGCAGCGGGCGAGAGGGTCGGCGTCGACCGTCGGTCACGGATTCCTCAAACGACGCGAAGACCTGGCCTCGGTTGATATCGATAATGTACGAATATCCCAGGTCACGAGCGTACGGGGTCCCGGCGGGGAGAGTCGGCGGTCGACACCCCGGGGACGCGGGACGGGAGTTCGCCTCGCTCCCCGTGCGACGGCGCCGTCACCCCGACCTCCGATTCGTCCCCGCGACGGACTACCCAGGGCCTCGCCATCTTCCCCCGGTAGTATCGTCGGATCAGGTAGGCGGCCTCGACCCCCATGACGACCCCCATCACGGCTCCGAACGCGAGGGCGGCCGCGACGGAGCCCCCGGTCACGGCGACCGCGAGGCCCGCGATGGTCATCGCGAGGAACGCCGTCGATAGGCCGAGGAGCAGGCGGCCCTCGTCCGGGGGGACCCGACCCCGGACCGCGGCCCGCACGAGCGCGAAGAAACTTCCTCCCATCAGGACCGACATCGCCGCTCCCCCGATCGCCGGATACGCGGTCACCCACGGCCCGAGTACGGAGGCCGCCCCGAGGGAGAGAAGGGCCCACCGCTCGACCGTCCCGAGAGGAGCCCAGACGAGGAGGGCGGCCATGATCGCCGCCATCGACCAGAAGAACCAGACCGAGGAGAGACCGGTCGCCAGCGCGGGGAGAAGCGCGGTCGGTCCCCCGGCCGAGCCGTAGGCGAACAACACTCCCATCATCGCCTCCGACCCGGTCGTCACGACCGCGAGAGTGACCGGCCAGAACCATCCCGCCGGGTTCACACGGCGGTCGCGGAAGACGACCAGTCCGACGAACCAGATCCCCGCCGGAAACATCATCATGAAGTTGAACGCGAGCAGGACGAAGCTCCACGATTCGGCGCCGTTCGGGTTGAGGAAGATGAAGAGCAGCGAGAGCAGGAGGAGACTTCCCCCCCCGAGGACGGAGAGGGCGAGGACCATCTGAGTGATCAACGGGGGGGACCCGCTCGCCGGGAGGACCTTGCCGAGGAGGAACACCGTGATCCCCACCATGGAGAGGGCGATGACCGCGAACGGGAGCAACGAACTATCGTACGCGACGGGGGGCAGGGGGATCGGCATCGCCGACGGCCTCGACGATCGGGCCCCTCATATTTCCCCGGTACCGACCGGACCGGCCGGGCCGATCTGGACCGCCGTGGATCAGGGAAGCGAGGACGACGACGAGCTCTCGGGAGAGCTACCGCCCTCGAATCGACGGAGGAGCTGGGTCGTGACCTCGATCAACGGGTGGTGGCTCGAGCGGTCGATCTCGATGTCCGAGAGCGTCGTGAGATGGTGCTCGCGGGCGATCCGCTCGAACCCGGTCTCCTTGGACTGGAACTCCTCGGGTCGGTCGCAGGTCAGGATGAACGCCTGGAGCTGCGTCAGCCCCATCTCGCGGGCGGCGAGCGCTCGGTGGTGGCCGTCGACGAGGATCCACTTGTCGCCCTTCTCGACCACGAGGACGGGTTCCGCGAAGCCGCGCTCGAGCTCGTACCGACGTCCCTCGAGCTCGTCCTCGAAGACCTTCCATTGGGTCGGCGTGAGACGGGAGATCGGAACGAGGCCGCGTCGCGAGGAGAACGGAAGCCCGTAGCGCTCCGAGAGGAGCCGCTTCAGGGTGTCCGCCTTCATCGGGGAGGCTCGCTCGAAGTGGGAGCGGACGATGTCGAGGTTCGAGAGAACCCCGCACAGGCGCCCCTGCTCGTCGATGATCGGAAGGTCCCGAAGGCCGAAACGGAACATGATCCGGGCGGCGTCGTCGAGCCCGGTTTCCGGGTAGGCGGTGTACGTCCCCGGGCGGATGATCCTCGAGAGAGGGGTGTCGCCCTCGTCCGCGTGCCGAAGGAGTTCCTTCGCGCTGATGAACCCGATGAGGCGGCCGTCGGGGTCGGTGACGGGAAGGCCATGGTGGCGGCTCTTCGTGAGCTGCGCGATCGCTTCCCGGATGGTCGTGGTCGAGCGGAAATGCTCGACCTCCAGGATCATGTAGTCCCGGACCCGGACGATCATCAGTCGCGAACGGCCTGTTCGTCCCGAAGGTACGCCGTCAGCACGTGGAGGGTGACGAGATGGGTATCCTCGGTGTGCTGCATGCTGTCCGAGGGGACCACGAGCGCGACGTCGACCATCTCCTTGAGCTTCCCGCCGCCCATGCCCGTGAGACCGATCGTCGTGAGCCCCATCGAGCGCGCGACGCGGACCGCCTCCAGGACGTTCGGGGAGTTGCCGCTGCCCGAGATCGCCACCGCCACGTCGCCCTTCTCGGCGAGGGCGCGGAGCGGCCCGGAGAAGACGTCGGCGTAGCCGACGTCATTCGCCCAGGCGGTGAGGCCGGGGACGTTGTCGTTCAGGGCGACGCAGCGGAACCGCTTCCCCGGGCCGTGCGGCGTGGTCCCGCCGGCGACCTTGGCGATGTCCGTCACGAAGTGGGACGCGGTCGAGGCGCTGCCTCCGTTCCCGAAGAAGTAGATCGTCCGGTCCGCGGAACGAGCGCGGAGGAAGATCGCGGCGATCTTCTCGACCGCTTCGACGAAGTACGGCGCATCCAGGGCGGCGTGAGCCTCCCGGACGTACTTCTGGACGTACGGCGCGACCGTTGGTAGCTCGCTCATCGTCCTACGAACAGGATCCGCGAACCCTCGGGAACAATCCGAACCGGAAGGCGCGTCATCGGCGACAGGGCCTCCTCTATTTGACGGCTCCGTTCGGGAGGATGGAGGAGCAGGAGGAACCCGCCTCCGCCGGCCCCGGTGATCTTGCCACCGTACGCTCCGGCGGATCTCGCGCGGTCGTACTTCGCATCGATCGCCTCGTTCGAAATCCCCTTCGAAAGGCCGCGCTTCAGCCGCCACCCCTCGTCCATGAGGGAGCCGAGCCCGACCCAGTCTCGGCTCACGATCGACTGGCGCGCGCTCTGCGCGAGCTCGCGCATCCGAAGGAGGGAGTCCTTGTTGTCGGCCGTCCGGGCGCTCTGCTGGGACAGGATCCCGTCCGCTTTCCGAGTGACCCCGGTGTAGTAGAGAGAGAGATGGTCGCTCAGGGAGTTCCGGTCGGCCGTCGAAAGCGGGATCGGGGAAGCGCGGACGGTGTCGTCCGAGTGGAAATCGAAGTACTGGATGCCGCCGAACGCCGCGATGTACTGGTCCTGCTTCCCCGCGGCCCCCCCGAGCCGGTCGATCTCGATCCGGCACGCTTCCTCGGCGAGCTCGGCGGGGTCCTGGAGGCGACCCTGGTAGGCGTAGAGGGCGTTGAGGAGGCCGACCGTCAGCGTCGAGGACGACCCGAGACCGGTCCCCTCGCCCGGGATGTCCGCGATCGTGTGGACCTCGAGCGAGTCGTGAACGCCGGTGGCGCGCATCGCCTCGCGCACGAGACCATGCTGGAGGTCGTCGAGCCGGTCGACGTTCTCCGTCCGAGAGTAGGCGACCCGGATGGAGCGGTCGAACTTCTGGTTCACGAGCACGTGGATGTATCGGTCGATCGCCGCGCTCGTCACCGCGCCCCCGCCGTACTCCCGGTAGAACGCCGGGAGATCCGTCCCTCCTCCGGCGAAGCTGATGCGGAGCGGCGTCCGCGTGATGATCACGGACCTAGGAGCGAGCGTTCGGGCTCTTAGCCGTTTGGGGCGGTCCGGTCCCCGTCGCTCACCGCGCTCGGGGCCCGGGGGGTCGGGGACGTGGCGCTTCGGGACCAGCGCGCCCGACGTCCGTAGAACGCGCGGGTGGTCGCGGCGAGGTCGCCGATCGGAGCGAGTCCCGGGAGCGCCTTCGCGAACGCCGTCGCCCGCCGGTCGAGGATGATCGCGATCCCGCGGTCGTTCTCCGACCGGATCATCCTCCCGCACGCTTGGAGGATCGCTCGCTGGGCCGGGGCATTGACCGTGTACTCCCACCCCTTGCCCGTCGTCGAGTCGAGATACGTCCGAAGCGCTTCCCGCTTCGCGGTCGGCCGGGGGTAGGGGATGCCGACCATCACCACGGCCTCGAGCTCTTCGTCCGGGTAATCGATCCCCTCGGAGAGCCGCCCCCCGGCGACCCCGAGGAGGACCGTTCCTTCCGGGTCCTTCTTCCAACCCTCGATCGACCGCCACAGGTCACCCATCGGGACCCGGCTGTACTCGATGAACACGTTCCCGGGAAGCTGGGACTGGAGCCCCGCCTCGAGCACTTTCTGGAGGAGGTCGAAGCTCGGAAAGAAGACCGCCGTCTTCACCGGGAGGGTCTCGAGGACCTCGACCAGGCGGTCGGCGAGGCGGGCGATCGCCCTCGGGTCGTTGCGGATCTCCTCGAACCGGGTCGTGACGCTCGGGTCGTAGAGGAACCTCCGGTTGTCCGGAGGGAAGTACGAGGGGACGTCGAGGAGACGGGCCCTCTCTCCCAAGCCCAGGGAATCCCGGTACTCCGCGAGCGGGGCGAGAGTACCCGAGAGATGGACGGAGAGGTGGCAGTCGAGGATCGGGCGGGCCGGACCGCTCGCATCCAGGGCGAACGCCTCGAGGGCCGGGCGCGGAGTGCGCGTCGCGACCTTGACGTAGGAGGGAGTGTCGAGCTGCGGCCAGGAGAGGAGGGTGAGGGCGACCGTGTGGACCCAGGAACGCGGGAGGTGGCGCTCTCGCCGTCGCTCGTCCCGGAGATTCTCTCCCCACGTCACGAGGGCGCCGAGCCACGTGTCGAGGCGATGGGACGTCCCTCCAAGAGCGGTGAGGAGCGCATCCTCAAAGACGGATGGTGGAAGGACGGCGTCTTCCTCCCGAACGAGAGAGTGAACGAGCTCCTCGACGGCGGCGACCACGATGTCGAAGAAGCGGCTCGCGCTCGGACCGTCCGGCAGCTGGAAATCGCCCCGTTCGGCGACCTCGGCCCGCGCCCGTCGGACCGACTCGAGCGGAAGGGCGACGGTCGTGAGTTCCCGGAGGTGGTTCGGGAGGTTGTGAGCCTCGTCCACGACCAGGTCCACTCGGTCCGGCCCGACCCCCATCCACTGGAGGAGCGACGCCCGGATGTGGGGGTGGAAGAAGAAGGCGTAGGGGGCGGTCACCAGTCGGGAGTGCGGAACGAGTTTCTTCGAGAGCTCGTAGGGGCAGAGGTTCTCCTCCCGCGTGTACGCCTCAAACTCGTGCGGCAGGGGAAGCTTCCCCTGAAACCGTTCGATGAGCGTGTCGAGGTCGGCCTGGAGGACGCGGGCGTAGTACGGACACCCATCGAGGTCGGTCAGGTCGATCTCCCCGCCCTCGGGCAGCTCGGGCGGTGGCGCGAGGGGGGCCTCCCCCTTGAGCATCCGTTCGGTGGCGCGCTTACGGTCGGCACAGAGCTTCCCGTGCTCCTCCGCGGTCGCGCCCTTGATCTCCGCGACGTTCTCGAGGAGGAAGCAGCGACGCGCTCGCCCCTGGAGACCGACCGCGAGGAGCGGTTGGTTCAAGCGGTGCGCGATCGCGCGCACCTCGTGAAGGACCTGAACCTCCTGGGCGTGCGTCCGCACGAGGTAGAGGACCTTGTGGTCCGCCTGGATCGCGTGCTCGAGGAGGGGAGCGAGGGCCGCCACCGTCTTCCCGCTGCCGGTCGGCGCGTTCACGAGCAGTGCGCCGCCGAGCCGGGTGAGCTCCCCCACGTCGCGGAGGATCGATTCCTGGCCCGGCCGGGGGCGGTATGGAAAGAGAGGAGAGACCTCCGAAGCGGTCGCGGCGGCGGTCGTGGTCTGCCCTCCGGAACCGGCGAGCGGAGGACCGGGGTTTTAAGCTGACCCTTGACTCGCACCGGATGGAAGACGCCCGCCCCGCCCATGGTGGGCCGACGGGCCCCGGCGACGGGAGTCGTCTCGGTGACGGGGGCGGTCAGCCGTACGCGTAGCGAACCCCGAAGGGACCGCGGGGAAGCGTCCAGGTGACGGAGCCTTGGTCGCAGGCGATGTCGCATGCCCCGCATTCGACGCAATCCTCATACCGGAAGACCAGACGGCCCTCGATCCGCTCGTAGCAGGCGGCGGGGCAAACGAACGTGCAACGGGAATGGGGGCACTTCGCGCAGATGTTCGGCTTGACCGTGATGTGCGCGTGGTCCGCCGAATCGGTGGTCGTGCGAAGAGTGCCGAGGCGTCGCTTGATATCGACGAACTCGACCGCACCGGTCGCGGTCGCGGGAATCGGGGTCGCCATCGGATTCCGCTCCTCCTACCTCGGGAGCTTCGCGAGGATCTCGAGGTCGGCCCGGACTGCGGCGACGCTCGCACGGAACGCCTCGCGCTCGGGCGCCTGGAGCTCGACCTCGACGACCCGTTCGACGCCCTGGCGTCCCAGCACGACCGGGACCCCCACGTACACGCCCCTCTCGCCGAACTCACCATCGAGGTGGGCGGCCACGGGGAGCAACCGGTGCTCGTCCTGGGCCACGGCGGCGACCAGCTCGGCCTGGCTCGCGGTGGGAGCGTAGAAGGCGCTCCCGGTCTTGAGGAGATTCACGATCTCGGCCCCTCCCTGCTTCGTTCGGGTAACGATCTCCGCGAGACGGTCGGGAGGGAGGAGCTTCGTGAGGGGAACGCCGGAGACGCTCGTCAACGAGAGGAGCGGGACCATCGTGTCCCCGTGGGTTCCGAGGACGAACCCCGTCACGTCCCGGGGCGCGACGTGGAGAGCCTCCGCCACGAACGTGCGGAACCGGGCCGTGTCGAGGGTCCCCGATTCCCCGAAGACCCGGGCCGGAGGAAGGCCGCTGACCTCCCGGAAGTAGTAGGTCATCACGTCGACCGGGTTCGTCACGACGATCGTGATCGCGTCGGGGGCGTAGCGTCGCACCGCCTCGGCGTGACCTCGCACGATCCCGGCGTTCTTCTCGAGGAGGTCGGACCGGCTCATGCCAGGCTTCCGGGCGAGGCCGGCGGTCTCGACGACGACGTCGGCCCCCGCCAGGACCTCGAGGTTCGTCGCGCCGGTGACGTGGGTCGAGAAGCCGAGGATGGGGGCGGACTGCTGGATGTCGAGCGCCTTCCCCTGGGGCAGACCATCGATGATGTCGACCAGGACGAGCTCGCGGGCCACGTCCATCTCCGCGAGCCGCTGCGCGAGCGAGCCGCCGATGTTCCCGGCACCGAGCACGACCACCTTTCCGAGCGCGCTCATCGTGTTCCCCTGCCGCTCGCCCGGGAGCCGCCGCCGGGCTTAAGCATGCGCGGTCGGGGCGCGTCCCCCCTGCGCCGAAAGATTGATTCGCGGGGTCCGCCGTTTCCCCCCGATGGCCGACGTCGACTCGATCCTGCTGAGCGTGCAGGAGCGGGACAAGTGGCGCCGTCGCGCGGAGGTCCTCGAACGCGCGCTCCACGACGTCCGCGACCAGCGGCACCGGCTGGAGGCCCGGCTGCGACGCGTGAAGAAGGAGCTCAACCAGCTGAGGGTCACCCTCGAGGCCGTACTCGACCATGCTCGGACCGCCGTACCGATGGAGGTGACGTACCACGCCGCGGGCGCGCCCCCTTACCGATAGACAGGAGATGCTGCTCGCGAGCCAGCGCGAGCTCCTCGCCGAGATCTCCCAGCTGCGCCGGGAGGAGGAGTACCTGGTCCTCAAGATGCGACAGGCTCGCGAGCAGGCCCGGTACTACGAAGGGCTCCTCACTCTGATGCGGAGGGACTTCGGAAACGTCCCGAGCTCCGACGTACTCCGGCGCCTCGGCTGACCGGGAGCCATGCGCCCGTGAAGACGGTCATCGTCGGGGCGGGCGCCGTCGGGAGCCTTCTTGGCGCCCTCCTCAAGGAGGGGGGCCTCGATGTCCTCCTCATCGGACGGCCGGAGCACGTCGCCGCCATCCGCAAGGACGGTCTTCGTGTTTCCGGCGACCGAAGTCGCATCGTCCACCTCGAGGCGGCCGAGAGCATCCCCCCCGGAACCGAGGTGGACGCCGCGTTCGTCACGAGCAAGACGACCGGTCTCTCGGCCGCCGCCCGGGAGCTCGCCCGGGCCATCCCCCCTCGTCCCGCGCTGTTCCTCCAGAACGGTCTCGGGATCGTCTCGGCGGCGCGAGCGGCGCTCGCGGCGGGTGGCTGGAGCGACCCGGGCGCCTACGTCGTCCAGGCGGTCAACTCGATCCCCGCGACCTGGGTCGGACCCGGAGAGGTTCGAGAAACCGGCGTCGGGGAGATCCTCCTCCCGGTCCCGAGCGAAGCGGGAGCGGCGGGGGGGGCCGCGCGGCTCTTTCGGATGCTTCTCGAAGGGGCCCGAGTCCCCGTCGAGGCGGTGCCCGAGTTCGAGCGAGAGGTCTGGAGGAAGGTCCTCGTGAACGCCGCCATCAATCCGGTGACGGCCGTGCGGGGGGTCCCGAACGGCCGTCTCCTCGAGGAAGAGTCCCCGCGGACCGAGGCCCTCGAACTCTTGGGGGAAGCGCTCGCGGTCGCGCGCGCGGCCGGATTCGGCTTCACGAGCGAGGAGATCACTCGGGACTTCGAACGGATCGTCCGGGCGACCGCCCAGAATCGCTCGAGCATGCTCCAGGACATCGACCACGGGCGACCGACCGAGATCGATGCCATCTCGGGGGCGATCCTCCGGGAAGCCGAAGCTCACGGGCTCGACCTGCCGGCCACTCGGCGGGCCGTCGTGGCGGTCACCGCTCGCACGGCCCGGGCGCGCGAGCCTCCACAACCCTCATAGGAACTCGGACGTCGGTGCCGTCCGATGGTCGAGAAGCGCGGGATCGCCTCCGCACCGGTCCATGGCCGGCGGGTCCTCGTCCGGGTCGACTTCAACGTCCCTCTCGACGCGAACGGTCGGATCGCGGACGACCGTCGAATGCAGGAGGCGCTCCCGACCTTGAACCATCTTCGAGCGGCCGGGGCACGGTCGATCCTGATGTCCCACCTCGGCCGGCCGGACGGCCAGCGAGACCCGAAGCTCTCTCTCCGTCCGGTCGCTCATCATCTGAGCGAGCTTCTGGGCCAACCGGTGTCGTTCGCGGACGATGCGGTCGGCGCCCGGGCGCTCGAGCTCGCGACGAAGCTCGGGAACGGGCAGTTCCTGATGCTCGAGAACCTGCGCTTTTACCCGGGAGAGGAGGCGAATGACCCCGGGTTTGCGACCCAGCTCGCGAACCTGGGCCAGGTGTTCGTCGAGGACGCCTTCGGAACCGTCCATCGGGCTCACGCGTCGACCGTCGGGGTCCCCCGAAGGCTTCCCGCGTTCGCAGGGCTCCTCGTCGAGCGGGAGGTCCGGGAGCTCTCGAAGCTCGTCGAGTCGCCGAAACGTCCCTACGTCGTCGTGGTCGGGGGCGCCAAGGTGTCGGACAAGCTTCCGCTTCTCACGAGCTTTCTCGGCCGCGCGGACGCGCTCCTGATCGGAGGCGCGCTCGCCTTCCCGTTCCTCCACGCGCAGAACTCATCGCTCGGCGCGACGAAGGTCGAAGGCGGTCTCAAGGACGCGGTCGACGAGTTCTTCGTCCGGGCGAACGCGGCCGGGACTCGAGTCCTCCTTCCTTCCGACCTGGTGGTCGAGAAGCCGGGAGCGACCGGGGTCGCGACATATCCGGTGGGGCATCTCGCGCCGGGCGCGGTCGCGCGGGACATCGGACCCGAGACGCNGGTCGCGCGGGACATCGGACCCGAGACTCGCCGGCGGTTCGCCGAGGAGCTGGCGGGCTCCCAGACGGTGTTCTGGAACGGGCCGCTCGGGCTCGCCGAGGACCCGCGGTTCTCGGAGGGCACCCGGGAGGTGCTCGCGAGCCTCGGGGCGGTCTCGGGGTTCCACGTGGCCGCGGGCGGAGACAGCGCGCGGGTCGCGCAGGACCTCGGGGTCGCCGGGAGCTTCCAGTTCATCTCGACCGGGGGCGGAGCGGCGCTCGAGTTCGTCGAGGGGATCGAGCTCCCCGGGCTCGCCGTGCTCCCCGACGCGTAGCCCCCCCGCCGAGCGGCGGCGGCGGGGAGGCGGGGTCGAGCGTCACGGCGAGGTAGCGCAGGTACGCTCCCCCGACCCGAGGGACGTCAAGCTCGGCGACTTCGGGGACGTCGTACGGGTGGTTCACCTCGAGGTAGCGGAAGAGGGCCCCGACGCGCTTCGGGACCGTCTTGAAGAGGACGAGCGACTCGTCGGCCGACTCGACCCCCTTCTTCCACCAGTAGCGGGAGTGCACCGGAAGGACGTTCGCGCACGCCGCGAGCTTGGCCCCGAGGACC
>OCOJ01035215.1_pt3 | contig 38922 bp, 42 predicted proteins | sample 1539251 | NCBI WGS metagenome assembly OCOJ01 (sample SAMN01911457, study PRJEB22624) | soil metagenome | biome: Soil | place: Malaysia | collected 2012-04-30 | depth RA_metagenome m
AAAGACGACTTGATAGGCTTGACTCATAGGACATGATACCATGTCTTGCGCCTTCGAGCATCCCGGCGCGCCGGAATGTGCTTGGGCGCCGGCGCGACTACGCGGCGTGCACGCCTGGAATAACCCTTTCGCTCAGCGCAGATTGTGTTATACTGCTTTTGCGCTTATTACTTTCGGTGGTGTTGAGCGGTCCCTCGGGTTCACGAACTGGTCTGAGAATACCCGCCTTCAGTTTTCCCCGCACGTTTTCAGCGTAATTTCAAAGAAGACTGGTCCGGATGGGGCCGGGTTCGCCTGAACGCTCGGGCGTACCGCGAACTCTCCGCCAGCAAGAAAGCTAAATGAAAAATTTCTCTGATCTGCCCCTTTCCGCCTATATGGCGGAGAGACTCTCGGGGGCGCGTTTCAGCACCCCCACACCGGTGCAAGCTGCGGCCATCCCGCAGGCCCTGACCGGCAAGGATGTCCTGGCCACTGCGCCTACTGGTACCGGCAAGACTCTGGCGTTTCTGATTCCGATGATGGAAAAGCTGCTGCAAAAACAGACGCCCGGAATCGCCGCGCTGGTCCTGCTTCCTACGCGCGAACTGGCTACGCAGGTGGCCGAGCAATATGACCTGCTGCGCGGCAAGAAACTCGCTCCGGCAGCCCTGGTGGCCGGCGGTTTCCCGGAAGGGCCGCAGTTGAAGGCCCTGCGCGCGGGAGCGCGCATGGTGATCGCCACGCCGGGGCGTCTCGAGGACTTCCTCCACCGGGGCATGATCCGATTCAGCGGATTGCAGATGCTGGTGCTGGACGAAGTGGACCGCATGCTGGACATGGGATTCCTGCCGGCGATGCGCCGTATCGCCGCCATACTGCCAAAGGATCGCCAGACCATGTGCTTTTCCGCCACGCTGGAGGGGTCGGTAGCGCACCTGGTGCACGATTACACGCGTCACCCGGTCCGGCTGGCCTTCGGATCCACACTCAAGCCCGCGGAGAATGTGCGGCTTCAGGCCTTCGAAGTAACCCAGGACGGCAAGCTCGAAATGCTGCACCGCCTGTTGAGCAACGAGGGCGGCCGATGCCTGGTCTTCGCGCGCACCAAGCGCGGAGCGGAGCGCATCACTTGGGGTCTGGCGCGCCGGGGCATCCAGGCCGCAGTGATGCACGGAGACCGCACGCAATCCCAGCGGACCGCGGCATTGGAAGGATTCCAGCAAGGGCGCTGCCGCGTGCTGGTGGCTACGGACCTGGCCTCCCGCGGCATCCACGTGCAGAATATCGCGCACGTCATCAATTACGACCTGCCGGAACTGGCCGAGAGCTTCATTCACCGCGTGGGGCGGACCGGTCGCGCCGGGCAGCGGGGGCTGGCCTCCACTCTGTTTTCCAGAGACCAGCGGACCGAACTCTTTCAATTGGAGCGGGCCCTTGGCATCCGCCTGGAACGAATGGCAGTTGAGGGCTTGCCCCGTGCACATTCGTTGCCTGCCCCGCAGGAGCGCCAGCCGGCCGCCGTTCCCGGACGCATGCTACGGCTGCCGGGAGAGTTCCTGCAGGCTCAAATAGACGTCTGAGTAAATGCCGCCGGAAGGGCCGGGGCCCGGGAGGCCCCGGCGTGTTTCCAGGCGCGCAGGCTGCTGGAAAATGGTATCGTTATGGGGGTGCCACCGGCCCGGGAGGCGGTCCGGCTTCGCCTCGCGTCACGGGGCAGTGAGGGCAGAATATGAAGAATCTCTTTGTAGGCAATCTGAGTTTTCAGACCACGGAAACAGAATTGGGCGACCTGTTCAAGACGTTTGGACAAGTCTCGCGCGTGTTTATAGCCAAAGACCGGGACACCGGCCGGGCACGCGGATTCGCTTTTGTGGAAATGCCGAATGATGAAGAAGCTGCCAAGGCCATTTCCGGCCTGGACGGCAAAGAGTTTGGTGGCCGCAACATCAAGGTGAACGAGGCACGTCCGCGGACGGAGCGCGGCGGTGGGGGTGGCGGCTATGGCGGTCGCGGCGGTGGCGGCGGACGCGGTCGCGGCGGGTATTCGAACGAAGACTACCGCGAGGCTCCGCGCCAGCCGCGCGAGCCGCGCTGGTAGTTCCTCTCCGCAGTCAAGAGTCGCAGCACTAAGCGCACTCTTTCCATATCAATTCACGGCGGCAGGGCGAGCGGCAGATCCCTTCAGCACATCTTCGATTGGAAGGCCTGCGGCGGGAACATCGCGCCGGTAATCCTCACCGAGCAGGGCGGCCACGGTGGCGGCAATCTGTGATTGCGTGACCGGCGCCACCTGGGAGCGCTCGCCCAGCGCAGCCGTGTCCGGTCCCACGACAGCCAGCCAGATGTTCTCCGATCCTCTGATTTTCTTCCCGTGTTCCTTCCATTCCGCCGGATCGTTGCCGCGGCCGTGGTCCGTAGTGATCAGGAACGTGGTCCGGCCGCGGTACGCGGGGATCTGCTGCATGCTGTTCCACAGCTCGGCCACGAAATGATCGAACTGGTGGGCGCTCTCCAGCACCAGATCGTAGCGGCCGGAATGCGCCCAGTTGTCCGTTTCGCCGTAACCCACAAACAGCGCGCGCGGCTTCCGCGTGCGCACGTATTCCAGCAGGGGAATCTGCAGAAACGAATTGTAGGTGTCGTCGTCTTCCAGGTGGGTGGAGTGGCGGTAAAGCTCGTTGAGCAGCTCTTCGCGCGGAGAGAGCGCGCGGCCGGGATAGGGCAATTCCCAGCCGCAGTGCACGTCCAGATGGCTGCGCGCCACATTGAAAATATCCGCGAAGACTCCCCAGGTGGCAAACGCCGCCACTTTGCCGTGAAACGCAGGCAGGCTGTTCAGCCACTCGAAAACGGTGACGTTGGGATTGGAGCCGAAATCGTTGGAATCTATCCTGGGATCCGCGTGGCCGGAAAGCATTTCATTGTATCCGGGATAGGAAAATGCCAGCCCGTTGGTGACGCGCGCGACGCTGCCCAGGTTCGGGTTGCCGAAAACCTGCCCTTGCGCGGCCACCACGCCCCACAGGAACGGAAGGAGCGTTTGCCTTCGCTCTCGCACATCGTCGCGCCAGTAAGCGCGTTTCAGGGTTTCCGGCTTTCCCCAAATGCCGCCGTGCTCCGCGTCCAGCAGCAGCGGATCCGCGCCTTGAAAAACCTCCTGCCAGCGCAGGCCGTCCGCAACCACCAGCACTACGGCTTGCGTCTTGCGGCCGCTGGCAGGAATTTGCGGGGCCGCGGGGACACCTGTGAGAGCCAGCGCCAGGCCTGCGCCGAGCATGGCCAGGATAGTCCTGCGAATATGTCCAGGCATTTTCCCTTTAACCTTTCGCACCAGAACCTCGCAATTTGCCCCGCGCGGCGCTGGTGCCGCAACTTGGCGCCGTGCGTACTTTTGCGTGGCGCGACTGCGCTAGAATACGGGAGGAAGCGCGGCCAGGGGGGCCAAAAATGCCAATGTGCCGGGAAATCTTCGCGGCGGGAATCGCGCTGTTGCTGCCCGCGGCGGCTGCCGCGCAGCATGGGCATCACCATCACGCCGGCGGCGAGGTGCAGAAGGACGTCAAAATCGTAATCCACCAGGTGGCCAGCGACGCCGTGCAAATCCGCCTGGGTCCTTACAATCTTCCCGCGAACACTGCACATGACGCCATGCCCCAGGCTCCCGACTTCTTCTGGGACGTGCCCTTCGACGGCTGGCTGGTGGCCTACGCTCCCAGTCTGCTGGATGCGGACGGGAACGACATCGCCGCCAAGCTGCTGCACCACGTGGCGTTCTACAACACCGGGCGCTCCGATTTCCTGTGTTCGCAGAAAGAGGAGCATATTTTCGGCTCGGGCGGGGAGATGAACCGCTGGCCGCCGATTCCGGGCTTCGGCTACGCCGTGCACCACGGAGACCGCATCCGCATCAGTACCATGTTTCACAATCCCACGGGCACTTCGTATCCGCAGGCCTACCTGGCAGTGCAGGTCAGTTACATTACCGCGGAAAGCATTCAGCCGGGGATGCCACAGCCGCGCAGTGTGTATCCGGCGTGGTTCGACGTGATGCAGTGCGAGGACTCGGGCTACGACCTGAAGGCCGGCGAGTCGGTGAAGAGCGGCCAATTCCAGATGCAGCAGTCCGGGCTGTTGCTGGGACTGGGCGGTCATCTGCATGACTACGGTCATTCGCTGACCCTGGTGGATTCTACGAAAAAAGTATCTATCGCCAGGCTGGACGCGGAATTGGACCCGAAAGGCATCATCCTGTCCATGCCCGTGGTGACGTTTATCACCCAGGGCGGCTACCGCCTGGCCGCCGGAGACACCGTGCAGGTCAGCGCCAAGTACTTCAACTCGACGGGCAAAGCGATTCCGGACGGCGCCATGGGCATTGCCGTGGGCTACTTTCTGCCGGATGATCCCGCGGCCATGGCCGCCTTCGCCCACGCCCCGCGTGAGCGCAACGTCAAGCGCAAGTAGCCGCCGCGAGCGAATTCCCTGACATCTTCCGGGCACAAGCATGCATCGATATTGCAGGGGCGCTCCGGCAGGAAACATCCTTCCGGGGGCTGGTCGGTGATAAGGAGTTGCATGCGAATCTTGTCGAACACAAGAGCTTTCGGTTCCGGTCTGCTGGTTTCCGCCACGGTGTTTTTCCCCGCGCTGCTGTTCGGCCAGGCGGGGCCGGGACCGATCACCCCGCCGGAAAGCGTGTACACCGATCCCGGGCCGGCTCCGGCACCCGTACCAAAGCCGCGGGGCTCCCAGGGCAAGCCGACCATTGTCGGCACCTGGAGACTCAACCGGGACGAGAGCGACGACGCGCGCAAAAAACTCCAGGAGGCGCAGCAGTCCGGCGGCGGAGGCAACGGAGGCCGCGGCGGCGGTGTGCACGTGGGCGGATACCCCGGCGGTTATCCGGGAGGTGGCTATCCCGGCGGCGGGTATCCGGGCGGCGGAGGTGGAGGTTATGGCGGACACCGCAACTCCTATAGCAATGACGACCTCAATCGCCTGAGCGACGTGCTGAATCCCGCGCGCAACGTGACCGTCACCAAGTCGGATTCCGCAGTCGAGGTGAGCGACGATCTGGACCGCAAGCGCGAGTTCTACACCGACGGCCGCAAGCTCGAAAAGTCCAAGAACGCCAAGGGCGACTCCTACCGCGAGGCCAGCGCTCAATGGGACGACACGCGCCTGATCACCCAGGAGGAAGGCCCGAAGGGCGGCAAGATCGAGCGCGTGCTGTCGCCCTACGACGGAGAAAACGGCCCGCAGCTCACCGAAACCTTCAAGATCCTCGACAGTCACGGAAATACCACCGGGGTCGTACGCCTGGTTTTCGACCGTATCGAGCAGCCCGCCGAAAGCAGCAAGCAGTAGCGGCCACATCCTTCACAGCGGGATATTGCCGTGCTTGCGCCTGGGATTGGTGTCGCGCTTGGTGTCCAGTGCGCGCAGCGCGGTAATCAGTTTGGGACGCGTAAGCGCGGGCTGGATCACCGCGTCAATATAGCCGCGCTCCGCGGCCACGAACGGATTGGCAAAGCGCTCGCGGAACTCCTCGATTTTCTGTTTGCGCAGCGCCTCGCGCTCTTCCGCCGCGGCCTTGTCCAGCTCGCGCTTGTAGACGATGTTCACCGCGCCCTCCGGGCCCATCACCGCAATCTCCGCGGTGGGCCAGGCAAAGTTCACGTCCGTGCGGATGTGCTTGGAGGCCATAACGCAATACGCCCCGCCGTACGCCTTGCGGGTAATCACCGTCAGCTTGGGCACCGTGGCCTCGGCGAACGCGTAGAGCAGCTTGGCGCCGTGGCGGATGATACCGCCGAATTCCTGCTGGGTGCCGGGGAGGAAGCCGGGCACGTCCTCGAAGGTGATCAGCGGAATATTGAACGCGTCGCAGAAGCGCACAAACCGCGCGCCCTTCACGGACGCGTTGATATCCAGGCAGCCGGCCAGGAAGGCGGGCTGATTGGCCACGATGCCCACGGGGCGGCCCTCCAGCCGCGCGAATCCCACCACCATGTTCCTGGCGTAGTGCTCGTGCACTTCGAAGAGGTAGCCATCGTCCACCACGGCGTGAATCACGTCCTTGATGTCGTAGGGCACCATGGGATCCGAGGGGACGATTTTGTTCAGGCTGGGATCGGTGCGCTCCGCGGAGTCGGTGGAGGCCCGGCGCGGCGGGTCCTCCAGATTGTTCGAAGGAAGGAAGCCCAGCAGCTCGCGGATCATGGCCATCGAATCGGCATCGTCGCGGGAGATGAAATGCGCCACGCCGCTCACCGAGTTGTGGGTCATGGCCCCGCCCAGCTCTTCCTTGGAGACGTCTTCGTGCGTCACCGTCTTGATCACGTCCGGGCCGGTCACGAACATGCACGAAGCGTCGCGGGTCATGAGCACAAAGTCGGTGATCGCCGGGGAATAGACCGCGCCGCCCGCGCACGGCCCCAGGATGGCGCTGATCTGCGGCACTACGCCGCTGGCCAGCGTATTGCGCAGAAAGATCTCCGCGTAGCCCGCCAGCGACATCACCCCTTCCTGAATGCGCGCCCCGCCGGAATCGTTCAGGCCGATCACCGGCGCGCCCACGCGCACCGCGTGGTCCATGATCTTGCAGATCTTCATGGCGTTGGTTTCCGAAAGCGACCCGCCAAAGACGGTAAAGTCCTGCGCGAAGACGAACACCAGGCGCCCATCCACGCGCCCGTAGCCGGTCACAAAGCCGTCGCCCACGTAGCGCTGCTCGGCCATGCCGAAGTCCGTGCAGCGGTGCGCGGCGTATTTGTCCAGCTCCTCGAAGGTGCCTTCGTCGCACAGCAGCTCGATGCGCTCGCGCGCGGAGAGTTTTCCTTCCTTGTGCTGCCGCTCGCGGCGCTCGGGACCGCCGCCGGCTTCTGCTTGCGCGTCACGCCGCTTCAGTTCTTCCAGCCGTTGTTCTGTGTTCATGGTCGCTTCCTGTGTGGGCGCTGCAGCTGCGGCCCGCCCTGGGCGCTGTCGAAGGGCCCCCGTGAGCGTGCCACAGCACGGGGAAACTTGGAAGCGACGCGGGCCAAGGCGAATGCCTCTTCATTCCTAGGGACCATGTGATGGCTTGTGCATCCCGCTTAATCACAGCGACTTGCTTTGTGTGTCCGGAGCCGGGGCGGGACGGATGTTCTGATTCAAACGGAAGAAGTTGTGGGGGTCGTAGTGGGACTTCACGGCCAGCAGACGCTCCCAGCGGTGGCGGTAGGCTTCCGGGACGCGATCATCCTCGTCCCCGCTCATGAAGTTTACGTGTACGCCGGGAGCCATGAACGGCCGCAACCCTGCGAATAAATTGCGTACCCAGGAGAGGTGGGCGTGGTCGTCCTGCGCATGCTGCCAGTTGGCGAGGATATTCACGATATAAGGCGCGCTGCGTTGCCCGAAGGCCGTCTCCGAGGGGTCCACGCGCCCGACCGCTCCGCCCAGATACGCCAGCTCAATCTGGCTGGCCGGCGAAGGTATCTCCGAGAGCGCAGCAACCATAATGTCGATGGCTTGGCCGGCGAGCGTCTGGAAGTAGCCGGATTTGGTGTAGTAGCGCCGCCCGTGCGGGAATTCATGATCCGCCATGGTCTGAAGTTCTAGGAAGGGGATTACACGCCTGGTAACGGCCACGGGCTTGCCGATGGAAAGGACGCGATCCACCACGCGATGGCCTTCTTCGAGCGGGCCAACCGAAAGCACAGACGCGCTCGCCACGCTGCGACCGCGGATTTGGGAGGGAAGCTCTGGCGAGTCCAGAGCCCGGGTGAGGGAGAAGACCCACCGCAAATTGTCCGGAGCCTCCGGCATGAACTCGCGCCAGGACTCCAAAGCCCTGGGAATTTCTTGCAGTGGATACATCGCGCTGGCCAGCAAGACGGAAGTCACCGGGTGCAGCCTGACTTGGAATTCCGTGACCACGCCGAAATTGCCGCCTCCTCCGCGCAGCGCCCAGAAGAGGTCGGAATTTTCGTTTGCGCCGGCATGGAGCACCGAGCCATCGGCGGAGACCAGAGTGAACCCTGCGACGTTGTCGCAGGAGAGACCGTGCAAGCGGCTCAGCCAGCCGGTGCCTCCCCCCAGGACCAGCCCGGCGGCGCCGGTGTGGGAAACGACTCCGGCGGGAAAGGCGAGGCCGACAGCCTGGGTGGCCGCGTCCACGGTGCTGAGCAGGCATCCGCCGGCAAACCGCGCGCGGCGGCGCGCAGGGTCCACGCGCACTTGCCGCATGCGGGACAGGTCGATCACCAGGCCGCCCTCGCAGGTGCTGAACCCGGCGAGGCTATGGCCGCCGCAGCGCACCGCCGTCTGGACCCCGGCGGCCACGGCTGCGCGCACCGCGGCCTGGACATCCGCCACGGTGGCGCAACGCGCGATCAGTCCCGGCCGGCGCGCGACCAGGGCATTCCAGATCGTATGTGCCTGCGCGTAGCCGGGATCGGAGGGGCGCAGCAGGTCCCCTGCGAAGTGCGGCTGGAGAGAGGAGCGAATCTCTTCGACGGCGCGATGGATCGTTTCGGAATCCACGGACGGCAGAGTCTACCACCGGCGAAGGAGGACAAAGCGACTCAGACTGGCAGGCGCCCAGCCAATCGAAGGACGACTACCAAGCCGTTGGAAAATGGCAGGAAGCGTCCCTCAGCGGCTGAAGCCGTTTTGATTCCCAGCGTTTTGCGGCATGGCTGAGGCCATGCCCTGGCGAAGCCGCTCCATGCTTCAACCAGCCGCTAGACGAGTGGCCGGGCGGCAATCTCCAGCGAAGGCGATTGCCGGTGAATCAGAGCGGCTGGTTCGTTGCCCCGGAAGCATTCCCTCTGGAGGGCCGCCGCCTGAAAATGATCACGGCGACGCGGGTGCAAATGTACACGCTGCCCATCAGCAAGAGTACTCCTGCGGCGAGCGTGCCGAAGATGGCCAGCGTGCGGCGCAGCGGGTCCTCCATCAGCTCCGTTTCCACGGTCATGTAGAGCAGCAGGAAGACCGAGGCCAGAGTCAGCACGGCACCCAGCAGCGGGGTAAGCACGGCAATCAAATTGCGAATCATGACGGCGGGCCGCTAGTGCAGGCCGCTCCAATCTTCGGCGATGAGCATGGAGTTGCCGGGGGATTGCGGGTCGTATTTCACGCTGGCGGGCTGCCCGGCAATGAGCTTGTGCAGGCAGGCGCGCTCCTCGAATCCAGTCACGTCCTGAGCGGTCTCGTAGGTGACGCCGGAGATGGAGTAGCTGTAGCGGACCAGGTGGCGGGACCCGTTGGCGGCCGCCTCCGCAGCCCGCGGACGCCGGCCCGGAAGCCTGAGGTTCCCGGCTGGCGGGGGCATCGCCGGCTGCGCCGACTCTTCCAAGATCTCCAGGATCTCGCCTTCCACGATGCGGCCCACGCGGCTCAGGTATTCGCGCCGGTTGCGTTCGATTTCTTCCGGGTCAGCGGGACGCCTGCGCCACCACAGCAGCGCCACCAGAAACAGCAGCACGGCGGCGGCGGCGAACAGAACGTAAGGATTCGCGAGGAGGAGTCGCAACGTGTTCCTATAGGCCGGCGCCGGGAATCGGCTGGCGATTCCGTGCAGTTGCGCATGCCGCGCGGCCTGCCGGCATCAATTACCGCGCGGGGCCACGGGATTGCTCAGCCGGCCGATCCCGCTCACTTCCACTTCCACGAGATCGCCGGGCGCCAGCGGCCCGACGCCCGCCGGAGTTCCTGTGGCCACGACGTCTCCGGGCACGAGCGTCATGATGCGTGAAACCCAGCGGATTATAACATCAACGGAAAAAATCATTTCCGAGGTCCGGCCGAACTGCCGGCGCTCACCATTGACAAAGGTGGCCACGGAAGCGGAAGCGAGATCGAACTCCGTTTCGATCAAGGGGCCGAGCGGACAGAACGTGTCGAACCCTTTGGCGCGGGTAAAATGCTTGTCGCTCATCTGCAAATCGCGCGCGGTCACGTCGTTCAGGCAGGTGTAGCCGAGAACGAAGGGAGCAACATCCTCCGCGTCACGCAGCCCGCTGCACGGCCTGCCGATGACCGCGGCAATTTCACCTTCGTAATCCACGCGCCTGGATATCGCCGGGATCAGAATGGGTTCTTCGGGGCCGATCACGGAGGACGGAGGCTTCATGAAGATCATCGGTTCGGTGGGCACCGGATTTTTCAGCTCCAGCGCGTGCTCGCGGTAATTGCGGCCCTGGCAGACGACCTTGGAAGGCACGATGGGCGGGAGCAGGCGCACTTCCGAGAGCGGCCAGCACCGTCCGGTGCGTTCCCTCTCACCTTCGAATGGGCCGCGGATTTCCCAGACCGTTTCGTCCTGGAGTTGGCCGTAACTCGCGGGCGGCGCCGAATAGCCTTCCTGGCGCGGAGAAGGAGCGGAAAGCAGCAGGGGCTGGAGGCGGACGAGCTTCATTCGTGCGGGCGCGCGGCGCGGCCATGCGAATGCGGGTGGGTGAGGGTGTGCTCCATGGCCAGTTTCGCGGATTCCACCACCCACAGCGCCACGGCAATCACCGCGTAACTTCCAGCGCCGAGCAGGAGCATGTGCAGAGTGGAGATATTCAGGCGCGAGTGGAGATTGTCAAAGATAATCCCCGCCAGCGCATAGCCCAGGGTAAAGACCAGCCAGCCCGTGGATCCGGAGATAAACAGCTTCCAGGGGGTGCGGAAGAATGTGCCCACCGGCAGCAGCGCGAAAACCAGAAAAACGCCGCGGCAGATCCAGTTGCGCAAATCCGCAAAGGGTTCGAGCGCGGGCAGACGGTTTGCGGCGAGCAGGGCGACGGCCATCACCCCGGTCAGGTACGCCCCGCACAACACACCCATACGCATCGGCGGATTCTTGAGCCACCGAAGCCAAGCGCTTCCGAAAAGCCGAATATGCCCTGACATCTTCAGAATTTCATTCGCCGGTCTTCGGAATGACGGCCGAGACGGAACTGCTGGGGCGGCTCTCATTCCCCGAACGGTCGATCGCGGTCACCGTGTAGGTATACTGCGCCCCTGGCATAATGGAAGTATCACGAAACGCAGGCGTGGGCAACGGCGCGGGAGTAACGCGTTGTGCGTTCGCCCCACCTTCGCCAGCGCGATAGACGTAGTAACCCGCCGCGTCCGGCTCCGGACTGATCGACCAGGATAGTTCCACCGCCGCCGGGGTGCCGCCGGCCGCGGGAAGGAACACCGCCACTACATCCACCGGCGGCGCCGGCGGGAAAATATCTTTGGGCGTGACCTGGACGGGCTGCGAGTCACCGGACTCAACCGACTCCGCGCCGTAACGGGCCACGGTGCGCACCGTGTAGATGTACGTCCGGCCCCACTCGATCTGCGTATCCAGGTAACTCGCGCCGGGTGATGCCGCCAAAAGCTCCGGCGCTTCGCCGCGCCCTGCGGACGGGGCGCCGGACGGAATCCCGGCACGGTAAACATGGAATCCGCCGGACGAGGTGAAAGGCGCCCCGCCGCTCACCGTGGCCGGCGGCTCCCAGTTCAATTGCACACCGGCTTCGATAACGGTGGCATGTACCTCGCCGATGGGCGCGGGCGCCGGGTGCGCGATAAAGGATGCGAGGTTGGAATCCTCCGACGCCGCCCGTTTCGAAACCCGGCATCGCACCACGTAGAAAACCGGCCCGCCCGCGTGGCGCGCGATTTCTTCCGCGGGAATGGAGTCCAGAAATTCCACGCGGCCGGATTCCAGATAGGTATCCAGCACCTGCCCGGGGAGTGTATAGACGATGGCCAGGGCGCCGGAGGGCGGCGACTGCCCGCCCACGGAGCCGAACGCGCGCAGAATTTCAACCGTGGGCGAAGCCCCCAGGTGTTCTCCCTCCGCGCTCCTGGCAGGAGGCGTGAAAGTGAGCAGCGCGCCATCGCCGCGCTGTATCGCGGCCAAGTCCGTGATCCTCTCGGGAATCAACGGATGGCGCGGCTGGGGTTCGGCGGGCGCGGCGCAGGAGATGTGCAGCAGGGCGCAAAGCGCGAGAAGCGAAAATCGAAATTCGAAAAACGAAAATCGGGAGGAAACAGCGAGCCCTCTGGCGAGCGGCGCAGACCTCGTCTGGACACGGTTTTCCGATTTTCGAATTCCGATTTTCGAATTTCGAATTTTCACAGGATGTAGCGGCTCAAATCCTGATTCTTCACGATGTCGGCGAGCTGTTTCTGCACGTAGGCGGCATCGACCTTTACCGCCTTTTTCTTCAGTTCCGGAGCGTCGAAGGAAATTTCGTCCAGCACCTTCTCAAGGATGGTGTGCAGGCGCCTTGCGCCGATATTTTCCGTCTGCGAGTTAACCTGGGCGGCAAAACTGGCCACCGCGGCGATGGCATCGTCGCCGAAGGAGAGCTTCAGGCCCTCGGTTTCCAGCAGCGCCGCATACTGCTTGATCAGCGCGTTCTTGGGCTCGGTGAGGATGCGCACGAAATCCGCTTCGGTCAGCGAAGTCAATTCGACACGGATGGGAAACCGCCCCTGCAGCTCCGGAATCAGGTCCGAAGGCTTGCTCACGTGGAAGGCTCCGGCGGCGATGAACAGGATGTGCTCGGTGCGAATCAGACCGTACCGCGAGTTGACCGTGGTGCCCTCGACGATCGGCAGAATGTCCCGTTGCACGCCCTCGCGGGAGACGTCCGGCCCGTGGCCGGCTTCGCGCCCGGCGATCTTGTCGATCTCGTCGATAAAAATGATGCCCATCTGCTCCGCGCGATCCACGGCCATGCGGGTCACCTGGTCCATGTCAATCAGCTTGTTCTCTTCTTCCTGGATCAGGTATTCGTAGGCATCCGCCACGCTCATCTTGCGTTTCTTCTTGGCCTGGCCGAAGAAGTTGGAGAGCATGTCGCGGACGTTGATGTCCATTTCCTCGACGCCCTGGCTGGAGACGATCTCAAAGGCGGGCATGGAGCGCTCGCGGACCTCTACTTCTACCATGCGCCCGTCCAGCTTGGCGTCGCGGAACTGCGCGCGCAGCTTCTCGCGCGTGCGCGCGTATTGCTCGGCGCGCTGAACATTGTCCGCGGCGGAAGAAGAGGATGAGGGAGCCGGGCCGGGCGCGGAGATGCTGAACGGTCCGGGGATGCCGGCAACGGGCGGCGCGGGCGCCGGAGGAGGCAGGAGCAAATCCAGCAGGCGCTCTTCGGCGGTCTGCTCGGCGCGCTCCGCCACTTCGTCCAGTTTTTCCTCGCGGATCATCTCGATGGCGTTTTCCACCAGGTCGCGGACCATGGACTCGACGTCGCGGCCCACGTAGCCCACTTCCGTGTACTTCGAGGCCTCCACCTTGACGAAGGGGCAGCCCGCCAGCCGCGCCAGCCGCCGGGCGATCTCCGTCTTGCCCACGCCGGTCGGGCCGATCATCAGGATATTTTTCGGCAGGATTTCTTCGGCCAGTTCCGGAGCCAGCTTCTGCCGGCGCACGCGGTTGCGCAGGGCCACGGCCACGGCGCGCTTGGCCGGGGTCTGCCCAATGATGTACTTGTCCAGCTCCAAGACAATCTCGCGCGGGGTCATGTCGTCCAGCGCGGGAAGCTGTTCGGGCTCCTCCGGAGGCATCTCGCCGGGCAGATAGAGCACGCGCTGCTTGTCGTTCTTGTCGTTCACAGTTCCTCGATGGAGAAATTCGTGTTCGAGTAGATGCAGATTTCACTGGAGATGCGCATGGCTTCCTGGGCGATTTCGCGCGCGGAAAGTCTGGTATGAGCGGCCAGGGCGCGGGCCGCGGCCAGCGCGTAAGACCCGCCCGAGCCGATGGCGCACAGGCCGTCGTCCGGCTCAATGATGTCGCCGTTGCCGGAAAGCATCAGGGTGTTGTTTGCGTCCGCCACGATGAGCAGCGCTTCGAGATGGCGCAGCAGGCGGTCCGTGCGCCAGTCTTTGGCCAGTTCCACGGCCGCGCGCGGCAGGTTGCCGTGATATTCCTGGAGCTTGCCCTCGAAGCGGGAGAACAGCGAGAGCGCGTCCGCGGTATGCCCGGCAAAGCCGGTGAGGACTTTGTCCTCGAACATGCGGCGTACTTTTTTCGCGCCGTGCTTTACCACCGTGTCGCCCAGGGTCACCTGGCCGTCACCGGCCATCACCACTTTGCCGTCGCGGCGCACGCANTAGAACCGTGGTGCCGTGCATCTGCTCGCTTTTTTCTGTGCGCGCCATCGGGCCAGTATAGCGCGGGGCCTGCTGGAGTGCGAGCTACCGCGAAGGCTGCCGGAGTTGAGTTACTTCGCCCTCCGGCCAGGGGAAGACTGGGTCCGCGATGTTCCGTCGCAGCGCGATAGAATCGACGCCCTTTAGGTGCTGAAAATGAGGTGAGCGACGAGGCAGCGAGGGTTCGCACCGCTACCAGAGCACCTGAAGTCCCTTGTAGAGGCTGAAGCTGCCATCCGGGGTGGCTACAGGGATTTCCTCGCTCAGGGCCTGCGCAATGATGTGGCGATCGAAAGGGTCGGCGTGGTGCGGCGGAAGTTCAAACAGGCGGAAGGCATGCTCCGCAGTCACCGGCAGCACGCTGATGCCGAGTTCTTCCAGCGCCTGGCGCAGGAGAGCCGCAGAGATATCTAACCGGCCCCGCGCCGCTTTAATGGCGATTTCTGAAATGGAGATGGAGCTGAACTCCAGGAGGTTTTGCCGGTTGCGAATGGCCGCCGCTGCCCGGCGGCTCAGGTGCTCGGGGGATTCGATGGCCCAGATCAGCGCCGCCGTGTCCAGCAGTAAACGCACGGGTCAGCGCCCTTCGAGGAAGTCGTCGGCTTCCGCCTCGGTCATCGGTTTCCACCAATTGCGGTCCAGGACCTGGATCCGGCCCTTCAGCGCGCCCAGCTTGCGATGCTTCCGCGCCGGCTTGCGAGTGCGCACCAAGTCCGCCACCGGCGCCCCGTGGCGGCAAATGGTCACCGCTTCGCCGCGCTCCACCGCCTTGATGAGGGCGGGCAGTTTGTTTTTGGCCGTGGCGACGCTCACCTTCATGGGCACATCATAGCTATAAAATCTGGCCATAGCCAGCGCGATGCAAGGCCCGCGCTCGTTTTACTGGGCTTTGACTTCCGTGCGGTAGCCGCCTCTTCCCGCGGCTATTTTTCTTGCCACTGCGCGCATCACCCAGGGCAAGAATCGCTCCAGCCCGACCAGGACTTTGCCGTGCCCGGTGATGATGGCTTCGCGCCGGCCCCGCGCCACTGCGCGCAAGATTTGCCGCGCCGCTCTCTCCGTGCTCATTTGCAGCCACGCGGGAATCGGGTCCGCGGCGCCGGCGTGCAGTTTTCCCCGATTGTCCACTCGCCGGATGTCGCTCACCACGAATCCGGGGCTGATCAGCGTCACCCGGATACCCGACAGGCGCAGCTCGGGCGTGACCGAGTTGGCCAGCGCGCGCACCGCGAATTTGCTCATGGCATAAGGCGAAGCGCCAGGCGAGGCGGTCCATCCGGAAACGCTCCCGATGAGCACCAGGTTCCCTTTCGACCTCTCCAGTTCCGGGAGCGCCGCGTAAATCGTCCGCAGCACGCCGAATACGTTGGTCTCAAACTGCCGCCGGTAATCTTCCAGCGAGAGTGTTTTCAGCGCGCCGACCACGCCAAACCCGGCGTTCGCGATCACCACATGCAGCTTGCCCCACTGCCGCACCGTATCCCCGACCGCGCGTTCCACGTCGCCGTCCCGCGCCACGTCGCACGCCGCCACCAGCGGCGCCGTCCCCCCGCTCGAACTGATTCTCTGCGCCAGGCTCTGCAACAAGTCCACGCGCCGGGCCGCCAGGCAAAGCTTCGCCCCGGCCTGGCCCAACTGCCACGCCAGCTCTTCGCCGATTCCGGAAGAAGCACCGGTGACGACCACTACTTTCTCGCGAAAGAAAGTTGCTGTGGAACTCATGGGCATCCGTGACGCGCGATCAGCTTCGCCCGTGCCGCCCGCGCCGAGCGGCGTCTGAATTTCATGCGGGCCAAGTTCCGTGCCGGGAGCAAGAGCCATGGAGCGCGGCGGATTATAGCGTGCGCATAAGAACCTCCGCCAATCTTCGCAGGCTGGCGCCCCTGCGCAGCGAAGAAGACGGACAAGTTCCGCTACCTTGGTGCGGCTGATCGCTTAAGGCTCACCACATAGGCGACCAGCGCAGGCAGATCCGCGCTCGCCGAGGGAATCGTGGGCATGCCTGCGGAGTGCGCGTCCGGGCTGGGGTGCTGAAGAAACGCGGCGATTTGCTCCGCGTTGAGCCGCGTGGCGGTCAGGTCCGGCCCATCATCCGTCCCTTCGCCGTGGGCGCCGTGGCACTCATAGCATTTGTACGATTGGAAGCGTTCCCTGCCCTGCGTCACCAGAAGAGCGGAGACCTCAGCTCTATCCCCCAGACGAGAAACGCCCGGTGGCTCGGCCGCGGAAGGAGGCGGGGCGCTGGCGGCTGGAGCCGGTGATTTCGCCGCTGGCGGCGGAGCCGTAGCGGAGGTAGCCGCCTGCTCGTGGCGCGCGGCGCAAGCAGTAGTCACAGCAAGCATGGCTGCCGCTACCACCATCCCGCACCGTGAGAATCCTTTCATCCTTCACCTCTCGATGACGGAGCTGCGCGAGGATTATACGGCGCGTGGCCCATCTCACTGGTCCCCTCCATTGTGCGCAGCCCCTGTGCTGAAATTTCGTCCCCTGGCTGTGTTACGCTCCCGCGCGCCCGGAGGTGACCAATGAGAAGGCAAGCAATTTCCGCAAGCACGATTTTGGCATGCATGCTCGCCTGGCTGTGCCCGGCGGCCCATACGCAAAGTGCATCCGCGTACAAAGTGGGAACGGCGGAGGCGGCGCGCGGCGAGAAAGCCAACGGCTACCTGGAAGTGCCGAAGGGCGTGGATGCCGGGACCAGCATCCCGGTGGTGGTGGTGAACGGCGCCCAGCCCGGGCCCGTTCTGGCGCTGGTCTCCGGCGCGCATGGCACGGAATACGCTTCGATAATCGCGCTCGAACAGCTCATCACGGCCCTGGATCCCAGGCAGCTCACTGGGACCGTGGTCATCGTCCCTTTGCTCAATCTCCCCTCGTTTCACCAGAAAATTGTTCACGTGAATCCGGTGGACGGGAAAAGTATGAACCGCTACTACCCGGGCAAGGCGGACGGCACGCAGACAGACCGGGCCCTGTATCTGATCACCAAGGAGATTGTGGATCGCTGCGGTTACCTGATTGACTACCACGGCGGCGACCTGGACGAGAGCTTGCGGCCCTACGCCTACTGGGCGCCCACGGGGCGGGCGGAGCAGGATCGCGTCTCCAAGGAAATGGTGCTGGCCTTCGGGTTGAACCACATTATTATCTGGCCGGACCGCCCTACGGATCGCGCGGCCACGCGCTACCTGGACAACACCGCGTCCGTGCGCGGCAAGCCGTCCATCGTCGTGGAGGCGGGCCATGCCGGGACCACGGAATCGGACGACGTGCATCTGCTGGTGAACGGCACGCTGAGCACCATGCGCGCATTGAAGATGCTTCCTGGCGAGCCCCGGCCCATCGAGAACCCCGTGTGGCTGGAAAAAACGGTGGAGGTGGCCAGCGAACAAACCGGAATTTTCTATCCCCTGGTGAAGCGCAGCGGCTACGTGGCGGCCGGTATGAAACTCGGATATGTGACCGACTATTTCGGAGCCATCATTTATACCGCCCGCGCCCCCGTGGCCGGGATCATCCTGCATATCTGCTCGGTGCCTTCGATGCAGAAGGGAGAAAACATCGCGGTGATCGGCGTGCCCGCGGCCAAGGCGCCGTAACGCCGCGCCCACGCGGTTGGCGAGGAATTGAAGGAATGGCGGAGCCGGGCGGAGCGGGACGCCCCGCGGCCCTTCCAGGACAATTTCACCGGAACGAACCGCAGGGCTCCGATTCGGGTTGCGTAGCAGTGGTCTCTGTCTGCTGGAGCGTGCTGGCCGTTCGGAATACAGGTTCGAGCGCCCTGCGCTACAGACGCGTGAGACATCCCGGTTAGTCCTTGGGCTTCTTGCTCTTGCCGGTGTGAGGGCGCAAATCCTTCATGCCCTCGCGGGAGAACAACGCATCGTCCAAGCCGGTGTTGTAGGTCACTTCTTCGTAGAACGTCTGCGAGGTGGGGAATCCGTTGTGCTCGTGCGAAATCTGGAAGGGGGCGAGCACGCCCTGGGCCGTGTGATAGAGGGCGTACGTGTCCCGGTCTTCTGTGCGCTGGTTGTCGTACTCCGGATCGCGGTAGCGGAAAACGGAACAAATCGGCAGATGGGTGGAATGATCGATGGAGATGCGGATGACGAATTGATCGGCGTCGGTGATCTCGATTCCATCCGCCCATTTCAGGTTTACCACGTCCTGGCCGGTATAGCGAAACACCAAGTTGGGATCGTTCAGGCGCGCGCGGAACAGCAGGTCGATGTCTTTCTTCCGCGCCCGGCGCATCCGGGTAAGCACTTCCTTTTCCATGGGAACCACGCCGCCGGAGTTGGCCATCCATCCCTCATCGCCATTGCGGATTTCATAGCTCCAGGTGGACTTGCCCAGCGGATAGGGAATGTCCACAAAGATCAGCGGAATGGGAGCATCTACGCCGTAGTCGATCTTGAAATTGTACTCGATGCGTTCCTTGTCCGGGAGCTTCACCAGGTCGATGATTCTCACCGTGCCGCGGATTTCTCCGCTATGCGCGAAGGAGCTGTAGCGGCCCTTGCGGGTGATGTCTTTCACGCCGAGATACGCGTCGCCACCCATGGCCCGAATGGCGCTGCGGATGACTTCGCGGGCCTTGGCCGCGCTGGCCTCCGGGGCCAGGACTGCCGTGTCCTGGGGACGCGCCGTGGCGGCCGCAGCCGCAAGGCATGCCGCCAATCCCGCGGCGGCGGAAATGCGCAAGGCTAGCCGCACAGCACCGAACCTCCGTTGACGTTCAGGATCTCGCCGGTGATATAGGTGGAGAGATCGGAGGCCAGGAACAACACCGGCCCGGCGCACTCTTCCGCCGTGGCTACGCGATGCAGCGGCTGCTTTTCCAGAATCTGCTTCAACTGCTTCTTGTCCTTGTACACCGGCTTGGACATGTCCGTATCCACCCACCCGGGGGCCACGGAATTCACCAGTACGTTGTGCGGGGCCAGTTCCGTGGAAAGCCCTTTCACCAGGCTGATGATGGCGCCCTTGCTGGCTCCATAGTGCGAGTGGAGCGCCTCGCCGCGCTGTCCGGCCGTGGAGCTGATGGCGATGATACGCCCTGATTTCTGCTGGATCATGTGCGGGACGCTGAAGTGGATCACGCTGTAAACGCTTTTCAGATTGACGGCCATCATCTCGTCCCACTCGCGCTCGGACATTTTCTGGATGGGCAGGTCGTCTACATTCCAGATGCCCGCGTTGGCCACCAGGATGTCCAGACGGCCCAGGCGGTCGTGCGCGCATTTCACCAGCTTTTCCGCGGGGCCCATTTTGGCCAGGTCCGCCTTGAAGAATTCCACGCGCGTGCCGTGGCGGCGCGCCTCCTGGGCCACGCGTTCGGCGGCTTCCTGCTCGCGATGAAAGCTGAACACCACGTCCGCCCCCGCCTGGGCAAACATGCGCACGCATGCCGCGCCGATGCCGCGCGAACCTCCGGTGATGAGCGCCGCCTTGCCGGTAAGCGAGATCATGAGGCCCCCAGGTTGCCACGGCCGGTGCGGTTCGAACCGTGAGCGGTCTTATTGTGGAAGCTAGAAGTCTACGGGCACGCGGGACGGGTTCAAAGCCGAAAGTTGAAAGTCAAAAGTCAGGGGCGAGATTGGGCGGGTTGAGCAGAGGGCGTCGCGGGAGACGCCCCCGCACGGGTCTTGCGGATTCAGCCGGGCGCAAAGCCCACGGTCCCGCCGCGGCGGGACCGTGGCTACCGCTGCCGCGGCCAGGCGCCGAGCAGGCGGCGCAGCAGGACTAACTGGCCGAGGTGATAGGCATTGTGGTCTGCGATGAGCAGCGCCTCGCGCAGCACCGTCTGGCCGGAGCCGCCGGGAATGGGCGCGAACAGGTCCGTCTGCGCGCTGGTCACCAGCTTCTGCATTGCCTTGCGGTCGCGGAGGAATGCCTGCACGCTCTTCTCCCACGCGGCGGCGCTGGGAGGCGCGGCGCTCTTCGGCCAGTAGCCGGAGGGAAAATCCGGCGAGACATGCTGCGGATTGCGGCTGAACTCCAGGATGTCCCACTGCGCGATGCGCGCGTGCTCCAGCAGCTCCCAGGCGGAATGCGCGGCGCCCTTTGGCCGCACGCCGCGCAGTTTCGCCGGGAAGCCCTGGAGGGCTTCCGGCCAGTCCAGGTGCGCATCGGCCCAGGCGATCACTTTTCGCAATTGTTCTCGGAGCGCCGTTTCATCCATGAATTTTCTCCCTTCCGGAAAATCATCATAAAGCCGGGTGGGCCGGAGAGGTAGTGTCCGGCCACTCTTCCCACCAGTCGCGATTGAAAACTTCGCTGCCCTTTCCTAAGATGGATGCGATGACCACGCGGGATTTCAAAGTCTTCCTGGAACCGGATGCCGAATATGGCGGGTATGTGGTGGTGTGCCCCTCGTTGCCCGGTTGTTACTCCCAGGGCAAGTCGGTCTCCGAGGCTTTGGCAAACATCCGCGAAGCGATCGAGCTATGCCTGGAAGACATGGAGAGCCGCGGCGAAGCCATTCCCGACCCGAGTGAAGTGCTGGTGGGAAGCGTTGTCGTCACGCGATGAGCCCCAAGCTGCCCGTTCTCTCAGGCGAGGAACTGGTCCGCGCACTCGGGAAATTTGGCCACTCGGTGGTCCGGCAGAAAGGCAGCCACGTCCGGATGCGGCATGGATCCGACCCGCGGCGCGTTCCTGTAACCGTTCCACTGCATGCTGAGGTGGCCTTCGGGACTCTTCGGCGAATCCTTCGAGACGCAAGTATCTCCATCGAGCAACTCATTTCTGTCCTGTAAACGCGCCGAGGCAGGGCGCGGGCCAGTTCGCCGCGCTGTTTGACGCTGCCACCCGGGCGGGGCATACTGCTGGCCGCGTCCATGCTCACCTGCTGATGGCCCGGCACTCTCTCTCCGGCCTTCTTCCCCTCGTGGTCTTTCTCCTGGCCACCGCTCCAGCTATGCGCGCCCAGGACAACTTCGAAATTCAGGTTTACGACGCGGAAACGATGGAACCAGGAAAGACCATGTTCGAGTTTCACAACAATTTTGTTGTGAATGGCTCGAAGACCATGGTCAACGGCGTCTATCCGACCGAGGACGCCTTCCACGAGACCTTGGAGATCACCCACGGGTGGACCCCGTGGTTTGAGACCGGCTGGTACACGTTCACCGCCATCGGCTCCAACTATGGCTGGCAGTATGTGGGCACGCATCTTCGGCCGAAAGTGCGCGTGCCGGAAAAGCTGCACTGGCCGGTCGGCGTCGCCCTCTCCACCGAGTTCGGCTACCAGCGGCGGATATTTTCCGAGGACACCTGGACCATCGAGCTCCGCCCCATCGTGGACCAGAAAATCGGGCCGTGGTACTGGTCGTTCAATCCCACGTTCGACCACTCCTTTGTGGGCTTAAACGCGCATAAGGGGTGGGGATTTTCTCCAAACCTGAAACTGGGCTACGACATCACCAAGAAAGTGAGCGCCGGCTTCGAGTATTACGGCAGCCTGGGGCCGGTGGGCAATTTCGATCCGATTGGCGCGCAAATGCAGCAGATTTTCCCGGTGATCGATTTGAACCTATCACCGAAATGGGAAATCAACTTCGGCGTAGGTGTGGGCTTGACCGCGGGTACGGATCATCTCATCGTGAAAACCATCATCGGGTACCGTTTCGACCGTATCCCGCGGCCCTGGCACTAGCGGCGCGGCCGATTCACGCAGCTATGGGCACACGCCGGCGTTTCCCTTTTGCCAACAGCAGGGCCGCTCGGTACACTCGGCGCAACGAAACGCCGCCGTGACTGAGCCACGCAAACCCCGCTACGCGGGCTTCGTCATCCTCGCCGCGCTCGTGTTTGGATTGCTGGTCACACTTGTATCCCCCAGCGAAGAGTTCCGCATCGAGGGCACGATACTCCTGGTGCTTGGGGGCCTTCTTGCATGGGCCATACTCGCGGCGGTTCGAAAGCGACAGCGGGATGCTGAGTCGAACGGGCGTCTCGCCGCGCTCGAATACCAGATGGGCACGCGGNCTGCGGAAGCTGGAAGAAGAAGTAGCCAGGCTCGCTGTCGCCATCGCCGCGCGCCCGGCATCTGCCGCCGGCGAAAAGATGGCGCCGCCGGCGGAACGCCCCCCGGCCGAACCTTTGCCCGCAGCGCCCCCGCCCGCGCCGCAAACGATTCCGCAGGCCAGCGTCCCGCCGCCTTCGGTTGCTTACCGGCCGCCCTCCATGACGGTGTCCCAGGAGCCCGTGTCCCCCGCGGCCCCACCCCCGCCTTCACCTCCACCGCCGCCCCCACCGGCGCAGCTCCGGCCGCTGATGGCTCCTGCCACTGCCCCCGGCGAAGCGCCGGCGGCGCGAGCGGCACGCATGCAGCTTCCGGACATCGAGGAGATGCTGGGCACCAACTGGCTGAGCAAACTGGGCATCACGGTGCTCGTGCTGGGCGTGGCGTTTTTCCTCGTTTGGCAGGTGGCTACCTTCGGCCCGGCGGGAAAAGTAGCGGTGGGCTACCTGAGCGGGCTGGCGCTGCTCGGCGCGGGAATCTATTTCGAGCGCATGGAGCGCTACCGTCTGCTGGCGCGCGTGGGAATCGCTGGCGGCTGGCCGCTGCTGTTTTTTGTGACCTATGCGATGTGCCACGTCCCGGCCACGCACATTGCGGGGGTCACCGTGGGCGTGGACCTGGTGCTGATGCTGGTGGTGGCCGGGGTCATGGTGGCGCACACACTGCGCTACCGCTCACAAATGGTTACGGGGCTGGCCCTGCTGCTGGCCTTCCTGACGCTGGCGGTGAACCGCGAAAGCGGCGCATGGAGCCTTACCGCTGCGGTAGTTCTGGCCCTGGCCGTTTCCATCCTCGCGGTACGCATGGAGTGGCACGAACTGGAAGTCTTCGGCATCCTGGCCACCTACCTGAATCATTTCTACTGGCTATTGCCCATCATCGAGCCGATGGGGCGCCCGCTGCGCCCCTTCCCTGAGTTTCTGCCCAGCATCATCTGCCTTTTGCTGTACTGGGCGGTCTTCCGGGCGTCGTACGTGCTGCGCGCGCCGCCGGCCGACGAGCGCGTCTCGAGCACCGCGGCCCTGCTGAACACCTTCCTGCTGCTGGCGCTGGCGAAATACCAGTCCGTCTATCCGCAACTGGCCTGGAAATTCCTGCTCGCGCTGGGAGCCGCGGAGTTTGTTTTGGGACAGCTTCCCATCGCCCGGCGCCGCAGGGCCGCCTTTCTCCTGCTGACCACGCTGGGGGTGACGCTGATCTTCACCGCTTTGCCCCTGCATTTTTCGCCGGAGAACACCTCGCTGCTGTGGCTGGCGCTTTCTGAAGCCCTGTTCTTCTGCGGGATCTTTCTGGACGAAATCGTATTCCGGCGGCTGGCGTTCCTGGCCAGCGCGGCGACGGCGATGCAACTGCTGGGAGTGCACGCGGCGCGGGTGGCGGGCGAACGGATGGATGGCGCCACCTACGCTTCGCACTGGCCGCTTGGACTGACCTGCGCGGCTGCGGCGCTCGCATTTTTCTTCACCGCGCATGCCGCTCCGCGCTGCTGGCCGCAGTTCTTCCGCGCGCGCTGGGATGACTTTGCCGTCCAGGCCATCTCCGCGCTGGCCGCTGCGGTGGCGTTCGCGGGCCTCTACGTTTCGCTTCCATACGCCTGGGTGGCGGTGGCCTGGATGGCCCTGGCTGTGCTCCTACTGGGGGCGGCGCAGCGCTTCAAGGAACTGCGGCTGATGCCGGAGGCGTGCGTCATCGCCGCCGCCGCCCTGCTTCGCGTTGTGCTTGTAAATCTGCATCTCACCACACCCGTCGCGGGCGGAGAGACACGCATCTCATTGCGCCTGGCCACGCTCGCCGCCGTCGGACTGCTTTGTTACGCGGGGGCGCGCTGGGGCGAGGCGAAAGAGCGCGCCTGGTCCGTGCACCTGCCGGCGGCGCTGGCCTGGTCCGGCAGCGGCGTGCTCATGCTGCTTGCCTGGTACGAATTGCGGCCTGCCAGCGTGGCGCTGGGCTGGGCCTTGCTGGGTGCGGCGCTTCTGGAAAGCGGGCTGGCCAAACGGTGGCTGGCGCTGCGCCTGCAGGCCTACGCGCTGTTCGTTTCCGGCTTCTTCAGAATCTTTTTCGTCAACCTGAATGCCGAAGGCGGTGCAGGCCTATTGACCGCGCGGATTTATACCGTCGCGCCGCTCGCGGTGATGCTGTATTTCGTTTACGAGCGTTTACAGGGGCGCAGCGATGAGTATCTGGAGGTGGATCGCCGCCTGCGCGCCGCCCCGGCTCATTCCTGGATGGGATTGCTGGCCGCGGTGGCTCTGCTGCGGTTTGAAGTGCCGCTCGACTGGGTAGTGGCTGCCTGGGCCGCGCTGGCAGTGCTGCTGCTGGTGATCGCCTTCGCCAGCCGGCGGCGCCTGTTCATATCGCAAGGATTGATCGCCGGACTAGCGGTGGCGGTGCGCGGGGTGCTGCACAATTTCTACGAGCGCAGCTACTTTGATCTGCCCGCCCCGCCGCTCTTCGGCCGCTATCTGGTGTTGAGCACGACGGCGGCGATCCTGCTGGCCGGATTGCCCGTGGCCTTCCGCCTGCGCCAAAGGGGCGCGAAGGCGCCCGCCGGAGGGCGCTTGCGGCGGGGCTGGNTTCCACTTTGCGAACAGGCCCGAGCAGACGCTGTTCTTCGTCGCCTTGCTGCTGGTGACCGCGCTCCTGGCCGCCGAATTGCGCCGCAGCATGGTGACCATGGCCTGGGGCCTGGAAGCAGTCGCCGTATTTCTGTTCGCGCTGAAGGTGGGTGAGCGCAGCTACCGGCTGGCCGGTTTGGGGCTGCTGCTCTTGTGCGTGGCGAAGCTCACGGTCCTGGACGTTTGGGACATGGTGCTGCGCGACAAGGCCATCACCTTTATGGTGCTGGGCGCGTCGCTGGTGGGAGTGTCCATTCTTTATACGCGGCACCGCGCGATCATCCGGCGGTATCTATGAAGCAGCGCGCCTTCTTACTGGCGGCGACTCTGCTGGCGGCCCTTGGGCTGGCCCTCAGCGAACTGCGCAAGGACGAGGCTCCGGTCAGTCCGGCGCCGCTGCTGTTTTTCCTGGCGGACACGCAGCGGGAGCTGACGCGCATGCCCATGCAGGTGACCCGGCTCTCCAACGAAAAGGAAATAGAAATCGGGAACCAGCTCGCGCGGCGCTACGCTGCCTACTATGGGAAGAGCGCGGCCACTCCGGAGGACGAAGCAGTGGCCGCCTACGTGCGCGCCGTGGGCCAGCGCGTGGCCGCGCACGCCCACCGCAGGCTGCCCTACCAGTTCCATTACGTCCCGGACGTAAATTTCCTCAATGCCTTTGCGCTGCCTGGCGGGCACGTGTTCATCGGCGAAGGCATGCTGGCGGTGATGCAAACCGAGGATGCGCTGGCGGGAGTCCTGGGCCACGAGATTGAACACATCGACCGCTTCCATTGCATCGAGCGCGTGCAGATCGAGACCGCGCTGCGGCGGATTCCGCTGGGTGGAGTGGCGGCTCTGCCGGTGGCCGTTTTCACCGCCGGATATAGCAAGGACCAGGAACTGGAGGCGGACCGCGAAGGGGCCAAGCTGGCCGCCGTGGCCGGCTACTCGCCGCTCGAGGTCATCCCCGTCTTCCAGGAATTCGACAGGATGTACCGCACGGCGCAGAACCCGGCGCGCAATCCGGCGGAGGAACTCTCGCGCGTCGCACTGGAGACGCTGGGAGGCTATTTCCGCACCCATCCCTTGCCCCGAGAGCGCATCGCCGCCGTACAGGGGGAAGTGGGGAAGGGGCCGTGGCCGGCGCCACGGCCGCTCGAGTATCAGTATTTCTTCCTGCGGCAGGAGGCGAAGAGCGCGGTGGAGGAGCGGCGTTACGCGGCCGCGGCCACGCTGGCGGCGCGCGCTCTGGCCTTGAAGCCGGATGATGTTCCCGCGNCTGGCCGCGCTGGCGAAAGCGCGCTTCGCGCTGAAGAACTATGCCGGGGCGCTGGAAAATTACCGCGACCTCGCGGCGGCGGATCCCGTGGCGGCGAGCGAGGTACGCGCCTTCGCCGTGCGCCTGGCTTCCGAAGCCTTGCAGCGGCAAGACTGGAGATTGGCGGCGGAGCTCTCCCAGCACGCGCTGGAGTTTGAGCCCGTCGCTCTGGAAGCCTACCTGGTGCGCATCCGCGCGCTGCTGGATGCCGGAGACGTGGACGCGGCCTGGGAAACCACCCAGCAATTCCTGAAGATCGCCCCCGGCGGCCAGGGTGAATTGCCGGATGTGGCCCGCCGCCGCGCCGAGCAATTGATGCTGGCCCACGAGTACGCCCAGGCGGAGCGTTTGGCGGAGTATCCGCTGCGCATTCTGCCGAACCACCCGGATTACTTGCCGGTGTATGCCCGAGCCGCCTTCGCTGCCGGAGATTTCACGCATGCTGCGGACGCGTATTGGAAACTCTGCCTGCCTGCTTCCGGCCCCCCGCCCCGTGAGGGGAAGGAATGGGAGCGCGCACTCGCGGCATCTGCGGACGCCTTTGCCGCGGCCGGCGAAGCCCCGCGCGGCATCGCGGCGCTGGAAGCGGCGCGCGCCACGGTGCGGAAGATGGACGATGGCGCCTCGCGCGAGGCCGCCATCCAGGTGGAGCTCGCCGGCCTGCGGCTTTATACCGGAGACGACAAAGCGGCGCGGCGCTACGCGGACTACATCCGCGCCGGAAAGTGGGGGGAGATTCCCCTGGTGGACCTGGACCGCATCGGCTTCTGGTACTACCGCGCGGGCCACGCCGAGCAGGCCGTGGATCTGCTGCCGCGGCTGGTGGGGGTGACGCCGGACTCCCAGGACGTGATCCTCGAGCTGGCCTGGGCACAACTGGAATATGGCGCGAGCCAGGCGGCAGCCGCGGGCTTCCGCAACTGGCGTGGCAGCGCAGCTGAATGGAGGCCGCGGGCGGATTCGCCGCCCATGGGCCTGGCCCTTTCGTCGTGGCTGATGGGACAGCACGAGGATGCGCTGCGCTGGTTTACGGCCACACAGCAGCGCCCCGAATGGCTGAACCCGCGCTGGGTGGGGGCGCTCTATCCATCGAACACCGCGCGGATGGCCGCGGAGATTGTGCGCGAACGCGCGCGCCGCGAAGCCGCGGCTAAATCGCTGGCCCAGTCCCGCCGCTGAAACGGAGCGCGGCCGTTGTTGACCGTCCAGTCCCTGCCCATCTGCCGGCATCGGAAGGCAGCTCCGTGGCGCCAGCCGGAGCATCACTGCTGCGGGGAGCGCAGGGGTGCGCGGAGCCCTGTTTCGGGCGAACGGGCGGCGCGACCCGTGGCCCGCATTCGTGGTTAGGCCGAAGTTTCCAGTACCGCCGTTCCATTGCCGGCTTGCGGCTCTCCCGATATCCTCACGCTGGCAAGTTGTGTTGCGCCCCAGGAGAGTGAACGTGCAAGCGGAGATTGAGGCAAAAATCGAGCAGACCCGGCGCAGCGACCGCATCGCGATCGCCCTTCCCGTCGAGGTTTTTGGAACCGAGGTGACCGGACAGGATTTCTTCGAAAGCACCGAGACGCACTTGCTCAGCCGCCACGGCGCAGCCATCGTGCTGAAGAGCCGCCTGGCGCCCCTCCAGCAGGTGACCATCCGCAACCTCGGCAACGGCAAAGAAGCCACCGCGCAGGTGATCGGGCCGATGGGCGGGCGAGCCGAGGGCAGTGTTTATGGTTTCTCCCTGCTCAATCCCCAGGTGAACCTGTGGAACATCAATTTCCCGCCGATTTCCGAGGCGGAGAAGGCCGTCTTCCGCGTGCTGCTGGAATGCAACGCGTGCGGGCAGCGCGAATTGGCCTATCTCGACAAGCTCGAATCCGAAGTGTTCGAAGCCAACCGCAAACTCACCCGCCCTTGCTGCCGCTGCGCCGAGCCCACCGTGTGGCATCTGGCCGCGCACGATTTTGCCGCAGACCGCGATGCCGTGCTCGAGAAGCGTGAGCCGGCCGCCGCGAAACCGAAGAACGGGGCCTCGAGCAGCCGCAACAACCGCAAGCACCCCCGCGTGCGCATGAAGACCACGGCATGCATTTTCCAGCCGGGATACGGTTCGGAGGAAATCGTCCGCGTGGAAGATATTTCGCGCGGAGGGCTCAGCTTCCGCACCACGAATCTTTACTACCTGGGAACGATCATCGAGGTGGCGGCTCCCTTTACCGCCGGCGCGGCCAACGTGTTTATCCCCGCGCGCGTGGTGCGCGTGGAGAACCGGTTGGATTCCAAGCCCCGGCTCTACGCGGTAGCTTACTTGAAGAACTAGCCGCGTGCCGGCGCCATGCCCGCGCACCATCCGGGCGCGAAGGCACTTAGCCCCTATAGCGCCGAGGATCGAGACTGCTTGGCAGCCGCGCCTGGCTGCGGTATCGTCGTCTCGCTGCCGGACGCAGGCCGCCGGCAGACCTCGGGGGAGAAATCAGCGATGGCCATTCGCAAATGCCCGGCATGTCTGACCACGGCCGCGATGAGCGAGGTGGTGGCGCATACCGATGACCTCGTGTGTGCGGGATGCGGACAGCATCTGCAGGTAGGACAGGGCAGCCGCGTTCTGGCTTCCGCGCTGGGGCTCGCTGCCGCGTATATCGCCGTGCGCCTCAGTCCGCACCCGGATTCCATGCTGGGCTGGGCCGCGCCGGCGCTGTTTGGGCTACTGGGCTATGGCTGCGTTTCTGCGCTGGCTACTATGGCCACCGCGGATCTGCTGGTAATTCCCGCACCGGCGCCGCCGGCCCTCGCAGGCGATTCCGGCCATGGAGGCGGCCATGGCGCGCCGGCTGGGGGCCACCACTGAGCGAGCATCGCAAAGCGCTGCCATTCACTGCCCGGCCCCCGGAAGTTGTTTGCAGCAAAAAAGTTGCACTCTAAAGGTCCCGGAATCCTGAGCGGACGCTAATCGTACCAAACCCAAAGTACTATTGAGGTGCACGCACCTAACCTTCAGACTTGCGGGGTATGGCCCGCTACGCAAGTCTGATGGGCAAGCGCGTGCTGGTGCATTACCGCGCGGGAGAGATTACCCTCCCGGCCACGGCGCGCCTGGTGGCCGATTCCGGGAGGTCCATCTTCCTCGAGGAGCACTACGTCCTGCGGGGCCGCGTGCAGACCTTCCGCTGGGAGATCCCTTACAGTTGCGTGCTGCGCCTGGAAGAAAGCGTGGGCGCGGTTGCCCCCGCGAAGGAGCACGATCCGGAGACGCCAATGTCTGCGGATTCCGCCGCGGACGTGCGCATGATGCCTTTCCGCAACCCGGCCGAACAGACCTGACCGGCTTTACGGTTCCTCCCTTTCTCTGCGCTCCTCTGCGCCCCATAGGCCTCGGCGTTCTTGCTGTCCCTGTTTTCTTAATGGCGCCCTCAGCCTGTATAGTGTCCCCCTGCGCCTGCTTCGAGGAGACACGCCATGGCTACCCGCGTCGGATTTATCGGCCTCGGCCTGATGGGCCGGCCGATGGGACTGAACCTGCTGAAAGCTGGCTTCCCGCTTACCGTTTGGAATCGCACCCGCGCGCGCACGGAGCCGCTGGCGGCGGCGGGGGCCACGGTAGCCGCGGCTCCGCGAGAGGTTGCCGCGCGTTCCGACGTGGTGATTACGATCGTCAGCGATCCCCCGGCGCTCGAATCCGTGCTGTGGGGCGGCGAGGGCGTGCTGGGCAGCATGGCTCGCGGCAGCCTGCTGATTGATTCCAGCACGGTATCGCCCGCGCTGGCCCGCCGCGCGGCCGCAGAGTGCTCCGTGCGCGGAATTGAGTTTCTGGATGCGCCGGTGACCGGCGGCACGTGGGGCGCGGAACAGGGTGAGCTTGTATTCATGGTTGGGGGCAAAGCTGAGACTCTGGAGCGTGCCCGCCCTGTTTTGGAAGCTATGGGGAAGCGATTCTTCCATTTGGGAGAAAACGGCGCGGGGCAAACCGTGAAGCTGGCGATGAATTTGATTCTGGCACTCCAGGTTCAGGCGTTATCAGAAGCGCTGGCGCTGGTTACCGGCTCCGGCATCGCCGGCCAAAAACTGGTCGAGGTCATGCAGTCCAGCATGGCGCGCGCTCCCGTGCTGGATGTGAAGGCCCCGGTGATCCTCGAAAAAAAATACGCGCCCAGTTTTCCATTGCGGCTGATGCACAAAGATATGAGCCTGGCGCTCGAACTGGGCAATCAAACCGGCGTGGCCCTGCCCGCCGCGGCTGCTGCCCGCGAGGTGTACAACTACGTCCTTGGGGGGGCCAAAGAAGACCTGGACTACGCTGCCGTCGCCCGGTTCTGGGAGAAGTAAGCGGTTTGCTCGTGAACGGCCTGCGGGTGTGCGCAGCCGCCTTCGGTCCGCGGCGGCTGGCAAGCGGGCCTGGTTACGGCTGCGCGGCGGCCGGGAAGTAACACATGGGCAGGTCGCGCGAGGTGCGCAGGCCGGCGTTGGCTTCCAGGAGGATGGGGATGGCATTGACGGCGATGGCGGCGGTGGAAAGGTCGCCGTGCATTCCACCGGGCACGGTCACCGAGAGGCTGGGCACACCGTTCAATTCGACGGAGTCATAGGACGGGCCCGCGCCAACAGCGATCCTCAGCTCCATGTAGATTTTGTCCTGACCGTCCTCCACTCCACGCGCCACCTGTGCGACTCCGGCCACCTGACCCGGCTCGACGGTCAGATAGTCCGTAGTCATCCGGCTATCCGCGATCACCGGCTCGATTTTTTCGATGATGTCGTCCAGCTCGAAACCCAAACCATCCGCCACCATGGCCACAGACTCCGGCAGGCCGTGATGCTTGATCACCCCGGCGGCCACCTGGTCGCGGAATTCCTCCGGGCTCATGCCCGCGCCGACTTTTTTCTGCAACGGCAGCCGGCGCTTGGCGGCATCTACCACGCGCACCACGCGCGCGGAATCCACCTGCTGGGCGGCTGCGGCCACCGTGAGCACGAGCTTATCCATGATGAAACCGGGATTCACTCCCGTGCCTACTAGGGCCACGCCCCATTCCTTGGCTTCCGCGTCCAGCTTCGCGCTGATCTCCGGATACTTGCGGAAGGGATAGGCCAGCTCTTCGCACGTGGACACCACGCAGCAGCCCGCCTGGATGCATTCCAGGAGTTGTCCGGCCACTTCCTTCAGATAGGAGGAGGTGCAATGCATCACCAGGTCCACGCCCTGGTTCAGAACTTCGGCGGCATCACCGGAAACGGTAATGCCCCAGGGTGCGTCTTCCGCACCCACAAGCTTTCCCAGGTCCTGGCCGATCTTCGCCGGGTCCTTATCAATCGCGCCGGCCAGTTCCAGGGCGTTCTTGGTCCGCATCAGCCGCACGACGGAAGCCCCGATGGGGCCCACGCCGTACTGGACGACACGAATTTTCCGCTTGGCCATGCTCTCCTCCGCGGCCTGCCCGCCGTCAGGCAGGCTGCGCGCCCCAAGTGAGTCAACTAAGATAGCGGATAGGCACCGTGGCTTCAACCACTTTGCGCCTGGGCAAGCCGGATGCCGCTTGCCGCACCGAACGCGAAACGGGATACTCAGTTTCTACCGCGAGAGGGCTTTCCATCGCCGCGCTCGAGGAATTCCGGGCAGGGCCGGGGCCTGCGAAGGTTGGAGGAAACAGATGAGCCGCCAAAAACTAGCCGATACAGAAATCACTGCCGCGCTCACCGCTCTGCCCGGCTGGAGCTACCAGGCGGGCAAGCTCCATCGCGAATTCAGCTTTAAGGATTTCGTGGCGGCGTGGGGCTTCATGTCCAGTTGCGCCCTGGCGGCAGAGGCCATGAACCACCATCCGGATTGGTCCAACGTGTGGAACCGCGTGCGCGTCGAGCTCTCCACTCACGACGCCGGCGGCGTGACGCAGAACGACCTGACGCTGGCACGGCGGATGAACGAGATTTACGGCAAGTGAGCGGTTCGAGCGCAAGCTCCGGCTGGCGATCTCCCTCCGCGGTGCTGCGTTTGCTCGCAGGCCTCGCCATTCTGGCGCTGCTCCTGGCGTTGCTTCCGCGCGAGCGCGTCTGGGGCGCGATGCGCAGCGTCCCCCTGCGAATTTGGCTCGCCGTGGTGGCCGGCTACCTGGCGGCGCACTCCCTGGGAGCCATGAAATATCGCATGATGGTAAACCTGGGCGCCGCGGGATTAAGCCGCGCGCAGGCCGCGCAATGCTACTTCGGTGGCCTGTTTGGCACGCTGTTTCTGCCCTCCATCGTGGGCGGAGATGTGGTGCGCGCCGGGGTGGGCTTGCGCGTGGCGCGGCATCGCGCCGGCTTCCTGCTGGGCAGCCTGATGGACCGGTTGATGGATGTCTCCGCCCTGGCGCTCACTTCCGCCACGGGAGCGCTGCTGCTACCGGGACAGCTTGACGCGGGCAGCCGGCGCATTTTTCTGTTGCTCGCGGGAGGGGCCGTTCTGATTGTGGCCGGGGCGGCGGCGGGCATCGCTTTGCTGCCGGCCTCGCGTTTTCCCTTCCGGCTGCGCCGCAAGCTGGTGCATCTGCGCGAGGCGGCGCGCCCGCTCGCCCGCAAGCCGCAGGCAGTGTTGCTGTCGCTTATCGGTGGAGTTCTGGTGCAGGGCTCGTTCGCCACGCTTACCGCGGTGCTGGCGGAATTTTGCGGGCTGCATCTGCCACTGCACGTGTGGCTGTTTGCCTGGCCGCTGGCCAAGCTGGCCGCGCTGCTGCCAGTTTCGCAAGGGGGATTAGGCGTGCGCGAGGCCGCGCTGGCGGCGCTGCTGCTTCCTTTCGGCGCGCCCGCCGCGCTTTCTGTTGCTGCGGGCCTGGTATGGCAGACGGTGATTTACACCGGCGGTCTGCTCTCCGGACTAGTGGCGCTTGCCGCGCGCCACGCTGAGAGGCGCAGCACCGCGCGCGCCGGAGCCCTTGCGCAGAGCACGTCCGGACCCGCCGCTCAGCCACGTTAGCCGGTTGTACATTTCTCCCACGCCTCAGACTGTTGCTGCGCCTGTGGTGCGACTATTCTTCAGGAGATGAGTGTGCCCAGCACTGTCTTGGACGCCTATGCCGGGCGGCGCGTGCTCCTGACCGGCGCCACGAGCGTGGTTGGCCGCGCGCTGGCCGGAGTTCTTGCCGGCAGCCAGGCAGAACTCTGGGTGATCACCCGCGAGGAAACCGCCTTGCCCGGGGCGGTGCACTCCGTGGTTGCGGACTTGAGTTTGCCCGGCGCGTTCGCCCGCATCTTCGACTCCGCCAAGCCGCACGTCACATTTCACCTGGCCAGTTCCGGAGGCTCTTCCGGCGAGCGCGAAGCCGCCGTGGCCGAACGCGTGAATCACCATCTCGCTTCGGAGATTGCCGAGGTCGTTGCCGGAAAGGTCCAGTCCCCCTGGCCTGGCATGTGTCTGGTTCGCGGCGGCTGCGCTGCGGAGTACGGCGCGCTCGAAGGGGTAGTGCGGGAAGATTCGCCCGCGCATCCTGCCGGCATATATGGGGTCTCGATGCTGGCCGGCACCTGGGCGGTTTCGCGGGCCATCCAGAGCAGCCCGGTGCTTACGGGCCGCGCCACAACCGTGCGCCTGTTTTCCGTCTATGGCCCCGGCGAACGACCGGGGCGGACGCTGGCCACACTCATCGAGGCGGCCCGGACGGGCGCGCGGCTGAAGTTCGGGCGCGGCGACGAGCGCCATGATTACCTCTATGCCGGCGATGCGGCGGAGGGCCTGCTGCGACTAGGCGCGTGCCAGTCCGCCGTTCCGCCCGTCATCCACCTGGCCACCGGACAGCTCACCAGCGCGCGTGAGTTTGCGGAAACCGCATCCCGCGTGTTGGGCCTGCAGCCTGGCCAGCTTGAATTCGGCCCGGTGCCCGCTGCGGCAGACGATCTGCCCCACGGCCCGGTGGACACCTCGCGCCTGACGCGCCAGCTCGGCTGGCGCCCGCGCATCACCGTGGCCGAAGGAATCCGCGAAACCGCGCGCCTGGCCGGGATCAGCCAGGCCGCGAGTAGTTGAGGGTTCCCTAGGCCGCGTTGTTCTTGCGGTAATCAGCCAGGATGTCTACGAAGCGGTCTAGGTCGGCGCGGTTCTGGTAGATGTGCGTGGAGATGCGGAAGCGCGAGGGCGACGTGCCGCGGCACCGGATGCGGTGTTCCCTGTACACCCACTGCTGGAATTTCATGCGGTCAAAGCCGGGAAAATCCACCGCCAGCAAGCCGGCGGTGAATTCCGGGCCGGGGGCGGAATTGACCACCGCCCCGGGGAGGGCGCCCATGCGTTGTTTCGCATAGGCATGCAGCTCGCGGATGCGGCGCTCGATGCGCTCCGGCCCAACCGTCTCCCAGAACTCAATGGCCGCCATGAGGCCGGCGAGGATGCACACGCTGGTCGAGCCGAACTGCATCAGCCGCGCGGCATGATTCTGGTAATCGTCCCAGCCGCCGGTGACCACCGTGCCCCAGAGCTGATCGCTCGCTCCCTCCCGGATGTACAGCACACCGATGCCTTTGGGCGAAAGCAGCCATTTGTGCGGCGTGGTGATGTAGAAGTCGCAGCCGATGTCGTGGACGTTGATCGGCAATTGTCCGATCACGTGCGCCCCGTCAATGAACGACAGCAGGTANGTTCTGCCTTGCCCAGGCGCAGAGTTCCTTGACCGGAAGCACGCAGCCGGTCATGGTGGTAATGTGGCTGGCCATAATCGCGCGGGTGCGCGGCGTGCGCGCGGCTTCAAAGAGGTCCAGAATCTGCTGTTTTGTGGCGGGGGGCTTGGGCAGTTTCACTTCCTTCACCACCACACCGTAGCGTTTCTGCTTCAATAGCCAGGGGCTCTTTCCGCTGCCGTGCTCCTCGTCCGTGTAAATCACTTCGTCGCCCGGGCGAAGGTCCAAACCGTTGGCCACGTAATTCAGCCCCTCGGTGGCATTGCGCACCAGAGCGATCTCGTCGAGGTTTGCGCCGATGAATTGCGCCACCGGCGCGCGGTAGTTGTCCCAGTTCCCGTAGCCCCACAGCGGATAGAGCTCCGTGTCGTCATTTTCCAGTTGCTCTTCGTGCAGAATGCTTTCGATGTACGCGCGGAGCACCGGCAGCGGGGAAGAGCCCATGGTGCCGTTGTTCAGGTAGAGAAAGCCGGGGCGGAAAATCCACTGCTTGCGCAATTGCGCCCAGTAAGCCTCCGGGTCGCGTGAATAGAGCGCGTCCGCGGGCAGCGCGGGCGCAGGCGCGCACAGAAACTGCTCGATCAAACCGGCCGAGGATGCGCCGCCGGCTGGGGTCCCCGAGTGCAACGGTCCGGCCGAGGAATCCGCCCAGGCCAGCGAAGGCAGCGCGGCCGCCGCGCCCATCATGCCCAGCAGTTCACGGCGATGAAGCATGGCTTCCCCCTATTCTCCCGCCACCCCGCGTCCCGCGCTCGCTGGAGCTTCCTGGATTCATGCAGAAGCGCGCCGGCCGCGGTGGAAAGCCTCCAGCGCGCGGTTTGCATGCACGATGGTTTCCAGTTTTGCGAGCACCGCCTCGAGTTGCGCGCCGGGGATCGAGAAATACATTTCGTCGTCGCCCAGGCCGGTGTACACGCGGTTGCCGATGCATCCCGCGCTGGCCGCGGCCCGGCCGTCATCCGTGGTCACGGGGATAAATGCGCAGGTCGGCCGGCCCATTACGCCGCTATGTACCGGCGCGCCGGCTGCGGAAGCAGCTTCCGCCAGCAGCATGATGGCCCGCGGCTTGCCGCGAACCAGCACCGCTTCGGGGCGGAAAGGCGCGGCGTCCAGCGGCGCGTAGGAAGCCACGCGCATCGGCCTTCGCCGCTGCGGAATCTGCGGGATCTCTTCCATGCGGATGTATTCAAGCTGCACCATCGTGCCAACCATGCCCTGAAGTTCCTGCTGTTTCGCGGGGGTAAGAGCCACATTGTGCGTGTGCGCTCCCACCGGGCAGCCGAAATGGTCTTCGGCCTCCGTGTAGAACGCGCGCCCGTCTGCCGCCAGCTTCCAGTAGGTGCAGCCGGAAACCGCGGGCGCTTCAATCCGGGCAAGCCCCGCGGGCGGCGCCTCCGAAAAAGCCACGGCCACAGGCCGGCTTTCCAAGCCAAGAAGAGATTGAAGGCGCGAACCTGATGACGCCGTTTCCATGGGAGTCTCCCAGCCGGCCGCGCCTGGCCCAGCGGCCTGCAAGAACGAGAAAAGAACCAACGCCAAGCGCCAGAGTATAGCCAAAGTCAGGGGCCGCGGTCGCCCGGAAAATGCTCGCGCCTGCTATTATTTCTGCTCGCAGGAGCCGGCAAAACGCGTGGCGAGGAGGGCTCATGCCGGGCGGGGGACACTGGCAATTTACGAACAGCACGCGAATGCTGCTGGATGCGTTGGATCAGGCCTACGGCCGGCACACCTGGCACGGCACAAACCTGCGCGGCAGCCTCCGGGGTCTGGATCCCGATCAGGTCTTGTGGCGGCCGGCCCATGGGCGCCACAACATCTGGGAGGAAACACTGCACGCCGCCTATTGGAAATACGCCGTGCGCAACCGCCTGCTGGGTGGAAAGCGAGGGGCGTTTCCGCTCAAAGGCAGCAACTGGTTTCTCTCGCCCAAGTCAGCCGGGCCCAAAGAGTGGAAGCAAGCGCTGGCCCTTCTGGAGGAGACGCATCGAGCGCTCTGCGCTGCGGTAAGCAAATATCCTGCGCGGCAGCTGGGGCGCCGGATGAACGGCTCCAAGTGGTCCGCTTATGATGCCATCCTGGGGGCCGCCTTCCACGACATCTACCACGCCGGGCAGATCCAGCTTCTGAAGCGATTGCAAAAGGCGGCCTCTTTATGAGGAAGGGAAGCCGGCCGGCCGCGGTGGCCATGGCCGCGGCGCTGGCGCTTGCCGCGCTGCCCGCACGGCAAGGCGCGAGCGCGGCAGCTTTTGGCTGGAGCTACGAGAAGCGCGAGGAAATGATTCCCATGCGCGACGGCGTGCGCCTGCACACGGAAATCTACACACCGCGGCGCGATGACGGGCCGTTTCCTATCCTGCTGGTGCGCACGCCTTACGGCACGGCGGACGATGCCGGAGGCAGCAGCCACCACCTGGCCACCTACGCCGAGACGCTGGCGGACGGTTATATCTTCGTGATTCAGGACATCCGCGGGCGTTTTGGTTCGGAAGGCGAGTTCGTGATGCTTCGCCCGCCGCACGATCCCGCGGACACCAAAGGGATCGATGAATCCACCGACGCCTGGGACACGGTGGATTGGCTGATAAAAAACGTGCCGCGGCACAATGGCCGCGTGGGGATTACAGGCATCTCCTATCCGGGCTGGCTCGCGGAGATGGCGGCGCTCGAGCCGCATCCCGCCGTGCGCGCTGTATCCGAGCAGGCCTCCATCGCGGACATGTTCCTGGGGGACGACTTCCATCACAACGGCGCGCTGCGGCTGAGCTACTGCTTCGAGTACTCCGCCATGCTCGAAACCAACAGCAAGAACTTCGACTTTCAGTTCGACCAGGAAGACACCTACAACTGGTACCTGGCGCTCGGCCCGCTGGCCAACGCGAATAGCCGCTACTTCCACGGCAAAATACCCACCTGGAACAACCTGGTGAAGCATCCCGACTACGACGAATTCTGGAAAAGGCAGTCGGTGCGCAGCTACGCGGGCTCTCCCAGGGTGCCGAACCTGAACGTGGCCGGCTGGTGGGACCAGGAGGATTTTTACGGGCCGATGGAAATCTACCGGCTGCAGGAGCAGCGCGACCCAAAGCGCTGGAACTTCCTGGTGGCCGGGCCGTGGAATCATGGGGGATGGGCGCACGGCAGCGGGCGCAAACTCGGCCCGGTGGATTTTGCGAGCGACACCTCACGATACTTCCGCACGGAGATCCAGCCCCGCTGGTTTGCCTATTGGCTGAAGGACCAGGGCCAGTTGCCCTTCAGCAAAGCACGCGTCTTCCAAACCGGGACCAACCGGTGGGAGTCGTTCGATGCCTGGCCTCCGCCCGGCGCGCGGCCCCGCGCGCTCTATTTCCGGGAAAACGGCAACCTGTCCTTTGATCCCCCGGCCGAGGCGCCGGGGAAAGAGCCGGGCGAAGCCTTCGATTCCTACGTCTCCGATCCCGCGAACCCCGTGCCGTATCGCCCGCGGCCGATTCTGCCCACGTATCAGGGGCCGGGCTGGGCCACCTGGCTGGTGGAAGACCAGAGCTTTGTGGACCGGCGGCCGGATGTAATCTCCTGGGCCACGCCGCCGGTCACCAGCGACGTGACCATCACCGGCGACATGGTGGCCCATCTGTATGCCTCCACCACCGGGACGGACAGCGACTGGATCGTCAAGCTGATTGACGAATACCCGCCGGACGGGGCCGACCGCCGCATGGCCGGCTACAAACTGATGATTGCCGATGAGGTGTTCCGCGGCCGGTTCCGTGAGAGCTTCGAGAAGCCCGAGCCCATCGAGCCGGGCAAAATCCTGCTCTACAAGATCGACCTGCACACCAATGACCACGTCTTCCTGCGCGGCCATCGCATCCGCGTCCAGGTGCAGAGCACCTGGTTCCCGCTGATTGACCGCAACCCGCAGAGCTTTGTGCCGAACATCTTCCTGGCCCGGGCCGAGGACTATCAATCGGCCACGCAGCGCATTTACCGCAGCCGTGAACACCCTTCGTACATCGAACTGCCATTAGTCCCGCACTGAAGACACCGCCCAAAACGAAAACGTCAAACTGGGCAATGGGAAGTTGCAATTGCGCAAGGCCTCTTCAGGAGGTTGTTAAACAATCGCCGCCGCACTTCCCCAGCGGCTGAAGCCGCTCTGATATTGGGCGGGTTGCGGCACGGCTAAGCCGGATTTCTCAGTGCGCCCCAACGGCGCAGATCGCCAGTGGGTGAAAGTCCCACCCAGACAG
>OCOJ01036103.1_pt1 | contig 38674 bp, 36 predicted proteins | sample 1539251 | NCBI WGS metagenome assembly OCOJ01 (sample SAMN01911457, study PRJEB22624) | soil metagenome | biome: Soil | place: Malaysia | collected 2012-04-30 | depth RA_metagenome m
CTCCATCGGCTTCCCCTCCCTTGACGACCTGACCTTCTTTATGGCGTCCGCGAAGTGCTCTATCTGGACGATGGCCTCGTCGACGTGCTTCTTCGCGTCCTCGGGCTTCGGGTATTTCGTGATGAAGCTCTGGAGAACGATGGAGACAGCGGTGTTGGTCAGCGACGCCATGTCGGCACCGCTGAATCCTTCTGTCATGTCGACGACCCTGTCCAGGTCAACGTCCTTCGCGATTGGGACGCCTTTCGTGTGTATCTTCAGTATCTCCCTTCTTGCTGGCTTGTCAGGCAGGGGGGTTTGGATGAGCTTGTCGAACCTCCCTGCCCTGAGCAGAGCCGGGTCGACTATGTCAATCCTGTTTGTCGCTGCAAGCACGACAACCCCTTGCAGGCTCTGGACTCCGTCCAGCTCGGTCAGGAGCTGACTCACGACCCTCTCGGTGACCATGCTATCGCCCCCCATTCCCCTCGTAGGCGCCAGAGCGTCAACCTCGTCGAAGAATATTACGCATGGAGAAGCCTGCCTCGCGCGCCTGAAGACCTCTCTGATGCCGCGCTCGGACTCCCCCACCCACTTACTAAGGAGCTCCGGGCCCCTCACGCTGATGAAGTTTGCCTCGCTTTCGGTGGCCACCGCTTTGGCGAGAAGGGTCTTCCCAGTGCCTGACGGCCCGTAGAGCATGATGCCCTTGGGCATGCTGTAGCCTATCTTGTCATACAGGTCCGGGTACTTTAGGGGCCATTCCACCGCCTCCTGGAGCTCCTTCTTGACCCCCTCTAGACCTCCTATTTCCGACCACTTCACGTCCGGAGTCTCAAGGTAGACTTCACGCATTGCGGAGGGCATCACGTCCCTCAGCGCGTCTTCGAAGTCTGACATCGTCACGATAAGCTTGTCCAGGGTTTCAGGGCTCAGCCTGTCCTCTTCCAGCTTGATATCAGGGAGATTCCGCCGGAGGGTCTTCATCGCCGCCTCCTTGCACAGATACTCCAGGTCTGCTCCTACGAATCCATGGGTGACGCCGGCGAGCTTCTCGAGGTCGACTATCTTGTCAGCTGTGCCGTGCTTGTCATCGTTCTGGGCTAGTGGCATGTGCCTCGTATGGATCTGGAGGATTTCCAGCCTTCCCTTCTTATCGGGTACCTTGATCTCTATCTCCCTGTCGAATCTGCCCGGCCTCCTGAGCGCCGGGTCAATGGCGTTTGGCCTGTTCGTCGCTGCTATGACTATGACCTTCCCTCTCGCCTCCAGGCCGTCCATGAGGGAGAGTAGCTGTGATACCACTCTCCGTTCCACTTCTCCCGTGACTTCCTCCCTCTTGGGGGCGATAGAGTCGATCTCGTCGATGAATATGATGGTAGGGGCTTTCTCCTTGGCTTCCTTGAAAATTTCCCTGAGTCTGGCTTCGCTCTCCCCATAGAACTTGCTCATTATTTCTGGCCCGCTGATTGGAATGAAGTGCGCATTGCTTTCTGTGGCTACCGCCTTTGCCAGTAGCGTCTTCCCTGTGCCGGGCGGACCATAGAGTAGAATTCCCTTGGGCGCTTCAACGCCAAGTTTCTCGAAAATCTCCGGGTGCCTGAGCGGAAGCTCGATCATCTCCCTGACCTTCTGAATCTCGTCCTTGAGTCCACCAATGTCTTCGTATGTGACCTGGGGGACTCCGCGGAGCGCCTCTCCTTTCTCAGAGATTACGAACACCGTTCGTTGAGTGATCAGAGCTGCATCTGCCACTGGACTAACGCCAACCACCTGGAAGGTGAGCCTTCCGCCGAAGTAGGGTATCATGATGTTGTCTCCTTTCGTAACAGGTACGCTTTCCAATGCGTCTGCCAGATAGCGCTCATCAATTGGTGGCACGGCCTCCAGAGGAGCGACAACCACTTTCTCTGCCGGAGGAGCCTTCACCTTCTTGACTACGACGACGTCACCAATGGCGACCCCGGCGTTGTTTCGGATCAGGCCGTCGATCCTTACTATTCCTCTCCCCTCGTCTGACGGATACAGCGGAAGGCACTTTGCAACTGTCCGCCTCTTCCCCTTGATCTCGATTACGTCTCCAGTAGAAGCGTCCAACGCATCCATGGCATCGTAGTCGATTCTGGCGACCCCCCTGCCCACGTCGCGCGTGTAGGCTTCGAGAACCTTCAGTTGCACCTGTTGCTGACTCATCCCTGCCCCACTCTCAGACAACGTTTACCCTCTTGAAGCCCTTATTAGCCTTGTCCTTCAATGAGNAATGAAATTTCGAGCATTCCGTTTTTGTATTCTGCCCTGCCGCTTTCGGGGCGGACAGGTGCCTTCAGGTTCAGCTCCGCTCGGTACTTCTTATCTCCGTTCTCCGCTGTTATCACTGCTGATTCTTCCGCGGTTTCGACGTTGATGTCCTGCTTCTCCACGCCAGGCATCTCGAGGAGGATCCTCAACGTTCCACCTTTCGCGTCGACAACCTGTTCGCTGATGGGGGATCTATATCCGTCCCTATGTATGGGGTTATTTCCGAATACCTGCACCGAGGGCTTACCTTCGGGACCCATGTTGAAGGAGAAGCCAGCCACGAACGGCCAGGATGATCGGTCTCCGCCGAAGATATTGTTCTTGACTGTGTCTTCGATCTCTTTCTCGAAACCTTCGAAGTAGTGCTCGAGTTCGTCGAGCATGTCACGCAAGTCTTTCCGTCTGTCCTCGCTCATCTGATTAACTACCCGTTAATTAGCACCCCGTGAACCCTTTTATAAACCGTTCCCCGGAGACGGCCATTGAACCCTGAGAAAGTGCGCGGAGTGCTCTCATCGAGCGTGAGGTTGAAGATAGCGGATGCACTTTCACAGCGTCCCCGGACCCTTCGGGAACTCGCTTTCCTTACGGGGATCTCCGTCCAGGGGGTCCTCAGGCACCTGAGGCGGCTTGAGGCGCTGGGGCTCGTCGAGGAGCAGAGGTTGAGCGCGAGGGTCCCCAGGGCACGCAGGGTGTATGCAAGTAGGGGAGAAATGATTGAGGACTACTCTTCTGGTGGCCTCACGGTTGCCAAGGTGGTGGAAGGTCGGCCGGACTCCCGGCGCACCCAGAAGCCAGCTACGGACTTGGAGGACATGTCCGCGGAGGTACTGCTCCTGCGCAGGAGAGTGAAAGACGAAACCAAGAGGCTCGGTAGGTTAATCGACGAAGTAGCGGAGGGGCAGGGGGAACTAGAGGCGGCCCTGGCGAGCATGCCCCTGAGCGAAGACGAACGCCTCATCCTGGAGGTGATCCTCACCGAGGAGACGAAAGAAGATGGCGTGAGGGCGCTCTCTAGGTTCTACGGAATAGAGGACAGAAGGTCTATAGACAAAGCCTTGGCGAAGGCGAGACGCGATGTCGGCAAATAAGAAACTCGTGATGGTCACGAACGACGACAGCGTCCAGAGCAACGGCATTATCGAGCTGGCAAGGGCCGCGGCGAAGTATGCCGAGGCTATCATCGTAGCCCCAGAGCAGCCGCAGAGCGCAACAGCCCTGAGCATGACGTTTCACAAACCCCTTAGGGTGAACAAGGTCCGCCGAGACAGGTTCGAGTGCTACGCCGTCTCGGGGTCACCCGGAGACTGCGTGATGATCGGGGTGAACAAGATACTCCCGAGGCGCCCCGACCTCGTGGTCTCAGGGATAAACATAGGCGACAACAACACATTCCAGGACATCCTGGCGTCCGGGACAGTTGCTGCCGCGCTCGAGGCGGCTATCACAGGGATTCCTGCGATCGCCTTTTCCATGGAGGTGCCCGGAGAGTCGATGTTCGCCCTGGAGTACGACCAGCCGAACTTCAGGTCGGCCGGAATAATCGCGGGCGAGATCATTAGTGACGTCTTGGAGAACGGGATGCCAGAGGGCGCCGAAATCCTGAACGTCAACTTTCCGCCAAAGGTGCAGCCTACGACGCCCTTGGTTCTGACCCATGTAGCGAGGAGGAAGTACACCGACAAGGTGATAGTAAGAAAGGACCCGAGGGGGAGGGCGTACTACTGGCTCTTCGGAGAAAAACTGTCACACTTCCCGTCCGACACGGACATCGAAGCGGTGGCGACGGAGAGGAAGGTCTCCATCTCGCCCCTCGTCCTGCGGATGTCGGGGCCAATAAGCGAGCAGCTGGTAGATTTTCGCGACAGGGTCCAGAGCAGACTCAGGAGCCCGCGGCATTCAATTCCTGTCGAGGACAAGTAGCACTGTGACATCGCCAAACGCGGACGACGGAGGAACTGGCTGGGACCTTATCCTCCCGGACCTCAGGGTGGTGAAGCTGTCGGCTCCCCTGCAGTTCCTCGTGCCCACCCTTTTGCTGCCGTCACTCCCCAAGAGCACCAGGGGGCTGAGCCTCTACCCAGGGAGGCGGGGGCTGGGTGTCGGTTCCGCGCTAGTAGTCGCGAGCCTTCTAATCGGAGCGCTCCTGGCTGGACCAACCGGACCCTGGGGCGGGATTGTGTCGTTTTGGTTTCTCGGGACCGCGGGAATCGTGGTCATCGCGGGCGCGCTTCGACCGACAGCCTTCGTCAAACCCATATGCGTGAAGTGCAGACTCCTCCCGATCATAAAGGAGCACGAAGCGATTCACCTGTCGGGGGTGGCAAGCGAAGGCGCAGTGTGGCAGTCGATGCGAACACGCCACAGCGTCCAGAGCCTCGCCCTCAACGGGGACCCCGCAATCTGCCCTTTCTGCCCGATCCCGAAGAGGCTGCAACCGCGGTAGGCTTTCGATATGGTCCATAGAATAGCCGTCGTAGATGATTCACTATGCCAGAGCAAGAAGTGCGGGCTCGAGTGCATCAAAGAGTGCCCAGTGAACATCAACGGCCAGGAGTGCGTAGTCCTCGACGAGAAAAAGATCAGCCTGATCTCCGAGGAGCTCTGCATCGGCTGCGGGATCTGCGTCAAGGTCTGCCCCTTCGACGCGATTGACATCCTCAACCTGAGCGAGGAGCTGAAGAGCGACAAGATTCACCAGTACGGCGTCAACTCGTTCCGCCTGTTCCGCATCCCGACCGTGAGGCGCGGGCAGGTGGTGGGCCTCGTAGGCAGGAACGGGATAGGCAAGTCGACGGCTCTCAAGATACTCGCGGGGCAGATCGTCCCCAACCTGGGGGACTACGAGGGTCAGGCGACCTGGGACAGGTTCCTGAAGTACCTCAGCGGCCGCGAAATGAAGGAGCATTTCGAGAGGATAGCTGACGGCGAGATGCGAGTTTCCCTGAAGCCGCAGGCGGTCTACAGGCTCCCGGAGGCATGGAAGAAGGAGACAGGGCTGCTCCTGAAGCAGATGGACGAGAGGAAGAGGATGGAGGAGGTTGTGGACGCCCTGAACCTGAGGGAGACTCTGAAGAAGAATGTCCCCGACCTGAGCGGGGGCGAGCTACAGAGGGTCGCAGTGGCTGCAGCCGCACTCAAGGACGCAGACCTCTACCTCTTCGACGAGCCATCTTCCTACAACGACGTCTACCAGAGGCTTGCTGTTTCCAGGCTCATCACGGGGATAGCATCGGCAGGGAAGTCGGTTCTCGTGGTGGAACACGACATAGCGTTCCTCGACTACGTCGCAAACTACGTTCAGGTCATCTACGGCGAGCCAGGAGCCTACGGTGTAGTCTCGGGGCTGTACGCGTCGAGAACGGGAATAAACGCCCTCTTGGACGGCTACCTCCCTCAGGAGAACATCCGCTTCCGGGATCACGCCGTCTCATTCGGGCAGCGAGCGGCCGGGGAGACCGTGGAGAGCGAGGACGTCGTCGCGAAGTACACCAGGCTGACGAAGTCATACCCCTCGTTCAAGTTGGCGGTTGACCCGGGAGAAATCAGGAGGGGGACCATCCTTGGAGTGGTTGGGGCAAATGCGCTCGGCAAGACGACGTTCATCAAAATGTTGGCGGGAGAGGAGAAGCCGGGGAAAGGGACCGTCCACGTGGACGCCAAAGTTGCCTACAAGCCCCAGTACCTCAGTTCCGACTTCGACGGAACAGTGGACGAGTTCATGATGTCGACACTCGGGACAAAGTACAGCGACCCGATCCTCCAGGATAACCTCGTGGTTCCGCTGAGGATCGAGAAACTCCTGGCAAGAAGGGTGGGAGAGCTAAGCGGAGGGGAGCTTCAGAAGGTGGCCATAGTGGCGACCATGGCGCAGGACACAGAGGTGTACGCCCTTGACGAGCCGTCCGCCTTCCTCGATGTAGAGGACAGGTTCGTCGTGGCTAGGGCAATCAACAGGATGGTGAAGGCAAGGGGAAAGGCGGCAGTCATAATTGACCATGACCTTCAGGTCGTGGACATAGTCTCAGACCGGCTGCTCGTCTTCGCGGGAGAGCCCGGGGTCTCGGGGGAAGCGACCCCCCCGCTCACCAAGGAGGATGGGATGAACGAGTTCCTAAAGAGGGTGGGCCTCACCTATCGGAGGGACATCAACACCGGGAGGCCCAGAGTCAACAAGCCCGGGAGCAAGCTGGACAGGGAGCAGAAGGAGAAGGGAGCATACTACTACGTGTCGGTCCAGAGGGAAGAAAGTGCCCCGGCTGATTAGGGCGGCCCTCGAGAGAGCGGGGGTTGAGGACGCCGGCCGTGTTTCCTCCGGCGTCGACGTAATAGGGGACATAGCTATCGTCAGGCTCGAAGAATTCTCTGCATCGGAGAAGAGGAGGGTCGCCGGTGCCCTCCTCGAGGAGCTCAAGAATCTGCGTGTGGTCATGGAGCAGAAGGGAGGCGTCGAAGGGGAGTATAGACTCAGGGCGCTGAGGCACCTGGCAGGGGAGAATAGGTCAATGACCGTCCACAGGGAGAACGGGTGCTCGTTCAGGGTTGACGTCGCGAAGTGCTACTTCTCTCCCCGGCTCTCGACCGAGAGGCTCAGGATAGCCGAGGCGGTGAGGCCCACTGAGCGGGTGCTGAACATGTTCGCCGGGGTGGGACCCTTCTCAATCCCGATCGCGAAACTCAAAGGGGCGAAGGTTCTGAGCTGCGAGTTGAACGAGTATGCCGCCCGGCTTCATTCGGAAAATGATACCCTGAACAAAGTCGAAAGGCTGGTCGAGGTTGTCAACGGGGACGCCGCGGATCTACCTCGCACCACCAAGAGGAAGTTCGACAGAATCCTGATGCCCCTCCCTTCGGAGGCAAACAGGTTCCTTCCCACCGCCCTAGCTATGGCGAAGAGGGGGGCCACCATCCACTACTACAGGCACGTCCTGGGCGAGGATGAAGTCGAAGCGAACGCATCACTTCGGGAGGAGCTGAGGGCGCTGCTCCCTCGAGAAGCGGCGTTCATCACCCGAAGAGTGAGAGAGGTGGGGCCGAGATGGATCGAGATGGCTGCCGAGATCCGCGCTCCCGGCTAGAACGGTAGGCTCTGGCTGTATCTGTAAAGGTGCATAATCACGCCGAACGTGACGAGTATCGCGCCGACGTCGAAGAGCGTCATTGCGTTCAGGTTGGTGAGTGCTGCGGTCCATGCGAAGAAGTTCAAGGCAAGCTGCGCGCCTACCAGCATCAGGAAAATGATGAAGACCCATTTCTTCGTCAGCAGTGGGCTCATGGGAGCGACGGCCCTCCTGACCCGCTCCTTCGCCTTCAGGTAGCGGAGGAAGGCATAGGTGAACGCGAAGGACAGGACGGTGACGCCGAGCATCGAAGAGAAGTAGAGGGCAGGGTCCACGTAGAGTCTGGCCAGGGTTGGGAGGCTGGTGTCAGGGTTGATGTAGAACCCCCAGGCAGTGGTGATCAGAATCTGGGCGATGGTAGTAATCCCAAGGGCGGTGAAGAACGGCCTGTCCTTCCAGTTGAGCTTCTTCGACGTGTCCACGAAGGGGACCACTATGGCCATCAGGAAGAGCAGGGCAGGCATGAGGCCCCCCATCACGAACTTGTCGAATTCCGTCCTGAGTAGGGCGTAGATTCCCGTCAGATACCACTCCGGGATGGTCAGCTGTGGGTTGCTAGGGCTGTAGCCTATGCCTACGGCGACCGGGAAGATCGCTGCCACGAGGAACAAACCACCCACCACAGTCGAAATGACCGGCAGGTCGAAAACGAGGTATCGCGGGAAATGAACGAAGACCAGTATGATCATGATCATGGGGAGGATGAACACGTGCACTGCGTAAAGCCTCAGGACGAAATCAGTGAAACCCGCACCGAAAGTCGCCAGCCTGAGGGTCCCTCCAACAAGAGGTGAGGCGTTGGCGAGCGAAGAGCCGATTTCGATCGCCAGCCCCGCCCTCTGGTTGAAGAGCAGGTCATAGCCGCTGAAGGCCTCGACGCCTGTGATTATGCCTAGGATGACCCCGGTCACCCAGAGGACTTCATTCTTGATTTTGAATCGTCCGCTGAAGTACTGGTAGTACATGTGAAGGACGGCTAGGAGGACCATCGCGTTCGACGCAGTATAGTGGATGTTGCGAAGCAGCCATCCAAAGGGCACGGTGTTGTTTATGCGCTCTATGCTGGCGAAGGCGCAGGTCAGACTCCCGCACCCTGCCAGTGTAGGTTGGTAGTAGAACATTAGGAACCCCCCGGTAATGCCGAGCACGAGGAAAGTGATTCCAGTCAGGACGCCGAGGTATCCCAGGGGGCTGACGAAGCGTTTGGGGTAAGTGTACTGTATCCCCATGTACACCGTCCTTTCTAGGCCGTTCTTGATCCACTGGTAGAGCCTGGAGACGACGTTCCCCTTCTCCGGTGGCTTGCTCATGGTTGCTCCTTGCCCTCGGCCACCGGGAGGATGTAGTCCTGGTAGCTGTCGTAATTCCTGCCGTATCCTATGACGCCGTTGTGGTCGACGTCCCACTTCGGGACTTCGATCCAGAGATCGCCGCTTGCATCGGCTGTCAGCGTGAGCATTGGGATCGCGTTAGTGGGAGGGGCCTGTAAGGAAGCCGGACCCTCTACGGCCTTACCTCCATCAACCAGGTTGCCTTCAGGATCCTTGGTTGGCAGCTGGTAGATGCTGCCATGGCACGGGCACTGGTACGTTTCGTAGGCCGGGTTCGAGGACTTCTGGGGATCGTAGTTCGGGCTACACCAGAGGTGGACGCAGACCTTGCTGTAGGCCACGAATGCCGAGGCATCCTTGTTCGACCCCCCGAGCTCGGTTGGGAGCCTGATGAGCCCGAATTTCTGAAAGGTATCGGGACTCTGCGAGTCGACATTGATGTCCCCGGACGAAGGGTACGTGATCAGCCAACTGCCGTTAGGAGGGAAGGAAGTGAGGTCGTTCACGTTCACCGTCTTCCCTGCTACTGCCCCGTTCGCGTTCTTGTTTGTGGTCGTGTTTAGGTCCAAGACGACTTTCTGTCTCTGAAGGGCCCCGTGACTAGACACTGACGACAGCAAGAAGCTCCCCCAAGGGATGAATGGTATTATGGTGAGAACCGCGCTGATGGCCACCAGCGCCTTCAGAAACGTCCTTCGTCCGGACTGCTTCTGCTGAGGAGCTGCAGCAGTGGGAGGCGCCTGTGCGGGAGCAGGAGGCCTCTGTGGCGAAGGTGCGGGCTTCGGAGGGGTCGCCCCCTGAGGGGCAAGCGGAGGGCGAACCGGGGGCCCAGCAGGCGCCGCCGGATTTTTCTCCGCTTCAGAAGGCTTCTGTTGGGAGGGCGGGGCCTCTTTGCTGTCCTCCACCATTCGAATGTCCGCAGTCGGGGTATCGAGAGGAGTTTTTTAGCCTTCGGTTGACCGATTGAAACAGGAACATGGCAGAAAACGCTTAAAGGCGATACTCGACGGGCGGGAACGAACGTCCTGTGAGCAGTCAGACTTCCACAGCAGTCGGTGTTGTGGTCGCAATACTCATTGTTGGAGCAATCGGAACGTTAGGTTACTATCAGTTCGAAGTGGCAAGCAAACAGACGACGACATCTTCGTCGTCGACCTCGGTCTCTGCGGTCACATGCCCATCTGCTCAGTGTGTAAACGTAACGATAGTGGCTGGGGCAGGGTCTGCCCCCCCTGGCTATACGGGCGGGAAGACGACCTACGGCTTTTCCCCCGACGTAGTCACCGTGGTGATTGGAAAGAACAACACGGTGTTCTGGACGAACGACGATACCACGGGTGCCCCTCACACGGTTACGTCAGACGCCGCCGGCGTCTTCGATTCTGGGAACACAGGACCGCTGACCTCCCAGGGCGGCACGTTCCAGTTCACATTCACTGCGCCTGGCACATACACCTACCATTGCTCTTTCCACCCTTGGATGCAGGGGACGGTCAAGGTGCTGGCAGGAAGCGGGACGGGTTCCTCAACTAGCTCATCCTAGGTTAGCGCAACACCAACATACCCGGAGAGGTCGCCTCGTTGGGATGAGGAAGATTTCCAGCGAAGCGGAGCTGCTGGAGCTTTCGCGCGACTCCGGAATAGTTTCTCTCGTTCCGAAGGTGGCATACAGTGCCGAAACCGAGGAAGAAGTAGCCATGGGTATCCGCGAAGCAGCAGCGGACGGGCTGACCGTGACGGCGCGCGGGGGCGGGACCTCGATCCCCTCGCAGTCGGTGGGGAGGGGTGCCATCCTGCTTCAGGCGAGACGCAAGGTCGAAGTGCTCCCCGATGGCTCGGTCGAATGCGAGCCAGGGATAGTCAAGGCTGACCTCAACAGGGTTCTGAGCGCGGCCGGCAGGTGGATGCCCGTCGACCCGTCGAGCTACGCCAGTTGCACGGTTGGCGGCATGGTTGCTAATAACTCGGCGGGGGTGAGAACCATGAAGTACGGGTCGACCATCGAATTCGTGAAGGCACTCAGAGCGGTGGTTCCCGGTGAGCCCCCAGCACAGGTGCGCGCCGTGCCTCTGGAGGAAGCCCTGAGGGGGGACGCGAGGACGAGGAGAATCGCGTCGCTCATCGTCGAAAATGAGAAGGAGATTCGCCAGGAACAACCGAAAGTGACAAAGAATTCCTCCGGCTACAGATTGGAGAAGGTGGTCCACGGCGGGATCTTCGACCTTCCGAAGTTGCTGGTGGGCTCGGAGGGGACCCTCTGCGTGTTCACGGAAGCGACCATGGCCACGAGACCTCCTCCGAAATGGCGGCTGCTGCTTATCGTCGAGTCCACATTAGAAGAGTTAAACGGAGTGGCGGGCGCGTTCAGGGTTCACTCACCATCAGGGCTCGAGCTTGTGGACAAGTCGGTCTTCAAGATCATGAACAGGTGGGAGACGATTTCGAGGTACTCGAGGACGGACAGTCCCTATCTTGTGTTCTGCGAGTTCGACGGAGACTCGGGCGACTTCACCGCGAAGGCAGCAGAGCTGGCCGAGTCAAGGGCGGCGAGATTCGACCCTGCGGTTCTCACCAGCCCATCCGAGATAGCAGAGGCGTGGGAAGCGAGAAGCGAGGTCCTCTCCATCGCACAGGAGATTAGGAAAGGGAGCAAGACCCTTGTGCCTGGGGTCGAAGACCTCACGGTGCCTCCGGACAGGCTGTCGGACCTTGTCAAGTTGCTCACGGATGAATTCGGAAAGAGAGGATTGGAGTACATCTCCTACGGTCACGCGGGGGACGCAAATCTTCACGCGAGGCCCCTGCTCGACATTTCCGAGCCGAGGGGGAGAGTGGTACTTGACGAGCTAATGGAGGAATGTTACGAGGCGGTGTGGAAAATGGGGGGCTCCATGACGGGAGAACACGGAGACGGGATGCTTCGGGCCAGGTTCGTCGAAAGGCAGTATCCAAAGACCTACTGGATAATGAAAGAAATCAAGGCGCTATTCGATCCGACTAGAGTTCTGAATCCAGGAGTCAAGGTCGCGTAGCGAGCAGGGCGCGCGCGAGCAGTTTGGCCACCCGCACAGGCTCAGGGATCGACCCCTGAAGGGTGAACATGTCAAGAACGGGCTTGGTCGAGTCCGGCTCCATCCCCGCCGTCCGCACGTAGACGCGGTGCCCTGTGCGGAGCCTTATCCCCACGCGTTTCCCGAGTTTGGCGTAGGCCTGGAGCTTTCTCTCCGCGCCTCCAGGGAAGTGGTGCCTGATGGAGTCCTCTATGCCCGCCGTCTCTTTGTAGGTTAGGCAGATCACCGGGAGGTTGGTCTTTTTGGCGAGGAGGTCCACGTCGATGATGTTGTACAGGCTCAGGATGGCGCCTGAAACGAGGATCAGGTTGACGTCGTTCCGCCCGAACTTGCTGAACAGGCGGGCTATCGAGGTTGTCGCATCGTCTCCTCCCACGGCAGTCCTCCCTATCGCCACCCCATCGATGACGAAGTCACTCCTCATCACGACTCCGGCAAGGACGGACTGCCTCTGGCCCTGCCTGAAGCTCTCTGCCACTCCCAGCGCCCTGATCCCTGGCTTGTTCAGGTGGAGCCTCAAGTCGGAATATCGCGGCCGCGGTCCAAGCTTTTAACCAAATGGGTGCGAGCGCAGGTGAATGGCCAAGATATACAGCCTGAAGGGCGGAGCGAGGATTCCAGACGACATCCTCGCAATAGTGAAGAGGGAGAAAATGGCCACGGCGAGGGTCGAGGCCATAGGGGGCGTTGAGGAGCTTCGTTTGGCTTATTTCAACCGCGATGAGAAGCGATACGAGGAGCACGATTTCATGGAGTTTCTCGAAGTGACCGGAATCCTTGGCAACGTAACCCTGAAGGATGGCAAGCCATTCCTACACGTCCATGGAACCTTTGGGAGAAGAGACCTGAGCACCCTCGCCGGGCACGTGGTGACGGCGAAGGTCTTCCCACTCCTCGAGGTTGTTATCACGCCGACATCGAACCGGGCCCTGCGTAGGTTTGACGACGCCCTAGGCCTCAACGTAATATACAAGGCATAAGATCAGATTCTTGCCAACGTCCCACGGTGGGGCCGGAGCGGCATCCTCGAAACTCCCGCATCGACCTCGCATTTGGCAATCGAGGAGGTCTGTCCTGGGCAGCGCTCCGAAATGCCCGGCCTATCGGTCTGCCAAGCGAAGAAGTGAAGTTCGGTCGAGCCCGGAGCGAAGTCCCTCGTCACATTGGCATCCGGGGCGGGTTTAAGTGCGCCCTGGCCATGCTCGCCATGCCCTCAATGACATGACAGAGTTACGGGAAGGTCCAGATGTCCTAAAGGCATTAGATGGAGAGGGCACCCAATCCCACAACTCCTGTCTGCTTCTGCTCTCGCGCGGAAGTGGTCACTCGCCCGACAGTGGCAGGTCGAGCACTGTGATTAGCCCAGCTCTTGCCCTTCCGACTCTCTCGGCCGCGTGCACAGTCAGGGCCACGGTCGCCGAGTCTCCGAACACCCCTTTTTCAAACCTCAACTTAATCTCCGGATCCCCCTTGACTTCGACGACATCGAAGTCAGCGGAAGTCATGCTCATCTCTAGGTCCAGCCTGATGTGACAGTCTCCTGACCTTCCCTCGACGAATTGGCGCACCCCCATCACGTAGTCCTCGGAGCCCACTACAGGGAAGACGCCGTTCTTGAGCCCTTCTAGCGGCTTGCCGAGGGAGAGGGCGATGAGGTGGGCAGACTCCACCAGACCAAGGTGCCCGATTGTGCCTTCCCTGACCTCCTTGTCGAACTTCGCTCTCGTGTGTCCCACCCCCGACTTCGCCTGCAACTGGCGCCGCCTCCTGCTGACGTCGACGGACCTGACTACGTGAATGCTCGTTGGGTTCTTGGTGGCCGAGGACACGAGAGCAGGAACCCAGTCCATGACAAACCCCGGGTTGACTCCGACGCCCACAATTGTCACTTCGTTGTCCTTTGCTACTTTGTCGAGGACGGGGACGAAAGATGCACCCGCGTATGCAGGGTAGGCCATCTCCTCGGATGTCGTGACCACGTTCAGGCCTCTGCTTGCGGCGTAGGTGATGTCGTCCACCAACTCGGGAACCCTAGACTTGGTGCTGAATATGGCGACCTCCGCATTGTCGAGCGGGACCTCCTTGATCGAATTCGAGACCCTGATAGCAAGGGGGAGACCGGTCAGCTCGGCCACCGTCCTCCCGACCTTCTGGGTGTCGTTGTCGACAACGCCCACCACTTCATGGTTGCGCTTGAGGAGATAACCAAGGATCTCTGTGCCTATGGCGCCCATGCCGCACAGGACGACCCTGGTCACGGGGGTGGCAAGCCTGCTTGGGTCTTATTAACGAATGCCAGCCGCCTTCCCCTGTCTGAGTTCGAGGATGCCGGTGTAGGAATCGATCGCGTTCAAGAAGCTCATCAGCATCCGTGCGGGTACTACGGTGATCCCTCACGAACCTGGGGGCGGGCCAAGGAACGCCAAGCATCACTGATGCTATCGGCCGGGTCCAAGTCTGCCAAGGCATCGACCAGGGACACTTTCGAAGGCCGTGGCTGGGCGAGTTAGCCTCGGGGGCAGGTGAAGGAGCACCTGTCTCCGTTGGGACCTGGCGCTACCGCGAACTGTCGCTCTTCTAAGGGGGCTACGCTCCTGAAGCCGCTTAAGGGGCCTTCCTATCGAAACATACTGTGCCGTCAGTCTGGCGGCTGGGCAACTTTGGACGGAGGCCAGCTCACGCGCTCTCGGGGTTCGCGGGGCTGGAGCTCTAGCGACTTCAAAAGGACCTGCTTTCCATCTTTCTCAGAAACTTCGGTGATTTGAACGATGGCGCCCTTGGCGATCCGTTCCAGCCTCGCAATCCAGAAGAAGGTGAAGAGCTCGGAGATGGCCAGGCCCCCCATGAGGCCGAGCACCGAGAGTATGACTGCCGCTCCCGGGAGGAAGAACAGAGCCACGAAGGGAACCATCAGGACCATCACTCCCACAGCAAGCAGAAGCGCCCCCTGGATGGCCGTCCGCCTGAGGGAGACCTCTGACACCAGCCCTTTCCCCAAGGGCTCTGGGAGTCGACTCACGAGCCCTCTCACGCGATAGGAGCACACGGCCAGACCCACCAGCAAAGCGGCCGCTATCACGGCAGCCAGAACGGGCCCCGTTGCCAGGATGGAACCCAAGTAGATTGTGACGCCCAGAAACACCCAGGCCGCACAGAAACTCGCGACGGACGGCCTAATCCTCCTTGATCTCTCGCTTTCTCCCATCAAGGTGGCTCAGGCTTCTCTGGGCAAGTTGCCTCTAGTCAGCGACCCTTCCACTCCTTCCGTCGGGTCCTTGCTCGGCGCCTGAAGAGGCCCGCCCTGTCCAGAAGAGCCAGCACTGCGACAGCGCCGAATGCCCCGGGTATTATGTACGCTAGGACGGGGACTCCAGGAGATGGGCCTTGGACGTAAGAGTAAAGTTGGAAGATGAAATCCCGCTCAACGGATAGTAGGTTGACTTTCGTGATTCCGTAGATGAGTACGCCGTTGGTGGCGTTGAACCTCAGGTATGTCTGTGAGGCTTGCGTCTTGGCCCCGGCCTTCGCGGTGAAGTTCACCTCGATGTACGAACTTGGTCGGGTCACGGTTACATTAATCCGATTCGCCCCAGAGATCGTCCCGTTGGGAGCCCCTGTGATTTGCTGCTCTACTAGGATTCCGTTCTTGCTCCCCGCCGGAGTGTCGGTATAGATGAATGGATAGAACCCCAGGGCCCCCAGATAGGACATGTTGTCATAGGGATCATAGATGTAGGTACTGTTGACACTTCCCGTGACAGCCGTCTGAGTGACGGTGGCATTTTGGTAGGTGGAGTAACTTAGGGTGTATTGTATTACTCCCGGGACGGTTGATGTGGCCACGCTGAGCACATCGAGGGAGAACTTGCTGAGATAGGCCTGCCTGTAGGTTGTGCCGTTGGGAAGAGGCTCGACCAGAGCCTGCGAGTAGCTATAGGTTACTTGGTCTCCTGCCCTCACAGGCGAGCTGCTCGCGACGACTGCGGGCACGTCAGTGAGCAGTAGGAGCAGCAGGAGGGCGCAGAAGCTAAGCTTTGATGTCCTGTTCAATCTCCTTCATCTCCCCGGACTGGTACATGCCGTAGGCTTCACTCCAAAAGTGGCATGCCGCCCAGTGCCCAGGGGAGACCTGTTCCAGTGGAGGTACCTTCTCCTTGCAGATCGGCTTGGCTATGGGACATCTGGTGTGATACCTGCATCCGCTGGGCGGGGAGACGTTGGTGGGTATCTCCCCCTTGGCCAGCACCTTGACCTTCCCCGCTGTCGGGTCGGGAATGGGAACCGCGGCAATGAGCGCCTGGGTGTAAGGATGGTATGGCTTCCTAACAAGCTCCTCGGGGTTCCCCATCTCGACTATGATTCCAAGGTACATGATGGCCAGGTGGTCACAGACATCCTTCGAAAGCGCTAGGTCGTGAGTGACAAAAATGATGGAAATTCCGCGCTTCTGCTTGATGGAGAGGAGAACGTTCAGAACCTCTGCCCGGATGGAAACATCGAGCATCGAGACGGGCTCGTCCGCGAGAATCAGGTCGGGGTTCAGGACCAGTGCTCGGGCGATGGCGACCCTCTGCCTCTGGCCACCGCTTAGTTCGTGGGGGTACCTGAACATGTATTGCTCAGGCGGAATCATCTGAACATCTTTGAGCGCCTGGGTAACCTTGGCGATCGCTTCCTCGGTCGAAGCGACCTGCTTGTTGATGAATAGACCCTCTGAGACAATGTCAAACACAGTCATCCTCGGGTTCACAGACTCGTATGGGTCTTGGAACACGACCTGGATCTTGGTCCTGTACTTCTTCATGTCGTTTCTCGAGAGCTTAGCTAGGTCCGTCCCCTGGTACATGATCGACCCCGAGGTGGGGGGGATCAGCATGAGAACTGACCTGAGCACCGTCGTCTTACCGCTTCCGCTCTCCCCTGCGAGGCCGAAGATCTCCCCCTTCTCAACGTCGAAGCTCACGCCGTCAATCGCGTGTACGACCTGGTCCTCTCCGCCTCGGAGAGATTCGACGAAGGTCTTGCGCACCGGGAAGAACTTGACGAGGTCCCTGACCTCAAGGACCGTCTTCTCCTCTGTCACCTTGCCACCTCCAATCTCTGTTGGTGAATTTCCTTCCAGAAATGGCAGGCTACAAAGTGACCCCCTCCCGAGTCCTCCAGGGAAGGTGCTTTCTCCCGGCAGACTTCCTTTGCGTAGGGACACCTGGGATTGAACCTGCACCCCCGAGGAGGGTTGAGCAGGTCGGGGGGCGACCCGGGGACAGAGATCAGCTTCTTCTTGGGGCCCGAAATGTCGGCGAAGGCACCTAGCAGGCCCAGAGTGTAGGGATGATAAGGCGTGCCATAGACTTGGGTAGCCTTTCCGTACTCTACGAATTCGCCCGCGTACATGATCGCGATGGTATCGCTCATCTGTGCGACAAGGGCCAGATCGTGGCTGATCAGTATGATTGACATGCCGAACTCTCTTCGGAGGGCAAGCAGGAGCCGAATGATGCCTGCCTGAACTATGACGTCGAGCGCCGTGGTGGGCTCGTCTGCGATAAGGAGGGCTGGCTTCAGCGCCAAGGCCATGGCGATCATTGCCCTCTGCTTCATCCCTCCGCTGAATTCGTGAGGATAGTAGGCTGCTCGTTTGGGGTCCACACCGACTAGCTGAAGAAGAGATTTCGATGTCTCCAGGGCTTCCTTCTTGGAGACCCCGGCGTGGACCCTGAGGACCTCGCCTATCTGGTCCCCTACCCTGAAGACAGGGTTGAGAGCGTTCATGGCTCCCTGGGGTATTATGGCAATCTTCTTCCATCGGATCTTCCTCCTGACCTCGTTGTCGCGCATCTTGGTTATGTTTACTCCTTCGACGGTGACCTCTCCTCCCTTTATCGCCCCATTGGACGGGAGGAGCTTCATCAACGTCTGAGCAAGGCTAGACTTGCCGCAGCCGCTCTCGCCTACTATGCCAAGTACTTCCCCCTCCTCAACCCTGAAGTTCAGTCCGTCGACTGCCTTCACATCTCCTTCCGTCGTCTTGTAGTACATCTGGAGATGCTGGACCTCCAGTACCGGTGCCTTGCTCATCTCTGCCTCAACTTCGGATTGAATACGTTGTCAAGGGCGTAACCTACCATCACAAAAGCAAGGGAGAGGAGAGCTATGGCAATGCCGGGAGGCAGGAACCACCACCAGGCGTAGTCTGCCGAGGCGTTTGTAAGGGCCGCATTGTTTAGTGCATCCGTCAGCATGATTCCCCAGGTGATTGTATTCACGGGATGCGTCGCGACAGCGAGGAAGTCGAGCGCGGCCTCCGTGAGAATGAACCCTGGGACAAGGAGCGCAGTCTGGGCGTACACAAGCCCCAGGACGTTCGGCAGAATGTGCTTGGTCATTATGTGCCCTGAACCTCCGCCGAGAGCTCTCGAGGCCTCGACGAAGGCCCTCTCCTTCACTATTAGGACCTGAGATCTTACAATCCTGGTCACGGTGGGCCATGAAAGAGCGACGAAAAGAAGGATAATCCAGTAGTATATGCCCTTGAACAGAACGGGGTTCTGGCCCAGGAAGAATATCACAACTACGGCGAGGGGCAGGAAGGGTATCACAAGAAAGAAGTCCGTTATCCTGCTGATGATCTCGTCCGGCCACCCTCCCACGAGTCCGGCCGCCAGACCGGTGAGAGTTCCAATGACGACTGCACCGATGGCCGAGAGCACACCAACGAGGATGGAGACTCTTGAGCCCCAAACGAACTGCGACCAGATGTCCCTTCCGTAGACATCGGTCCCAAGGAGGCCGAAGGCCCTGCCCACGATCTTGAAGGAGACGTCCCCTATTGCAAGAGAGTATGACGACTGCTTTCCGGACCCAACCGCTAGGACTTGCATGGCAAAGCTGTAGGTGCCGTTCCTCGAGAACACGAGGCCGGCGGGGTCTGAAGTGATGGGGAAGGCTGGGTTGCCGGAACTCGGGAGGAGCCCACTGGATATGTTGACCGCCTTCGGTTTGCCGATATTAGCACTCGTGAACGTAATCTCGCCCCTGAGCACGAAGGAGTTGATTGAACCGAGAGAGTAGTTGCGCTCCGGACTCGACAGGATGAAGTTCACATAGATAACGGAGACGTTCTTCATGGCGAGCGGCTTGACCAGTGCGCTTGCGACAAATGAAGTTGGAGGCTTGTAAGAATAAGCAAAGGATTGCGCAAAAGTCACCAATGGCTGACCTGGGACCAGATTGTTCACAATAGCCGAGGAATTCGGCGTGAACCTCTGGTCTATCAGGACGGCTCCGTAGGTCTGATTCACCCCGCTCGTTGTAATGCGGGTCAGGCTCGTATTGTATCCCGTGCCTCTAAAGGACCAGCTGGAGAGGTCGCTCTGAGACGAAAACTGCCCTCCCTTAACCGTGACTTCTGTTGGAGGTAGATTCTGATAGCGAGGAATGAACGTCGACCAAGCGGGGACAGAATAGGGAGACGAGACGTTGATCCCAAAGATGGGGTCATTTGTCGACAGGAGGGGGGCGAAAATTGCGATGAGAACAAAGAACGCTATGATCGCAGTCCCCGTGACTCCCAGCCTGGACTTGAAGAAGACCTTGGCATTTCGTCTAACGTTCTGATAAAGCATCCGCCTTCTCTGGCTGCCAGTGCTCATTCTATCCCGTCCTTATCCTTGGGTCGAGAAATCCGTAAACAAGGTCGACCGCGAAGTTCGCAAGAAGCACCATGAGGGATATCACGAAGAATATCGCTTGCTCGAACGGGAAATCGTTTGAGACTATCCCGTCGTAGATTGCTCTGCCCAGCCCAGGCCAGTCAAAGACCGTCTCGGTCACGACCGCCCCCGAAAGTATGAAGCCTAGGGAAAGCGCAAACAAGGTGACGATCGGGATGATTGCGTTTCTTAGAGCATGCCTGAAGAGGACGGTCCTTTCTTGGACCCCCTTTGCTCGTGCCATTATGATGTAGTCCTCGGCCAGCACGTCTATCATGGTGGCTCGCATGGTTAGGAAGACGGCCCCAATGCTAACCAGAGTCAGGGTGAGCAGTGGGAGCCAGAGAGACTGGAGAGTGGCTATCGTGGCGTCCATTCCCGTCAGCCCGGCCGTGGCCAGCCCCACGCTCTTGTACCCCCCCACGCCTATCAAGATCTGAATGACGATGAGAAGTCCTCCCAGCCAGAAAGTTGGAAGGGCATTGAAGAACAGAGCGCCTCCCAGGGAGGTGATGTCGACTATCCTCCCTCTCCTGGCTGCGGCAACGACGCCCATCCCTATTCCGATTATGAACGCCGCTATGGTAGACAGGCCAATTAGCAATACCGTGTAGGGAAGCTTCTGCAGGATTGTCGTAGCTACCGGTCCCGCGATGGCGCTCCCGACGTTGTAACCAAACTGCCAGAGTACCATGTCCTGGATGTAAAGCACGAACCGCGACGGGATCGGTTGATCGAACCCATATTCCTTGAGCACCAGGTTGATGTGCTCCTGGTAGATGGCGGAGACGTTGCCTCCCTTGGCCGGAGGTGGGGGAACGTACAGCGAAATCACGCATTGGGTGTACGTCGCCCCTGGGCATGACGTGGTGAAGGGGAGAATCTGGAAAAGAACAAAGTTGAACGCGATAATCACAAACACAAGAGCTACTGTGTAGGCTGCTCGCCTGGCCACGTACCTCTTGAGCGACAAGGATTCTAAGGCCGCCTCAAGTAAGACAAAAATGGGGTGAGGAGGTTAGGTACCTCCCCTGCGACGCCGTGTTGCCAAAGCTACTGCAATGATGATGATTATGACGACTACAACTCCGCCGATGATGTAAGGCGTGTAGTCAACCGATGAGCTGGTCGAAGTCGAGGTGGTGGTGGTACTCGTTGAAGTTGTAGAGGTAGTGGTTGAAGTCGTGGAGGTGGTCGTTGAAGTTGTAGAGGTAGATGTTGAAGTTGTCGAGGTAGTGGTCGTGGTGACTGCGCCGGTCACCTGCAGTCCAGCTGCCTGGTACCATATCCTCGGGAGACCGAGGAAGCTGTATGTCGCGTTGACGACTAGCTCATAGAGCCCGGACGTCAGGCCTGCAGTGTTAATTGCTGCTGTGTACTGGCCGTTAGATCCTGCCGTCAGAGGTACAGGTGTTCCAACCTTTGCGTTGTTCAGGTAGAGAGTGACGGTTCCCGTCGCATTGGTGATCGGAGCAGAGCCGGTCTGGCCTGCCGAGACCCCTGCTAAGGTCGAGGAACCGGAGTTGAAGATGTTCTCAGCGATCGTAGTTGAGAATGTGTAAGTTGACCCTGCGCTAGCGCTGGGAGCTCCAGCGTACCATGCGGCTCTGTAGTAGTTGACGTTCTTGTCCATCTCACCCGAACCCGTCGTCGGATCGAAGGACTTCAGCCAGAAGGGCCCGTTTGATACTTCGAGGTTGTACTCGTCCCTGAGCCACAGTGGTGCATTGGTTGTCGTAACGCCAGTGGCGAGACAGCTGCAACCAGAAGCAGCGTTTGCGAAGGTGAGTGTTGTGTCGAGTGCAGCTGTGCCTCCAGAGACCAGGTCCGCATTGAAGTACTTGAAGATGTGTTGCGGGAATATCGGGACGCCAACGTTGGCGATGTTCCACACCGACGAGCTGTTGACGTAGATTTGCAACTGGTACGGGTTACTGGGCGGTACGTATGTCGCAATCAGACCCGTTGGCCCAGCAAGAGTGTACCCGTACAACGGTGCGTAGTTGTCAGGAAGCGCCCCTGCGACGTTGTTGACCCAAAGCGAGTAGTTGAAGTCATTCGCAGTCACGGGGGTATTGTCGAAGAATGTCATGTTCTTGTACAGGTTGAATGTGATTTCCTGTCCGCTGACTATGTTCTGGGGCGAGAGGGCGTTCTTGGCGGTTTGGAAGTCAAACCAGCCAGCGCCAGATCCCGTCTTACCGTTGAATGATGCAACGGTGTAGGCTCCCTCCCATGGAACAAATGACAATGCAGTGGTTGGTGCCATTGGGTTGAATGCTAGTGCCGAATCGTATATGTTGCTCCACAGGTCAGCCTGCCAGACCCAGTTGGTGTTGTAGAGCGGGTCCATGCCCGTCGCATCCGAAACCGCGTGGACGGCGTATGTGAACGTCCCACCGGTCGCCTGCCCTGCTGGGTGCAGGTTAAGGGAGGAGTAGTACATACCGTAAGACGTCATGGGCCCAGTGCTAGCATAGTTGACGTATCCTGCCCATCCGTTCAGGTAGACAGCGTACAGCTGATTGGTGTAGAACAACATGACGTATGGCAGCTGCTGGGAGAAGACTTGTCCAACCGACTTCGCGGCCGAGCTTGCGGCAGCAAGGGTGGTCGCGTAGTTCATTTGGTTGGTGTAGTAATCCATCGACCTGTTGTAGAAGTTGTCGTAGTTCAGGGTGACAGTGACGAATTGAGAGTTGAAGAAGCTGTAAGCCCAGATGTAATTGGGGCTAGTGATCCACCCGAAGGTGTACATGTCCCAAGTGTCTGTGGTCTCCGCTAAGCTGTAGTTGAATACTGGCGGACTGTTATATCCAGTGGACGGGTTGTAGGCTCCAGGCGATATCACCGCGCTGAGGGAAGGATGGTAGACCACGCCGGAGGCGTGGGCTGTGCCCTGGGCGTTTATCGTAAGACCGATGCCCTGGGCGTTGTATACCAGTCTGAGGGCCGCCTGAGTCCTCAGTGGGTCATCGATTCTGTACCAAAGGTTTGGTGACCATTGAACGCCGTTGTAGAACCACTTGTAAGAGCTCAGGGCATCACTTGAGTTAGTCCAGGTGAAGGCCGGGACATCGTTGTGGACCAGCTTTAGCTGGGCTACGGCAGCCGACTGACTAAAGGTGAATCCAGCATAGAGACTCGGGTCGCAGACTGTCGGATACACAACGCAGGGGTAGAGGTCCGGTGCAGCAGACCCCGCAACACCTGACAGAACCGTCGACTGGAGAGTCCCGTAATCCTGTAGGTCCTGAATAGCCAACCTGAAGTGGGTGTCGTTTGTAACGGGGCGGACCATGTTAAATGCAAATCCGTAGAACGAGTAGGTTGTCGTCGAATTCGCATAGAGATTCTTGTTAGTGGCCGCCTGGAAGAACGATCCCGTACTGAAGTACCACTCAGGTCCTTGGATTGTCCCCGAGGCCAAGCTGCTGAATAAGGTCGAGTCGGAACCGATCACGGTGAATTTGATGGCGTTGACCAACGGCCCGTGAAGCGCCACTTGGGAGCCCGAGAGAACTCCTGGGGTAGAAGCGTAGGACACTAGTGGAAGACTGGAGAAGATCATTAGAAGTGCAATAGCAGTGGCAAAATACTTGAAGGACTTCATTCTTGTCTTCGACAGGAATCGAAGCCGTGGCGCTTTTAAGCATTGTTAACATTTAACGCGTCTCATGCAAGCTGGAAAAGTCGCTCAAGTCATGTCGTTTATCCGAAGAGTCGCTGCGAATGGCCTATCTGATCCGCTGCATGAAGGCGGCATAGGCCACGTACCCGTCAGAGGTGATCTTGTAGTACCTTTCCCTGGACCCGCTCTGTGTAGCGACAACAAGCCCCATTCGTCTTAAGCTAGCCAGGTTTCTCGAGATTTCACTGAGGTGCTTGTCTTCGATGGTAGCCAGCTCTGTCGGAGTGCGTGGGCCGGTGATGAGATAGTATAAGAGCTTCAATCGACCCGGAGTCAGAATTCCGGAGAAGACCGGCTGTCCCATGCGTCAGCAGTTTTGGCGCAGGGAAATATAGCCGTTTTCCCTGATACGTTCTGGGTATTGGGCGAGGGAAGCAATCGGAGTGCTCAGAGCCGCCGTACGGCCCTTCTCCAGAAGAGGATGTTCACAAATACCCCCACAGCGCCAACGGCGAGCAGGGCGTAGCTGAGGGTGTAGTCCGACGCCTGAGGGATGAGAACGTTGACGAGGGATACTGTTCCCTTCTGAACATCGATAGCGGAAATCCCAGTGAAGTTACGGTACTGGTAAGTCACTGTGTAGTTGTCAGGCACCAAGAGGAAGGAGGCAGACCCCTGCGCATTGGAGATGCCAGCAACTGTGGTCCCGGCAGAGGAAGAGGCCGCAGACATCGAGATCCTCGCACCGGCAACCCCAACACCATTCAGCTGGACAACCACGTTAACTCTACCAAGTGCAACAGGCACCGAGACGTCAGTACGCGAGTTTGAAATCACGATTGAGACGTTCTCTGGCTTCGAGCCGGCCGACTCCACCGAGAGCACAGCAGTAGTCGGAAGGTCCCTTAATTCGAGGAACGCCGTACCGTTAGACACGGCCGACTTCGAGATGTTAGGATTATTGAATGCAGAGACCCCCACTGCCCGCGGAAACGCGCCTCCCCAGCTACCAGTGGTCAGACGGATGGCAGTCAGGTTCAGCGGAATCGAAGAAAAGACCACTCCTTCCACGCCGGCGGCTTCAAGCATGGCGTAAATTCCAGACGGCCAACTCGAAGAAGGCATGGCTAAGGATGTGCTGTAGTAAAAGGAACTCTCTAGCTGCTTGAGACCGACGCAGCCTCCTAGCCAAAGCCAGGGACCGGTACCAGACCAGAGAATGGATGACTCGCGGGCAGTCAAACCGCTGCTATCTCTGAAGTATGCCACAAGATCATACCTGCCTGTGCGCAGGTGAGAGTATTCCGACAGCCCGATGGTCGAGTTAGACAGCAATGAAGAATTCAGGAGGCTCGGATTCGACCTTGCCACAAGAACGTTACGAGTCACAATGGCTCCTGGGCCAGCGCTGAATGAGTAGGAGTATGGGTAATACAACTCCACCCAGAAATCCATCGAGTTCGACTGACCCGTGTGAATGCCAAGTGGAGCAGACAGGATACTGATTGCGCTCCCGTTGGTCGTGAGAGTCACTTCTCCTTCTCCGTCCGACGAAGGGAACGAGAACGGAACTGCTGAGGGGGTCACAGACCCCACGAGGCAGCCCTCGCCGTTGTACCCCTCCCCAAGGCTCATGTTGAAGTCGGTTAGGAGTGTACCATTGGAGAGCAGTGAACTGGAGGAGAGAACGGGAGGGGTCAGGTCGGGGGGTCGTTCGAAGTAGACCTGGACTATTTGCAAGGGAAGTGTCCCGGACACAAGGACAAGGCTCCACACTCCAGATTGGTCAGATGGGCCGAAAGTGTAGACCAGTTCGACACTCTTGTAGCTGACTGGTACCACGGAGACGGGAGTCGAGGAACCGGAGGGATAGAGAGCGGCGCTGAGGGAAAGGTTGTAGCCGGAACTGAGCCACAGCTGGTCCCCCACGGTATAGATGGGGCTCCCCTGGCTCAGCGGAACGAGGGAGCTTGGACCGAACCCCAACTCGACGAGAGGAAGTCCCGACGGGGGGGCAGCGTTGGCTACGGGAGCAGATGCAAGGAACAGTGCAGCCACCAGAAGAAGGGTTCTAACCTTCACGCGTGGCCCACCACATCAGAGCCCCCAAGGCCGTAGTAGGAACCGAAAGGGAGAGAACCATGTCGCCCGTCACAAACGACATTCCCGCTACCCAGGCAAAAGCCCCCACTATCCCCAGCAAGACTAGAAGCAAAGACCTGGCACGCACTTCCACTTTGTATCCCTTCACCAGCGCAGCGTAGAGTCCCATCGAAATGAAGGCCGCGACTCCAGCCACCGCCACTATCGGCGAAGACACCAGCTCAGTGGCACCCTGTGACAGCCCCCCTAGGTAATTGCCGAGCAGGGAGCTGGCGCCCCCGCTTACGGTGGGCGCTGCGGAGATGCCCTGAAGAGACCAAAGACCCGCGAAGATGGCGGCCGAGGTCGGTAGCACTATCGAGAGCCTCACCCCATCCAACAGGGCCTTTGAAAATCTGAAGATCATTATGCTCGGCCCCGTCACCAGAAGCGCGAAGAGCCAGGCAACGAAAATCTGGTCGCAGAGCGCGGGGAAGAAACCGGACCCCGTCACAAGACCAACGAGTAAGACCGCGGGAACGATGAGGAGCTCGATCGATAGGATGTCGAACATCAAGGCGGGGTTTGACCGTCTCCAACTGGGCACCAGGAAGAGGGCTGAAATCCTAGCCAGCATTGTCGAGAGCACGACCAGCTCAAGAATTGTAAAGGGAACAAGGTAGGCCGTAATAACAATCCAGACGAATCTGAGATAGAGGGCCGCCATAGACGTGGATGCCGCCGCAGCCAAGAGGTAGACCGCTCTTGAGATACTCAACTCAATATCACAGCCTTGATGAAGGCATCGATGGAATCTGCCCCCGGGTTTAGGCCATTGGCAGAAGCCTTGTCCCAGGGCGATCCGTCGGGGACCACGAAGGTGGAGTTACGATTCGTGAGGTCAGCCATTGTCTGGTCAGAAAGGACATTCGAGCCGATAAGGACAGGGCCCGGAGGAACCTGTGAAATCGAAGGCGCTGCTGCGCCCCTCACTTCCTTCCACATCTCCATTAGAAGATCGGCGAGTTCATCTGAATTTGTAGCTCGGAGTGGCGCGTTATCTGAAGGTGGGACCGCCACCTCGAGCGCTATCCCGAGCTCGACAAGTGTCACTCCTATCCTTCCCATGGCCTCCGTGGCGGCGTCCATCCACACCGACCTATCAATCGGACCTGATTCCACAAGGGCGACTGTCACCGAAGAGGGGATGTTTGCCTCCCTTACTCTAGCAGAGATCGTTTGGTCGGGGGACCGGGCCACTCGTCTCCACATTATGTCCCTCGACTCCTGCGCACCAGTGTATGCTTCGAGACTGTAGAACTCCTGTCCTCCCCCTCTCGCCCCCGCCGGGGCTTCGCCATAGGCAATGGTCAGCAAGCTGGGCCTCAATGGAGGTTCCAAGAGGGACAATGGCAGGACTTCTATGACGAATCTTTCGGGCCTGACATCCTCGGTCTTCTCGAACAATTCCAGGGCGTCGACGAATTTCGCCCTGAGACTGAGCCCCTCGTACCTTCCCGCGTACCTGGCTGCCACCGTGAACTTTCCCCTCTGGTCACCCCCGTCAAAGGAGAGCCCAGGCGCGGACGGTGCCAGGGCAGAGGATAAGGTAAGCCAGCCCGAGATCCCCCTTCCTACCGTAAGCTCCACCGGCGCATTCTGCCCCTTCCGCAATCTGACGAGCTCTGGCTTCGCTCTCACCGGAAGCTTCGCCGGGTTTCGGCTAAGGAAGAGGAGCAAGGACGAAGCGGCCGCGATAGAGAGCGCGAAAGAAAGAGCGAGGAAGATGAACTGGTTGGCTATGGTGGAAATGGCCGTTGCGAGGAGGGTTCCTATCAAGAAATCCTCCCCCCTTGTAGTGAGTTTCACCGTGGAGGCTTCACTTTGTCCAGTGTCTCTTTGAGGACCTCGTAGGCATCGGTTGCCCCCCCTTTGGCGATGGCAGCCCTGTCCAGCCTTAGGCGATGGACAAGAACGTAGGGTGCGAGGTATTTTATGTCGTCAGGTATCACGAAGCCACGCCCCTGAAGGTAGGCGTAGGCCCTGGCGCAGTGAACAAGGTGGACTATGCTCCGAGGACTGGCGCCAAGGCGCACCCTGACGTCAAGCCTCGATGCTCTCGCGAACTCAGCGAGGTAGTCTACTATCTCCTCCGACACTTTGACGTCAGCCACCCTGCCGAAGGCCTCCTCCAGCTCACTCTTGTCGATCACTGGCTGAGCGTCCATGAAATCTATTCTGGACAGGTTGTGCCTGACAATAGAGTGCTCCACTGGCTTGGCTGGGTAGTCCAGGCCCACCCTCGCCATGAATCTGTCAACCTGACCTTCAGGAAGAGGGTAAACCCCCTGAAACTCTATAGGGTTCTGAGTGGCAATTATCATGAAAGGCGAAGGTAGGGCCTCGGTGTGGCCCTCAACTGTGACCTGGAGCTCCTGCATCGCCTCGAGGAGGGCACTCTGGACCTTCGGAGGTGCCCTGTTGATTTCGTCCGCCAGCAGAATGTTCGTGAACACAGGCCCCTTTTTGAAATCGAACTCCCTCGTCTTCATGTTGAAAATGAATCCTCCTATTATGTCGAGGGGGAGCATGTCCGGTGTGAACTGGACCCTGCCGTATCCTAGGTTCACACACCTCGCGAAGGTCTTGGCCAGCAGAGTCTTCGACACTCCTGGGACCCCTTCGAGGAGAACATGCCCCTTGGCCAGCAGGCACACCAGGAGAAGCTCGGCCTCCTGCTCCCTACCGACGACGACCTTGGACACTTCCCGAAGCACTCGATCCTTCAGGGTTTCTGCCATTTTGTTCCCCCCCGTGAAAGCCGCCTTGCCAACCTGACTACCTCAGCATTGACCTCCTCGGGCTTGACCGACTCGCCGTATCTCCATGCCTCGTACTGCCTGAGCGCCTTCCCTACCTCTGCGAGGTCTACGTCGAGATCGAGGGCTTCCACCTTCTTCATCGCCTCCCGCCAAGTAAACCCCTCCGGGAGCCCAGGGAAGGCCTTCTCAAGTGATTTCTCCAAGAGCGAGAATGCCTTCTCGGGGTTCGGCGGCCGGAAGGCCACCTGCCTCATCCTCAGGTAGCCCGCGAGAGCAGCGGCATAGATGGCCACGTCTATCGAGACGAGCGAGTTGAAGTTCAGTATCTCGTCAAGCAGCATTAGTTGTCACCTGATAGGAAGCAGCCAGACTCTCGACAGACACATCCTGAAGGGTTTGCACGCCCACAGGGCTCGGAAGGGAGACCACCAGCCACGTTCCGTTGTCCCTCAAGTCAACCTGCAGAACCTTGGCTATCACCGACGAGTAGGACACGAGGCAATTCGGAAGGCATTCCGGGGAACTTGGCGTGCGATAGACAATGAATATGTTGCTCCCGGGAGCGGCTCCAGAAAGCCCGGGGACTTGGACTGTTACCGGCTCCCACGGCTGCACCATGCCTAGGGAGTCGAGGTCTGCTGTCTGAGTAAACGCAGCAGGGACGAGTGACTGGTTAAGGTTGACCTGCACGTCTGTGGTGGAATTCGGGAGGACCTGAGCAAAGAGGGACATGCTGTAGTACTCGTTCTTGGTGAAGACCTGGTACAGTCCAGGGGCAGTAACGGCGACAGCCTGACCGGGCTGGGTGACGTTCAAGTGTAACGGAGCCTGTGAGAGGCCGACCCCTATGGCTGTGAAGGTAACGGGCGACAGGGCGGGGAGAATCATGGCGGTGATGACTGTGATATTCCCCCCCATTCCGACAACGACCGTGGAGTCTGATGGGATTGTCGAGCTGTTGAGGTAAAAGACTGGCCCACTGACCGGCAGAACGGTGCCCTGGTTCCCCGAGTTGACGACGTTTATCGAGATTTCGAGCGTGCCTCGTTGGTTCCTCGACGGATTGGATGAGACGGGAGGAGGCTTGGAACTCAGCAGAGGCTTGGGCGGGGAAGAGGCAAGCACCAGGACAGATGAAGCGATCACTATGGCAATGAGCAGGGCAGCCTTCGCTGCTTTGTCTACCGCCTTGCTTCTGGCCTTCTCGGTTTCTCTTGACAACAACATCTCCCCCCCGAAAGAACTCCGAACCCCTGGAGCCGTTGTCTTCAACCTCGACTTAAACATAGTTAACTTCAGTATCCCAGAAGTGGCCGGACGGCTTTAGGAGGTCTTCGCCAAGACAGGCTCGCCATCAATCGCTCCAGATGTCCTCGAAAGGATACTGGCAAGAGAGCATCCATCAGCGCCCCGCAAAGAGGGGCGACTACCTGAGGTCAAGCTGACTGCGATACGCTTCCACGTTGTCAAGGAAGTCGCCGAAGGCAAACACAGGGACGATGGCACCCCCGTCTACGAACCTCGCCCCCTGGTCCACAAGCACCAAGATAACCGAAGCAATGGGGCCAATGTGGTCAAGGCTCTCGCGAAGGCGCGCAGCTCTCGCCTTCTGGGCCCCCACCTGCCTTGCGAGGCTGGAGTAACCGGCAGCCCTCGCCCAGTGCTTGCAGTCGACAGCGATTGAAATGCCTTCTGTTTTTCCAAACACGTCAATCTGGGCGCGAGGCTTCTTCAGGTAGATGTTTTGTCTCACCCTGAAACCCCTGGCGCGCATTATCCCGGAGCAGAACCTTTCGAAGTCGCGCCATGTAAGGGACTTCGAAACGCGTTCTATGTCCTCCCCCCAGGCGCAGAGGGCCAAACCAGCGAGCTGCTCGTCCGTCGAAGTAGTATCGGGTTCCCCCATCCTGAACGCGACGTCGGAGATGGCGGACATCGCGTGTTCGGTCGACCCTGTTCTTTTGACAAGAAGCTGAAAGAGCGGCCCAGGCACGTCGTCCCCTTCCAATCTTATGATTTGAAGATGAGCGGCAAGCGAGTCCGAGTAAGGAGAGGGGTCTCCGTTAGTAATGGCCTACTGTGTTGGTGCGGAGGGATGTCCAGAACCAATGGCGGTCTTGGAGGATTTCCTCTTCGCAAGAATCGAGTAGCCAAACCATACGTTAATCACAATCAGGATGTAGGCCAACAGCTGCACCCAGTCTAGGGTGGGCGGACTCGTCAGACTCACACCGTTGCCTACCATCGTAAAGGAACGAACTAGGAGGTTGTACGAAAAGGAGGGAGAGTAGCTGCAGAACCTAGGACAAGCTTGGTGAAGAGACGCAGCGTACCCAGTCCGCCAGTCTAGATCTTGGATGACGTAGAACTCTGCGATGAGAAGTATGACGTCGACGACGAGCACCTTGAAGATGGTCCGAACCATCGTTTTAGGCCAAGAGTCGGGGCGATAAAAAGGAATAAGCGTTCAAAGCGTTTAACCGCTTGCTATCCGGGAGGCCCCCAGAATTGGTCTCAAAGGGGACCGTGGTGTACATCGCGGCGTTCGCCCTGCTGCTTTTCTGGGCATTCTTCGTTCAAGCTGACACACGAAGAGTAGACGGGACAAGCATGCTCCCAACCCTTGAAGGAGGAGATCTCGTGGTGATTCAGAGCGTTCCGATAGACCAGATACACGTGGGGGACATCATAGTCTACAATGGCCTCTGCTCGTCGGGAGGAGAGTCAGTGGTGCACAGAGTGGTGAACATAACGGCCCAGGGGCTGATAACCAAGGGGGACAACAACGAGTATACGGACCAGTACTACCGAATAGCAGTATCTCCGATCACATCGCAGTGCCTCGAAGGCAAGGCGGTGTTCGTAATCCCATACGTGGAGCTCCTTGCCTACTACATCGACCAGAACGGGCTGCCGCAATGGTTCAACTATATACCGTCGATACTCATACTCGCCATCGTAATCATCTCGGTCCTTGGAGAAGAGGAGGACGAGGGTAAGCGCAAGGGAAAGGACAAGCCTGTAGAACCCGCCAAAACCTCATCCTGAGAAGTGTGAAAATGAAACGATGATCAAAGCGCTCGCGACGACACGAAGTGCAAGTAGTATAGTTCCCCTAGGCGATGGCGGCGGAAAGAGTGCCGGCATAGCGATTTGCCGGAGTCGTTACGTGACCCACGGTCTGAATCGCCAAAGTCGTGGTCCAGTGGGTCTGCCGGTCACCGATCTCGGCAGTATGGCCTAAGCTCGTCATGTTGCTTTCGAAGGGAGCGGTCTCCCAGAGAGCATATGCGGTCAGAATGCTCCGAACGACTGCGGATTTTCCTGTGGGAGGTAGTGGTTACGGTGAAAGTCCTGGCAATTGCCTCAGCAGCGGCTTTGTTGGCCATGTTCAAGTCAGAGAATCCAGATTTCGCTTTCGGAATCGGCTATAAAGGCCCAACGAAGAACGCCTGGGCGATTCACTGGGTTGGTGTTCAGAGCGACGTCCAGGACCCTGTTCTTGATGCTTATGGTCTTCCTTACTTTGTTTGTCTTGTACACACCCGCGCCCGTGTCGGCTCGCTCTTCATTGACCTTCACTGGGACTTTCTCAGGGCACTTTACCTGCACCCTAAGTTCTTCGAGTAGCATCTGCTCAGTTAGCCTAAAGGGGCACCTAAGACATCTCGGCGAGTTCGGGGGCAGCGGGGCCGGACCCACTGGCGCAGGCTCCTGTGTCAGATCTTTCACTGGATCTGTTACTTTTACCGCGCACAACGGTGACTACTTCACGACTTTTTCAACCGGGACAGAAACCTGCAGCTCGAATCCAAGAATCTACACTGAAGTTGCTACCTTTACTATCACTGGGGGCACGGGCCGCTTTGCAGGCGCCAAGGGATCAGGAACCTGGAGAGGAACCATCTTCGTGAGTTCGAATACGTGTTCGAGCAGTACTTGCACGGTCCTTGGTACCACGGTAGAAGCATGGAAAGGATCGATAGGTCTCTAGCGTTCCAGTGCTGATACGGCAGGCAGTCGACCGAGATACCCGGTTGGAAGGGGATGCTGAGTTGAAGGGCCAGGTTCTGGGTTATGTCAAACAGAATGGAGACGTTATCTGTGTCAAAATTCGTGAGATGGTCGTCCTGAGTGGTCGTGAGGGTTCTGACGATATACGGTTAAGGAACCCTTCATGGAAGTGAGTGAGCGTGGTAATATTCGGCATCAATCTCTCCTTTAGGAGAGATGGGCCTTGGATGGCCGTTGCCATTGCCTTCATCTTGGGCTTCGTGGCTCTGTTCAATGGGGATGAGACTGTGGGATATGTCTTTGTCGCGATAGGGCTGATTCTCGGAGTCTTGCTGTTGGACAGAGACAGAAGAAAGCGCAGATAGACCGGATTCAAAGTGCCTTCACTAATTCCCCCAAGAAGACTCCAAGGGCAGAGAAGGCGGGGAATCAAGGTAGAGGGGGATAACAAGGCGGATGCCGCTAATCCTGAACGCGAGTCATGTGTGGAATAAGGACAGAAACCTTAACCTCACCAATGAAAGGGGGCGCAATTCGGGTGCCGATGGACTCAAGCCGAATCAAGAAGACGCTCGACAGGCTGGCCTACACATCGCTCATCTTGGACATATGCATTGCCGTCATAACCGCGCTAAGTCTGATAGGGGTGAACCAAAGCCAAAGCTTCTTGATTCCGGTCAACTATCTGCTTACTCTCGTCGTCGCCCTGTCGGTAATCATGTTCGCCGTTCTGTTCTTGCTCAAGGCGAAAGAAAAACAGGTTTAGAATATCCCTCGGAAGTTAACAGAGAGGAGTCTGGAAAATGATCCTCCCTTCACGAGTTACCAGAATCAGGAACCGGGCTTTATATACCCTTTATATACTAAGGGAATTTGGCCGTGACAGATGCCTCAGACAAAAGCAATCGTCAGCATTGAAAACGTGGTCGCTTCAGCATCCATCAACCAGACGGTTGACCTCAACCTAATCACCAAGAATTTCGTGACAGTCGAGTACCACCCCGACCAATTCCCCGGTCTTGTCTTCAGGCTCCGGAACCCTAAGACCGCAACTCTCATCTTCAGCTCGGGGAAGATGGTTTGCACCGGAGCGAAATCGGAGGAGCAGGCCAGGAAAGCGGTCGAGGAAGTGGTCAGGCAGCTCAGGAAGGGGAAGATCCCAATCAAGAACGATGCGGTCGTCGAAATCCAGAACATAGTCGCGTCTGCGAGCCTCGGCGGCAAGGTCCACCTAGAAGAGGCAGCCCGTGTTCTGCCCAAATCCATGTACGAGCCAGAGCAGTTCCCGGGTCTCATCCACAGGATGGCAGACCCGAAGACAGTGATCCTGCTGTTCGCTTCAGGAAAGCTCGTCTGCACCGGTGCGAAGAAAGAAAGCGAAGTCTATCGCGCCGTAAACAACCTGCACGTAACACTAGAAGAGAAGAACCTGATGGTGTACTGAAGGTCCTTCTCTTTCTTTTCTTATTCCTGATCTGAAGAAATCCACGCAAGGAATCCCGTTGCAGCTCGAAGAGAGGAACCTGGTTCGGTTGGCCTGACAGCAATCATGACAACCAAGGGCATCTGCTCAAGGATTAACGCCTGCATCTGCTCGTTCCCCTTCAACGCATAATTCGTGCCCCTCGCTCCTGGGCGAACCTCATGGTCCACCGAGAGGTCCTTCTCCCCAATCTGCGCTGCAGTTCCCTAACGTCTGCCTACCGATTTCGTGATTGCCTTGACGTTCTCCTTGCTGATGAGCTCCATCGAGTAGAGGGTGTCCGCCAGCTCAATCATGTCAGTGACTGCGTGGAGTGCGATGCCCCTTTTGCTCAGCCGTTCGCGCGCCCCCTCCAGCCTGTCGATGAGCACGATGGCCGAGCTCACCTTCCCCCCCTCGTCCTCTATCGCTTCGGCGGCTGACAATAGCGTCTTCCCGGAAGTGGCTAAGTCCCCCACTATGACGACGTTCCAGCCCGGGCGGACCTCGCCCTCGACCTGATGTCCGCTCTCGAGCTTCTCAATGGGGGTGTAGACCAGGGGCTTCCCGTGGGAGACGGCCAATGGAGAAGCCAACAGTAGGCCGGACAGAGGGACGGCGCAGTAGGCGTCCGCCTTGGGTGCCTTCCTCGCCGCCAGCTCTGCGAGCGCATCAACCACTGCCCTGTAGACCCCCGGGTAGCTAGGCAGACCTCTGAGATTCACGTAATACGCGCTGTTCTTGCCGTCGGGCAGAGTGAACGTGCCGAACTGGAGGGCACCAACCTTCACCAATCCCTCGGCGATGTCGTTAAGCTGACTTCGGCGTTTCTTCCAGGCCATGGGCTCCGAGTCTATTTTGTGCTTATAAAACAACCACGTGAGGAACCCCGCGTATGCCTGAACTGTGGATCCCCTACGGGGCCGTGGAGAACCTGGTGACGCTCCAGGCCGAGAATCTGGGGGTGGTAGCCGAACCGCCATCAGATCAGGGGTCGATTGAAATTGAACGTGTGTCAGAGCTTGCGAAAGGCGCCTCCCAAGTCTTCGTCTGCGACTCGGCGCCCCCGACGTTCGAATTCCTCAAGGCTTTGCTCCCTGTCCTTGGGGAATCCCAGGGCGCGAGGCTCGTGGCCCCCGCCCCCAAGCGCCTCGAGGCAGGCGTTCCGGAGCTCAAGGGGAGAGTGAACACGCTCCCCCCACCGATTCCCTCGGCCGAGAGTGTGGAGGCGGTCTACGCCCCGCAGCTGATGGAGAAGGGGCCGAAGCTTGTCGTTGGCTCTGCAAGGCCAGACCCGCTCTTCGGAATCGCTGACGCAAAGGTGCAGGCATGCTTGAATTGGGTGGCAAATTCGAATGCGATCGCCGCCGGTGCGAGAGAGGGGATGGAGCCAGAGCCTTTCCAGAAGACAGGGGCCTTCGATGCCATTGAGGAGATCGCGTCCAGGATCCCGGAACCGAAGTTCCTGTCACTCGTGTCGAGAGGCGGGAAGCTCTGGACAGTGATGGAGGATGCGCCATTCGACGCCATCAAGAACGCGTTTCCGAAGGTGCAGATGCCCCAGACCAAGGGGATCGTGGTGGGAGCAGGAGGAAGGGGATACGACGACACCTTCTCCGGTGCCCTGAGGGGAATCTGGAGCGCCATGGACGGGGTGAAGAGGACGGGCTCCGTGCTCCTGATGGCGGAGTGTTCTGAGGGGATAGGCTCGACCGCCCTTGAGATGCTTGTCACAGGGCAGATGTCGGGAGGCGAGCGGAGGCGTGAAAAGTATGTGGAGGGGCTAGAGGAGGTCTTCTATCTCAACAAGCTCAAGGAGGAGTATGACGTGCTCTTGCTTTCGGGGCTTCCAGAGACTTACGCAAGATCAAAGCTGGGGCTGACCACGGCAAAGGGTTCCGCGGAGGCCGTGGGGAGGATGCTGAACAAGGTCGGCCGAACAGGAAAGATGAACGTGGTCCCACGGGCCCCCGAGTTCGCAGTCCAGTCAGGGTAGCGGGAAAGTCGCAATACTGTGTGGGACCGGAAGGCACAGGAAAGCAAGCACAAGGGAGCCAATGAAGATCCACTGCCTCGAAGTCGACAAGCTTGACACCTCGTCCTGGAGCCTCAGTCTCACGGGCCTCCCCGCAAGGAGAAGGGCAACGATGGCCACTGCCCAGTAGGTGGCGTAGTTCATGTCGAGGACGAGTAGGAGGAGGACACTGAGGTAGGTCGCCGCTCTCGCCGCCCTATCCCCCCAGGCTGCGGATGCCAGTAGGCCGCCATCGTAGAGCGCCATCGGGAGGAGGCCTATGAAAACAAGGATGAACCCGAAGGAGGCGCCGTCGGCGACCGGTGAGACCTGTACGAACCCCGCTGGCGCACTGGGTGCCAGGGGCCCGAGAAGGTAGTTCAGGCCCGCCTGGACTGCGTTCGGGTTAATCGATACCGTCGAGTTCACCAACTGCGTCTTGTCGAAGGCGACGGTCGATGGCACAGACGACAGCACGCCGATGACGTAGAGCAATACGGCGAGTACGAAAATTGCCAGAGGGCCGGCGATGACAACGTCGAACAGTCTGTCCCTGTTGACAGCCGGCTCGCGTTGTGTATTGATGAAGCCAAGCGAAGGAAGGAAGGGCGTAAGGATGGGCACGCCGGGGATCACGTAGCTGTTGGAGCGGCCCGCCTGGCCCCTTCGCGCGGCTAGCCTTTGCCCCAGCTCGTGGATCACCAGGAGCACCCCGACGGTGGCGTCGAAGCCGAAGAAGAGGAGGTAAGTCGGAAACCCGGGAATGAGCTGAATGTCCACCGATGCCTGAAGGAACGAGAAGACCTGGAGGGAGGCGACAGTCAGGAGGGCCATCAGCACCGAAATCCTGGACCTCCCCCCCAACGGCGGCGCGGCTTTCTTGACCAGGAGCACGCACTGCTCCTTCGTCCCCGTGAGCTCGGGCCTGTATCCCATGGCGCCAAGCTCCCGGTCGAGCCGGACGAAATTTGCCCTCGTATCCGGGGAGTAGCCTATCTGAAATTCTAGCTCCCCTTCAGGGAGCACAAAGAACTCCTTCACGGAGAACTTTGAACGGACAAACTGCTCGATATTCGGGGGTGGCGCAGACAAGCCCGCTCGCTGTCCGAGTTTCCGATAATAAGGTGTCGTGACAACCCAGCAAGCTTTAACCGCCGGCGAGGAGCGAGAGCCTTCAGGATTGCAGAAGGCCATCGTGGCGAGGGTGGGGGACTACGAGATCAGACGCTGCGAGCGGGAGGACGTTCGGGCGGTCATAGACATCAATGTGGAGACCCTCCCCGAGCACTACTCGGACTATTTCTACTACGAGATTCTGGCGGAGTTCCCGGAAACGTTCCTAGTCGCCGAGTTTGACGGAACCATTGTTGGCTACGTCATGTGCAGAATCGAGTATGGTTTCTCCCATCTCAAGAAGCTCGGCCTCGCGAGGAAGGGGCACATAGTCTCCATCGCCGTGAAGGAGCAGCACAGGGGAAGGGGAGTGGGCACCATGCTGGTGAAGGCATCTCAGGACGCCATGGTCCAGAAGACCGCTACGGAGTCGTACCTGGAGGTAAGGGTGTCCAACCAGGAAGCCATTGCCCTCTACCAGAGGCTCGGGTACGCCGTCACGAGCCGGCTGGAGGCCTACTACAAGGACGGGGAGGCGGCACTAGTGATGGCATCAAAGATAGGCCAATGAGGCAGAGCGTTCCGCTCCTGGGGTTGGCCCAGACCCTGGAGAAGGTGAAGGGGACCAGCGGGAAGAACGAAAAGGTCAGGATACTCGCCGAGTACCTCAAAGGGTTGGGCCCCGACGACGCCATGGTCGCTGCCAGAATCGCGTCTGGCAGGGCCTCGGAACGCGGTAGCAAGGACGAGGTGCAGGTTGGTTACTCCACTCTACTCGAGGTTCTGCGCAGCGTGACAGGTGCAACAGAGGAGGCGGTCTCCAGGGTCTACCTGCGGCACGGCGACCTTGGGGAAGTCGCGGAAGAGTTGCTCGGTACAAAGAAGGAACAGGCCCTGTTCAGCGAACCGCTCACCCTAGCGGAGGTGGAAGAAGCGTTCACCAGGCTCAGGTCCCTTAGGGGGAAGGGATCTTCCACCGCCAGGCGCGCATTCGTGAAGTCCCTGCTGCTCAGGGCGACGCCATTGGAGGGCAAATACTTGGTCAAGGTCCTCACCGGAGAGATGAGGACCGGACTTGTCTCGGGCCTGCTCGAGGAGGCAATCGCTTCTGCCTACGACTTGTCGAAGGAAGAATCGGCGAGGGCCCATATGATCCTGGGTGACGTCGGGGTGCTCGCTCGGGAGGCCTCAGGCGGGGATATCGGAAAGGTAAGGATCCGGCCCTTCAGGCCGGTGAACTTCATGCTCGCTGAACCGATGGCGACTGCGCAGGAGATAGCAGACCACTATCAAAAGCTCGTCTATGCCGAGTGCAAGTATGACGGTGTCAGGGCGCAGGTACACAAGTCTGGAGGAACCGTGCGCATATACTCCAGGCGGCTTGAGGAGATCACGCCAAGTTTCCCTGAGGTAGTCAGGGCCGTCGCGAATGCGAAGGGGGAGTTTATCGTTGACGGAGAGATCGTGCCATTCAAGGAGGGGCACCCTCTCCCCTTCCAGCTCCTGCAGAGGAGGCTCAGGAGGATGGAGAACTTCGAGGAGGCCGCCGCCAGCGCTCCCGTGACTTACTTCGCCTTCGACTTGCTCCTGCTTGACGGGAGGGAGACCATCGGGTTACCGCTGTCTCGTAGGCGCGCGCTTCTGACGAGGCTGACCAGGGGGACTGGCGTGTGCCTTGCAGAATCCATTGACGCAAGGAACGAAGAGGAGATCGAGTCCGCGTTCAGGCGAAGCCGCGACCTTGGCTACGAGGGTCTTGTTGTGAAGGACCCAAACAGCCAATACGCCATGGGAAAGAGGGGGTCCGGCTGGGCCAAGCTCAAGGAGGAACTGGACACCCTCGACGTGGTAATCGTTGCCGCGGAGTACGGCCATGGAAAGAGGGCGGGTGTGATTTCAGACTACACATTCGCTGTGAAGGACGGCGACAGGCTCCGGACAATTGGGAAGGCGTACAGCGGCCTGACAGACGCGGAGATAGACGGGATGACGCGCAGACTTAAGGAAATCACCACCAGGGACTAC